>Ga0182739_1000101_pt1 | contig 173565 bp, 152 predicted proteins | sample eDN5th30CBELigBY_FD_128873 | JGI IMG/M metagenome (GOLD analysis project Ga0182739, IMG submission 128873) | Enriched backyard soil microbial communities from Emeryville, California, USA - eDNA 5th pass 30_C BE-Lig BY (version 2) (version 2) | ecosystem: Environmental > Terrestrial > Soil >...
AGAAAGCGAGTAGCGCAGCGTACGACCTTGGTACGTGAGCAACGGAGCTTTCGGTAGCGTGCCATATTCGATGCCGAGTACGCTACAACGCACCGCTTCGTCATCAAAGTCCATTAATTTGAATTACCTCTAAACGCGTTGCTTCCCTTTATCTGACTCTCCCGCATTCCGATTCGCCACCTCACGATCCTGCTCCATCTCTTCTACCGTTTTCACTTTTAGACGTGCAGCACCTTGATAATCTTTCGTTGGAATTAGTGGCTCTGTCGCCAAACGATGCTTTGCAGCAGCAATCGCTTCTGTATATTGAGGCAGCCACTTCTCACCTGCAATTAGCATTTCATCAACCAATTGCCAAATCTCCTTCGGATTGCACACTGCCCCCACCAGTGGGTCCATCATAAATGCTTGACGCAGCAGCTTATCATCCCCTTGAACTGCCGCCTCAACAGCAAGACGCTGGACGGAAATGCTGACATTGCATACTGCCGCAGGACCTAGCGGTAAATCGCCAACAACTGGCATAGATATTCCATTACCATCTACATAACCTGGCGCTTCGATAATTGCATCATCTGGCAAATTCGTAATAATACCATTGTTGACAACATTAAAGTGCCCACGATACACACGACCGGTCTCCAGCGCTTCAATAATATATGAGCCATGCTCCTCGCCGCGATGTTCCTCAGCAAACACCATTGGCTTATCCTTCATCCAATTCGGGAAGTCCGTCTCAAACCAATTGCGTCCTTCCGTACATACACGTAGATATCCACCTGTCTCGCCATTAATCCACGAGCCCAAATCAATCCAATCGATAATTTCATCACTGCGTTTACGATACCATGGAACATACTCACTCAAATGCCCATTTGACTCCGTGCTATAGTAACCAAAGCGGCGCAGCATATCAATTCTCACTTTTTCAGTGCGGCTAAAGTCCTCATGTTTTTCAAAAGCATCTAGCAAACCAGCAGTTAAGTCCTTTCCTTGATGTTTAATGGAAATATACCAAGTCTGATGGTTAATACCAGCGCAAATGATATCGACATCCTTTTTCTCTAAGCCGTAAACCTCAGCGATCTGCTGATGACCATGCTGTACACCATGACATAAGCCAATCGTATTGACCCCGCCGTATTTATTACATGCCCAAGTCAGCATCGCCATCGGATTAGCATAGTTCAACAGCAGCACATCCTTAGCTGCCACCTCGCGAATATCGCGACAAATGTTTAGCATTTCAGCAATGCCTCGCTGACCATACATAATTCCACCTGCACATAACGTATCACCGACACATTGATCGATTCCGTATTTAAGTGGAATATCTACATCCGTTGCAAACGCCTCTAAGCCACCTACCCGAATCGTACAGATGACATATTTAGCATCGCGAAGTGCTTCTTTACGATTCGTAGTAGCAACAATATTTATGTTTAAGCCATTCTCTTGAATGTCACGCTGACATAGAGCAGTAACCATCTCGAGGTTCTTCTCATTAATATCTGTGAATGCTACTTCAATATTGGCGAACTCCTTCACAGCAAGCAAATCACGCAGCAAGCCACGTGTAAAGCCAATTGATCCAGCTCCGATAAAAGTAATCTTAAATGTTGACATATAAAAAGCCTCCTTAACTTAAGTTGCTCTCATTGTAGCAACATCAAGCTAGGAAGCGTTATCAGCATTGTGACATATTGACCCTTTACTCTGTCAACGATTCTAACTATTTGTTTTTCGCAAGTGGATCATATAATTGCCGATTACTCCCTTCCCTATATTGAACTGGCGTCACACCTGCGTACTTTTTGAACAGCTCATGAAAATATTGTCTGCTATTAATGCCAACAAATTCACAGATGTCAGCTATCGCAATGTCCGTCTCACTAAGCAGCATCTTTGCTTTGTCCAATCGAAACTGATTTACATATTGAATAATTGTCATTCCGATTTCAGCGCGAAAGATCCGATGCAAGTAATTAGGATGTACACTGACATATCGGGCAAGCTGCTCAACTGATATATCACCATCATAATGCTGCTGAATATAGTTTTGTACCTGTTTAACATAGAACTGAGCGGCAGTTGAACGATGCTGGGATAACTTAATCTCTTGAAACAGCTTAGCAACATGAAGCATTAGTGTTGTAAATAGCAGCTCTAGCTTTAAGCTAACAGCTTCCTGTTTTAACCAAGTGCTATGATCTTGGTTTGCACGCTGTTCTCGCTGCTGATCTAACTCAAGAACAAGACTCTTTAAAGTAGCATAAACCTCATCCACATCACGAAGCACGACATATTCATTGATATGATTCATAAAATAGGCAAGCTCTTCATTTTTCTCAGCTAGTTCAACTAAAGTAGGTAGAATTGGCTCTCCATTATGAAATGTGAACTCTACATTCAGCATGCGACAGCCACCCTCCGCATCTACAATTAAGCGATGCGGCACATTACCGTCTAATAAAATAAACTCTCCTTTTTTCAATGAAAAAAGGAGAGGGCTCTCACTCTGTAATAGCTCAATTCGACATTGCCCATTAATCACATACATAATTTCGATCGAATGATGCTGATGATAGGTCATCTCAAAATTGTTCCATAGACGATAATAATATGCGCTGAATAACGGTAGGCTCTGTTGATGGACATGATGTGCAGCAAATAAATTACTCATCCTGCTTCCACCTGCTTATCATTGATTTTTAGACTTAAGCTGACAGGGCAACAAGCGCTTCTAGCGCTGCTTGAATTTCACGCTCAACAGCATCACTCACAACATTGGTATGAGGATCATAATCTGCGGCAAGATCAGCATCTGCATAGCCATCTAACGCAACGATTGCTCCGGCACGAACACCGCGTAGTGCAGCGATGACATACAGTGCAGAAATCTCCATTTCCACAGCTAAAGCACCAGCAGCCTTATACTGCTTATGAGGAAATTCGTTGACGCCATTGAAAAACATATCTAGCGTTAACGTTAATCCTTTTTTAACAATACCACCTTGCTCTAACGCTGCCTGATATAACGCTTGAACAACATCACTATCAGCAATAGCTGGGAAGCCATCTGGCACAAGCTGCTTCGTTAGTCCATCCGTACGAATACTGCCTGTACTAACAATTAAGCTGCCTGCTGGATGGTCGGCGGAATACGATCCTGCTGTACCGACACGAATCAACGTATGTACGCCGCCTTTAATTAATTCTTCGAAGCATACAGCAGCACCTGGGCAACCAACGCCATGGCTGACTACCGCTATCTCTACTCCTTTATAGCTGCCAACAAAAGTGCGATACTCACGCGCATAGGCTAGCTCCTTGACATTGTCCAGCTTGTCAGCGATTTTCTGAGCACGTCTTGGATCGCCGCAGACGACAGCTAGTCCCGGCAATTGCTCGGAATTAACCTCTAATATCGATAAAAACATTTAGTCGTACTCCTTCCCGTGCCACTCATCCTCTGGTAAATAAAATCCATCACCTGAGAAACGCTGTTCGGCAAATGGTTCAGCATAATTATGGAATCCATTCTGTTCCCAGAAGCCAGGAGCATCCTCTTGCATGAACTGGAAGCCAGTAAGCCATTTGGCACTTTTCCAGAAGTATAGATGAGGCACAATCAGACGTAGTGGTCCACCATGCTTCGCAGTTAGCGGCTCTCCCTCATACGTATGTGCTAAAATAATATTGTCGCGCATTAAATCCTCAAGCGGAATGTTCGTTGTATAGTCATTGTCACCATGGACCATCACATACTTCGCTTCAGGCTTAACGCCAAGCTTTGGTAGCAGGTCAGTAAACTTAATGCCTCTCCAGTTCGTATCAAGCTTAGACCAGCGAGTTACGCAATGAATATCACAGGTGAGATCAGTTTGTGGCAAGCTCATAAGCTCATCATATGTAAAGCTTAGCTCCTTTTCCACCTCACCAAACACCTTCAAGCTCCATGTCGACATATCGTACTGTGGAACTTCACCTTCATGTAAAATTGGGAAGCGATCTGTAACCGTCTGCCCTGGTGGCACACGATGTGCCAGCTCAGGTGGTACATTCGCCTTTAGAGGAGCTTTAACCTTTTTCAAACGTTCAGCCTTATTATGCATCATCATAAAACCCTCCTTCGATTTTTACTGCTAACTTGTCTTACACTAATGAATTAACGCGAGCTACCACTCGACTTTTTCGCTTCATCCTTGTAGCCAGAATTTCTAAAAAATATCATCGCCACAATCGTTACGATAAATGGAAGCATTGATGTGAAATGCGATGGAATAGAGAAGTTTTGCAAGCGATAGCTAATCGCCTCCATAAATCCAAACAACAGACTAGCCCCCGCAACACCGATTGGATTAGATTGTCCAAGCATCGTTGCAACGAGTGCAATAAAGCCTCGTCCATTCGTCATTCCCTCTGTAAACATAATAACATTACCTAGTGATAGCTGTGCACCTGCTAAACCACATAATGCACCGCAAATTAATACCGCTGCATACTGAATACTTTTTACATGTAACCCTAAGCTACGTGCAGCAACTGGATTTTCCCCTGCTGCTAGCAAACGAAAGCCTGAAACGGTTTTGTATAAAAAGATTTGCAGCACGATAACGATAAGGATCGCCGCATAAACTAAAATGGATTGTCCAGAGATAACATCGCCTAGCCAAGGAATATCCTCAATGAGGGGAATGTCTAGCTTAGGCAAGCCCTTCATATCCTTGTCATAATACGCGCCCTTTACATCAAATATCGCTCTGAGCGAGAAGGTTGTCAGTCCGATCGCCAAGAAATTGAGTGCAATCCCGACGACAATGACGTTCGCCTGCAAATTTATACTCATGTAGGCGAATAATAATGAGAAGACGAGCGTAATAACAATCGAGAATAGAATCGCAACCGCGATACTTCCTGTTAAATAGTTACCTAGAATCGCTGAAAAAGCTCCAACTAAGATTAAGCCCTCTAAGCCTACATTAAATAACCCGACACGAGCACATATTGCTCCACCAAGCGCAGCTAGCAATATTGGTGCAACCATACGTAACGTCGCAGCGAACAATGACACATCAAGTAGCTGACCCATCTTTTGCCCCCGCTTTCTTACGTTTAATAAATGAAATCGTGATTCTCGCTGAAATAAATAGGATTAGCACCGCTTGAATGATGCTAGATATTTCTGACGGAACATCGGTATTACGTTCCATCCCCATGCCGCCTGTTTGAAGTGCTGCCAGCAGCACAGATGTTACAGCAGTACCAATTGGATGCGAATTGGCTAGCAACGTAGCCATGATACCCGACCAAGCAAAATTGGCTGACACCAACGAGCCGTCAAGAAAACGGTAGGATGTTCCGAGCACCTCTGATGCGCCTGCCAAGCCGGCAAATGCACCGCTGGCAAACATACTAAGGACCATCAGCTTACCGCGATTGACACCACCATAGCTCGCAAATAACGGATTTCCACCCATCATCCGAATTTCATAGCCCTTACTTGTATATTTAATATAAAGATGAAGCAGGATCGTCAATACGATTGCAATAATAAAGCCCGAATGGACAGTCATTCCCTTAAATAGCTTGGTGAACATGACACTGGAATCAATCATCTCGGTTTGTGCCTGCAATGCTGAGCCGGTACGATCCTTAAATGGATACGTAACCATATAGCCTGTAAAAAGTGTTGCAATATAATTGAGCAGCAACGTCGTAATTAGCAGGTTCATTCCGAATCTTGAATCTAGCCAGCCAGCTAATGCAGACCATAGACCAGCTGCAATCATACCTGCTAAAATCGCTGCAATCATTTTCACAAAGCCAGGACCAGGTATGTATAGTGCTGTTAGTGCTGCACTTAAAGCGCCAAGCACCATCTGTCCTTCCGAGCCCATATTAAAAAATCCTGCACGGAATGCCAATGCAACCCCTAACCCGACTAGTATTATCGGTGTTGCGCGTGCAAAAGTATTCATCGTAAAGTAAAAGCTTCCGAAAGCGCCTCGCCACAATTCAGTGTAGGTTTCTACAATATCTCCACCTACGATTAAGATCGCGATAGCACCGATGATTAGCCCGACAACAATTGCAAGTAGCGGCTGTATCAGTGCCTTTAGTGTATCTGTTAATCTATCCAACCGCTTTACCTCCTGCCATTAGTAAGCTAATTTGTTCCTCTGTTGCAGTTGCTGCATCAAGCTCACCGACGATTTTCCCTTCGTACATGACAAGTATACGGTCAGACAGCTTCATAATCTCCGTTAGCTCACTAGATACAAGCAATATGGCTGCTTTTTCGTCACGACGCTTTAGCAGCTCTCCATGTATGATTTCCATTGCACCGACATCTACCCCACGAGTTGGCTCTGCAGCAATTAAAAACGGCGATTGCTGGGCAATTTCCCTTGCGACAATTAACTTTTGCAGGTTACCACCTGACAAATACTGTGCTTTCGTATGAAGAGAACCGGTTTTAATTCCAAACGTATCAACCCAGCTCTGTACCAATGATGTAATCCGCTTTGAACGCAAAATTCCATTGTTACTTACAGATGATAAATGCCCCATAATGCCATTATCTGAAACGGTAGCTTCCTTCGACACGCCCCATAGATATCGATCCTCGGGGATATGTGCCAAACCGCTATCGCGGATTTTTCTTACAGAAGCTCCAGTTACATTCTGATCTTGCAACGTAATGGTCCCTTGATCAATAGCCATCAATCCTGATATTGCTTGTAGCAACTCTGACTGACCATTACCTGATATTCCTGCTATACCGACGATTTCACCTTCATTGACGCTGAAGCTTACATGATCGAGTAGCGGCTTACTTTTATCACCTTTAACAAACAGTTCATTTACTGTAAGTACAGATTTTCCTGTCTGTAACTTACTTCTTTCTAGCTTAACGAGTTCACGACCTACCATCATCTTGGATAGCTGTTCCTCATTCGTTTCCGCAGCATTCACCGTACCAGTAACAACGCCATCACGTAATACCGTAATTCGATCTGATACTTCCATAATTTCACTTAACTTATGGCTTATAATAATAAAGCTTTTCCCTTGAGCAGCAAGCTGCTTAATGGAAACTAACAATTCCTTTACCTCTAAAGGAGTAAGTACACCGGTAGGCTCATCAAGAATAATAACCTCTGCCCCCTGGTAAAGCACCTTTAATATCTCTACACGCTGCTGCATACCAAGCGAGCAGTCAGCCACCTTTTGTTTAGGATCAACAGGGATATTGTATTGCTGCGAGAGCTTAATCGTCTCCTCAATTGCCTTTTTCCGGTTAAAGAAGCCACCCTTTTTAGGCTCTCTACCTATTACGATGTTTTCAGCGATAGAAAATGCAGGAAACAGCATAAAATGCTGATGCACCATGCCGATTTTATGTGAAATCGCATCTGTAGGATCGTTGAAGGAAACCTCTTTCCCCTCGATCTTGATATGGCCGCTTGTCGGACTTTCCATACCGTACAAAATACGCATAAGTGTCGTTTTACCAGCACCATTTTCTCCAATTAAGGCATGAACCTCGCCCTTGCGTAAATTAAAGCTAACATCGCGATTCGCTGTAACTGATCCGTATGTCTTTGTAATACTGTCCATTTCAAGCAGCATACAAGCGCTCCTTTCAAATAATTAAACCGGCTGCAAGAGATGCAGCCGGTAAGAAACTAGAGTACATTATTATTGAGTGATAGAAGTGTCGATCGAACCGTCTTTAATACCTTCAGCGATTTCTTTCAGCTTAGCAATATTCTCTTCGCCGATTGCATCGCTTAATGGTGAAGTTGAATCTCTAGTTACGAATGTAAGACCTACACCATCTTGTGCCAAACCGTAATAGGAAGGACCGTATTCAAATGTACCCTCTACAAATTCTTTGACTGTTTCATATGCAACGGTATCAACACCTTTAAGCTGTGAAAGGATAACGTGCTCAGGGTCTTCAACCGTACGGTCTACGTCTTGTCCAGATGCATAGAAGCCTTTTTCTTTCGCAGCATCAAATACACCAAAGTCGCCTACTGCAGACATACCAGCGATAAAGTCAGCACCTTGAGAATTTTGCAAAATCGCAAGCTCTTTCGCTTTAGCAGTATCCTCGAAGCCACCTACATAGCTTACAAGCACTTTAGCCTCAGGATTTGTATACGCAAGACCTTTTTCAAAGCCAACTGTATATTTATCCATCAATGCACCTTCAATTGCTACGATATTACCAACAACATTTGTTTTAGTAATTAGACCAGCAGCTGCACCAAGTAGAAACGAAGCTTCATTCTCAATGAAAGCAACGCTACGAATGTTAGGAACATCTTCAATGACATGGTCAATAATAGCAAGTGGTAATTCAGGATTTTCAGCAGCGATTTTTCTAATGACATCGTCTGCTTGGAACGATGCAGTAATGATCAGGTCATAATTTTCTGCAACGATGGAGCGGAAGTTTTGTTCAAACGCAGTCGGATCAGCCGATTCGATTGTTTTAACCTGTACACCAAAATCCTCGCCCGCTTTTTTGAAGCCTTGATCCATCAAATCCCAAAATGGGTTAAGACCGATTTTTTCAGGAAGAACAAGAGCGATTTTTGTATCTTTCTGATCTCCTTCATTTCCTGTCGCGCTGTTAGTACCAGTGTTAGCAGCATTGTTGCTACCGCATGCAGCAAGCAAACCAATAACAAGCACTAATGTTAATAGTAAAGTCAGTCTCTTTTTCACAGTGTTCTCTCCTTTAGTATGGTGTCGATACGTAACTCTACTCCATCTTACACAATTCGACATAATTTTTAACTGTTATTAAAAAAAGTTCACATAATGGACAATCTTAAAACGTTTACAGTGTGTTACTATTGTACATTTATCTATTCCGTGCACCTGTAATTTAACGTTTTGTATCTTGTACAAGCTCTTGCTCAAACTTTAACATGTTATTTTGAAGCTTTGTAAATAAGTGTAACCCAAAGCTCATTTCCTCATTACTCATATCAGCGAATAAATGAAGCATAAGTGCTTCACGCTTAATTTTGATCTCTTCTGCCCGCTTTTTACCTAACGGTGTTAGTGTCAGCATAACGACACGGCGATCTTTGGCATCCTTCTCTCTCTTTAGCAAGCCACTTTCAATTAACTTATCAGCTAATCCAGTCACCGCACCACAAGTAATATGTAGCTTGTCTGCCAAATGAGATGCCTTCATCGGTCCATGCTCTGCAATAGTTGTTAGAAGTCGAGCATAGTTTAGTCCAATTCCGGCAGTGCTATGTCTAGACCAATAATTGTGAATCATGCTTCTAACCTCACGAAAACCATCATCAAGCTTGTGCATCATGTCCATGTTTTGCTCCTCGTTGCTCATCAATTACCGCCTCCTTCCAATTTAATTTACAAGTCCTCACCTAGCCTTACAGCTATTCCATATAATCATGCAATTATTATAAGACCGTAACTCTCACTTTTTTCAACTCCTAGTATAGCAAAATAATGTCCTATTTGCTGTATTTCCTTTATGTTGCTTCACAACTTTTGTAGCCAGAACATGCACAGTGTGCTAATATTACAACTATAAGATTTTTTTAGTACGCAAGCAGTGACTATTATTCATTGCACGTATTCATACAAGGAGGATCTTCAAAATGGCAAGACAAAAAATGCGTTCTGATATGATTAAACGCGGCTTCGACCGTGCTCCTCACCGTAGCTTATTGCGAGCTGCTGGAGTTAAAGAGGAAGATTTCGACAAACCATTCATTGCAGTATGTAACTCATATATCGACATCGTCCCTGGGCATGTACATTTGCAGGAATTTGGTAAAATTGTTAAGGAAGCAATTCGTGAAGCTGGCGGCGTTCCTTTCGAATTTAATACAATTGGCGTTGACGATGGTATCGCAATGGGCCATATCGGTATGCGCTACTCACTAGCTAGCCGTGAAATTATTGCTGACTCCGTAGAAACGGTTGTTAATGCACACTGGTTCGACGGCATGATCTGTATTCCTAACTGTGACAAAATTACACCGGGTATGATGCTTGGTGCACTTCGTGTTAACATCCCTACGATGCTTGTAAGTGGCGGCCCGATGAAAGCCGGCAGAACTAAGGATGGACGAGCTATCTCTTTAACAAGCGTATTCGAAGGCGTTGGTGCACACCAAACTGGTATTATCAACGATGAGCAGCTGTTAGAGCTTGAACAATTCGGTTGTCCGACTTGCGGATCTTGCTCTGGTATGTTTACAGCTAACTCTATGAACTGTCTAGCAGAAGTTCTAGGTCTTGCTATGCCAGGTAACGGTACAATTCTTGCCGTATCTCCTGAGCGTAAAGAATTCGTTAAACAATCTGCTCGTCAGTTGATGGAACTGATTAAATTGAACATCAAACCACGTGATATTGTAACGAAGGAAGCAATTGATAACGCATTTGCTCTAGATATGGCGATGGGCGGATCTACCAATACCGTTCTTCATACTCTAGCAATTGCACATGAAGCTGGTATCGATTATTCAATCGAAGATATTAACGCTATTGCTGAGCGCGCACCTCATTTGGCTAAGCTTGCTCCTGCATCCGATCATCACATTGAGGATCTGCATAATGCAGGTGGCGTAAGTGCAATCATTAATGAGCTTCTTAAAAAAGAAGGCGCACTACATGGCGACTGTATCACTGTGACTGGTAAAACACTTCGTGAAAACGTTGCGGGCTGTGAAATCACGGACGAAAACGTAATTCATCCGCTATCTAATCCACATACTGAGCGTGGTGGACTAGCAATTCTATTCGGTAACCTTGCACCTAACGGTTCCGTTATTAAAACAGGTGCTGTTGATAAATCTGTTGGCGGCTATCACAAAGGTCCTGCAGTATGCTTTGATTCTCAGGATGACTGCTTAGCTGGTCTAGCTAACGGTAAAATTAAAGAAGGCGACGTAGTTGTTATCCGTTATGAAGGTCCACGTGGTGGTCCTGGTATGCCGGAAATGCTTGCTCCTACATCACAAATCGTTGGTATGGGTCTTGGTGCTAAAGTAGCGCTTATTACTGACGGACGTTTCTCTGGTGCTTCTCGTGGTATCTCTATCGGTCACGTGTCTCCAGAAGCTGCGGACGGCGGTCCTATCGCTTTCGTACAAGATGGCGATCTTATCGAAATCGATATGAACAACCGTACAATTAACTTGCTAATTAGCGATGAAGAAATGGAAGCTCGCAAAGCTGCATGGCCTGGCTTTGAGCTTAAAATTAAACGTGGCTACCTAGCGCGTTATGCACATCTAGTAACAAGCGCAAATACTGGCGCAGTTATGAAAATGTAGTTCATTGGCACTCATTGCTTAACTAAAAAGGGGATGTTCTGAAAGTCAGTACCAACTGACGATCAGAACATCCCCTTTATTATTACTTAAAGCGGTCGTTTAAATGCTGTGTTGACATTAACAAAATCTTCGGTTCTTCCGCTTTTTTACTTGCCACTTCAGCCTTGCCTGTTACCCATTTACGAGTGGGCGGTGTTAATACTTTCATTAATAGAGATAAGTACAGCTTAGTGCTTCGCTTGAACAGTCCTTCTGGTAAATCATGAATGACAAAACCAAGCTTGTCTGCCCCACGGTTAATCATAGTAATGCCTTGAATACCTTTAATTTGAGCTGCTTTACTTTCTGCTAATAGCATTTCCGCCAAAGTCGGTAATGCCGCTTCGACCTCACGAATAACTTTAACTGCAACGACTAGTGGATTTTTAGATACGAAAGCGAGCTCAGACAGCTTATGATTATCGAAATGCAGCTCTGCAAACATATCACCCCTTCGTAAAGCTTGGCCATCGTTCATTGCTAAATCTTTGCCCTTATGTGTAAGCAGACGATAATATAGGAACGGTTTCTCTCCAGTGGTAACTGGTTTAAGACGCATCACTTTATGAAAAAGAAACTCCCAGCCAAGCCATAGCTTAATCATTACTCTTTTGCCGAACGAGCGCTTTGTTTCGCTCTTTTTATCCGTTAGCTTAATCATTTGATCAATCGTAACCATGTTCAGGCCCTTAGCTGTCGCTGCTTTTAAGTAAGCCTCTAAGGCTATTAGCATATTACGTGGTGCGTCCACATCCGCTCCAAGTGTACGTCCACAATCATGCAGCAGCAGCACTTCACCCGCGTTAACCTTTTTCAACATCCGCTGCTTCAGCTTATCAGCAGTCATCTTTTCAGACCAATCACCAAACAGCGCCGACCATAAAATAATATTAAGCTGAGTCACATTGCGGTAATCAAATAAATTCATAATACCCCAAGGTGGACGGTAATAAATCGAACGCTCTCCAGTTACTTTTTCAATAATATCATTCGTCATCTGAATATGCTTCTTCACTGTTTTGGGACGCATCAGCCAGTTCGTTTTATGCACATAATTGTGTACACCGATCACATGTCCTTCATTCTTCATACGGAGCAACAGCTCGGGATGCTTCTCTGCATGCACACCTACGACAAAAAAAGTTGCCTTGGCATTATATTTTTGTAGTAGGTCAAGTAATTTGGCAGTATAAATGGGATCAGGACCATCATCAAACGTTAATGCAACCTCCTGCTTAACAGTTCCTCTCTTAAAGACGCGATACCCAAACACTCTGCTAAGTAAACCAGGAATGAAGGCGTAAAGTGTCATAAAGTAAAATCCCAAGGTTAATAGGTTTTCCATGATTGTAATCCTCACCTAAAAAATGATATAGTCAATATATGTTAGCGATGTGAAGAGAATGATTTTATTCAATTTTATTAAAGACACTAGCTAATATTGTAGCACAGTTTATCCTTTTTCTCATTACTAATTCATACTAGAAAATGATCTTTATTGGAAAAAGAAAGGAAGGTTCTAATTGTTACCCTTTTATAAAAAGTATTGGAGAACCATATTTGACATCGGACTTCTTGTCTTAACTGTAATTCTTGCAATGTGGCTATTTAGCTTAGTTTATAACATTGCCAAGCCCATTTTCTTTGCTTTCGTGATATTCGTATGTATTGAACCGTTAGCAAAGCGCTTGAATAAGTGGGGTATGAAGAAAAGCATCGCTGCAGCAATTTCGGCTATATTATTCACCTTAATCGTACTTGGGGTAATCGGAGCACTTATTTTTGTGGCAGCCGCGCAAGGTGCAGAGCTTATTTCAAATTTACCAGAATATCAGAAAATACTTACAGCGAATATCGCAAACGGTACATTGTTTTTAGAGGAGCAATTAGGTCGCCTCCCATTTGACATTAATATTATTGATGAATTAACGATCGCACTGCAAAATGCATCCGATAAAATTCAGCAATGGCTAATGGCTGGCTTGACTGTCGTCGTGAACTCGATTACTTCCTTTACTTCATTCGTATTCAATGCTGCTATTGGATTAATTCTAGCCTACTTTCTAAGCATTGAAATTGTGGATTGGAAAAAAATTGCTAACGAGAAAACACCGAATACATTTAAAAATGCATTTAACTTCCTTCGTGATAATGTATTAAAAGGAATTTGGGTATACATTAAGGCTCAAGCGAAATTAATTAGCATAACATTTATCGTTATTCTAGTGTCATTATTGTTACTAGGCGTCGAGCATGCGCTAATCATTTCCTTAGTTGCTGCAATCTTCGATGTATTACCGCTGCTTGGTGTAAGTACGATTTTCATTCCATGGATTACGTATTTATTTATCGTGGGCGATATTCATCTAGGAGTTTGGGTCTCTATATTATGGCTAGTCGTAATATTAGCTCGTCAATTACTTGAACCGAAAATTACAGGAGATTCACTTGGCGTTTCGGCATTTACAATGCTCGCCTTTATGATTATTTCACTTTCATTGTTTGGCGTTGCAGGGATGATTCTATCCCCTATTCTTCTCATCTTAATTAAAGCATTGTATGATCAAGGCTATCTTGAAAAATGGATTCGTAAGCCAATTGGCGAATACGATAGTATTGAACTTGATCAAGAGGAACATCGTGATCCAAGCTCAACCAAATAGCTACAACAATAAAGGAGTAAGTAAGAAGGTTACAGGTAGTCCTTCTATACTTACTCCTTTGTTTTCTTTATTAGCACTAGTACTATTCAATACGCTCCACAGGAATATAGATATCAAAATGAGGATTCTGCGGATCTCGATCTAAAGGGTAATATTCATGCTTAATCGGCATCGGGTCAAAATAAACCTCACCTACTTCTCTTAAAGCAACGTAGCCATTGTCATCTATCCAGCGCTGTAGTTCACTATAGGTGCTGCCTATGTCTTGCCCTTGGTGATGATGTGTTTTAACATATGTCCATTGAGGTACATTGATTTCAATCATTCCATCAGGAATTTGCTGCTCCTCAGTTACTTGAAAGACGGCATAATGTGCGAATCCATCCTCGACCACATGGTAGGATAATCCTAATTGGATGTTTGGGTTTAGCTTAAACTCCAATTCGCCTGCTCGCTCTTCCATCTGTCGGATAACTGTCTTCAAATGAGGATTAACTTCAGAATATGTGCCCTCCCATTTCAAACCAATAGCTCTATACGCTGGTAAAGTAACTAGCTCGTAACTCATCGACATTCCTCCACGATTACAAAATATGGCTATTACCTTCTAAATAATACCATATCCGTACCAAGAAGAGTCTCAATTACCTATAATTCATCACGGTCATGCAGCTCAGCAAGCTCCATTACTCCCTTAAACATTGTCGTTGCTTTATTACGGCTTCCCGCCTTAACTTTTCGTACAAGCACTGCAGCTGCATATTGGGGCTGCTCAGCAGGACCATACCCGATAAACCATTGGTTATTATAGCCTTTATGTGCGCCACTAAGCTGTGCTGTCCCCGACTTGCCTGCAAGCTTCCAGTGACCTTGAAGAGACCCGCTTCCATTGGAACTTATGACTTTACCTGTTCCATATTCAACAACATCGTTCATATAATTCATTAGCTTCCATGCTGTTTCAGGATGAATTCGATAGCGGTGCTCATGTCCGTATTGTATCGGAAATTTCATTAGCGGCAGTCCATCACGGTAATTGATCCCCATTGCTGCTCTTGTCTGAAATTGCTTTCCATCATGAATGATCGTCACGAGCATATTGGCAGCTTGCAGAGGCGTAAGTTTGGCATCTCGTTGTCCGATACCCGTTTGCGCTAATATTCCTCCGTCTCGATGCTCAACATCCAGTAGTGCTACTCCCCCTTCTTCCTCCTCAAGCAAGCGAAGCGGTGATGTAAGTGCGCCTACAGCGTCATTACTATGCCAGCCTACTGGATAGATTACTCCTAAAGCGGTAGCCGTATCATACAGCTGCTGTGGGGTTAGACGCTCCGCAATCGTTGCAAATACAATATTGCAAGAATTAGCAAAGCCCTGTGCCAATGTTTGCTTACCATGTCCACCTTTTTTCCAACAGGATAAGCCATACTTTCCATACTCTCCATCACAATGAAAATGCTCATCCTCGGACACAACTCCATACTCTAGAGCAGCTGCTGCTGTTACAATTTTATAGATTGAACCAGGCTCATAAGCCGTTAAGGCATGATTTCTCCAGCTGTCTGCATCTATATCCTGCCAGCTTCCCGGTGACAGCTCTGGACGGGACACCATCGCCTTAATATCGCCATTATTGGCATCAAGCAGGACAATTGCTCCCTCCTCAATGTTCTCCTGCTCCATATATAACTCTAGCTTTTGCTGAAGCGCTAGATCAATCGTTGTTACTACCTGTAGTGGGTAATACTTATTGCTATTCTCTACTACTCTTGCGCCAATGCCAGCCATAAAGCGTGATTGACCATCTAATGTATACGACAAATATGAGGGTCCTAACCCATGGATTAATCGATCAAGCGAATGCTCAAGCCCGTTGACTCCAATTTTCGAATTGCGATCCCAGCTAGCAAGCTGCTTAACTTCCTTCTCATAATGCACCTCTGTCCATTCCGGATGTTCACCAGTAAACCCAATAATATGTCGATAGCTTCCTTGATGGCCGTTTCTTGCTGTATATCGAACAAGCTCGAAGCCTTCCTTTTTCATCTGCCGCAGCTTATTAACTTGTTCCTCGCTTAATACGATCGGCAGATTTTTGTCATCAAGTAAATATTCTCCGTATTGCAGCGTCATTAGCCAATTACGAAGCTTTTGCGGTGATTCTCCTAATAGCTTAGCAAGCTCAGTGTACTGAATTAGAGAGTATGACTGCCACGCCTTAACTGGAAAAAATGCGATGGTCAGATAGCTCTCAGACTGCAGAGGACGATTATGCTCATCTAAAAAAATAGCTCGTCCATCATTAAACGGCAACTGTTTACTGCGCTGAATGACCGCAGACTTCCTCCAATTGCTAATCTTATATTTACTATCCATTGCAGCTAAGTTCATAGAGCTTGGAATAACTTGAAGTATAAATAACCGATAAATATACACCACAATTGTTAGCGAAAATATGATACCTACAATAAATGCTCTACGCTGCATTGCTGTCTACCTCCCAAGTTAACAAACGCTAAGCAAGTTAAATTAATATTATTAGTATGCCTATATCAAATTAGCGATAAACATGAGATCTGTTACATTACTGCACGTAGTGCAAATGCAAATTTCGACATTCAAAGTAAATATAAATAAAAAACCAGCCCTTACCTCTATCATCATACGATGTGATAAAGGTAAGAAGCTGGTTAAGATTTACTTATTATTAAAAATTATAGCTTAAATTTAGATAGACTGTCCTTTAAGCCGTTAGAAAGCTTCTGTAGCTGATCTGAAAGCTGAACAAGGTTTTCACTTATGCTAAGCTGCTCCGTACTTAGGGATGCAACCTCTTCGCTTGTTGCAGATGACTCCTCAGCAACTGCACTAACATTATTAATAGAATCTTTCAATATCACCTGAGATTTGTTTACTTCATCAAAGGACTCCGTAACGAGCTGCATATTATTTTTAAAGCTATCCATCTGTGTCTGTACAGATAAGAACAATTGATTAGCCTCTTTTACAGAACCAATTTGCTCTTGGAATAATGGATATGCCTTTGTTAGAACATCCACCGTTTCTTCAATCTCTGCTGAAATCTTTTCAGTGATTTGGGCAACAACGCCAATGGATGAGCGAGATTGATCAGCAAGCTGACGGATTTCATCGGCTACAACCATAAAGCCTTTACCTGCGGCTCCAGCTCTGGCTGCTTCGATTGTCGCGTTAAGCGATAGAATATTCGTTTGCTGTGTGATCGAATTCAATACATCGAGAATTTTCACAATTGATTTGGTGCTGTCCTGAAGCGCGTTGACCTTCTCCACCATAGAGCGAGTCATCTGCTCAGTTGTTACTGTCTTATCGATGAGTTCACGCATATAATCCGTACCTTGCTGACTTGCTTCATCAACCTTAATTGCAGAGTCAGTCATCTGTACAGCATATTGGTTTACTTGTTCCATTTGATCATAAATGCGGTTCGTTAAATCAGACCCACGCTCAGATTCCATCGCCAAGCTTGTAGATCCGCCTGCAATTTCATCAGTCGCAATAGCAATTTCTTTGGCTGCAATCGCTGTCTTATTGGACGCATCAGCAAGCTCTGCAGCTGTTTTTAATACTTCTGCAGCAGAATAGGTTGTCTGTGTGGCTAAAGATGAAATTTGAGCCATCATCTCGTCAAAGCTAATCGACAACGTACCAATTTCATCACTGCGTTGCTTAATGGAAGCGCGAACTGTTAGATCACCTTTCGCTCCTTTTTCCATCTGACTGCTTAGCTGTTTTAATGGACCGCCAATATTTTTCACAACGTATACACCAATTAACACCGCAATAAGTGCTGCAATGATACAAATAATAACCGTAATACCACTGATCGGAGCTGCTTGCTCAGCGAGACGTTCTACTGGTATCGTCCCAATTACTGTCCAATCATCATGGATACTCAGGTTTTGGAACACTGCTAAGTAGTTTTTGCCGTTATTCCCTTTAACCGCAAGATTATCTGTTTCCTCTGATACTTCAGGGAGAATGACATTTGGCTCAGTACCGTATAACTCACTGTTTTGACTGTAAGCAAACTGCTGTTTACTATTCAAAATTACAACATCACTGCCCTCGCCAAAATCGACCTTAGAAGCTGCTTCGAACAAGCGCACCTTATCTAGCTCCATGACGACCACAAAGGACAGTTCAGAATTATTCATGTTACGTGCTAAGCGAGTAAGTGCAACAGATTCATATGGGGATGATGTTAAAATACCGTTTGCTTGCGGCTCTACCCAAAATATTGCCCCAGACTTAGCTATCGCGCCTTCATACCATGGTTCGCTATAATATTGTTCTGCAGGCTTGTCCGCTACAGAACTAGTTGTACTCGTACTGCTAATCAGCGGTGTAGCGCTCTCAATTACAGGAATTAAAGCAATATGCTTAATTATGGAATTGTTTATCGTATACTGAGATAATCGCTCAGTTACCTTACGATTAGCTTCTAACTTATCGAATATGTCATCAGAAGTGATATGCTGCTGCATTGCATCCGTTATTATGCTATCTAGAATAATTTGAAATGAAAGATCAACATAACTTCTTAGTACAGTATCAACACTAAATGATACCTGCTTAATCGTTTGCACACTTGCTTCGGAAACATTGGTTTCCAATAACGATTTTGCTTTTTGATAAGATACAACCCCGACTGTCGATACGCAAAGTACGATACTAGCAAAGATGATTAGAAATAACTTCAAACCAATACTACGAAATCCTTTAAAACCATTGTTTAACTTCAAGTTTTTTAACTGCTTTGTTGTGCTTTTCAACCGATCATTAATTTGTTGCTTTCCATTCCCCTTGCTTTTTTTCTTTGAAGACTGTTCTTGCAAGTTTTCTGTCATGCTGTCTGGCACCACCTTGAAATTTTGTAATAATTATGTAGTAGATTTTATAAACGGACATAAGTAATATCATACATGATTGTTTTGCTAATTTCTACTACAATATATTAATATTGAGATAAAAAAACAGCGAATAATCAATAATAAACATTGATCATTCGCTGTAACATTAAGATTTAAATTGCGCTAACGTTTGTTTTAGTGCTTCAGACACTTGACCTAACTCAGTAGATAGTAAAACTAGATTATCACTTACGCTTAGCTGCTCAACACTCAAGCTAGCAACCTCTTGTGATGTAGCGGAGGATTCCTCAGCTACTGCGCTAACATTACTCATCGCTTCATTCAGTACATGCTGCGACGCTTCTAGCTTTTGCACAGATTGCATAACTTCCTCTAGCTTTCTAATTAAGCGGCTCATTTGACCTTGAACATTTTCAAAAATATGATTTGCTTCCTTTACAGAATGAATTTGCTCTTGGAACATTGGATAGGCTCTAGACAATACCTCCACTGTTTCAACAATTTCATTTTGAATACGACCAGTAATTTGTGCAACGACATCGATGGATTGTGTTGACTGATCCGCTAAGCTGCGAATTTCGTTAGCAACGACCATAAAGCCTTTACCAGCATTACCTGCTCTTGAAGCTTCAATTGTCGCATTAAGAGATAGAATATTCGTTTGCTTAGTTACAGCATTAAGTACATCAAGAATTTTAACAATCGATGTTGTGCTATCCTTTAAGGAATCAACCTTAGTTACCATTTCACGTGTCATAACTTCTGTTTTACCAGTTTTCTCAATCAATTCAGCCATATATGCTGTACCTTGCCCACTTGCCTGCTCTACTTCATAAGCAGATTGTACCATCTCTTCATTGGATGACAGTACTTGCTTCATCTGTTCATTAATCTCCATCGTAATATCATTACCACGCTCTGCTTCTACTGCTAAGCTTGTCGAGCCGTTAGCAATTTCCTCAGTAGCCACTGCGATTTCCTTAGCAGACAGCGCCGTTTTCTTAGAAGCTTCTGTTAATGTAGTAGCAGTATTGAGAACTGCATCTGCAGAAATTTTCGTTTGTGTTGCTAGATTCGTAATTTGCTCCATCATTACGTTAAAGCTATCGCTAAGCTGACCGATTTCATCGCCACGCTTCTTACTGCTAGAGCGAACTGTAAGATTACCTTTAGCACCCTCTTGCATAAGATCACGAAGCTTCACTAGTGGTCTACCAATTGTAAATGCAACAACAATCGAGATTAATATTGCGATGATCGCAGCAGCAATTGACAGAGTAATCGTTAATCTTCCGATAACCTGAGTATCCTTAACTAACTCTTCCACAGGAATATCACTTACCACATACCAGCCTGTTGTTTCGAGCTTTTGATGAATAAGTAATACTTCCCCAACATCAGCAATCTCTTGAGTAACTGCGTTGCTGACAGTACCGTCTAAAGCGAATGGTGCTGTTGTAGATACACTAGCAGCATCTTTATGAATCATAAACTGATTGTCACCATTAACAATATAAATACCGCTATTATCTCCAAGTGATATTTTTGATAGCTCATCAGCAATTACTCTCGTAGGAATTTCAATAAACAATATGTAATTCGCAACATTAGAGTTTGTATTTTTAATAACGCGCGCAATTGCAAAGCTTGGCGAAGAAGTATTCGTTGAATAAGAAGTATTACGAGAATCCAACCATACCGTGCGGCCAGATTGTTCTTTCACTGTTTCAATCCAAGGTTCAGTCATTAGCGTTTCAATCTTACCTGCTTGACTGTTACCAGCTGAAATAATCGACGATTTACCGTCAATCGGTATTAAAGCAACACCAGCAATATCATCATTACCGTAAATTAAGCTTTGCAGCTTAGTAGTGAGCTCTCTTGTCGCTGAAAAACGTTCATATTCACCAAGAGAAGGATTCACATAATTACTAACCAGCTCATGGTATTGAGAATCAACAAGCAGTTGTAACGTAACATCCTCATAAACCTGCATAATATTGTCTAAATTTACCCCTAACTGCGTAATCGTCTGTTGGCTCGATTCTGAGACCTTATTCTCGATAATATTCTTAGATTCGTTGTAAGCCAGAATTCCCATTGTGAGGACACAAGCCAAAATACCACCAATTATGTAAGCAAATAGCTTAACAACAACGGATTTTAGTGGGTTCATGCTTTTCGATGCCTCTTTGTGCCTTGTTTCCTTTTGTTTAATTGACTTCGATTTGTTTTGACTCATCATTAAAGCACCGCCTTCTCGTGAAGTAAACCGCTTTCAAAATAAGATGATTTAAAACTTCCAGCTAATAGTGAGTATACCTCTATTATTTGTGATTACCTACAAAATGTCAATGAGCCTATTGAAGAAAATACTATCATTTGCACTAGTTTTAAAGACTTGGGAACTATTTTTTCTCGATTAATGTCGGAATTCGTTAATGAGGTTTTTTCTGTATTTAACTTTAATTTTGGTGCTAGAAAAAAAGCACCTCCACCGCTAGCTCTACTTACTAACGATGAGGTGCAATCTATTGTAAAATTGTATGGCATGAAAGCAAGCAGTAATTATCCTTGCTGTTCACATTCATTATCTAATTTTTTTACGCATCATATCCATCGGCTCAACTGGCTTTAGCGTACGAATACGAAGCTTTTGCAGTGGGTGACGCGCAACATCTAGAGGGTTACCTTGCAGGTCCGTCAATTCAGTTACGGTTTGCTTGAAGAAGCGACCTTTCGGTCCAACAAACTCGATTTCTTGACCTACTTTAAAATGGCTGCGCTGTTCGATCGTTGCAAAGCCTGTTTCTGCATCATAATCATGCACGACTGCCGCGAAATCATATGGTACTGGCTTTTCTTCAGCAGTATAAATATGATCCTCTGCTCCAGGAACATCTAAGAAAAATCCTGTATTAAGCGGACGATTCGCAGCCTTTTGAATTTCTTCTAGCCACTCAGGCTTCAATTCATAATTTTCAGGATCCTCAAAATAAGCATCAATCGCTTGACGATACACATTTACAACCGTCGCAACGTAATGGATACTCTTCATCCGACCTTCAATTTTAAAGCTATCGATCCCTACATCAATAAGATCTGGAATATGCTCAATCATGCACAAATCCTTCGATCCCATTGTAAAAGGATCCTCTTCTGGACCGTTAACTGGCGCACCTTCAACAAATAAATCATATTTCCAACGGCACGATTGACAGCAGCCACCACGATTGGAGTCTCGGTCTGTAAAGTGATTAGACAATACACAACGACCAGAGAATGAAGAGCACATTGCACCATGAATAAACGCTTCGATTTCAACGTCTACATTCTTTTTAATCTCTTCAATTTCTTCAAAGCTAGTTTCGCGAGCTAAAACGACACGCGGTAAGCCTTCTTCTTTCCAAAACTGCACTGTTTTCCAGTTTAGAACAGACTGTTGCGTACTTAAATGTACCTCCATCTTAGGGGCAACACGCTGTGCTGTTTCAACAATGATCGGGTCCGCAGCAATAATCGCAGCAATTCCTGCAGCTTCAAGATTGCGAAGATAGTCTTCGATTCCGGATAAATCCTCGTTATGGGCATAAATATTAGTTGCAACAAACACCTTTGCTCCGTAACGCTTCGCGAACTCGACGCCTTCTTTCATTTCTTCAAAGCTAAAATTATCTGCATTGGAACGCAAGCCATACTGCTGACCGCCAATGTAAACAGCATCTGCGCCATAATGCACTGCGAATTTCAGCTTTTCAAGATTTCCCGCTGGAGCAAGCAGCTCAGGGCGCTCCAAGCGATTACGTTTGCCAAAATAACGCTGATTCCTTCTTGTTATTGTATTCATAATTTCCTCTCCTATTACGCTCCGCCCATAGCGCCTCTAAAGCTCCACTTTCAGCGCTCCGCCCATACCTCCTCTAATGCTCCACTTTCCTGCAGAAAAAAGTCGCTATTAGAGGAGATATGGTCTCCGCTGGAGATTTTCGCAAGTGTTGCTTTGTCGCTAGTTTAGCATGAAGCTTCAATGCTTATTAGTGAGCTATGCTCTGCAGCTTTCAAGTATAGACATTGGCTCAAGCTCATATTCTTAAATTACTATTTTTCAAATAAGGTTTAAAATTCTGGGATTTCAGGACCAAGAAGCTAGCGTGAAGTTAGGGAACGAGTAGCGCAGCGTACGCTTTTAGTACGTGAGCTAAAGTGTTTTCGTAGAAAACACACCTCGAAAGCATATCGACGTCGACTACGCTACAACGCAAACCATCGTCATCAAAGTCCAGTATTTTAATTACCTATTACAATAAAGAGTTAAAAAGCTCGGATTTCAGGACCAAGAAGATGGCACGAAGCTAGGGAATGAGGAGCGCAGCGTACGCCCTTGGTACGTGAGCACCGCAGGCTCCCGATGAGTGACATATTCGACGTCGAATATGCATCTGTGTCCTACTTCGTCATCAAATTCGTGCTTTTTAAATTTCCTCTTAATAAACTTGTTCTTTGAAGAAGAAGCCGAATGACAGCTCCCTCCCCCCATCCTGCAGTTCACGGATAGATTCGAGAAGCGATTCATCGAACTCATAGCCCTCTGGGTCTGCAAGATAAGCGTCAATTGCTGCGCGGTACGCTTTGACAACCGCCACATTATATTCTGTTGGCTTCATGATGCCTTCAATTTTAAAGCTATCAATTTCTACTTCTAATAGCTCTTGTAGGTTCTCCAGCATACAAATATCGTCTGAGCTCATAATATGTGTGCCGTAGTCGTCCTCGAAGATTGGGTAGCGTTCGTTCGGACGATCATTTTCCATCAAATACAAGCCTGCCGCACGTTGCAGCTTCGCATATTCCGCTTGCTGTTGATGCTCGGCATAGCTTTGTACAAGGGAACGCTTGGAATGATAAATCGCAGTCATGCCATGCACTTGTACTTGGATTTCTAGCTTGCTGTTCTGTTTTATTTCAATAATTTGCTCCATATTCAATTCACGTGCAAGAACGTAACGCGTCGCACCACGTCTGCCCCAATAATCGGCAGTCGCATAGTTGGTGGACGTCATCTCCGCATTCCAGTGAAGCTTCATACCAGGAGCATGCTCCTTAGCAGCCATAAGAACAGCTGGATCACCGTAAACAATCGCATCTACACCATAGGAATGAATAGCTTGAATATAAGCTGGAAGCTCTTTTACCGTCGCGTTATCGATTAGGTTATTCATCGATACATACACTTTTCCCTCGTGGGAATGTGCTAGCTTTACTGCTTGTTCTATCATTTCTAACGTAAATTGACCTGCAAGTCGGCTGCCAAATTTCGCTTCGCCTACTAGCAATGCAGTAGCTCCTGCCTCTAGCAACGCCTGCGCTTCTTCTAAACTAGCAGCCGTTACTAACAACTCAGGACGATATGACATTTTCTTCACCTCATCTAAACAGACGGCTATTACTGCGCCGTCTGTTTACTTTTCTCAATATTTCGTTGATGCTGCTGATACGTTTCAGCAAATAGATGGGTATTGCTACCATCCTTTTTCGTTACATAGAATAAATAATTATGCTCTTCTGGATAAAGCGCTGCCTTAATTGATTCAAGACTTGGGTTAGCGATCGGACCAGGTGGCAAACCATCAATAGCGTAGGTGTTATATGGATCATCAAGCTCCGTATCCTCATAGCTTAACAGCTCTTTCTGCTCACCTAACGCATATTGAATTGTAGCATCTACCTGCAATCGCATTGGCTCAGCTAAACGATTGTAGATCACACCTGCAACCTTTGCACGCTCTTCATCAACCATTACCTCACGCTCAATGATGGAGGCAACGGTTAACATTTGATGCATCGAGATATTAAGCTTATCCAATTGATCTACCCAATCCTCAGGTAAGGTCGCAAGCTTACGATCCTGCTCCTTCAAAAGACGTAATATAATTTCCTCTTCCGACACGCCTTTAACGACCTCATACGTATCAGGGAATAGATAGCCCTCCAGGCGATATTTCGCAGTTGGAAGCTCCTTCGGTATAAACAATACCGTTTCTGCACCAGACCATGTACGCTGCTCATTCGTTAAAGCAAGGAATTTATCACGATCAGCAATTCCTTCTGCAGCAAGCTTATCGGCAATCTGTAAAATGGAATAGCCCTCTGGAATTGTAAATTTGACCGTTTCCTGCTTCATGACATCTCCTGCATTCAGCTTAGCGATCACTTCAAGCTTGTCCATTCCTGGCTTAAGCTCATATCTACCTGCCTGAAAGTTTGCACCTTCTTCTTTAAGCACCAAATAATATCCGAATATAAAGCTATTTTTAATAATGCCATTTTCCTCTAGCAGCTTAGACACACTGTTCGCTGACATCCCCTTCGTGATTGTCACCTCAACTGGTGGTCCAGCCTTTGTTGGACTTAGCTGATTCCATACATAATATAATCCACTCACACCAACAACGAGCATTAGAAATAGCAAAGAAAAGCAAACCCAGAAGGAAACTAGCCATACACGTGGTTTTCTTCGCCTCGGCTTTTTTACTTTAACCGGGCCCCGATCCAGCGTTTCCTCATCAACATGACTCAAAAGCTTTGCACCTCTCTTTTTATCTTGCACTTACTTGCACTCAGCAGTTACGAACATAATATCGCCAAAAAGAGCGGTCATTAGCCGCTCTTTTTACGAATAACTTTTCAGTTTTCTTCGCTTGCAAAGAATAACTCATCGTAGGCTTCCGATACAGCTTCCCATTCATCCTCGTCGATAATACTCTCAAGCTCAATTTCCACTTGATCGATAATGACACGCATGAATTGAAGCTCATCTTCGTCTTTTGTTGCGAACGGCAATAGCGCAACATAAGTGACATCGCCCCATTGGAACTCTTGCTTAATAACGAATGAGATTGGTTCACCATCATCCGCTAACAGCTCAATTTCATTCCCGAAATGCTCATGTAAGGTAGATACTCGCTGTGGTGAAGAGTTTGGATATTGAAAAGCCATTATTTGTCCTCCAGCTCTCCTAGCAATGTATTGAAGGTTTCTTCAACAATTGCCCACTCTTCCTCGTCATCGATCGTATATAACTGCAGATCGTCGCCATCTTCAGTGTAACGGAATGCGTACACTTCATCCTCATCTTCATTTTCAGAAATGAGAGGAACAACCATCATGTATTTTGCATCTGAATCATCTACTTCGAATTTCATAATAACTTCGAATTCCTCTTCGTTACCATCCTCATCAGGAATGTAGATAATTTCTGGCTCTTCATAGTTATGTTCGTGATTTGACATATTAACCCTCACCTTTTCATTTAGAATCAAGATAATTTTGCAAGATTAGCGTAGCTGCCATCTTGTCAACAACTTGCTTACGTTTTTTCAGACCAACTTCTGCTTCCGCCAATGTGCGCTCTGCTGCAACAGTGGTTAATCTCTCATCCCAAAGGTGAACAGGTAAATTTAGCTTTTGCTTGATCTGCTCAGCAAATGCTATGCAAATCTCACCGCGAGTGCCAATCGTACCATTCATGTTTTTGGGCAGTCCAACCACGACCTCAGAAACTTCATTTTGCTGGGCAATTTCAGCGATTTGATCAAGCTCTCCTCCGTCACGTCTTCGCTCAACAACGGTTAGCCCCTGTGCCGTCCATCGCAAGGCGTCGCTCACTGCAACACCAATGCGACGGTCGCCATAATCCAACCCCATGACTCTCATCCTGTACGATACCTCGCTATTTTTTCTTGTGCAAGAGATAATAGCGAACAAGCTCTTCGATGAGCTCATCCCTTTCCTTCTTGCCGATCATACTTCTTGCATTATTATGTCGTGGGATATATGCAGGGTCTCCTGACAACAGATAGCCGACGATCTGGTTAATCGGATTATAGTCTTTCTCTAACAAGGCATCATATACCTTAAGCAGAACATCTTCCGAGGAATGCTCTCCCTCATTCGTTACATTAAACTTCATCGTCTGATCCATTGAACTCATCAGCAACACCCCCTTCAACATAACCACGGTACATGGCATACTTCTACTATATCACATTTGCCTGCCCAACTACTATATTTTGCACAAGTTTCAATGCTGCTTCTAACTTTTCAACATCTTTACCGCCTGCTTGTGCCATATCTGGGCGTCCGCCGCCATTACCGCCACAATGCTGAGCTGCTTCCTTAATAATTTTCCCTGCATGGAAGCCTTTTTTCACAAGATCCTGTGAAACTGCTGCTGCAAAGTTTACTTTGTCATCAGCAACTGCCCCTAGCACGATTACGCTAGTTGTAAGTTTATTTTTCAGCTCATCTACAATATTACGCAGAGCTTCCATATTCGATGCATTTACTTTTGCACAAAGCACAGAAATTTCTCCGACTTTTTCTACGCCATCTAGCAGGGAGCCTGCTTCGATATGACTTAGCTTGCTTTGCAACGATTCATTTTCTCGCTGCAGCTCCTTCACTTGCCCATGCAAAGCATCGATACGCTTAGGTACATCTGCAACATTACTTTTCAATTGTGCTGCAGCTTGCTTCAACAAATCAAGCTGAGACTCGTAGTACAAATATGCCTGCTTACCTGTTACTGCCTCAATACGACGTACGCCTGAGCCAATACCGCTTTCCCCAAGCAGCTTAAAGATACCAATTTCAGATGTATTGCTAACATGGCAACCACCACATAGCTCGATTGAATAGCTGCCAACCTGAACAACGCGAACGATATCACCGTATTTCTCACCGAACAACGCCATCGCGCCCATTGCTTTTGCTTCATCAATCGGTTTTTGCTGAATCACAACTGGTGTACCAAGCCAAATTTGCTCGTTTACACGTCGCTCAATGTCAGCTAATTCCTCAGCAGAAATCGATCCAAGATGTGAGAAGTCAAAACGTAGACGCTCACCCTCAACAAGTGAACCAGCTTGGTTTACATGATCGCCAAGCACTTCCTTCAATGCTTTATGCAGCAGGTGAGTTGCTGTATGGTTTTTGACAATGTCCTCACGAATGCTTCGATCAACGGAAGCTGTAACGGAGCTATTGGCCTTAGCTACACCCTCAACAACGGTTGCATGATGCAGATTTTGACCATGTGGAGCTTTCGTTACGTTGCTAACCTCAATCACGAAGCCTTCGCCTTTAATTACACCAGTATCACCGATTTGACCGCCGCTCTCTGCATAGAAAGGCGTCGTATCAAGCAATAACAGAATATCATTACCTGCAGGCACTTCATCTACCAGTCTGTCATCAAATACGATAGCTGTAATTGTAGATGCTGTCTCAAGATTAGTATAACCAACAAATTCACTATTTACTGTCAAATCAGCTAAAGGTCCACCTTGCACCTTCATAGAACCTGTATCTTGACGAGCTGCACGTGCGCGCTCACGCTGTGCTTCCATCGCTGCATCAAAGCCTTCACGGTCAACTGTCATGCCATGCTCGGATGCAAAATCCTCTGTCAAGTCAAATGGGAAGCCATACGTATCATAAAGCTTGAACGCATCCTCACCATTAATGACAGTAATATTGTTAGCTTGCGCTTGTGATACCAGGTTAGATAGCAATACTAGACCGTCAGAAAGCGTCTCATGGAATCTTTCTTCCTCAGAGCGAATCACTTTCTCAATAAATTCACGTTTTTCAACAACAGTTGGGTAGTAGCTGCCCATAACATTGCCAACAACTTCAGTTAGACGGTATAGGAACGGCTTGTCCACACCAAGAGATTTTCCGTAACGAACTGCGCGACGCAGCAAACGACGGATAATATAGCCGCGACCTTCGTTAGACGGCATAACGCCATCTCCTACTGCAAATGCTACAGTACGAATATGGTCAGCGATCACTTTAAGTGCTACATCGTGGTCTTCATTAGCTTTATAGGTTACGCCAGCGATTTTGCACGTTTCTTCGATAATCGGCATAAATAGGTCTGTGTCAAAGTTAGAATCCACATCTTGCAGAATAGAAGCAAAACGCTCTAGACCTGCGCCTGTATCGATGTTTTTGTTAGGAAGCGGTGTATAGCTGCCGTCCTTGTTATGATTAAATTGCGAGAATACAAGGTTCCATACCTCTAGGAAACGCTCGTTTTCCCCGCCTGGCCAGCATTCTGGATCATTAAGATCGCCGTACTTTTCACCACGGTCATAGAAAATTTCCGTACATGGTCCGCAAGGGCCTTCGCCGATATCCCAGAAGTTATCTTCAAGCTTGTAGATACGCTCTGCAGGCAAGCCGATTTTCTCATTCCATAGCTTGAACGCTTCTTCGTCCTCAGGATATACCGTAACGGATAGACGCTCTGGATCAAAGCCAATCCACTTTTTATCCGTTAGAAACTCCCATGCCCAAGTAATCACTTCTTCCTTAAAGTAATCACCAATTGAAAAGTTTCCAAGCATCTCGAAAAATGTATGGTGACGACGAGTTTTACCTACGTTTTCGATATCGTTCGTACGAATACATTTTTGTGAGTTAGCGATACGTGGATTTTCTGGCTTTACACGACCATCAAAATATGGCTTCAAAGGCGCCATACCTGCGTTAATCCACAATAGCGATGGATCGTTATGCGGTACAAGCGACGCACTTGGTTCAATTGTATGACCTTTACTTTCAAAAAACGCTAACCATTTCTCACGAATTTCACTTGCTTTCATTGCCATGTTCCTCCTTAGCGTATAAAAAAATAAAAAAACGCCCCTGTAAAATACAGGGACGAAGCTTGTTCGCGGTACCACCCTGGTTATTGCTCTAAGCATAGAACAATCGCCTTCATGAACGATAACGGGTCCAACCGGTGAGTTTGACTCACACTCTGAAAATAGCTTTCCGTTATTCTTCACTAGAAGCGCTCTTTCAACCATTTCACAGTAATGAAATGAAGCACTCTCTCTGGCTAATGGGCTACAACGTACTTGTTTTCATCAACGTTTTCACTTAATCATTTGTAACGATGAACAACATATCTTTTCAAATTATAGCTAGTGCTATGTACGCTGTCAAATGCTGTAGCTAAATTATTTTTCGTCGCACATAATAAGCAAACATATGCTGGATTATTACTTTGCCTGATGCGAAGATCGGAACCGCTAAAATCATCCCCAGCACACCAGCAAGCTGACCGCCAACGAGCACAGCGAAAATGATCACGAGCGGATGCAGATGCAGCGTTCTTCCTACGACTTGCGGTGAAATAATGTTGCTCTCTAGTATCTGACAAACGGTATTAACGATGACGACAAGCAGCATCATTTTTAACGAAATTGTGGATGCCATTAGCAAGGCCGGTGCAGCTCCGATAAACGGACCAATATACGGAATGACATTGGTAACCGCGACAATGCCCGCCAGCAGCAGTGCATAAGGCATGCCGACTAATAAATAGCCGATATAAGCAAATGTCCCGATAATGAAGCACACGAGCAGCTGACCACGAATATAGCTGCCGAGTGCCGCATCAACATCCTTAAGTAAGCGCACCGTATTTTTCCGATGAGACTTAGGTACGTATTTAATGATCGCACGCTCAAACACATCAAAATCCTTTAAGATATAGAAGGCTAGAAACGGTACGACAAACGCTACAAATAGTGCATTGACCATTCCACCAATATTGTTAACGAACGTTAACAGCGTCTCAGAAATCCTTCTTTCCATTACGACAAGCGATTTGTTAACACCTTCACGGAAGCTTTCTGGCAGTGAGCTATTGTTAATATCAACGACTAAGCTTTGTGCGCGCATCGATAGCTCTGGTAAGTGCTTATTCAGCTCCTGCATTTGGTCAATAAACATCGGTATGACATTAACAAGCAGCACCGTAATGATCGTACAAAATACCGCATAAATTAGCAGCACCGCCATCGTGCGCGGTACCTTACGCTCATGCAGCATGCTAACAATCGGATTAAGAATATAGCTTATAATCATTGCCACGATAAAAGGCCCTAGCACAGCCTTACAAAAAGCAAAGATAGATATTAAGATTGGCTTCAGCAATAGCAAAAAGTAAACGATAAATAAGAGCAATATCGTATAAATAATGAAAACGAAAAATCGGTTCTTCGTAAATCGGTCCACGTACTCACCACCCTTACTCTATTCTGTGCCATTATATGTACAAGTATTCTTATTCAGCACTAGAAAAGCTAGCTTGGATGGAGCAGCACAACAGCCCATTCGCATATAATCTGCAGAATGAGCTGTTATGACTAACTAATTTGAGACATTGCCATTGATGCTAATACGAACGCTCCCACACCGTGAAGATCATTTTCACTTGTTGGACGAGTGACGTAATTTTGATAATCGCCTGCCGACGTTCCGATACATATTTTCGGCAAAATAAATTGATCATTCTCTATTTTTACAATATTAATTATTCCTTCGTATGCTTTAATTGCCGCTTGCAGTGCCTCTTCCCCTACTATACCGCGATGATAGGCCTTCGCAATCGTATAAATAAACAAGCAGGTGCCTGATGACTCTAGCCAGTTATCCTCCTGCTCTCCCTTGTCCACAACCTGATACCATAAGCCGCTTTCCTTATCCTGATATGGTAGTAACGCTTCAACGAATTTCTTAATTTTTTGCGTCAGCTCATTAGTCCAAGCATGGTCCTCTGGCAGTTCATCGAGAAATTGACTGATTGCTAACCCATACCAGCCTAGCGATCTAGCCCAAAATTCAGGTGAACATCCCATAGCTGGATCTGCCCATGGCATCAACCTACTTTCATCCCACGCATGATAGAGCAATCCACTTTTCTCGTCCTTCATATGGGTACTCATTAAGCGCTCTTGTAGCTGTACAAGCTCACGAAGCTCTAGCTCATCGAATTGGTTAGCATATTTGAGTGCAAATACGCCTCCCATATATAATCCATCCAGCCACATATTATAGGAGTATTTGTCCTTGTGCCAGAAGCCGCCTTCACTTGTTTTGTTAAGTGTATGAAATAATCCTCTAAGCTTTTTCGCAGCAAGCTCATATCGTCTGTCAAGTGGATGCTGCTGAGCTAGACGAAATAATAGCAAGCCAGGCTGAATCGCATCTAGTTCATCTCTAGCGAATAGAAAATTCCCTTGCTCGTCAATCAGCTTATCTACGTAACGCTTAATATACTGCTCATAGTCCTGTCGTTTAGTATGAAGCAGCACCTCTTCCATGCCACACAGAAATACGCCTTGATGATAATGCCAGCGCCCAGCAGGCGGAAGCTCCTCAGGTACATACTGATGGCTAAGTGTATCGCACGCCATTATCGCCCATTCTAACGGCGATCGATTATTTACTGGTTCCATAATATACCTCCATGTATTCATTAATCATTTATCCTTTAATTGAGCCTAGCATTGCTCCCTTGGCAAAATGCTTCTGCAGGAATGGATAGACACATAGAATCGGCAGTGTTGCTACAACGATAACCGCCATCTTCACCGTTTGCTCTGGAGGTGGCACGGATGCGTCTAGCTCCGCACTAGATTCTAGTCCACTAGCTAACACGACAATTTGCCGCAATAACACTTGGATCGGCCATTTTGCACTATCATTTAAATATAAAATCGCACTTAGGTACGTGTTCCAATAGGTTACAGCGTAAAACAGGGATAGCGTTGCAATCGCTGGCATTGACAGAGGCAGCACGATTCTAAATAATATACCGATATCACTGCTTCCATCGATTTTGGCAGATTCCTCAAGCCCTTCAGGAATATTTTGAAAGAAGTTTTTTAAGATAATTAAATTAAAGGCACTAATTGTTGACGGCACAATAAGCGCCAAGTAGCTGTCTATCAGATTCATTTCCTTAACAACGAGAAAGGTTGGGATTAATCCTCCACTAAACAGCATCGTGAACACAACCAAAAACATAATTTGCTTTCTGCCATCCAGATCACGGCGAGCTAGTCCATATGCCATTAAGGAAGTGATCAGCATACTAAAAATGGTTCCAAATAAAGTAACGCCAACAGATACACCCATTGCTCGAAAGATCGTATTAGTCGAGAAAATAAAGCGATAGGCATCGATGCTCCATTCTGTAGGAATTAATATAAACCGCTTTACCGCCATCTCTGCACTTGTTGTAAATGAGCCCGCTACAACATGAACGAATGGCAATACGGTGATTAGGGCAATAATCGTCAGCAATATATAATTAATAAATGCAAATACGCGACCACTTAATGTGCGATCCTCGATCATAGCTCTTCCTCCTTCACTGATATTAGTACACGCCTTCCTCGCCCATTTTCTTAGCTAAGTAATTAGCTAACATAACAAGTACTAAGCCAACGAGAGATTTGAAAAATCCGATCGCTGTACTATAGCTAAATTGTCCTTGCCTTACACCTGCTGTGTACACATACGTATCAATGATTTCAGCGACATCGCGATTCATGGAATTGAGCAGCAAATACACATGCTCAAAACCCAGCTCTAGCACATCACCTATTTTAAGAATAAGCAGGACAATAATGACACTTCGAATGGCAGGTAACGTAATATGCCATACCTGTCTCATACGAGATGCTCCATCCATCCGTGCAGCTTCGTACAGCTGTGGATCAATCGAAGCGATCGCCGCTAAATATATAATCGTTCCCCACCCTGCCTCACGCCAGATGACTTGAATGATATACATCGGTCTAAACCATGAATTGCTGAGTAGGAAATTGACTTTTTCAAACCCAAAATATACGAGTAGCTCATTAATAATTCCACCATCCATCGTCAGCATAACAAAGCTGATCGATACGATAATTACCCAAGATAAGAAATGTGGTAAGTATACTAACGATTGGAAAAATCTTTTTAAGAAATTGATTCGTACCTCATTGAGCATCAGCGCTAAAATAATCGGTACAGGGAAATAAAACAATAGATTCATTCCAAATAAAATTAACGTATTCGATAAAATGTTCAAAAAGTCAGGCTCGGTAAATAAACGCTCAAAATGCTTAAAACCAACCCACTGGCTACCAGTAAATCCGAAGAAAGGCTTAAAATCTTGAAAGGCAATGACCAGACCAAACATTGGAACATACTTAAAAATAATAAAGTAAAGTATTCCAGGTGCTATCATTGCATATAGCCATTTGTTACGCCATATCCTTCTCGATCGTTCATTTCTACGAGTTGCTGGAGCTTTTATCTGTTTTACTGCTGCTTCCTGCATACGTATTCTCCTCTCCAATGCACAGAGTGTGCAAGGGCTAAGACTGTACACCAATCTAGCCCTTGCAAATTCTAAGATCCTTTATTATTTCGCTGCATTAAATTCATCGATCATTTGCTGACCGCCACGAGATTTCCAATCCTCAACACTCTTCTCAAAGCCAGCACGATCAATATCGCCATACATATATTTGTATGTGGCATCAACAATTAGCTCTTGAAGCTGCGTGCCCTTTTCAGAGTAGGTTGCTGAATCAAGAGCCGCTGTAGGGTCGTGAATTGCAATTTTCTCATTTTCGATTACAAATTTCTCAGCTAAAATGCGTGCTTCAAGATCGATGAACGATTCTAGCAAGCCGTTTGTTTCTGGCTCACCAATAACGCTATCACGGAAGCCTTTTACTTCACGCTCAGTCAGCTCTTTATTGTCCGAAGCTTTCGCTTGACCATCAACGACCGTATAGTGAACATATTCAATTCCCCAATACATTAGGTTCGATACTTCTGGTGTCATCATCGCGTCAAAGAAGGCTAGAATATCTTTTAGCTCCTGCTCGTCCTTAATTGCTGTTTTCGGGAATAACACAACGTTGTTATAACCAGGGATTGCCCATGTTGTCGCTTCACCGTTAGGCCCTTTAATTAAAGCGTGTACGCTTGCAACCGCAGTCGGTACGTTTTTCACTAGATCCTTATCAAGCGTATTAATATCCTGCATTGAGCCGATATATGCTCCTGCTTTACCGCTTGTAAATAACGCGACTTGGTCTGTTTTACTTGTGCCCGCGAAGTCGACATTCATCAATTTGTTTTCGCGAATACGCTTGATGTAGTCCATCGATTCAAAGTACTCGTCAAACATAAACTCAGGAAGCAGCTGACCATCCTTTTCTCCCCAGCCATTAGGAGTGCCGAACCAAGAAGCTACTGTTTTGAAGGCACCATAAATGAGATCGTTACGATCCGCTAAGCCGATTGTGTCATCGATGCCGTTGCCATCTGGATCTTCATTGGTAAACTTCTCAAGCATCGTATATAGCTCATCAACTGTCGTAGGTGCTGATAGTCCTAGGTTATCAGCCCAGTCTTTACGGTAAATTAACCCTTGGCGTGCTAAAGGACGACCGATATAAAGTGAATACAGCTTGCCTTCAACCTTTGTATTATTCAAAATTTCAGGCTTTAGCTTGTTTAAGTTAGGAAACTCCGATAGATAAGGTCCAATCTCCCAGAATTGACCCTCTTTGAGTGCTTCCTTCATTTGCAGGAAGGTCGATTGGTTTTTCAAATAAACAACCTGTGGCAATGAACCTGTTGCAAACGAAGCATTCAGCTTCTCCTCATACGTATCTGCTGGAAAAAACTGATACGTTAGCTTTGTATTCGTTAGCTTCTCTACTTCATTTTTAATCGTATCAGGCGGTGTTTCAGCAACGTTAAGCGGCAGCATAATCGTAATATTTGTTGGTTCCTTTACTGCTGGAGCTTCTGTTGCAGTATTACTAGCGGTGTCGTTGGTCTTAGGGGCTGGAGTTTGATTCGCTTGCTTGTCACTGCTTCCGCCACAGGCACTTAATACAGCGGTAAGCGCTATCAAAGTACTCAATAAAATCGCCGGCTTTTTTTTCATAAAAATTGACCTCCACTATTCATTTTTTATCGCCTCATTGATCGTCCGCTCTGCTTAACTGACATCGTGATTTCACATTGACCACCAAGGCTCGCTACTACCGTAACACCGTGGAATGACGTACAGAAACAATCATTTCGTCATTTTCCGCCCTATTATCAAGGAATCTGAAGAAATGATTATCGTAGGTTGTGATGACACTTTGTGGGTGAAAATGAGTTGGGAGGTTTGAGAGGGAGATATCATTTAGAGCTAAGTAGAACAGTGGGCGGTTAGGCGGTGGCTATTCGAAATGAAGAGAACAGTGGGTGGTTAAGCTGAGATCGGACGGGTAGCTTCTAGTATTCAGGCGTGGGAGATTCTTAAGCAAAAGGTGGAGTAGCTGCTGCACAGATTGGAAAACAGCCTATTCTCCGCATCAGAGTGTGGAGGGGCATTAATTGGGCAAGTTCGGATCGGACGGGTAGCCGTTAATCGTCATTGGGGGGTGAAGTGACAATTTTGACCATTAGAGGTAGCTTTAATCAACTTTTACTTTGTAACGGACATTGCCGACCGTTACTCGCCATTTTCCGCGTTAAGAAGTATCAGTAATTGCGCTAGCGGACACCAGTGACCGCCACATTATTGATCTAAGTAAGCTAATCGGTGACAGACATCAATGGCCGTTAGGATCGAACTCAACGTTCAATGGCTAGCAATTGTATCAGCATTACTAGTTGCAAAAACTGCAGGGATTACATGTCAAGCAATTATAAATGACAATAAAAATCGTCCTCCCTAGAGAATCTATTGATCTCCAGGAAAGGACGACTAAACCTTTTATTGAGTAGAGCTTGCTACTCCGGAGCGTTGCTTCCGCTATCATCTACGAAGCGTTGCTAGAAGCAAGGGCTACGGAGCGAAGCCAACTACCCTCGAAGCTTCCCAGCAAGATCCGCTACAGCGCAGGAGAAGCAAGCTCTACACAGCGCAGCGGGTCACTTTTATACCATGCTGCTTCCGTTTATTCCATTCTAGCAGCATGGTTTAAACCGTGACGAGGTAGAGCTTGCTACTCCGGAGCGTTGCATTCGGGATTGATGTTCGGAGCATCGCCCACACTACTTTTGGCTATTCCGAAGCTTATAGCTAGCTTCGTACTCCTTAATAATCTGATTCCCACCATTCTTTCTCCACTGCTTCACCTGATCCTTAAACTGCTCCTCCGTCGTCGCCCCTAAAATATAATTATAGGTTGCATCGGAGATCAGCTTGAATAACTCGCTGCCTCGCTCATCAAAGGTCATCGATTCTAGACCTATTGTAGGATCTGGGACAATAAATTTGTCATTATCCTCAACAAGCTGCTCGGCGTAGCTCCATAGCGGATGCTGCTGGGCAATTTCCATAATATTTTCATTGCTATAGGAGGCAATCATCAGAGAATATAAAGCATCAATTTCCTTCGTCCGTATCGAAGCAAGCTCTTCAGATAAGATGACCTTATCATTCTCTACATAATAATGCTTGTCCTTAATGCCATAGTGCAGCAGATTGGCCACATCAGCATCCATCGTTCGGTCAAAAAAGCGCAGCACCTTCATCAATTCTTCCTCTGTAGCAATGGCTTTTTTCGAAAACAGATATACGCCATTATAGTTAGGAATGGACCATATGCGATAACCAGATGGCCCCTCAATTCGATTCACAACGGTAAATTCTAATTGTTCATTAAATTGCTTCGCTTCCTCATATAAACGCTGCACATCTGTCATCGCTCCAATATAGACGCCAGCCTTTCCGCGAATTAACAATTCACGCTGAACATCCTTACTTGTTACTGGAAAATCCTCATTAATTAATTTATTGTCATACAACCTCTTCATAAAGTTCATCGTATCGAGATAGGCGTCAGTTTCAAACTCAGGAATAAATGTATTCCCTTGCTGCAGCCAATTATTTGGCGTGCCAAAATAAGAGCTTAACGTTTTGAAGGCTCCATAAATTAGATCATTGCGATCGGTTAATCCAATCGTGTCCTGCTGTCCGTTCTGATCAGGATCCTCGTACGTAAATTTATACAATACATCATACAGCTCATCGATCGTGGAAGGTGGTTGCAGACCTAACTGATCCAGCCAATCCTTACGTAAAATAATGCCCTGTCTAGAGGAATGACGTTCCGTATACAGACCATATATTCGTCCGTCTACGGCAGTTTGCTGTAAAATATCACGATCTAGATTTTTCAAATTCGGAAATTGCTCAAGATATGGCCCGATCTCCCAAAAAGCACCGGTTCGAATAGAATTTTTCACGAGCATATAATCCGTATATTTGACAAACATCACCTTCTTAAATGAGTTTGTCATCAAGGCAGTATTAACCTTGTCCGAATAAATGCCGTCTGGGATCCAGCTTATGTCTAAATCGGTATGTGTCAAATCTTCGAGTAACGTCATACTTTCATCGCTAGGCAAATGCGGAAAATGCAGTGGCACCATAATCGATATTTCATCTCTTGAATTTACCGAGCTTTCTTGCCCATTTATTTTAGAGCAACCAAATAAAATAATCATAACCATGCTCCATAACAAAACATGTGTAACAAGCCTGTTCTTTGAATGATTGTGCATATCCATTCCCCTTTTATGATGAAAATTTGCGGATATATGAGAAGATGATTATATTCCTCTTAGATGATTATTGTATAAAATGTATGCGTTTACTAAAATGGAGAGACACAGATTAACTATTTGGATAAGGTGTTGAGGCTGAATGCGATCTCTAAACTACTTTGCCAAGCTTACCATATTTGGCTGCTTACTAAGTACCATTCCTGTTATTTTTATCGGTATTTTTGCTTACGCAACTTCTTCAAATGAAATCCAAAAAAATGCTAACGAAGGAAAATTGCAACTAATAAGTCAAATTAATTCAAATGTAGAGCAGAAATTAACAACTGTCAACCATACGATGAATCAGGTGCTCGCCTCAACCGTAGTCAAGCGAGCGATGGGCCAGCCGTTAACTGCTACAGATTTTATGCTTTATGATGATTTGCGCAATGAAATTCGTCATATGCAATCTTTCGATACCAAGTTAGAGGATGTCCTATTAATTAATGCACAGCATGATTGGTTAGTTAAAAACTCTGGGTTGTACACACTTGACGAGTACGAATACTCAGAGCAGCTGTTAGAGCTGATGAATACACCAGAGCAATCCTCTTGGATCTTAACACCATCGTATTTATTTTACAGTGAGGAATTTTCTCGTAATACAAGTGTATGCCCTTATAATATTACGCTCGTCAAGCAGCTTCCTGCTAACAGTTTAGAAACCTACGGTCTTGCTCTTGCGAACATTCAAACCTGCACCTTGCAGGAACTAATTGAACAGGATGCCAGCTCCAAGGTTTTAATTTTTGACGAGCAACAGCGTCTGCTCATTCATCCAGATCAGTCATTAGTCGGTCAGCATATAAGCAAGTCAGGTGTGTCTATTAACGAAAGTGACATGACAGCACAAAGTGGTCAGTACAATGCAATTATTGATGAGGTGTCATCTTCCATCTCATATTACCGTTCACCGTTAACGGGCTGGACCTATATGTCAATCTCGTCTATCGAGGCATTAACTGCTGAATCAAAAAAAATTGGACTATATACGTTATATATTTGCTTAGTGATGATTCTTGTCTGCTTCTTTATCGTCTGGCTAGGCAGTAAAAAGTTTTACAGCCCGATTCGTCGCTTATTAACACAAATTAGTGGCGGTACTAGTGCTGAGCCTAATCTAAGCAGTAGCAACCATAATGAATTCCAGTTGATTAGTGAACGCGTCCATGACTTATTTCAATCGAAATCAGAGCTAGAGTTTCAATTACAGCAGCATCTACATCAAGTACGCACTCTATTTTTCATGAAAGCCTATCAAGGTCAAATCAAGGCAAGTGAATTTACAGCTCATTTGCAGCAATTCGGATTTACGAAGCAGCTAGAGCAATGGCATACACTAGCGACACTAACGATTCAGATCGACTATCATCCGGGCAGCAGTCATACAGCGCAGGATAGCGATCTATTATTGTTCGCACTCCATAATGTCATTGAGGAGCTGCTCGAGCCGGATCAACGACTAACACCGATTATTTTAGATCAAAGTGTAGTCGTGACGATTGGATCTACTGAAAGTAATGCGGATAAATTTAACTCGTTTCAGTTCAGTCTAACGGAAATGCTACTTAAGCAAATCAATGAAATACTAAACTTGCGCATTAGCATCGGAATCAGTTCTCCGGCACACTCATTTTATAGTATGAGCACCACTTACCGTGAAGGCCTAGATGCGTTGAAGCATCGCATCATACTTGGTGAAGGGATTATTATTCCCTATGATCAAACGAATGAAAACCGTCATGTATTGCAGCTTAATTACCCGTATCAATTAGAAAATGAGCTGCTAGATTCCATCAAGGTTGCAGATGAACAGCAAGCAAAGCAGCTGCTATCGCAGCTATTACAAAGTATATTGCAGACGGAGCGTTCACCACAGGAATTTCAATTTCCGTTAACTAGATTATTAAATAATTTGGTGCATATGATGCAAGAGGCGGGGATTACCCTCAATCAACTGAAGCATTCTACAGGCTCATTGCTGGAGCAGCTTCTTAAAATTTCGCATAAGAACGAGATCGAGCGTTGGTTTTGGAAAAGTATCATTTTCCCGTTAATTGAGATCTTTCGTGATCGACAAGAGGAACAATATCATAAGCTGTCTGAGAAAATTATTGATCTTATCCAGCAATATTATGATACTGATTTGACTCTAGAGGAATGTGCAGCACGACTACACTACAATGCCAATTATTTAAGCGGTGTTTTCCGTAAAGAGACCAACGTCTCCTTCAGTGACTATTTAACGATGTATCGATTTAAAATGGCAAAGAAATGGCTCGCGGAATCAAACTTACCAATCAAGGATATTGCCGCTCGTTTGAAATATAATAATTCACAAAATTTCATTCGTTCGTTCCGTAAGCAGGAAGGTATGACGCCTGGTCAATATCGCGATAAATATAAAACGATCGAGCAGCCATTAATAAATTAGTACGTCATAGCAAGCTGATAAAACAAAAAAACGACAACCTTAAGTGAACTGCACCTCCAATTATTAACTGTCTCTACCTATTGGGGGTCACTTCAAAGCAAGGTTGTCGTTTTTATATATACGTCTAATGAATTAGTTGTTCAACTGCATATCTGTTGGAGCTGGCTGCTCTTCAAAAAATAAATCGTCTAACGAACTTAACGTTCCATCTTCTTCAACCTGATAAACAGACATTTTATCGCCATTTACAGAAAGCTCAATATAACAGCTCCAGCAATAAAATTGATGTGTGCCAATTTTACCTATATCCTTCGAATTACAATTCGGACATCTCATACACATTTCTCCCTACCCTATAAAATTGGAAGCTGCGACTGGCTCCAATTCTGATTCACTAACAGCAGGCACGATAATGACATCTTGACCAAGTAATATTTGCGACATATCCTTTGGTGCTTTCAGCCATTTTCGACCTTCCATAAGATCCGAAACAAAACCGTCTGTTAGCTCATAACCTACTATCTGTGTATCCTGAAATGGGTGAAAATATACATCTGATACACGACCAAGTTGAGATCCAGTTACCGTAACGATAGGCATGTCCTTCAAATGAACGACACCAGTACTGAAGCCGCGTTGTAAAAGCTGCCTTTTGCTCGTCATCAGCTGCGTTTCTTTTTTAATAAAAACCGCATCCTCTCCGCATGAAAGCACATTGCTCCACGGCACAGTTCGAACCTTAATAGCGAACCATTTTGTATATTCAAGTACTAGACCTTGCAATTGCCAATGCTCGTCGAACCAGGCATCCAATACGACACCTACTTGCTTGCCAGTATCCATCACGATTACAGGTAACCCGATAAGCCGCTGTAGTGAAATCATTATGCTCCCTCCCCGGCCCTGCTAATCAAAACAACCTGAGCAAGGCTAACCAAAATATGCTATAGAGATAGCATGTCCAATTTGGTAATGATTCCTACACCATTAAGGGAATAATCTAGGATAGCGTATCTAAAATGCTATCGAGAAGCCGATTAAGATAATCGCTTAACAATACTTGTTACGATCGGTGCAGCTTCTTCAAGCTGCTGGATGCTATTGCCCATGCCAAAGCTAAACCGTATCGCACTATTCAATCTTTCATCATCTAGTCCCATTGCCTTCAATACGTGTGAACGCTCTAACGATCCTGAAGTACATGCAGATCCACTAGCGGCTGCAATGCCCTCCATATCCAAATTCATAAGCATGCTCTCCGTATCTACACCAATAAAACTAATGTTGACGATATGCGGCAATGTATTGATTGGATGTCCGTTGACAACAATGGTGCCAGGATCTAGGTCCCGTTGTAACAGCTCTACCCATTTATTACGTAATTCACTTAAAAAAGGTTGCCATAACTTTCGTTCGTTCACACAAATGTCAAGAGCTTTGGCAAATCCAACAATACCAGCTATATTTTCTGTGCCTGCACGACGTTTTCTTTCCTGTGAGCCGCCATGCAAAATTGATTCCGACAATGTGCCATTGGCAATGTAAAGTGCGCCAACACCCTGTGGACCGTTAATTTTATGCGACGAGAAGCTCATCAATTGCACGGGTAGCGAAGATAAGTCATATTCAAAATGGCCAAGCGTTTGTACCGCATCCACATGCAGCAGCGCCCCGCATTGCATCGCTAACTCACCAATTTGCTGGATCGGCTGAATACTGCCCACTTCATTGTTGCCATGCATAATACTAATGAGACCAATGCTATCATCAAGAATTCCACTTAACTGCTCTAAGTTAATGATCCCTTGTTCGTCAACATCGATAATGTGAAGCGTAAACCCTTCATTCTGGGCTAGCCAGTTCATCGTATGTAGCACAGCATGATGTTCAATCGCAGAGGTAACTAGACCCTTTCTCCCTTTGGCAGCCTGTGCTCGTGCTGCGCCAATAATCGCTTGATTATCGCTCTCTGTGCCGCCAGAAGTAAAAATAAGCTCATTCGATCTGCATCCTAGATGTTTAGCGATGGTATCTCTTGCTCTATTCAATTGTGCCTTCGCACTTCTACCGAAATGGTGCACGCTAGACGCGTTGCTTGGTCCTAGACTCATTACCTTTACCATTTCTGCAATGACATCAGGATGGATCGGTGTTGTAGCTGCATGATCAAAATAATATGACTTCATAGAAACTGTTCACTCCACTGCTGTTAAATATAAAACATATAGCCGTCTTTAGTATCGTGCTCATTATCTTCTTTAAAATTAATCAGATGCTCTAGAGTTGTGGAATCCATCACATCGGCAATGCTATCGCGAATTCTCAGCCACAGATCACGTTTTGCTGGATCATCTTCCTCTGTAAAATCTACTGGGGAGATCGGTCCTTCCAGTACACGAATGACATCGCCTGTTGTAATATCAGATGGAGACTTTGATAGAATATATCCACCGTAAGCGCCACGAATACTCTTTACATAGCCAGCGTTACGTAACGGAGCGATTAACTGCTCCAAATAATGCTCTGATAAGCTATTTTTTTCTGCAATGCTTTTTAATGAAATGGGGCCATCTCCAAATTTTGCAGCTAGCTCCATCATAATCGTCAGTCCATATCTGCCTTTAGTAGAAATTTTCATATGTTAAACTCCTTTGTATCAAATCATTGTATTCCTATTATTATTATATGGTATCATATCTATTTACGAACGTCTTCTATTTCAAACATCAAATTCATGAAAATCTTAATTTTATATGATACAATATAATTTGCTTGCAGTGAAAGGTTAAAATTTTCAGCTTTCGATAGCGTTACTTTATTGAATTTATATTTTAACGTGTAGTCGCTACGTCACCAAGCCTGAGCATTTGAACTTTTCTTTTATAGAACAAGGTGGTGTATATATGGTAAACAGTAAAGGAAAACGCGTCGTTATCGGTATGTCGGGCGGAGTTGACTCCTCAGTTGCAGCGCTGCTCTTAAAGCAGCAAGGCTATGAAGTAATCGGGATATTCATGAAAAACTGGGACGACACCGATGAATTCGGACATTGTACAGCCGAGGATGACGCTGAAGATGTTCGCCGCGTATGCGAACAAATAGATATTCCTTATTATACAGTAAATTTTGAAAAACAATATTACGACAAAGTATTCACTTATTTTCTTGATGAATATAAGCGTGGCAGAACGCCTAACCCTGACGTAATGTGTAATCGTGAAATTAAATTTGGTGATTTTCTAAAAAAAGCCGAAGAGCTTAATGCAGATTACTTAGCAACTGGGCATTATGCGCGTGTTGAACGCTCAGAAGACGGGATTACAAAGCTGCTCCGTGGCGTGGATTCTAACAAGGACCAAACCTATTTTCTTAACGCACTAAATCAACAGCAGCTTGCAAAAGCGATGTTCCCGATTGGGCATTTGCCGAAGCCTGAGGTTCGCAAAATCGCTGAAGCTGCAGGGCTTTATACGGCGAAGAAAAAGGACAGCACAGGTGTATGCTTTATCGGTGAACGTAACTTCAAACAATTTTTAAGTCAGTACTTGCCTGCAAAGCCTGGCAATATGGTCGATATTGTGACTGGTGAAGTAAAAGGTCGTCACGATGGCTTAATGTATTATACATTAGGTCAGCGTCAAGGACTAGGCATCGGCGGAAGCGGCAATGGCGAGCCATGGTTCGTTGCCGACAAGAACCTGCAGGAAAACATTCTGTACGTTGTGCAAGGAGACGTTCATCCTAGCCTATATTCTGCAAGCTTGCTTGCGACGAATATGAACTGGATATTGCCAGAGCAGAATGAGGCAAACAATGGTGAATCATTCCAGTGTACAGCTAAGTTCCGCTATCGTCAGCCAGACCAGCAAGTTACTGTAACGAAGCTGGACAACGGCGAGGCACTAATTACATTCGCACAGCAGCAAAAAGCGATTACTCCTGGACAAGCCGTCGTTTTATATGATGGTGAGGTTTGTCTTGGTGGAGGTATTATCGACAAGGTGAATAAAATTTAATAGCTCACACATAAATACTGCATGTGGAAGGAATTTACGATAACTCGTAGATCTACCTGACACATGCTTTTTTCTGTCCACTTACGTCTAGATAATTCCAATCTATTATCGTGAATATCTTATCTGTGGCTTAACAACTCCTAACTGTTTTTTATCTTTAAATCATTTCTTTTTATCGTTACTTTATTTTTGTTTGTTCATTACTTGTTCGAACTTTTGTGTTAAAAATTTGCTTTTTCCCCTGTGAGATTTGGTATAATTCATGAAGCTGTACTTATGCTTTTGTTGTAACTTAATTTGCACTGAAGTATAACAATGAAGCTACATATGTTTTTTAGGAGGATAAATCAATGAAAAAAATGATTGCTTTGTTATGTGTTCTTTTTGTATTAATGCCGGCTCAAGTATTCGCTCATTCCAAATTAACGGAGTCTAGCCCTGCTGCAGATGCGGTCGTTACCACTTCGCCAGAACAAATTTCGTTAACGTTTAATACAACGATTTCCTCAGCTGGCAGAATCACACTGCTTAACGAAAATGGTGACAAGCTAGCCCTAGACAATATTACTGTCGATGAAGATACGATTAGTGCTCAGCCTGCCGAGAAGCTGGACAATGGAAGCTATACTGTAACTTGGAATGTAATCGGTGGAGATGGTCATGCGGTTGAAGGGAAGATTGGCTTTCAGGTAGAGCTTGAGGAGGTCGTAGAACCTACTGCAACGTCGGAAGAAACTGTAACAACTGATGAGCAAACAGATCAAGCAACTGAAGAACCAGCTCAAACAGAGGAACCAACACCGACTGAAGCTACTAATGAGCAGCCGAAAGACGATGAGTTATCAGTAGAAGACTCTCAACCAATTTGGCCATATATCGTGATCGGTATCGTTGTGATTGCAATCTTAGGGCTTGCACTTCGTAAACGTAAATAATATGAGTTATATTGCTGAATTTCTATTATATATTTGCTTTGCTATATTAATGGGGAGCAGCCTTCTTCAAAATATCGCTGCTCCTTATAAGCCTACCATATATGTACCTCGGTGGGTGTCACTCGCATGCATCTTAGCTATTCCAGTACTGTCATATGTCCCGCTGCATACGACAGCGATTGACTTTGCAGATTCCTTTCAGCTAGGTTATGGGGCGATGATGAAGAGCATTCTGCTTGATTTGCCGATTGGCGAGGCATGGATCTGGACAACCTTTGGTGCATTAGGATTGGCAATTATTATGGGTGTACCCGTATTCGCCAAGGACCGTCATATGCCTAAGGTGGCTTTTCTGCTTATTCTATTGCTTGCCTTCTGGCTAGGCTATGGCAGCCATATCGCTTCACTGGATGCGATTAAGGGGCTTATCGTACATACGGGGCATTTTATGTCTGTATCGCTGTGGTTAGGTATACTATTTGTCGTAAGCTGGTTTTCCCAGGATGAGCTGAACTGGCAATCCTTTCTTAAATGGTTCTCGCCACTGGCCATCGTCTGTGTATTGATTGCGCTTATTGCTGGTATAACGCTGATGAGCTATACCGTACCGCAATATAGTAATGCACTTATGCTAAACTATGGGCAATTGATGCTGCTAAAACACGCTGCAATCATTCCATTGTTATGGTTAGCATTCAGCAACGGCTTTCTTTATCCTCGCTACGCTCGTTCAAATGGGATTACGACACAGCGCAAGCTGCTGCGGGCAGAAAGCATCGTCGCTATGCTAGTACTAGGCTTTACAGCTGTAATGGGGCAGTCAATTCCACCGCACAATGTGCTGGAAACATTACGTACGGAAGCACCTGCACCATTGTTTACAACGATTTATCAGGGATCGTTTAGCCCTGATCTACAATTAAGCTGGAGCATTAACCTAAGCAGCATATTGCTGCTTATAGCAGCGCTGTTCATGCTATACGGCTTGATCGTCGCCTGCAAACAGCGCAGTATTATATGGATCTTCATCCTTAGCCTTCTTATGATCTTGTTTATTTATTTGAGCATTATGTTTGGCATCGAGGCGAAAGAGACTAATGATGAGTTAGCAGCGATCCTTTCAGTAATAAAGCTTGGATGATCCTGCATTAATAACAAAGAGACAGCCGTTATATAGAGGCTGTCTCTTTTGTTTCACTAGAGATTCGTAATGCTTTTCGGCGTTACGTTACTCGGCTCACTCGCTTCTTATCACAACAATAACGTATTGCGGGTTGTAGTCTCAATTTTTCTTACAACTTAATATTGCCTGTCATCACTTCTGCCGTCTACGCTTCTCCTGATTAATCGCAATTTTAGCCTCTGCCCCCTGCTCGGTCGCTTTATACAGCTCCACATGGGCAATTCGATCAGGTAAATACTGCTGCTTCACATAATGGTTAGGAAAGTCATGCGGATAGAGATATCCTTTATGACCTAGCTGTTCTGACCCTTTATAATGTGTATCACGCAAATGATGCGGCACTTCGTCAACGCCAAATTGCTCGATGAGCTGATATGCCTTCTCAATAGCTATCGCGGTCGCATTGGACTTCGGACTCTCCACAGCAAACAGAATCGCCTGTGCGATATTGTACTTCGCTTCAGGCAAGCCGATTTTATGATATGCATCCATCGCCGTAACCGCCTGTACCATTGCTTGTGGATTGGCTAGTCCGATATCTTCACTGCAGGCAACAATGAGACGTCGCAGGAAGGTCATTGGGTCCATTCCTAGCTTATCTACCGCATAGAAGAACCAAAACAAAGCCGCATCGCTCGATCCGCGAATGCTTTTATGAAAAGCAGACAGCACATCGTATTGCATCGATGTATCCGCACGGATCGTACGTTTACGAATCGATTCCTGAGCGATATCTAGTGTAAGATGAACCGTTCCATCTGGCTTCGAGCTTGTCGTCACCGCTGCAAGCTCTAGCGCATTAAGCGCACGGCGAATATCTCCTCCTGCCATTAAAGCGAGATGCTCTAGCGCCTCGTCATCCACCTGTAGCTTCATAAAACCAAGCCCACGCTCTGCATCCATCAGCGCCCTCTCCATCGCCAGCTTGGCATGCTGTGGCTCTAAAGGCTCTAACTGAAACAGAGTAGAGCGTGACATTAAAGCGCCGTTCACATGATGAAATGGATTCTCTGTTGTTGCGCCAATAAATATGATGATACCTTGCTCTACCGCTGGAAGCAGCGCATCCTGCCGAGACGTATTAAAGCGATGCACCTCGTCCAAAAAGAGAATCGTTCGATTGCCGTACAACGCCTTTTCGTCCTTCGCCTGCTGAATCACTTCACGAACATCCTTTACAGAAGCATCCACCGCATTTAAACGAACGAATTTCGCCTTCGTATGCTTAGAAATAATGTGGGCAAGCGTCGTTTTCCCACAGCCTGGTGGTCCATATAGCAGGATCGAGCTTATCTGATCACTTTCGATCGCTCTACGCAGCAGCTTTCCCGGTCCTACAATATGCTCTTGACCAATATATTCATCTAATGATTGCGGTCTCATTCGATCTGCAAGAAGCTTATGTGAAGTTGTAGGCTGTTCCTCTTCTAAATTAAATAAATCCATGCTTTCACACCCTTCCTAGCAAAGTATACTGCCAAGCTAGCTAGCTAAACTTCCCCCAGTACACATCTGTGCGATACTTCATTGTTACATGCCCCTGCTGCGCGTGCTGGGCAAACAGCGATTTAATTTGCGTGATAAATGTTTCATAACGGGGATCATGACGACTAATACTAAATGAGGACGAAGCAATTCTACCAATTAGCCCTTCCTCATCTAAATTCTGCTCGTATGTAAAGCTATGCAGCATTGGCTGCTTGCCCCCGTAGAACGGCATTAGACTCTCCACACTGACTTCCTTATGCTTCACCTTATCATAATGCTCGCCATATTGCATAAATAGCTTTTCGTACCCCTTCATAAAAGGAGATGCCGCTACATCACGCTGATTCCATATCAGCACAACATAACCGTTAGCTGCTAAAATTCGTTTAAACTCAGCTCTTGCCAGTCCTGTATCAAACCAATGAAAGGATTGTGCACAGACGATGCCATCAACACTGCGATCGCCTAATAACGTTGCCTCTGCTGTTCCATTGCTTACCGTTAATGTCTTGATTGATGGATTACTTTTGAGCTTAAATTTTGACTGGGCAGCAGATAGATAGGTGCTTAGCTGCTCTAATAGCTTATGTCTCATTTCATCATTTGGCTCAATGGCAACGACTTGAAGCCCTCGCTCAAGCAGTAGCTTTGTAAATTTACCCGTTCCTGCTCCGATATCTGCAATGATGTTGTCACTATTCCAATTCAGCTTTTCCTGTAAAAATGGTAACAGCTCTTCTGGATAGCTAGGACGATGCTTCTCATAGCTTTCCGAACGACCTGTAAAACGCTCTGTTGTCTTTACATTCATGTCGCTCACCTCTACTAACTTTTAGATGCAAAAAAACTACTTGAATCGAGCTTAACCTTACAGTCTCGCTTCAATCAAGCAGTTTAATTGCACTTACTTATTTACAGCTATTCCTCACGCTTTGCGCGTGCTAAACAGCAATTATTGCAATAAATCCTTCACCACAGCACTAGCCATAACAAGCCCTGCTACACTTGGAACAAATGCATTACTTGCAGGCGGTTGTTTAGCCTTGCGAATTTCAGGCGCATTTTCAGGCACGATACGTTGTGTAACATCCTCACGTGGTTTAATTGGATCCTCATCAGAGAATACAACCTTCACACCCTTTTTAATGCCATCCTTGCGCAGCTTTGTACGTACAACGCGTGCGATCGGATCTGTATGCGTCTTAGAAATATCGGCAATTTTAAAGCGCGTCGGGTCCATTTTATTCGCTGCACCCATACTAGAAATGACAGGGATGTTACGCTTCAAGCATTCTTTAATAAGGTGAACCTTGTAAATAATCGTATCAGAAGCATCCACGACATAATCAAGACCATAATCAAAGAATTGCTCATACGTTTCCTCAGTATAAAACATTCGCACAGCGATAACATCACATTCAGGGTTAATCAGCTTAATACGATCACGCATTAGTTCAGCTTTCGGCTGACCAACCGTTGTCGTCAATGCATGAATTTGACGATTGACATTCGTGATATCAACAACGTCTTTATCAACCAAAATAATACGACCAACACCGGTTCTAGCCAAAGCTTCAGCAGAAAACGATCCAACACCACCGATACCTAGCACGGCAACTGAGCTGTTTTTCAGCTTTTCAAGCCCTTCAGGGCCAATCGCTAGCTCTGTACGAGAAAATTGATGTAGCATATTGCTCTCTCCCTTTCGAGTAGATTACTCAGATTGAGCTTCGCCAGCAGCAGCTTGAACAGCAGCAGGCTTAGGCTTAACTACTGTACGAATATGAAGCTGCTCAAGCTGAGACAATTCAACCTCAGATGGAGCGTCACATAGCAAGTCAGTAGCACTTGCAGTTTTAGGGAACGCAATTGTTTCACGAAGATTTGTACGACCAGCAAGCAGCATCACTAGACGGTCAAAACCGAAGGCAATACCACCATGTGGAGGTGTACCATAATCGAACGCATCAAGGAAGAATCCGAACTTCTCTTTTGCTTCTTCCATCGTAAAGCCAAGCGCCTTGAACATTTTTTCTTGAACTTCGCGTTTGTAAATACGCATAGAACCGCCACCAACTTCATAGCCGTTCAATACTAGATCGTACGCTTGAGCGCGAATTTGACCAGGATCTGTATCGAAGTATTCAACATCCTCTTCCTTCGGACGAGTGAACGGATGATGTTCTGCTACATAACGTTTTGCTTCTTCATCGTAGCCAAGCAATGGGAAGTCAACAACCCAAGCGAATTTGAACTCTGATTCGTTAATTAGGTTCAAGTCTTTACCAAGCTTCAAGCGTAGGTTACCAAGCACGTCAGCAACAACTTTTGGTTTGTCAGCTGAGAATGTTAGTAAGTCGCCTTCTTCTACTTGTAGACGCTCAGTTAAAGCAGCAATTTCTTCTTCTTTCAAGAATTTAACGATTGGACCTCTCCACTCGCCATCCTTCACTTGAATCCATGCAAGACCTTTACCGCCATAACGTGCAGCAAATGGTTGCAGGTCGTCAAGCTCTTTACGACTCCAGCTAGCACAGCCCTTCGCGTTCAATGCTTTAACAACTCCACCTTTAGAAGCAATAGTTGCAAACACTTTTACGTCGCTTGTAGCCACGATATCTGTTATATCTTCAATCTCTAGACCGAAACGAAGATCTGGTTTATCTGAACCATATTTGTTCATTGCATCTTTGTACGTAATACGTTGGAATGGAAGCTGAAGCTCAACACCAACTGTTTCACGCAATAATTTAGCCATCAATTGTTCCATCATCTCTAGCAATTGATCTTGAGAAAGGAATGAAGTCTCGATGTCCACTTGAGTAAACTCAGGTTGACGGTCTGCACGAAGATCCTCATCGCGGAAGCAACGAGCGATTTGGTAGTAACGCTCAACGCCACCAATCATAAGCAGTTGCTTAAATAGCTGTGGAGATTGAGGTAGTGCAAAGAACTCACCTTCATGTACGCGAGAAGGAACTAGATAGTCACGCGCGCCTTCTGGTGTACTTTTCGTCAAGATCGGTGTCTCAACATCGATAAAGCCATTTTGATCTAGGTAATCACGGAAAATTTTAGCCGCTTTAGAGCGAAGCTGAAGTGTTTTGAACATTTCTGGACGACGAAGATCTAAGTAACGATATTTAAGACGGATCGATTCATCTACCTCGATGCCATCCTCGATTGCAAATGGAGGAGTTTTTGAACCACTCAACACTTCGATTTCTGTTACGCGAACTTCAATTTTACCTGTGAATAGGTTGTCGTTAAATGTTTCAGGATCGCGTTCAACAATTGTACCTTTAACAGCAAGCACGAATTCATTACGCACGCGATCAGCGATTTCTAGCGCTTCACCAGAAAAATCTGGGTTAAATACGATTTGTACAATTCCTGTACGGTCACGTAGGTCGATAAACAATACGCCACCAAGGTCACGACGGCGTTGTACCCAACCATTTAATATTACTTCTTTGCCTACATCTGCCTGTGACAATGTACCACAGTTTGTTGTTTTAAGCATTACCATTCTCTTTCCCTCTTTTCACATGATTAAATTGCAATTGAATTTTTATACTTGAGACAACGCCTCAGCCAACTCTGTTAGCTTCACAGTGCGCTGCTGACTTGTAGCCATTTCCTTCAAGGTGATTTCACCATTGGCTAGCTCATCCTCACCTAAAATCGCAGTAAAGCGTGCATTCATGCGGTCTGCAGATTTCATTTGCGCCTTCATTTTGCGACCTTGATAGTCACGCTCTGCACGCAGCCCTTTGCTACGAAGCTCATAAACAAGCTTCGTCACTTCAGTCTCAGCCGCATCACCTAACGCAATGAGGTAAACATCTAGACCGTATAGCTCAGGAATTTCAGTTTCTTGATGCTCAAGCAGCATAATCGTGCGCTCCAAGCCTAAACCAAAACCTACACCTGGCTGGTCTGGTCCGCCGATGTCAGCTACTAGACCGTTATAACGACCGCCGCCACCAACCGTATCAATCGCACCGATACCTTCAGCTTTGAACTCAAACGCCGTATGTGTGTAATAATCTAGACCACGTACAAGACGGTGATTGATTTCATATGGAATGCCCATATTGTTCAAATGCTCTTTCACTTTATCGAAATGTAATTGACATTCTTCGTCTAGGCTATCAAGAATCGATGGTGCATCAGTAAATTGATGCTGATCCACTTTACAGTCAAGTACACGAAGTGGATTACGCTCCATACGGCTTTGACAGTCTTTACATAGACCTTCACGTTTTGGTGTCAAATAAGCTAATAGCTTTTCACGGAATGCTGCACGCACGCTCGGAGTACCTACTGAGTTAATTTCAACGCGTACGCCCTTTAGACCAACCTCAGTGTAGAACGTATAGCCTAATGCAATAACCTCAGCGTCTAGCGCAGGATCTACTGCACCAACCGCCTCAACACCAAACTGGTTAAATTGACGATAGCGCCCAGCCTGTGCACGCTCATAACGGAACATAGGACCGATATAATACAGCTTAGACACATCTGGCTCGCCAAATAGCTTATTCTCCACATAAGCACGCATAACCCCTGCAGTGCCTTCTGGACGAAGCGTAAGCTTGCGATCACCACGATCGACAAAATTATACGTTTCCTTCTCTACAATATCTGTAGTTTCACCAACACCACGGTGAAACAGCTCCGTCGATTCAAACAACGGTGTACGAATTTCACGAAAATTATAGCGGCGACAAATATCACGCGCTTTTCCTTCAACATATTGCCATCTCTCGACAGCACCAGGCAAAATATCCTGTGTTCCTGGAGAACGTTTAAATGACATATGTAACCCTCCTTTAGCATCGCTCCGCCATATCTCCTCTTACGCTCGGGTATCCTATCGGATAAGGTCGCGTAAGAGGAGATATGGACTTCGCTTGGAGCTATTGTTTTTTGTTAATGCTACGTCATTAAAAAGCTACAGCGCGTTACTTCGTAATCAAAGCCCAACCTTTTGAACTTCACTTTCAATCGAAGTAAAGAAATTTGGGCTTTCAGTACCGAGAAGGTAGCGTGAAGCTAGGGAACGAGGAACGCAGCGTACGGTTTTATGTACGTGAGTACCGCAGGCTCCCGATGAACGCTAGATTCGATGTCGAATAAGCCACAGCGCGTTACTTCGTAATCAAAGCCCAACCTTTTGAACTACACTTCCAATCGCAGTAAATCATTTGGGCTTTCAGTACCAAGAAGGTCGTGCGAGGCTAGAAATTTTAGAGCGCAGCGTACGTAATTGGTACGTGAGCATCGAAAATTTCGGCTGAGTGCGAGATTCGACGTCGAGTAAGCTACATCGCAATACATCGTAATCAAAGCCCAAAATAAAAAACTCTCGTTCCTTTGATGTATCACACCAAAGGGACGAGAGTATATTAGCTCACGTGGTACCACCCAATTTCCGAATAAACAAAACGCATTTATTCGCTCAAACGAATATCGCTCGTTACACGCACAAAACTAATAGCACATCACTAGACGCACGTTCATCTTATGTTCTAAAGGATGTTATTCACTCAATCGTTGCAAGATGCTTGCAGCCTAAGGCATCTCTCTCTGACAGCAGCGGTTGCTGAGTTACTTCTTCCTCTCAAGGAATAGCTATTAAACTGTATCTGATTAGTAATTGTACTGTTCACTGACAATAAAGTCAAGCGACAAAGCGACATATTTCTGTTTCAACGCTCCGCTATATCTCCTCTATCATCGCTCCGCTATATCTCCTCTATCGCTCGGGTATCCTTGCGGATAAGGTCGCGGATAGAGGAGATATAGTCTCCGCTGGAGTATTTTTTAATGTTATTGCTTCGAAGCGAGATCAAAGCCGAGCAATTTGAGTTGCCGCTTCCAATAAAAGTTCAAATTGATCGGCTTTCAGTACCAAGAAGGTCGCGTGAAGCTAGGGAACGAGTAGCGCAGCGTACGTTTTTGGTACGTGAGCTAAAGTGTTTTCGCAGAAAACACACATCGGAAGCAATATCCCGATGAACGAGAGATTCGACGTCGAATATGCTCCAACGCATCACATCGTAATAAAGGCCGAGCAATTTGAACTACCTCTTCAAATCGAAGTTTAAAAAGCTTGGCTTTCAGTACCAAGAAGATAGCGTGAAGCTAGGGAACGAGTAGCGCAGCGTACGCCCTTGGTACGTGAGCAACAGAGGCTCCCGATGAACGCTATATTCGAAGCCGAATAAGCTACAGCGCATCACATCGTAATCAAAGCTAAGCTTTTTAAACATCCCCTAAAAAAGGACAGAAAAAAACCTGTGGTAACATTCCACAGGTCCAATATATTATATCATTAAAAAGGGGGTCGAGATTTATTATAGGACAAAGATGTTAATATAATATTATCGTAATATTACAATATGATTACAAAAAAGTAAGCGCTCACTAGCGCTTATTCTTTACTGTCCACTATTAAAGTTACAGGACCATCATTCACAAGCTGCACGTCCATCATTGCGCCAAACCGACCAGTTTCGACATGTAAGCCTTTCACTCGAAGCAAGTCATTAAACTGATCGTAAAGCTTCTCCGCTTGCTCTGGACGAGCTGCCGCCATAAAGTTCGGTCTTCTGCCCTTGCGACAATCCCCATATAGCGTAAACTGCGATACAGACAGGATGGAACCGCCAGCCTGTACAACATCGTCGTTCATTTTGCCCGATTCGTCTTCAAATATCCGTAAGCCTGCTAGCTTGTCCGCCATCCAGCGCAAGTCTTGGTCAGTATCCTCATGTGTAATGCCAACGAGCAATACAAGACCATGAGTAATACTGCCCACCAGCTCACCCGCTACTTTTACACTAGCTTCTTTACTTCGTTGCACTACTACCTTCACGAACGATTTCTCCTTACTGCATAACCCGATGCACGGAATAAATATCTTTGATCTGCTTAATTTTTTCGACCACTTTATTTAAATGATCGGTGTTGCTAATAAGTACTGTCATATGGACGATCGCCATTTTGTTTTTATCTGTACGGCCAGAAACAGCACTAATATTTGTTTTCGTTTCCGATACTGCCTGAAGCACCTCGTTAAGGAAGCCTCGACGATCTCCACCTGTTATTTCGATATCGACACTGTAGTTGGCGCTGCTAGACTCCGTCCATTCTACCTCAATGACGCGATCGCCTTCCTCATTGTCAGCACCGATTGAAATATTTTGACAATCATCACGATGTACGGAAACGCCACGACCACGTGTAATATATCCGACGATTTCATCCCCAGGCACTGGATTACAGCATCGCGCAAAACGAATAAGTAAGTTATCTACACCTTTAACCGTAACACCGTTATTATTATTTTTCTTGCTCGCACTGCTAGCGTTACCTTTAATTTCAGTAACATCACGCGTTAGCTCGATCTGGTTTGCTGCTTCTTGCTCACGGCGCAGCTTCTCGGTTAGCTTCGTAACGATTTGTGCAGCCGTTATGCCTGAGAAGCCAATTGCCGCCATCATATCCTCAATATCGTTGAAGGTAAACTTTGTTGCAGCTTCCTGTAGCTTTTCCTCCGTCATCCATAGATGCGGCTCTAAGCCAAGGCGCTTAAGCTCTTTCTCAATCTGATCGCGACCTTTAGCTACATTTTCTTCGCGTTTTTCCTTCTTAAACCATTGTTTAATTTTACTGCGCGCATGTGACGATTGAGCAATCTTTAACCAATCTGTACTTGGTCCATAGGAATGCTTCGATGTTAAAATCTCAACGATATCACCAGTTTTCAGCTTATGATCAAGCGGCACTATCCGTCCGTTAACCTTCGCACCAATCGTTCGGTTACCTACCTCAGTATGGATCCGATAAGCAAAGTCGAGCGGCACAGAGCCTGCAGGTAGCTCAAACACTTCACCTTTAGGTGTAAAGACGAATACAAGATCGGAGAAGAAATCCATCTTCAACGATTCCATAAATTCTGCTGCGTCCTTTGTTTCATTTTGCAGCTCCAAAATTTCACGGAACCAGCCCATCTTATCGCCAAAGCTTGCATCAGGAACGACATGCCCTTCCTTATATGCCCAGTGCGCGGCAATCCCGTACTCACTTGTACGATGCATATCCCAAGTACGAATTTGCACCTCAGTCGGCTCACCGTTAGGCCCGATCACTGTTGTATGCAGTGATTGATACATATTAGCTTTAGGCATCGCAATATAATCTTTGAAACGGCCAGGCATCGGCTTCCATAACGTATGGATGATGCCTAGTGTCGCGTAACAGTCTTTAATATTTTCGACAATAATACGGATCGCAAACAGATCATAGATTTCACTAAACTGCTTGTTACGTTTTGTCATTTTTTGATAAACACTATATAAATGCTTCGGACGACCTGAAATATCACCTTCAATGCCCATCTCTTGAAGCTTTTCACGAATCGTATCTACTACATTTTCAATAAATGCTTCACGCTCGATACGCTTCTTCTTCATCAAATTAGCAATGCGGTAATATTGCTGCGGATTAAGATAACGCAGCGAAATGTCTTCCATCTCCCACTTAATCGCAGAAATCCCCAGACGATGTGCTATCGGACAGAAAATTTCTAGCGTCTCGTAGGCGATACGGCGCTGTGATTCTTCAGATTGGAACTTCAACGTCCGCATATTATGCAAACGATCGGCAAGCTTAATAATAATGACACGCAGATCCTGCGCCATTGCGACAAACATTTTTCGATAGTTTTCGTTTTGCTGCTCCTCGCGAGACTGGAAACGAATTTTCTCCAGTTTCGTCAAGCCGTCTACTAGCATCGCACAAGTTTCGCCAAATTTATCACGAACCGTCTGTAAATCTACTGTTGTGTCCTCTACTACATCATGAAGCAAAGCAGTAACGATTGATATGACATCAAGATGCATATCCAATACAATATCTGCTACTGCAAGTGGATGTAAAATATACGGCTCTCCTGATTTACGCACTTGTCCCTTATGAGCCTGATCAGCAAAATCATAGGCTTCTCTTATTAGCACGAGCTCATGCTCTTTCATATAGACGGATGCTTTCTCAATTAATTGCTCTATGCCCATGATCCCTTTTCCCTTTCCAAGCTAACGCTCACCTTTTTCCGAACTAAAAGTGATATACTAATTAATTATGCCTGTAAACGGTATGTCGCGTCAATGTGTATTGTAAGTTGTGTAATATAATATGGTAAAAAAACAGACCGTCACGTATGCGCACAAAATTGTTTTGGCTGCATATGCAATCGGTCCCCATACCTATATGCTAGTGAGAATACGTAACAAGTGAATGTACGTCAATGCCTTCGAATTTCTTTCTACCCTGCAGCTCCTCAAGCTCAATTAAAAATGCAGCTCCAACCACGATGCCACCAAGCTGTTGAATAAGCTCAACAACAGTAGCAATCGTACCGCCAGTCGCCAATAAATCATCAGCAATTAATACACGTTGTCCAGGCTTAATTGCATCCTTATGGATTGCAAGCTGATCTGAACCATACTCTAGTGCATAACCTACACTAATCGTTTCACCTGGTAGCTTGCCGCTTTTTCTTACTGGTACGAAGCCAACGCCAAGCTCTAGCGCCAATGGCGCACCTATGACAAAGCCACGTGCTTCTGGTCCAGCAATGAGATCAATGTCATAATGCTCAACTGCTTGTCGCAGCTGATCAATCGCTGCTTTATAGGTTTTACCATCCTTAAGTAACGTCGTTATATCTTTGAATGAAATTCCTTCAGTTGGAAAATCTTCAATTACTCTAATATATTCTTTTAGATCCACTGATGTGCTGCTCACGTTATTCCATCCCTTCTATGTCCTATCATCTAATTTAAGCTTCATATTGCTGATACTCCAACTGTGCTCGATGATAGCGAGCGGAGCTTGTTAGCTCACGTTTTTGCGGCATCGCCACCGCTTTAATATGCGAGGAGGTTTTAGTTATAAAATGCAGCTCCTCAAACACGTCGATAATAAGTCCAATTTCTGCAGCACCTAAGCCGCTAACGCTTTGCAGCCGATCGATTAAGTCATTGCGCGAAACTGTACCAGCCTTCCGAATGTACTGATAAATGATACCAAATTGTTCACGTGAAGGGAATACTTTAATTCGCTCTTTTTCGACATGTAAATCGAACAGCTGTAATTGCGGCTTACGACTGAAATTCCATTCGTTAATCGATAGCTCGCCAACGACCTCAAGTGGTGTATTTACTTGCAGGCTCGCTTCATATTCACCCATCCCAAAACCGATGACATCAAGTGTTTGTCCGCGGTCCTTCAATTGTAGCTTAAGGTGTTTTCCATCCTTGCCGATCGCTCTGCGATCCTTCAGCTGTGCGCCCTTAATAAGAACACGTGGTGAAGGATTGCCCATGCCGAAAGGCTCCAGCAGCGAAAGCTGAGTAATCGTATCTAGTGATATTTCAGAGAGCTCACATGCAAGGTCTATCGTAAGCTTCGGTATCCAATCCTCTTCACTTAGCCATTGATGTGCAAGCTCACTTAATTTCTGCTCTAGCATAGGAAGCAATTCAGCCTTTAGCGTCATCCCTGCTGCCGCCTGATGACCTCCATAGTGCAGCAATAGCTCATCGCATTGTGTTAAAGCTGCGTGTAGATCAAAATTATCGATGGATCGTGCTGAACCTTTAGCTTTACCAGTTTCCTCATCAATCCCGAACACGAGAACCGGCTTGTAATAGCGCTCTAGAAGCTTCGATGCAACAATTCCGATTACTCCAACATTCCAGCCTGCACCAGCCACAACGATGACATGTGGCTCTTCTAAGCCTTGTTCAGAGGTCTGCTTCACTTTGCTTAGCCATTGCTCTTCAGCTTCCACGACGATGTCCTCAACGATCTGCTGACGCTCTTTGTTAAGCAGGTCAAGTCGGTTAGCTAGTTGTGCAGCTTCCTGCTCATCATTGCTAATTAATAGCTCTACAGCGAGTGATGCATGCTGCAGCCGACCCGCGGCATTAATACGAGGCGCTAAACCAAAGCCAATTTTAGTAGCCGATAGCTCCTCGATACTTGTCCCACTCACTTCTGCTAACGCATTAAACCCAATCTGCTCACCCTTTTGCAGCTGAGCAAGCCCAGCAGCGACTAAAATCCGATTTTCACCGGAAAGCGGCATTAAGTCAGCAATCGTTCCTAATGCGACGATCCCGCTCCATTCGAGCGGTGGAGCTTCTAGCAGAGCTGTAGCCAGCTTAAACGCAACCCCTACACCTGCCAATCCCTTAAATGGATAAGGGCAATGCTCCTGCTTCGGATTAACAACTGCAACTGCTGGCGGCAATAGCTCTGGCGGCTCGTGATGATCCGTCACAACAATATCGATGCCAAGCGATGCTGCATATTGCACTTCCTCATATGCACTAATACCAGTATCGACGGTTACGATCAGATTAATTCCGTCCTGCTTCGCCTTATCGATCGCGCCAGTATTCAGTCCGTAGCCTTCCAACATGCGATGTGGAATATAATAGTCAAAATCTAATCCGTAACGTTGAAACGTATAATAAAGCAACGATGTGCTAGACACACCATCTGCATCGTAATCTCCGTAAATTCTTACGCGTTCACCTTGATCCCTTGCTTGCTTAATGCGCTCAACTGCTGCCTGCATACCAGCTAGCTCATAGGGATCATGTAAGTTAGCTGGTGTACTGTATAGAAAAGCTCGTATGCTTCCTTCGTCCTGATAGCCACGCTGAATAAGCAGCTTAGCAACTAGCGTTGGTATATTAAACTGCTTACTGGCTTTTTGCGCTAACTCTTCCAGATTTTCACTGTCCGCAGCAAGCTGCCAGCGCGTTTTACGCTCCACCATTCTTTAAGCCCCTTTCATTGCGAAAGCCCTACTGCAATATCGTAGATATCTCCTCTTGAGAGCTTGAATCATTGCTTTTATAAGGATATTCTGGCACAAATGGCTTCACATAGATAACGACATCACTCAAATGAGTAAAGCGATGCATAAGCAACCAACGAACCCTTTGTGATATGTCATGCCCTTCCTGTACCGTAATTCTTGGATTAACATTGATCGTTAAGGTAGCAACTACATAATGTCCTTGTTCGCGAGCTTCGCAGGCTTCAACAGCGATGACACCATTCATTCTTAGAACAACATTTTTAATATCTTCACTGTTTTCCGTGCGTCCCGCTTGTGCTGAAGCGCGCTGCTTACCAAGCATAGCTCCAATGAGACGATGTAATATGCTCTTTCCCTTGTCAACATCAGTAGACATAATATCCTCCCAAACTATTCATCATAATGCATTCTCATAATCATTAATCTATTATATCACAATAATAAAGGCTGGCTATGGGTTAACATTTTTGCTCCATAGACAGCCTATTCAATAAATTTACTACCTATGCCGTAGGCTGCTTCGCTGCCGCTGGCTTTTTCTTTTCCTTTTTCTTAAAGTCGAACCATATTGGGCTGGCAATACATAACGTAGAGTAAGCACCACTGATTAATCCGATAAGAATCGCAAGTGAGAATAAACGAATCGACTCACTACCGAATAGGAAAATGAATACAGTCACGATCATTACTGTCAATACCGTATACAAGTTACGAGCCATCGTTTGCCAAATACTTGCATTAACGATTTCAGTTAACTGCTTTTCATTTTTAGCAGGGTTGAATCGTAGATTCTCACGAATTCGGTCGAAAATAACGATCTTATCATTAATCGAATAACCGAGTGTAGTTAATACAGCCGCGATAAATGGCAAATCAACCTCTAAATGGAAAATCGAGAACATTGCCACAACGACAAAGCAGTCATAAAGAATGGCAATATTTGCTGAAACGGCAAAGCGCCATTCAAACCGTATCATTACATAAAGCATAATGAGCACAGATGCGGCAACAATCGCCCAAATTGTTTTTACAGCAAGCTCACGAGCCATATCCGCTGATACGACGTTGACCTCAAACGAGCTTTCCTCACCAAATGCTGCTTTAAATTCATTCTGGATCTCACGAATTTTCTCAGTTGAAAGCTCTTCACCGAATCGAATCGAAATTCGATCATTGTTACTGCCGCCAACGGTTGGCGTCTCACTATAGTCTAGCTTTTTCAAAATCTCTATGACCTCTTGCTGTTGTACAGAATTTGCTGTAGCAGCATCAAGAGTCGTACCCGCTTTAAAATCGATGCCTAAATTCATGCGAAATATAAGCAATGACAAAATACCGACTACAACAAGAATTGTTGAAAATGTATAGAACTTTTTGCGATTACCTACAAAATCATAGCGAATATTCGTATTATAGCGCACGTACCTGTTCCTCCTTTACTCCGTAATGCTTAGGTTTGTTAAACATATTGCTGCTTACTAGCATAGAAAGTAGGAAGCGTGACAAATAGATATTTGTCAGTACGCTGACAACAATACTGAAAATCATCGTAAGCGCAAAGCCTTTAATGGCTCCATCACCGATGACATACAACGCAGCACAGGCAATAATGCTTGTAATATTGGCATCCATAATGGTACGGAAGGAGCTTTTCGAACCTGCTTTTAAGCTGGACAGCATGCTTTTACCGCTGCGAATTTCTTCTTTAATCCGTTCTGCCGTAATAATGTTAGCATCAACCGCCATACCGACACCGAGCACGAACGCCGCGATCCCTGGCAGCGTTAACGTCGCCTTCAGCCACACATGGACAAGTATAAGTATCCATGCATACGTAATAATTGAAATACCAGCGACAAAGCCTGGTACACGGAACACAATTACCATGAACAGTAGGACAATTAATGAACCGATCACACCGGCTGTTACCGTATCTTTTAACGAGTTCATTCCAAGAGTCGCGCCAACGCTTTGCGTATACTTTTCAGTTAGCTTAAGCGGCAACGAACCCATGTTGATGAGATCTCTCAAATATTCCGCATATGCTCGATCTTTATCGCCAAGAGTAATCTGTGCCGATCCGCCAGGAATTGGATAATCGACATTCGGTCGAGAAATTTCTTCATCATCCAAATAAATCCCTAAATACTGACCAACAAGCTGACTAGTGACTTGATAGAACTTGTCGCCATCCTTCAATTCAATCGTAACAATCGGGCGATTAAAATTGTCGTATGCGACTCCTGCACTGTTTTCTTTAAAATCACGACCATCTAACATCACCGTGCCATCAGGTGCACGGAACGTTAAATTAATAGGCTTAGATAACAGGTCACGAATTTCATCCTCGTCCTCTACGCCTGGCATACGAACACGAATACGATTTGTTCCTTCTGGTAAAATTTCTGGTTCAGTAACACCAGTTTGGTCAATTCTTTTTAACAATGCTTTTGCGGTTTGCTTTAAGCTTTCTGGTGTTACTTCACCGCCCTCATCAAACGGAGAAGCTTCGTACAACACCTCAAAGCCACCTTTTAAGTCCAGCCCTAGCTTAACACTTTTTAGAATGGAAGGGCTTGTCCATATCATTGTTACAAATAGCACAACAACGACAGTGACAAAGGCTAGCAGTCTTTTCTTAACCATACGTCAATTGTCCCCCTTAAAATCTCAATATTCCTATTATACAGATGGAGCAATTTCACGTCAAAAAAAAAGAAGCTCTCTCTACAGCTTGAAAGAGTTTCCTTTATAGGCACTTATCATAAGATGGTTCATAAATTGTGTAGGTTTTAACGACAATATATCGCTGACTAGCTGATGCAGACTAGGCATCCCGCTTTTCACATATTTGGCACTGACACAGCTCCATACTTCCTCAGCATCTGCATGCTCGTAACCGAGCAAATGCAGTTCCTCTACTTTACTTTCACATAAACGCTGGATAATGCTTTGTAACTCGTCATCTAACATCTGATCGCCTCCCTATCTGCACGCTGACTAGAGCAGCGACAAGCTTGCCTGATCTTCCCTACTAATTCGCCAATGAAAACTTATTTCCTGCTATCCCCTTCTATTTTAGCATGGAAATGCTACTGACAAGCATAGGATGAATTGTACAGGCTTCGAACTGAAACTGGAACAGGCTATTTGAGAGAGGTGTAAGCAATGACGAAGCAAAGCTTTATAAGGGGCGCGATGATTCTGCTGCTCGCCGGGATTATTAATCGAATACTTGGCTTTATTCCAAGAATTACATTGCCGCGCATCATTGGTGCAGAGGGTGTCGGAATATACCAGTTAAGTTATCCTTTTCTAATCGTCCTTTTAACTTTTATTACTGGAGGGATCCCACTTGCCATTGCTAAGTGGATTGCAGAAGCAGAATCCGTTGGCGATAATGCAAGAGTGAAGCGCATATTTAGGACAGCAATGACGTTAAGTGTTTCTATTGCACTCGTCTTAACTAGCCTAATGCTGATATTTGCGCCTTTAATAATAAAATACATTATTCCGGAGCCTCGTGTGTTCCAATCTTTTTTAGTGATGTCTCCTTTGCTTCTTATCGTCAGTATAAGCGCCGTATACCGTGGATACTTTCAAGGCAAGCAAAATATGGTGCCTAGTGCGTGGGCTCAAACGATCGAGACGATTGTACGTATTATATTCTCCTTGCTTATTGCCTATCTCTTATTACCTTTGGGACTTCACTGGGGAGCCGCAGGCGCAATGCTTGGGGTTGTAATAGGCGAAATAGCAGGACTAGCTGTTATGCTTCTTAACTTTAAACTAGAGCAAAAAAGACGACGCTCCTCGCTTACTCCTCCCTCTATTGCTGTTGAGCAACTGGATGGAATAGCTCTTGTCGAGGATAAACCTAATGATAAGGACAGTATATTAAAAAAGCTGCTTACGTTATCTATTCCAGTAACAGGAAGCAGACTAGTCGGCTCAATAAGTTATTTATTAGAATCAATCTTTACAGCACGAAGCTTAGCAGCTGCTGGTATTATTACAGGTGTTGCTACTGCACAATATGGTGCGCTGCAAGGGATGATTATACCACTTATACTACTCCCAACGGCACTTACCTATTCACTAGCGGTTTCACTTGTTCCTAGTCTCGCAGAGGCAGCAGCCCAAAAGCAATATGATGTTATTCATAAACGTCTTCATCAGTCAATGCGAATTTCTTTAGTAGCTGGCGCTCCATTTACGATCATCATGTTTTTATTTGCTGAGCCAATCTGCGAGCTATTATATGCGCATGGTGAATATGGCTCATTGCTCCAGCTCATTGCACCAATTGGTATTTTCATTTATCTTCAAGCACCGCTTCAAGCTACTTTGCAAGCACTCGATAAACCAGGCGTTGCGTTGCGTAACACCTTTATCGGAGCAGTCGTAAAAATTAGCTTAATAATATGGCTAGCCTCAAATCCGGCGCTTGGGATTAAAGGCGCTCTAATCGCTATCGCCGTTAATACTGTGCTCGTAACATTATTGCATGGGCTTAGCGTGAAAAAATTTGTTGGCTTTACGATGCAATTTTTTGATTTTATTAAGGTGGGAGCTGCCATTATTATTGCTGGAGCGTTTGCCCACTATGTTAATTCCTTACTACATGCACAGCCACAATGGCTTAGCTTATTTGCAGCTTGTGCAACGACAATGATTCTGTATCTATACTTCATGTTCATTATGAAAATTATAGATCGACATGATCTGGCGCGCATCCCGTACGTTGGAAAATGGTTCCAAGAACGCTAATGTCTCTTTTTTCGATTGCCGCAGTCAACATAAATTCGTCCGCGATGATCAATTGTGCATAATAACACATCCTTGAAGTGAGTAACTCCTTTTTCTTGGATGATATTTTTAAGCCAAAAGCGTGTTTTTTGCAATTTTTCTAAATTACGATCCTGAACCTTACCGTCCATAATGAGTGGGATGGGTAGCATTTCGTATCGAAAACCTTTTGGAATGATACTTGCATGCTGCTGCTCATGAGATTCAGCAACCGATATTTGCTGATTACTAGACGTTGAGCTAGTATTCTCTTCACTGTGATCGCTTTGTTGATCCTGTTCCTGCTTACTCTGTGACTGTCCTTGCTGCTGATCTCCTTGTTGATCTTGCTGCCGATCTTGAACCTGCTGTTGATCCTGCTGCTGCTGAGATTGCTTAGGCACGATGGACAGCTTTCCACTCGTTTCTAATATGGCAAAGTCTACATCTTCAATCGAGGTAATGCCTTGTTCGCGCAGCTGCAGTAACAAATCATCCAAATTATATCTTTGCTTGCGTAGCTCATCACGATTGATTTGACCTTGTGCAATGATAACAGAAGGATAGCCATCAAAAGCTAATCGTATTTTACGACTTTTCATCGATAAGAAGGCCGTTAGCAATTGAATAAGCATTAATATAACAATCGGATAGATGCCTTTCATAATATGATTTTTAGGGTCTTCAATCGCAATGACTGCGATTTCTGCGATCATTACGGAAATAACTAAGTCCAATACGGATAGCTTACCTATTTCACGTTTGCCCATCACACGCAATACAATAAAAATGACTACGTACATAATTATTGTGTTCCATGTTATAGCGAACCATTCCATCGTCTGCACCCTCTCGTTGTTCGTATGAGCTATTTTGACCGCATCTTTGTGAGTTCATGCAATAATACAGCACGAATAATATCCCAATACAGATAATGGAGTAATAAATATTTGGAAACTTGTACTATTTGTTGGACAATCGCATATCGTTAGTAATAAATTATTAAAGCTTGGAGGGGAACTTATGAATACTGATTCGCGCAAGCTTATGGCGATGCCAATGCTCGCAGGTATTACGTACGCGTTAATCTGGCTAGCAGTTGGCGCTCTGTTACTTTCATTGCTTCTACATTTTACTTCGTTCAAGGAAAGCAACTTGGAAATGATGGCGTTTGTTGTACATAGCTTTGCTTCATTTGTCGGGGGCTTCAGTGCAGGAAAACGTGCAAATTCAAAGGGATGGTATTACGGAGCTAGCTTAGGCATCGTGTATGGTCTGCTTATTATTATTGTAAGCTTCTTAGCGACAGATGTATCATTAAGCTTACACAGCGCAATCCTGTTGTTCACTGTACTTGCTGCTGGTGCTATTGGCGGCATGATCGGAGTCAACCTTCGCAAATAATAATACCTCCAATAGCGACAAGCTGTAGTCGGCTATTGGAGGTATTATTCATTTAACGCTGTATGTACTTATTCAGCAGATGGTGCTGATTGAGATACAGTACTAATTGCACTGCGATCAAATGTAAGCTTTGTAGTATCATTTACACGAAGTACAACTGTATCATCAGAAATTTCAAGAATTGTACCGTGCAAACCACCGATAGTTACGATTTTATCGCCTTTTTTCAATTGGTGTAGCATTGCATTACGTTGCTTTTGTTTCTTTTGTTGTGGACGAATAAGCAAAAAGTAAAAGACAACAAACATTAAAACAAAAGGCAATAGCAATTGCCAGATACTGCTTCCACCTGCTGGAGCATCAGCTAAAAAAATTGACATTATTTTTCACCCCTTTCAAAGTAAAGTCAATTGTATATGGAGCTCAATGAGAACTCATTGAGCTAAAAACCTTTATCATTGTCATGCAAGCCATACTGCGTAAAGAATTGATCGCGGAAGTCAAGTAAGCAATCATTCATAATCGCTTCACGCACTTGCTTCATCAAATTCGTTAAGAAATACAGATTGTGATACGTCGTTAAGCGAAGACCAAACGTTTCGTCTGCCTTAATCAGATGACGAATATACGCTCTAGAATAGTTTTTACAAGTATAGCAGTCACAATTAGGGTCTAGTGGACCAAAATCCTCTGCAAACTTAGCATTACGTACAACTAATCGTCCTTGGCTTGTCATCGTTGTCCCATTACGTGCAATACGAGTAGGTAACACACAATCAAACATATCGATTCCACGAATCGACCCTTCAATTAGCGCATCTGGAGAACCAACGCCCATTAAATAACGCGGTTTAGAGAATGGTAGATGCGGAACCGTATAATCTAGCACCTCATACATTAGATGCTTAGGCTCCCCTACACTTAGTCCACCTATAGCATAACCCGGAAAATCCATCGAAGTCAAATCTTTCGCGCTCTGTACGCGAAGATCTTCATGCATCCCGCCTTGCACAATCGCAAACAATGCTTGATCATGTTTACGTTGATGTGCAGCAAGACAGCGCTCTGCCCAGCGTGATGTACGTTCTGTTGATTGCTTGACGTATTCATAAGTTGCTGGATATGGAGGACATTCATCAAATGCCATCATAATATCTGGACCTAACGCATTTTGAATTTCCATTGCCTTCTCAGGGCTTAGGAATAGCTTTTCTCCGTTCAAATGAGAACGAAACTCTACTCCCTCTTCGTTAATTTTCCGACGTTCGCTTAAGCTGAATACTTGAAAGCCACCGCTATCTGTGAGGATTGGGCGATCCCAGTTCATAAACTTATGCAATCCGCCTGCTTTTTTTACGATTTCATGTCCAGGACGTAAAAACAGATGATACGTATTACTTAATATGATTTGTGCATTTAAAGACTTTAATTCTTCAGGGCTCATCGTTTTGACAGTAGCTTGTGTGCCGACAGGCATAAATGTTGGTGTCTCGATAATGCCATGTGGCGTATGAATTCTACCAAGTCTCGCTCCTGATTGCTTACATTGCTTTATAAATTCATATTGGATAGCCAATTTATCACTCGTCCTATTCTCAATTAGTATATAAACATTGCATCGCCAAAGCTAAAGAAACGATAACGCTGCTCAATTGCTTCTTGATATGCATGTAGAATATGCTCACGACCCGCTAGCGCGCTGACAAGCATAACTAGCGTTGATTTAGGTAGATGGAAATTTGTGAGCAAGGCATTAACTAGCTGAAATTCATAGCCTGGATAGATGAATATCGATGTCCAGCCGTTGCATGCTGATAGCGATTCTGACTTAAATCGCTGCCCTACCGTTTCGAGCGTTCGTGCCGATGTTGTACCTACCGCCACTATTCTACGTTGTTGCTCACGTGCACGTTGCAAAATATTTGCCGTTTGCTGACTTAATTCATAATATTCCGCATGCATTTCATGCTCTTCAACGGTTTCAGTACTCATTGGACGAAATGTTCCTAAGCCGACATGCAGCGTGATATAGGCGATTTCAACGCCCTTTGCCTCAAGCTCCGCCAGAAACTCAGTCGTGAAATGTAATCCTGCTGTAGGAGCTGCTGCCGATCCTTCATGCTTAGAATAAACCGTCTGATATCTTTCCTTCTCATCTAGCTTTTCTTTAATATATGGAGGCAGCGGCATTTCACCTAATTGATCTAACAGCTCATTAAAAATACCTTGATAGGAGAAGCGGACTGTTCTTGCGCCCATATCCCCTTCTGCCTCAACGGTTGCAGTAAGCAGTGGCTCACCATTAGCATTTTCGCCAAAGCCGACCACTGTGCCGACCTTCATTCGTTTCGCAGGCTTAGCTAGCACTTCCCAGCGATCCTGCTCTAGCTGTTTAAGCAAAAGCACTTCCATACGTGCGCCTGTATCTAGTTTGGTACCCATCAATCGAGCAGGTAGCACACGAGTGTCATTCAGTACAAGCACATCACCAGCTTGCAGCTTAGATGCGAGATCAGTAAATGTACCATGTGTAATGTCGCCGTTTTGCTTATTCAGCATTAATAGCCGCGATGCAGTACGCTCTAGCAGAGGTGTTTGTGCAATTAATTCCTCTGGCAGCTCAAAATCAAACAAATCTACGTTCATCGTTTATTCATCCTTAGCAATTGTTGTACCTGCATAATAGTATTTCAGTATATATTTATAGTCATTCCCTTGTTGCGCAAGGCTATAAGCACCGTATTGTGACATACCGACACCATGACCATTACCTTTTCCATCAAATTGGAAGCCAGCTTCTTTCGTAGCTGCTCGTACATTACCTTTTCCATCTAGTACGAACATATACTCCTCAGTCGCTTTAGCGGTACGACCACCTGAACCAAGCACTTGTAAATTACCAGCACCGTCAGACTTTGTGCGCTGTCCACTCGCGCCTAGCACCACTACTTGTCCAGTCTGTTCAATCGTAAAGTAGGTACTATTCAAAGAACCCTCAACGCCTAGCACACTTCGTAAAGTAGCAGGATTGGCAACCACCAGCTTTTGCCCGTTCACCGATACGGCAATCGCACGCCCCGAGACACCCTTTTCGGTTACCTCCATCGTAGTGATCGGACCAGTAATCGAAAGCTTCGAGCTAATTGTTTTCAGCATTTCTTCACCTGAATACGGTCCACGACGCCAGTTCATCGAGTTAGATTCTATAATCTTCTCTAACGCAACTAGCTCTACATTTTTATTGATTTGAGCTATCGGTGAAACATTACTTTGAATTTGCGGATTTCGACGAATATTCGTCCCATCCGTTGTAGATAGCAATATTGGCTTACCCGCTTCGTTCTTCTTACCTGTGCCGGTTACTAGATCGTCACGGATATAACCAACCTTTCCATTCGGAAGAACAACACGATACCAGCTATGCAAGCCATTTTCTGCTATACTATCAGGGCTTGTTACACTTTTTAGATACGCGACCTCATTACCCCAAATTTCCTTGGCATCTGCTGTACGACCACCTGCATTGGCAGAGAACAACGTCTCAACTAGCTTACCATTGTAAAGCAGCACTTCGCCCTTCGTTGCATCTACCGCCGCAGTCGAGTTTGGATGCTCTGAGTTGACTCCGTAATAGGCTTGACTTGTTGTCGTATCGACAACATGGGCAACGGTAAAGCTATTCCCACCATATAATGCGTAGGTACGTGCTGCAACTGCTTGTGCCTTCAATGCTTCCATCGGCCAAGAAGGGTACATCTCAATCGCTACAACTGAATATAAATACTGCTCAAATGGCAGCTCATTGACAACATACATCGAATTATTTAGAACGCCAGCCTCAATCGTACCACGATAGCTGCGAGCACTACGCTCGTTAAGCTTAAGGTTTCCACTATTAGCAGCCTTTACTTTTACAAGCAGGTGCGGATTGTACAAATATAGCTCGTCTGAGCTTGACGCACTTGCCGTTGAGCTATGATCCACTCGCATCGTAAGCAAGTTCGCATTTCCAGAGATATTCTCCAGCTTATTAGATACCTTCGTTGCTTTTGTTTTCACTAGATCAAGCTCGGCTTGCGTAGCGGTCAATCCTACTAGCACTGAATACTCAAGCTTGCCGTCCTTATTAAGCGATAAGCCTAGCGCTGTATCAAGCCCTTGCGCGCCAAAGCTTGCAGCAGCCTTAAGTGCATCTGCCTTGCTGGCATGTCCGCCATTCATTAGTGCAAACGGTCCTGTCAGCTGCATTGCAGTGCCAGTTAGCTTTGTAATTGTGGCATTATTCTTCCACTTATTTAACGCAGTAGTCGCCTCATTAATCGAAGCATAGCCACCTTCTATCACTTGATAGGTTACGCTATTATTTTTGTTAAGCGAAATAATGAAGGGCGATCCACCAGCAGCTGCAATAGCATCATAAGCCTTTTTCGCAGTTACAAAATCTTTACCTTCATACAATTTCACCTTGAAATCATTTACGGCAAGTCGAAGCTGATCATTTTCCGCAAACGTTAGCCATTGTACAGTTTTTCCGTCTGCTTGTACAGACAGATTCATCTTTTGTGCTGAGCTTAACGTCACACTTTTAGTAAGACTAGTATATTTACCAGGCAAATTTACATAGAGTGCCACTCTAATTTGCTCAAGTGAAGGAACTGCTGCCTGTGAAGGCATCGCCACCCCTAAGGATATAAATAATGATACGATAATGGCTGCGATCGTGCTTCGCTTAATTAACTTACTCTGCTTACTCATAATTCACTCTCCTTTACTTCTCTGGATACGGAATTCCGAGATGTAAGTACGCTCCATGAGTTGCAATTCGACCTCGCGGAGTACGTTGAAGAAAACCGATCTGCATCAAATACGGCTCATACACATCCTCGATCGTTTGTGATTCCTCTCCAATTGTCGCTGCAATCGTATCTAGTCCAACTGGTCTTCCTGCAAAGTTCGTCATCATCGCCTTCAGCATTTTATGATCGATATGATCAAGTCCCATTGGATCGACTTGCAATAGCTCTAGTGCAGCCTTAGCAATCTCATGCGTAATAATTCCGTCACCACGCACCTGTGCAAAATCACGCACTCGCTTTAGTAGACGATTCGCAATACGCGGTGTTCCTCGAGAACGCAGGGCAATCTCATGAGATGCTTCTCCGATTATGTCGACGTTTAATATTTCAGCTGCTCTTGACACGATAAATGCCAACTCATCAACATTATAATATTCAAGTCTGCTGACCACGCCAAAGCGATCTCTTAACGGCGCAGATAATTGTCCAGCTCGTGTTGTAGCGCCGATTAGCGTGAACGGCGGCAAATCTAGCCTTACCGAACGGGCACTTGGTCCCTTACCAATCATAATATCTAACGCAAAATCTTCCATCGCAGGGTAAAGCACTTCTTCAACTGTACGATGAAGACGATGAATTTCATCAATAAACAGCACATCGCCTTCTTGCAAATTCGTTAGCAGTGCTGCAAGATCACCTGGTCGTTCAATCGCAGGTCCAGATGTCGTTCGCATGTTAACTCCTAGCTCATTGGCAATAATGTTTGATAATGTTGTTTTACCAAGCCCTGGCGGACCGTATAGCAGTACATGATCGAGAGCCTCCTTACGAAGCTTGGCAGCCTCGATATAGACGGTCAAATTTTCCTTTGCCTGCTTTTGTCCAATATACTCATTTAAATAACGTGGACGGAGGCTTAGCTCTACCGCATGTTCTTCCATCATTAGGTTTGCGGATATAATACGCTCATCCATTACGCTAAACTCCTTCCCGTTTCATTATCCTTTAAACAATTGCTGTAATGCTTTTTTCATTAGCACATCTACACTTTCCTCATCAGATAGCGTGGACTTCATTTTTAACCATGCGCCGTCTAGCTCGGTGTCAGTGTAACCAAGTGCCTTCAATGCTTCCTTCGCATCCTTCCATGCCTTGCCCTCTGGAATATTCTCATGCGGTGCATCCTCGTATTGTAAACTGAACGGATTGCCTCCTGCAAATACATCAAAGCCTAGATCACCAAGCTTATCCTTAAGATCAAGCAAAATTCGCTGTGCGGTCTTTTTACCGATACCAGGCAGCTTGGTTAGATACGTTAAGTTTTCATGCTGAATCGCCTGTACAAGCGCCTCAGGCGTACCCGCTGAAAGCATCCCAAGTGCCACCTTCGGACCAACACCTGAGACATCTAACAATTTTCGAAACAGCTGCTTTTGCTCGCGACTTTCAAAACCGAACAATAAAACCGCGTCTTCACGTACATGATAATGAATATGTACAGTTATCGGCTGCTGAGCAGCTTTTAATGCATATGGATTAGGAGCAAATACTCGATAACCGACATCTCTTACTTCAACTACCGCATAATCACTTTCAACGAACGTAACCGTCCCCTTTAGATAATCAATCACGACCGGTTCACCTCATCTATTTTTTGTGCAAGCACCGCGGAATGGGCATGACAGATAGCAATCGCTAATGCATCTGCAACATCATCTGGCTTAGGCACCGCTCGCAGCTTAAGGAACATCTTCACCATTTCCTGTACTTGTCGTTTCTCTGCTTTACCATAGCCAACCACGGCCTGCTTAACCTGCAACGGTGTATACTCAGCAACTGGCAAGCCACGTTGAGCTGCAGCCAATATGATGACACCTCGTGCTTGTCCAACAGCAAACGCAGTCGTTACGTTTTTATTGAAAAATAATTTTTCAACTGCAACCGTATCGGGCTTATATCGATCCATTAACGCACAGGCTGAATCATAAACTTGTATTAAGCGTTGCTCTTGCGGAGTATGAGCCTCTGTCGTAATTGCCCCATATTGTACAGGAGTAAGCTTGTGACCTTGCTTGTCCACAAAGCCAAATCCTGTAATGGCAATCCCCGGATCAATCCCTAAAACTCTCATCCATCCACCTCAAAATGTAGTTGACGCGTTAGATTTCTAATCTTCCCTTTAAGCGTCTATTCTCCATTATAACAAATCAACGTGACTATGAGAACAAATGTTTCAGTACTCTTTCAATATAAGTCAAAAGAGCTATTGTTTTTTTCTGTGAACAAAACTAAAAATCCTATCACTGAGCCTTCGCTAGCAATAGGATTTAGCAATAACTATACACATCGTTCATCGTTTTCAATTTGCTCCCTTCAATTCATTATTGGCTTATACGATCTAAGCGAAATTCATTAAAGGTAGCAAGCACACTATCATATTCTTCAATATCTCTCACACGAATACCAGACTGCAAATGCTCTAGCTCACCTTCTGGCAATCTGCTTTCAAGATAGGGTAAATTTAATTGAAAGAAGGTCTTCATTACTTTTTCTCCGGCTGGTACCCCGTCATATAAAGAAAATAATCCTTCCTCATCAATCCCAAAAAAAGCATTTCCTTTACAATGTGGGGAAAGATCATTTAGATGCTCTTCAAACCTTATAAGGGTATGAGCTTGATCCACCGATATACGCCAATGTGGGTTTTGTCCAGCTAACATGACAACATCCTCGTAGCCTAATTTATCTAGCTCAACAATTTCTTCTCCACATACATAAATACGATGTACGATCGTTCGCAGCTTCTGTCCCGGTTTAAACCACTGTGATACCTCTTCATGCTGAACCGGCTCAAACTGCTCTGCTCTAACGATTTCTATTGATAGGCTCGCTGATATAGTACAGGTTACTATGGCTAACAATGTAGCATTCCAAGCTAAAGAACCATATCGCTTTACCTTTCGCCTTATTTTTTGCTTTATTTTTCTCCATACTGATTTTTGCATCATCTTGCTGTCTCCTTCATCAAGTCTTAAACATAGTGTGGTCAATATTTGCAATTTTAGTCTTTTATTTTCCATTATCATTGCTTTTCTATGAATAGAAGGGGATATTCTGCATTGCAGAACACCCCCTTCAGCGTTCATTTATTCATTAAACATTAAGCCACGGCTTATTTCCTTTAGATTGCTTAGGCTTTTTTTTTGAAGCAGTAGCAGTAATATTTACCTTTTTACCGCTGCGCTTTCCTTTTGCAGCAGTAGGAGATACCTTAGTAGCAGCTGATTGGTTCATAGGTGCAAATTTGTTACCTGACTCGTTCATTGCAGCGAAGTTGCCAGCTGATTGGTTCATTGTGCCGAATTTTCCAGCTGATTGGTTCATTGTATAAGCTTGATTGCCTCCGCAGCCGCAATCTGCTTGCCATGGCTGATAATATCCTGGTTGTGGCGCAACTGGAGGATACATCGCTGATTGTGCCATAATCGGTGTATTATTCCATCCACCTGGCGCATTATTGCTTAAAGACTGATATCCCCAGTTTCCTTGTGCAGGATACATTGGATTGCCGTAGCCTTGATTACCATTACCATCGCCATAGTAATAAGGAGGATTGCTATATGCAGAATAGACAACGGGCTTTTGATTAGAGGCATATGCCGTTGTATTTGCTGTAGCATTTGAATACATTGGATTAGTTTTCATCGATTGTTGCTCTAGCTCAGCTGGAAGTGGCTTATAACCTGCGTACACAAAGCTTTCATTACCCATTTTGTTAGCTGTTGGAGCTACTTTATTAGCAACCGCTTGAACCTTTGTTGTAATCGGTGCTGTATTCCCTTGGCTTTGCGGCATCATTTTATTGGCTGCCTCTACCTTTCCAGCGTACGGAGCGATATTGTTGGAATATGGTGCCATGTTATTTGAGTATGGTGCCATGTTATTCGATAGTGGCGCTACGTTATTGGATAACGGAGACTTATTGTTCGATAACGGTGCTACGTTATTGGATAACGGAGACATATTATTCGATAACGGTGCTACGTTGTTCGATAGCGAAGCCACATTGTTCGAGTATGGCGCTACATTATTCGATAACGGTGCTACGTTGTTCGAGTATGGCGCTACATTATTCGATAACGGTGCTACGTTGTTCGAGTATGGTGCCATATTATTCGATAGCGGTGCTACGCTGTTGGAGTATGGTGCCATGTTATTTGAATACGGAGACATTTTGTTAGCTGTCGCCTGAGGCATATATTTATTAGCCGCCTCTACTTTTGTCGCTTGTGGCATAATTTTACTCGCCGCTTCAACCTTTGTCGCTTGCGGCATCATTTTATTAGCTGTTTCTACCTTTGTTGCATAAGGTGCAACATTATTTCCGTATGGCGCTACGTTGTTAGATAGCGGTGCTACGTTATTCGAGTACGGCGCTATATTGTTGGATAATGGAGCTACGTTATTTGAGTATGGCGCTACATTGTTGGATAGAGGTGCTACATTATTGGAATATGGCGCTACATTGTTGGATAGAGGAGCAACGTTATTCGAATATGGTGCCACATTGTTGGATAGAGGTGCAACGTTATTCGAATATGGTGCTACATTATTGGACATTGGTGCTACATTATTTGATGTCGGAGCAACCTTGTTGGCGTATGGCGCTATATTATTTGATGTTGGCGCAACCTTGTTGGCGTATGGCGCTATATTATTTGATGTTGGCGCAACTTTGTTGGCGTATGGCGCTATATTATTTGATGTCGGTGCAACCTTATTGGCGTATGGCGCTACGTTATTTGATGTCGGTGCAACCTTATTTGCGTAAGGCGCTACGTTATTCGATAACGGTGCAACTGTGTTGGAATATGGCGCAACATTGTTTGACATCGGTGCAACTGTGTTGGAATATGGCGCAACATTATTCGAAGTTGCTTGAGGTAAAACTTTGTTTGCCGCTTCTACTTTAGTTGCTTGCGGCTGTACCTTAGTCGCTTGTGCTTCTACCTTAGTCGCTTGCGCCTCTACCTTCGTCGCTTGCGGCTGTACCTTTGTTGCTTGCGCCTCTACCTTCGTCGCTTGCGGTTGTACTTTTGTCGCTTGCGCTTCTACCTTCGTCGCCTGCGGTTGTACCTTTGTCACTTGTGGTTCAACCTTTGTCGCCTGCGGTTGTACCTTTGTCGCTTGTGGTTCAACCTTTGTTGCCTGAGGTTGCACCTTCGTCGCTTGTGGTTCAACCTTTGTTGCTTGCGGCTGTACTTTGGTAGGTTGAGGCTCTATTTTAGGCGTAGCTTGTGGCTGTACCTTTGTTGGTTGCACCTCAGTTTTTGCTAATGGCTTAACTTCAGTTTTCGGTTTTGCAGTAGGCGCAACCTGAACCTTGATTGGAGTCGCAGCTGTACCTTTTACATTCGTATCACTTTTCGCAATAACTCCTGTATTTTTCTTACCAGTAGCCATCGACATCATATTGGCAGATTGTGCTGTAACACCTCCACCTAAATTAAGACTTACGTTGTGAGGCACTTGAATAACTTGACCTGGTGTTAGCTGATCTGGATTAGCAAGCTGACTGTTCGCGGCAATGATTGCATCCAATGAAACATTCCATGCTTGTGACAGCTTCCACAATGTATCACCTGGTTGAACAGTATAGCTTTGCGTATAGGAGATATCAGCAATCGGAATATCGGATGGTGATGTTGCTGCCTTAGGGACAAGCAGCTTTGTTCCGATTTGTAAATTTTCTGGTTCTCCAACGCTAGGATTTAGAGCTAGCAGCTCATCAAGCGTAATGCCATAACTAGTTGCGATGCCATAAAGCGTTTCACCTGCAGCTACAGTGTGAATTTGCAGACCTGGCATTAATTGCTCAATAACAGAGCCCACTGAAGGAACCGTTACTTGAGGCTCTGAAGCAAATAATGATGGAACAGATGTCGCTTGAGCAGATACTGTTCCTGTCATGTGTCCTGAATGTCCTGATTTTTTTGGGATGTTCACGATTTCTCCCACCATTAGCACGTTCGGGTTGTTAATATGCCCATTGACAGCAGTCAATTCTGCAAGTGAAACTCCCCACTCTTGAGATAGCTTCCAAAGTGTATCGCCTGATTTTACAACATGCTGATGTATAATATGGTGATGTGATCCTCCGCCATGATGACCAGTTGATGAGGACGGTATTCTTATCTTTCTGCCAACTTGCAGGTTTTGTGGATCTAAGCCAGGATTAAGGCTAAGAATCTCATCAACAGTTACATGATACTTCTGCGCAAGATGATATAATGTGTCGCCCTGCTTAATGATGTGTATCTTCACCTAATGATTCCTCCTAAACAAAATGTACTTCACATACGGGCGTTTGCCGTATTTAGTCTATACATCCTATGCAGGAAGTGGGCAGTCGTCACCAAAAATGGAAAAATTCTTTGCGGGGAAGCGCCCATTTGTTGCTCGGAACAAGTAGCTTTTGCTACGCTTCGGAACCTGCAGAGGTAAGGGACGCTTCAGAGTCGTAAGCTTTTTTGTTTTGCAGCGCTACGGACATAGTTAGCTCTTTTAGTTTTGCAGCGCTACGGACATTGTTAGCTTTTTTAGTTTTGCAGCGCTGCGGACATTGTTAGCTCTTTCGGAGGCTTTTTAAAACCTGCTGTTTCTTTGAATACTTAATGGAAGCAGCAGGTCTTAAAGGCCTCTCACTCCGTTCTCCAGAGCTTACTATGTCCTCCGCTGTAGCCGTTCTGAGTTGCTCTCTCTCGCTGGAGCAGGATGGCTGGCTGCTCCTCACTGGAGCAGTTAGTTGACCGTTCCTCGCTGGAGCAGGTTAACTGGCTGTTCCTCGCTGGAGCAGTTAGCTGGCCGTTCCTCGCCGGAGCAGTTAACTGTATGTTCCTCGCTGGAGCATCTATCCACGCTATCATTGCTAGTCTTTGCAGCGCTGCGGACATTGTTAGCTCTTTCGGAGGCTTTTTAAAACCTGCTGCTTCTTTTTGAATACTTAATGGAAGCAGCAGGGCTTAAAGGCCTCTCACTCCGTTCTCCAGAGCTATCTATGTCCTCCGCTGTAGCCGTGTTGCCAGCTGCCCTCCCTGGGGCACGGAGGCTTCCTGCTCCTCGCTGATGCAAGAGGGCTTGCTGTTCCTCTCTATTAATTCTTAACCTCCCAGCTCCACAAACAAAATAACCCGATGCTCCCTTAACTCTTCTAAGGTATGCATCGGGTTATTTTAATTAGAACGTTGACGCTTATATAGTGCTTGGTTCAATTTCCAGCTTATTATTCAGCTGTTAGCTGGTCGTATGTAAAGCATGGATAGCTGCCTAGTACTCTCACGTGGCAGCCGATAGCTTCGATTTCTTCTAACGCATGCTTCATAAGCGGTTCGTTGATTGAACGTTTGATTTCAATGTAGAAGTAGTAGCTGCCTAGCTTCTTCTTAGTAGGTCTTGATTCGATTCTTGATAGATTGAGTCTGCGCCAAGCGAAGGCCGATAGTACCTGATGTAGCGCACCTGGGTAATCCTCTGGTAGCGTCACTAAGATGCTCGTACGTACTTGAGCCGGCTCACCTTGTACTGGGTATGGCTCGTTACCTACTAGAAAGAAACGAGTATAGTTGTTTTGATGATCCGTTACCGATTCCACCAGTAAATCCAAGCCATTATTAAGTGCTGCTAGGCGCGTACCGATTGCAAATACACCTTCATCTGGACTTTCTTTGACGATTCGAACAGATTCAGCCGTGCTGCTTACATGCTCACGCTCTGCATTTGGCATATGCTCACGAATGAATTTCATACATTGAGACATCGCAACGGGATGGCTGATGACCTTCTTGACGCGAGAATAATCAAATTCTCCCTGCTCATTAACTAGCTCTGAGCGACGGCCAATGAAGTTTTGATGGGAAGGATAAATCCACTCCGCTTGAATTGGTAGATCCACCTCATGTACGAGCCAGTCCATATGCAATGATACTGAACCGTCGATCGTATTTTCAATCGGGATAACCGCATACTGACTTTCATTATTGGCAGTCGATAAAAACACATCAGAAATAAGACGATGATATTTGTATCGCACACTGTCATCATGTTTAAAAAACAGCTTTGCAGCCTCATCCGAAACACTTCCTGCAGGTAATACCGCGACTGTTACCATATCAGAGCTCTTCTCCTTTTACAATTTCCATAAATGCTAGGTCCTGCTTCGCTTCTTCTTCACGATAAATAACTCGCGCACCAAAATGATCAGGAGACAGCTCCATCGTAACTGCAACGATCCCTTCCTTGCGCATGGTTTCTAGCATAAATTGCTGCAATTCTTCCTTACGATCACTACAGCCATCGACAAATGCGATAAGCGTTGGCCCTGCACCACTTAGAGCAGCTCCTAGCGCACCGTAGCTGCTAGCTTGCTCGAGAATGCTGCTCATTCCAGGAATAAGAGCCGCACGGTATGGCTGATGCACGCGATCCTGCATCGCTGTTGCAATTAAGCTTAGGCTACCACTTGCTAATGCAGCGACTAATAACGAGCTCCGTCCGATATTAAATACGACATCGGCTTTACTATATTGCTGAGGCAATGCGTGTCTTGCCTTTTCAGTAGAAAGTTGAAAATCTGGAATAATAACAATACTTTCTAAAGCTTGTGGTGGCGTAATTTTAACATATGGTGCTTGCTCGCCATCCCACGAGGATACGATAATACCACCGAATAACGATGCGCCTACATTGTCTGGATGTCCCTCAAGCTCAGTCGCCATACGGAACAGCTCATCCTGAGAGAATACGTTACCGATCATTTCGTTAGCTGCAACAAGCGCACCAACAATCGCCGAAGCGCTGCTGCCAAGTCCTCGTGTCAATGGAGCATCACTATACATGCTTATTTTAAGCGGCTGCTCAGCTAAGCCTGCCTTAGCAAACACCTTTTGTGCAATTTTATAAACCAAATTACTAGAATCCCTCGGCAGACCTGCCAAATTGTCTCCATACAGCTCTACTTCTGTCTGTTCAGCAAGGGATAGCTCTAACCAAGAATATAATGACAATGCCATGCCAAGTGCATCAAAGCCTGGCCCAAGATTGGCCGTACTTGCGGGTATTTTTACAACGACTGTACCATTTTTAATTGTGTTCATATCATTATCCTTCTACTCGATATACGCTTTTCACTTGTTTGATCACTTCTAAGCTTTTAAAGCTATCTAATAAGTTTTGCATTGATGCCTTGCTTGCATCATGTGTAACAACAATAACTTCCGCTGTATTGTCAGCAGGGTTAGCCTGCTGCAGCACTGACTCTAAACTGATTTCGTATTTTGCTAGCTCCTGCGTAATTTGCGCTAACACGCCAGCACGGTCAGCAACCTCAAGCAATAAAAAGTATTTTGAGGAAATTTGCTCATCTGTTTTAAGCACGGTTTGCTTAAAGGCAAAATTTACACGTTTGCCGCTAATGCCAAGCTTCATATTTTTACAAATCGCTACTAAGTCAGCTACAACAGAAGTTGCTGTTGGCAGCTCACCCGCGCCAGCACCATAGAACATTGTCTCTCCAACCGCTTCACCTGTCACCAGAACCGCATTGTAGACACCGTTAACAGATGCAATCGGATGAGAGTTTTTCACCATCGTTGGCTGTACAGACACACTAATTTGATTTTCATCGCATTCAGCGATCCCGAGCAGCTTTAACTGATAACCAAGACGCTTCGCATATTGAATATCTTCCTTCGTTACACTGGAGATCCCTTGTACCGATACATCCTGCAAATCAACATTGGTATGGAAGCCCAAACGAGCAAGAATCGTCATCTTGCGTGCCGCATCCAAGCCCTCAACATCGCTAGTTGGATCAGCTTCAGCATAACCAAGCTGCTGTGCTTCTTTCAGTACATCCTCATAGGAAGCACCTTCTTGCGACATTTTGCTTAGAATGTAGTTTGTTGTTCCGTTCACAATACCCATAATTTTCGTAATGCGATCTGAAGAAAAACCATCGACAAGTGTACGCAAGATCGGAATGCCCCCTGCAACACTTGCTTCATAATAAATATCGGAGCCGTGCTGCTGAGCAATTGCTAACAGCTCGCCGCCGAATAGCGCCATAAGATCCTTGTTCGCTGTTACGACATGCTTACCTAACTTGAGCGCTTCAACAATATAATCCTTCGTCGTTGTTGTTCCGCCCATTACCTCTATAATCACATCGATTTCGGGATGGCGAATTACCTCCCACGCATCATCTGTTAATTTACTTGCCTCAACAGCTATATTACGTTGTTTACTTAAATTAGAAACAACGATTTTTTCGATTTCAATTCCACTACCGATCTGATTGTGCAGGTCATCCTGATGATTTTCAATAATACGAACAACACCAGTTCCAACAGTACCTAGACCTAGTAAACCGACTTTAATTGGCTTCATCTCTCTCTCTCTCCTCGTTTTCTATTTTGTTACCCTTGTGCAATAACCTTCGCTTGTCGCACGCCTGACTGATCCTTTAACAGCGTGACGAATGGCTCGAGCTCCATATTCAGCAACGATACATCCACCGACAATACGACATTAGCATAGCCCTGCAGAGGAATACTTTGATTCATCGTCAGCACATTGCCTTCATGCGCGGCAATGACAGCTAGCACATTAGACAATACACCTGAACGATGCTCTAAGTCCATCGCAACGGTGACGATATGCTCCTTGGCGATTTCCGTTAATGCATACACACCATCTTTATACTTGTAGAATGCGCTGCGACTTAATCCTACATGCTCTACCGCTTCGTTAATCGTCTGCGCTTGACCGCTTTTTAATATTTCCTTTACTTGAATCGTCTTGACAATCGCTTCAGGTAAAATATCCTCACGGACGACATAAAATCGAGCCGCCATCATTTGTCCTCCTAGAAAAGACATGTGTTCACTTATAGTGGACATTATATACAAAATAAGCTTATTTTTCAATAGGCAAGTGAATAAAAGCTAATTTGTGCTATAGTATACTACAAAATAAAACTATCATTTATTTCTAGCTGACCTATATTTTAGGAAGGAGTGAGGTGGTGAACAGAATAATGAAAGCCACATTAATCGTAACGATTTTACTCTTAGTTGGAAACTATTTTTTCATTAGGGAAGAAAAGCTTTATGGCAATGATCCACAATCCATTATTAAAGTAATCCAGTCGATTGACAGCTATACCCAATCTGAAATCGTCATTCTTGAAATTAAGGATATTGATGAGCATAGAATCGTTTCCTTTCTTGCTAATAACAAGCCGGCATTTATCAGTTATACGCAAAATGAAAAGGGCAATTATTTATGGAATTACGCCCGATCAGAAAACGGGGAGCCATTTAGTATGTTTTTACCGTCACCTGGGAGAGACATTAAGAAAATGTTGTTTGTGACCAGCAACGAAAGCAAATTATCAAAAATAGAGGTCGATATTAACGGTATCCCAATCGAGCAAAGCTTTGCTCCTTTTCAAGCCTCAGTTTCTTGGGTTGATTTACCTGAAAGTGCGGATGGAAGCTATGAATACCGCAACTATCGCTACTATGATGAACACGGGCAACTGATGGAATAAAACAGCTCTTACCTTTAAAAATAAAAGACGATTGTAGAACCATTCTCCACAATCGTCTTCCCATATACCTTTATGCTAGATGTACAAAATCTAGTCATACGGATTATAATCGGAGCCTTCAAAAAACTCAAACGTAAAATCACCGATACGGACTGTATCGCCATCCCTTGCACCACGTCTACGTAGCTCTTCATCAACGCCCATTTTGCGAAGCATGCGTGCAAATTTCATCACCGCATCATAGCTCGTTAAGTTAAAGCGTTTCATATAGCGGGCAATTTCTTCACTTTCAACGACATAGTCTTCATTATCACGCAATATTTTGAAGGTTGCTTCCTTTTTACTTTCGAATTTGAACACTTTACGTTCGGACTGCTCATCGCCAGCAATATTTTGCTCTTCTTCTTCAGCAAGCTGCTGCTCTACTTCATCAAGTACATCGGCCGCTTTGTAAAGGAGCTCGTTAATTCCTTCCTTCGTTAAAGAAGAAATTTGCATAATGATATGCTCTTTATCCGGATCAAATTCCTTCAGCTTTTCTAAGAAGATCGGAAGATTTTCCTCTGCCTCAGGCATATCCATTTTATTAACTGCGATAATTTGTGGTCGATCTGCAAGCTTCTCATTATACAAACGAAGCTCGTTGTTGATCTTAATCCAATCATCAAACGGATCACGACCATCAGCAGCAGACATATCCACCACATGGATAATAACCTTTGTACGCTCAACATGACGTAAAAACTCATGTCCAAGTCCGATACCCTCGTGCGCACCCTCAATTAATCCTGGTAGATCAGCCATCACAAAGCTGCGTCCATCACCTACATCAACCACACCTAGATTCGGAGTGATCGTCGTGAAATGATACGCGCCGATTTTCGGTCTTGCACCAGAAACGACAGACAATAGCGTAGACTTACCTACACTTGGGAAGCCGACTAAGCCAATATCAGCCATTACTTTCAATTCTAAAATAACCCAGCGTTCTTCACCCTGCTCGCCATTTTCAGCGATATACGGTGCTGGATTAGTAGGAGTAGCAAAGCGCATATTACCGCGACCACCGCGACCACCCTTAGCAATAACAACCTCTTGCCCTTGGCGTGTTAAGTCGGCAAGCACCTCACCAGTGTCCTCATCAGTTACGATTGTTCCAGGTGGTACTCGCACGATCATATCCTCTGCAGATGCTCCGTGCATGCCCTTTACTTTACCTCGTTCACCACGCGCTGCTTTAAAATGCTTTTGATAGCGAAAATCCATTAACGTTCTCAGGCCTTCATCGACGCGGAAAATTAAATCGCCGCCTCTACCGCCGTCACCGCCGTATGGACCTCCATTCTCAACATATTTCTCACGACGAAATGAGATTAGACCATCCCCACCGTCGCCACCTTTTACATATATCTTTGCCTTATCGACAAACATGTCTTGCCTCCGTTCATGTCGTAGTTAGCTGTATTTTAAGGAACTGAGCATTAATCGGCCCGTTAATACAAGCATCGCTATGACTGTTCACTAGCTGTTCTATTTTTTGCCGCCATACCGTTTCGTTGCCCATGCTTCCATCGTATTTAAAGGTAATATGTAGTCCGTCCTGCTGTTGATGGAAAATTAGCTGCAACAGCTGTTCCTCAAAGCTTTCCTTATTTATATATAACCGATACGCAGATAGAATTTCAATAATGAGCGCAGCTGATAGTTCATCATTAATTTGAATAATGGACTGCTGATCATCACTTTGAAAGGAAATGTCTAGCTGCAAGCTGCTATTATTACAACGAAATCCATACAAATAGCTTACCAAGTGCGGCTCATTAAGCTTGGATAAACTACTTTCCGCTAACATTTTTCCCTTTATTCGTTCTACATATTCAATAACTTGTTCCTGCTTACCGAGGCGAATGTAGCCGAAGAGTACTTGCAGATCGTTCATCCAGTCATGTCTATGATGATTCATTATCGTAATCCATTGCTTATGTGTAGAGGAGATCGTATTAGCTAGCTGCTCTTTATGTAAGCGGCGTTGGATACTGACATCAACGATTCCGAGTAGTGCGACCCAAAGCAATGCTAACAAATTCAACCAGCTAAAGCCCGGCAAGAAGATGATCAATAGTGTAGGTATTATTGCAGTAAGCCAAAGCCAAAGCCGCCATTTCAACCAACCATTCATCCATAATCAACCTTTCAGAAACGGCTTGCTTGTTTCAGATTAAAAAATAGCCCCGACCACGCATTTATGGAAGGGGCTACTGTTTTATTAAGCTTCTGTTGCGGCAACTGGTGCCAATTCAACTGGGTATACGCTCACTTTTTTACGATCGCGACCCCAACGTTCGAATTTAACCACGCCATCAATTTTAGCATAAAGTGTGTCATCTTTACCGATGCCCACGTTTGTTCCTGGATGAATTTTTGTACCACGTTGACGGTACAAGATGCTTCCGCCAGTTACTACTTGACCGTCTGCACGTTTAGCGCCAAGACGCTTAGAGTGAGAATCACGACCGTTCTTAGTAGAACCTACACCTTTTTTGGATGCGAACAACTGAAGATTTAATTTCAACATCTGGTGTCCCTCCTTCTTATCGTTCTTTTAGATTTAGATCATGTACCTTTACATGATCACCGTATGATTGAGCGATTGTATCGAGACTAACAATCATAGATTCAAGCAATAACTGAACCTTCTCATCGCATTTAGCATCAGAAATGCTTGGAATACGCGAGGATAGCCAGCCATCCTTCATCTTGACTGGAAGCTCAACTCCCGCCAATGCTTCAATCGCATTAACTGTACCTACAGATACAGCCGATACACCTGCACAGACAATATCTTGCCCATGCTTCGCATAATTGGCATGTCCTTCGACAGCAAATGAAACGATGCGATTGTCTTTGTCATCGCGTACAATAGTAATCTTAATCATTGGAGCTCCAAATTAAGCTTCAATTTTGCTGATTGTTACTTTAGTGTACGGTTGACGATGACCTTGCTTACGACGGTAGTTCTTTTTCGCTTTGTATTTGTAAACAATGATTTTTTGACCTTTGCCATGTTTTTCAACAGTTCCAGTCACTTTAGCGCCGGATACAGTTGGAGTACCAGCTACAAGACCGTTGCTACCAGATACAGCTAGAACTTGGTCGAAAACAACGCTCTCGCCCTCGTTACCTTCAAGCTTTTCGATGTAAATTACATCTCCTTCTTGAACTTTGTACTGTTTACCACCAGTTTGAATAATTGCGAACATTATTGGTGCACCTCCTTAATTTTCGAAGACTCGCCTAATCTAGGTGACAGCAGATGCTGTGCTTGAACCCGATCGGTGCGGTACCTATATTATCCCACGAGGAAATAACATACCTGAACAGTATAACACAACCTGCCCACTACTTCAACACAATTTCTTGCAAATACTTTGCTGTGTAGCTATCGCGAGTTTTTTTGCGAGTTAGCTCCATTAAGCCAAGTCTTGTCCAACCGAATACAACGCATTTGGCAACATCGGATTTAACCGCCTGAGCAAGCTGCTTATATATTTTAGAACGATTTTCTTCTAATTCCATATCAATAAAATCAATAATTATCATGCCGCCTGTGTCACGAATACGCAGCAGCCGTGCAATTAGCTCAGCAGCCTCCGAGTTCGTTTGAAACAAGGTCTCCTCTAAATTTTGATGCCCGACAAATTTGCCAGTATTCACATCAATAACAGTTAAAGCCTCCGTCTCTTCCCAAATCAGATAGCCACCGCTATCTAGCGGAATACGACGTTCAAATGCCTGTAGCAGCTGACGATCGATTGAAAACTGTGAAATAACGGCATGACGCGGCTGCATATAACAACGAATAAAAGGCGTATGCTGTGGTGAAATGAGCTTGACAATCATCCGCACCTCAGCTTCAAGCTCCTTCGAGCTAACCGCTATTTCAGAAATTTCATTAGAAAAGAAATCACGAAATACGCGGTGCAGCAATTGCTCCTCACTATGTAGCAAGCAAGGGCTTTTATTATTGTCCGCTCGAGAAATTATATTGGACCAAAGCTCACGCAAATGATCAATATCGCTTTGCAACGCTTCCTCACTCTCACCAATGGCAGCCGTTCGCATAATTAGCCCCTCGGGCGAGTGCAATAATGCTTCAGCGATCTCCTTAAGCCGCTCTCGCTCCTGCTCGTCAACTAGCTTCTTAGAGATACCGATATAGTCTGCTTTCGGCATATAGACAAGCCAACGTCCTGCAAGGTTATAATGCGTCGTGACCCTTGCGCCTTTACTCCCTAGTGCATCCTTAACAACCTGCACAATCAGTTCCTGCCCTGGTGACACGAGCTGCGAAATCGTTGGTTTCTGCTGTGGCTGCTTATCCATGTTCGGATCGAGCAAATCATCAACATATATAAATGCGTTTTTGGTCAATCCAATATCAATGAATGCCGCCTGCATACCTGGCAATACATTTTTTACTGTCCCCTTATAAATATTGCCTACTAAGCTGCGCTCCTTCGTTTGCTCAACAAAAAAATCAGTTAGTTTACCATCACTCACGACCGCAGCTTGCGTATGCTCTTCATCCATATGAATAAGCAATTGTTTCATTACCTGTCACCGCCTAACTCTTGTTGTTTCTATTTTAACGTAAAATATCGCCAACTGCACGATTTACATCAAAGTCTCTTACACATTGATGTAGTACTGCCTGCTCATTTAGCAGAGAGTATGGACGCTCTAAGGAGTCAATTACACATAATACATTGCTGCGGTTACGCCGATATCGCTTTAATACGTCAAATAAGGTTAGATTGGCAGGTGCTAGAATAGGAAAAACCTTTTGTGATGCATACTCTTCAATGCTGGCATGCCGCTTTAGCATAAAGCGATAAAAAAGAAATGGAATATGGCGTAATGTTGCTAAGTTAGAGAAGAATAAAAATGTCCCGATCATAAGCTCATTAAGTCGAATCCCCTTCCCTTCTAGCAGCAAAGGGAGCAAGGAATAAATCACAACAGCAATGCTAAAGACAATACTAATTCTCGCTGACCAGAGCAAGGTCCCATAATAGCTCATGCTGTAGCTTAATAATGCTTGGGCGATCTTACCGCCATCTAACGGCATGATCGGTATAAGATTGAATAGGGCAATCCATAAATTCGCCTCGATAAAATAGGTTGTCCACTCTATAGACCACCAGCCTAACTCCCCAAAGTAATAGGCGAGCAGTAACATGATGACGTTTTGCATAGGTCCAGCAATTGCAACGAGCAGCTCTTCATGGGCAGATGCTCCGCCTGCTTCCTCTACCTCAACGACACCGCCAAATGGTAAAAGCTTAACTGCACTTACCTTCCAGCCTAACGCATGAGCCATAAAGACATGTCCTAATTCATGGATCAACACAATGCAAAACAACGTTACTAACTCGATAAAATATCCCGTAAGTGCAGAAAACATTAGGATGATTACAAAAAGCGGATGCAAGCTCCATTTGATCTGCCGCCATTTAATCAAGTGTGATCACTTCCAACGGGTCAATATATTGATCTCCTTGCTTCATCGAAAAAAATAAGACGCTGTAATCTTCCTCTTCAATCGGTGCTAGTCGTCCAATTGTTGTTCCTGCCTCCACCCAGTCACCGCTCTCTACATTTACCTCACTTAAGCGAGTGTAAATCGACATTCGCTCATTGGAATGCTGAATAATTACGCTATTGCCTTGCGGTACAAGTATAATTCTTCCCTTCTCGATCGCGTGTACCTCTGCTTGCTTCGCTCCGACAATTTCGATGCCGTTCAAAAGGTCTGCGAAGGAGCGCAGCAATATCCCTTGTTCAATCGGAGCAACAATATCTATGGAGGATTGATTCGCAAGCGCAAGCTGACTATTGTTGCCAAAGCGCGGAATAAAGGCAGGCGAGCCTTCAAATAAGTTATCATACCATACCGCCACCGCAACAAAGTCAAAGGATGAGGATAATTCACTGCGAATCCAACTTTTTGACTTGGTAACTACGGGATGATCGTACTGTGATCCAACTAACATAGCGACAAATACGATAACCGCCAATATCGTTTGTATTTTAATATGTTGAAAAAAACTAAATACACGGCGTTTCTCAGCATCATCACCATTATGCTCCTCCAAACTAGGATCATTCCAATGGTTTCTCGACTGCTTCCATAGCTTCTCAGGATCACGCTCCAACTCTTCCATCCTATATCAACTCCATCAATTAGCATTATACTTATCCATATGTTTTAGTAAGGACAAGTATGCCGAATGGAGTTATGCCACCTAACTGCACCCTAAAACTTTATAATAAAAAGAGACTATAGAAGCTTGAGCTCAAGCATCCAATAGTCTCTAGTCTTACTCTTCAATTTCATACATCTGCTGATGGGCTCGAATGCTAAACACTAATCCGATCGAAAACATATTTAACATAAGCGAGGTCCCCCCATAGCTAATGAAGGGCAAAGTAATTCCCGTAATCGGCATAATGCCAATCGACATGCCGATGTTCTGAAAAATCTGGAACACAAACATCGACACAATCCCAATAATTATATAAGCAGCACGCCTATCCTTACAGTTATAGGCGACGATAATCATCCTATATATGAGCACAAAATAAAGCAGCAGCAAGATCGCCGCACCTTGGAAGCCGAATTCCTCACCGATTACGACAAATATTGAATCGGAATACATATAAGGAATGAAGCCACCGTTTTTCATCGTCCCTTTCAAATATCCTTGACCGGAAAGCCCTCCTGAGCCAATAGCCTCTTGTGAGTTCTCTGACTGCATTCGAGCATCATAGGTAGCCTCTTCAGGGTGAACGAATGTATTGATCCGTTGATACCAGTGCCCTTTATTTTGCTCCTCGAAAAATTGCTTAATTTCGTCATTGAAATTAGTAAACAGAAATAAAAACAGCGCTATTGCACCGACTAATATCCCAATCCCAACTAATGTATGCCAATACTTCACATTTCCCATCCATAGCATACCAAGCACGATTACAAAATAAATAATCGCATTACCAAGATCGGGCTGTGCCATAACTAAAGCAAATGGAACTAAGGAAAAAATGGCGATCGGTACGATATCCTTAAAAAATTGTAATTGCTCACCTTGTTTTCTGCCAAGCAAGAAGGCAATACCGATGATAAGGAAGATTTTCACAACCTCGGCGGGCTGCACCGATACATTAGCAATTTGAAACCAACCCTGTGCACCATTCTTCTCTTGACCGATTACTAATATTAATACGAGCGATATGACGCCGATCGCATAAAACAACCACCAAAACTTTAGAAAGATGCGATAATTGATAAACACCATCATAAACACGACGACAAAGCCCATACAAAAATACATAAGCTGAGTTTTTTCAAACCCAGCATACAGTATCGTGTGCGATGTTGCACTATGAATAATAAAATAACTAATAAACATAAGTGCTGCCAATATAAAAACGATAACCCAGTCGATCTGTTTTACTTTGTTAAACACTTACATCATCCCATTCCGAAAAACTTACGGATCTTCGTCAGCGTTCCAGCCTTCTCATCCAATGTCATGAGTGGTACCATATCTCCAAGCATACGTCTAGCAATATTGCGATAAGCTATTCCCGATTTGAATACAGGATTCATAGCAACAGGCTCACCAGCATTCGCACCAGCTATAACCTTCTCGTCCTCAGGAACGATGCCAAGCAAATCAATTGCAAGCACGTGACAAATATCGTTAATTTCCAACACTTCGCCACGCTTCATCATTGCAGGACGAACGCGATTAACAATTAGCTTTGACGGAATTTTGTTTTGCTCTAACAGCCCTATTACCCGGTCTGCATCACGTACTGCTGCAGTTTCCTGTGTAGTCACGATGATGGCACGTTCTGCTCCGGCAATCGCATTTCGGAAGCCCTGCTCAATCCCTGCTGGACAGTCAATAATAACAAAGTCATGGTTTTGCTTTAACTCCGTAATGATGTTCAGCATCTGGTCTGGCTTCACTGCATCCTTATCTTTCGTTTGTGCGGCAGGAAGCATGTACAACTCATCGAAGCGTTTATCTTTAATAAGCGCTTGTTCTAAGCGACAACGTTTCTCTGCAACATCAACAAGATCGTAAATAATACGATTTTCCAAGCCCATTATGACATCCAAATTACGTAATCCGATATCTGTGTCTACTAATGCTACTTTTTTTCCTAACAGCGCAAGTGCTGTTCCGATATTGGCAGAAGTCGTTGTTTTACCAACTCCACCCTTGCCCGATGTTACTACTATTGCTTCTCCCATCGATTACACTCCTCTCATAATTACTGGAATACGATTTTCGCGATGTAATAGCGTCAGCTTTTGTATGCAAAGCTGCTCGTTTTCTATGTATCCATACTCCATTAATCCATCGCCTTCTTCTTCATTCTGTGTCTGTGGCTGACCCATAATATCGGCTATTTTTAATCCGGTAGGCTTCAATACGGATGCGACAATAATCGCCTCTTTTCGCCCATCCATCCCTGCATGAGCAGAGCCTCTTAATGCCCCCATCACGTAAATATCGCCAGCACAACGAATGACACCGCCTGGATGAACATCACCTAGCAGCAACAAATCTCCATCATACTCGACTTCCTGCCCTGAGCGAACAATTCCTGACATAACCTTTAATTGAGCATGTGCACGCAGCTTATGTGCTGCAGGAGCATCACTTTCAATTCCTTGAATCATGAGATTGCCTTTGGCTCGAACAATTTCTGTAAGAAGCTTACTCTGTTCGTCGGTTAGAACTCGTTGCCCTAGTTTTACTGTAATATGAATTAATGGTCCTGATAATAATTGCTGATGCGTTTTTTCTAGCTTATGTTTTAGCTCTAGTATGATGTCCTCGAAATCACATTGATCGTCGAGAAGGAAAATCAGACCATCTTTAACACCTTTTATAATAATATGTTGTTTTACAGACATCTAAGTCCCTCCCAACCTAATGTATTCGTGGGCCCCTTATTACTTTCCTGCTACTATCCTATATTTCGTCGGATGAATCCGCATTTTTCATACGTTTTTCAAACATTTTTCGCAAGGGAACATAGGCACATAAAGTAAATGCAAGCTGTAAAAACAAACTTGGCAAAATATAATGAATAAGCGACCATGGATAGGTTGCATTTGTAATTTTAAAAATGTAATACACAAAGTATAAAGCTGAATCATAGGCAAGGCAAGCGAAACCGACTACAGATATCGCCAGCAGCAGCGTCGTTTTTTTACGCTCCAATATTATGCCGACCAAATAACCGAGCAGTCCCATGAAGAAGAAATGCGGTCCTATTACATGCCCATAGTAAATAATGTCCTGCAGTAGACCAAAGCTCATCCCAAGAAAAAGCGCTTGATAGCGACTTCCGTAAAGCGCTGAAAATATGACAATGACAAAGATGAAGTGAGAAAAGATTCGGTCGCTATAGCTGCTCGGAATTAACCACGGCACTAAAGAGCCTTCAAGTACAAATATAGCTAGCATGAGCAGTACAATTCGATTCATGCTCACGACTCAGTCTCCTCTATCTCGTTATTTTGTTGTTGTGGAGCCGACACGACAAAAACCTCAGTCAATTTATTCAAATCCACAAATGGCTTAACGGTAGCAACATAGGTCAAACCAAAATCACCAACTTTAAGCGATTCAATTTCACCGACACGTAATCCGCGCGGATATATATTTCCAAGTCCTGATGTAATAACGACATCGCCCTCTGCCATCGGATCGTTTTCACCAATTTTGGTCATCAAAATTCGTTCTTGCTCCGTATTATAATCCGATAAAATACCAAATGAGTCCGACTCTTTGCCCATAACGGTAGCACTGATCGCATTAAAGGTTGTCGTAGTTGCACTAAGCTCCGTATACGGTGTAATAGAAGCTGTAAATGGCGAAACGGACTTGACTAAACCAACCAAGCCATCAGACGTAACAACCGCCATATCCTTCTCTACACCGTGCTTAGATCCTAGGTTAATGTTAATCGTGCGATTGTTTGCATCATTATTAACAGAAATAACCTGGGCAATCATGTATTTATAATCATTCATTTCCTTCTGATGCTGCTTAAATTCCAGTTCTTCCTTAAGACGCTCATTTTCGCTTTTTACGAAGTTATATTCTACTTTATCACGCGCATAAGCAGCAGCAAGCTTACGTAACTCTTCATTTTCCTTGTAAACCTCTTTAAGATTAGCGATATCTTGAAAGAAGCCCGCTACTGCGCCAGCGGGCCTATAAACGATTTGTTGTACGAAGCCAACAGCGTCCTTAATAAAACGCTCAGGCCAAGTAACTTTTTGTCTACCACCAATTGTAAGACCGATCAATACAATTAGTAATAAAAAGCCGATCATCAATATAAATAAACGTTTATTTTTTAGAAAATTAAACAAATGAGTCACCTGCCATATGACGGTTCGCAGGCGTTAACGCTTTGATTTTATCGTTGTCTTGGTTCTAAATAGATCCATATGCTCAAGTGCGAGACCTGTCCCAATTGCAACGCAATCCAATGCGTTATCTGCCACCATAACCGGCATTCCCGTTTCATTTTTTAGTAGTTCGTCCAAATTTTTAAGCAGTGCACCGCCACCAGTTAACACGATGCCACGATCCATTATATCAGCAGATAGCTCTGGTGGGCTTTTTTCAAGGGTAATTTTGACAGCATCTACAATTGCACTAACGGTATCTGCCAACGCCTCAGTAATTTCATGAGAAGAAATCGTTAATGTTTTCGGCAATCCCGACAAAATATCGCGACCACGAATATCCATAGATAAAGGCTCACTCATTGGTAAAGCAGAGCCAATTTCCATCTTTAATTGCTCGGCAGTGCGTTCACCGATCAATAAATTATATGCTTTCTTAATATATTGAATAATCGCTTCATCCATACTGTCACCAGCAACGCGTACTGAGCGACTTGTTACAATACCGCCTAGAGAAATAATAGCGACTTCGGTTGTACCGCCTCCAATATCAACAACCATACTGCCAGTCGGCTCCCATACAGGCAGATTTGCTCCGATTGCCGCTGCAAATGGCTCTTCAATCGTTTCAGCATTGCGTGCACCAGCCTGCTTAGCAGCATCCTCAACAGCACGTTTTTCAACTGCTGTAATTCCTGATGGAACACAAATCATAATATTCGGATGATTTCCAAACATAGAACGACTCTTTTGAGCCTTTTTAATAAAATATTTAATCATCGCTGTCGTTGTATCGAAATCAGCGATAACTCCGTCCTTCATCGGGCGAATTGCACTAATGTTGCCAGGAGTACGACCAATCATCATCTTCGCTTGCTCGCCAACCTGTACAACCTCCTTCGTATCATTACGGACAGCTACAACAGAGGGCTCGCGAACGACTACACCTTTGCCCTTTATATATACTAATGTGTTTGCTGTACCTAAATCAATGCCTAAATCTTTTGTAAAGCTTCCAAACATGATGTAACTCCCTTCTAGACGGTCAATCCTTATCCATTATATTATAGATAACCCTGCTCCTTCAAACTCACGAATTTATCATCGCCAATAATTAAATGATCAAGGATCTCAATACCAAGCAAGGTTCCCGCTTCCACTAAACGTTGTGTAATTTGTATATCCTCTTTACTCGGCGATGGGTCGCCGCTAGGATGATTATGCAAGCATATTATGGACGCGCTGCTAGAACGAATCGCGGCACGAAAAACCTCTCGTGGATGAACGAGTGATGCATTTAGTGTACCCATCGACAGTGTTTCTTTTCCGATAATATGATTTTTTGTATTTAAAAACAGACAGACAAAATGCTCCTTTTTTAAATAGCGCATTTCTTCCATCATATACATTGCTGCATCATGTGGGCTGCGTACCGTCACAACCTCACCTAGCCTGCTTCTTGCAACTCGTTTACCTAGTTCAATGCCTGCCAGCAATTGTAAAGCTTTAGCTTGTCCAATTCCTTTGATCGCAGTTAATTCATCCACACTCATATCAACTAATTCTCGCAATGAACCGCATTGCTGAAGTAAATTCGTTGATAATTGAACTGCGGACTGATTTTTCGTACCTGTTCTTATTAATATTGCTAACAACTCTGCATGACTTAAAGCATCTACCCCATATGCGATCATGCGCTCTCTTGGACGTTGACTATGGGGAAGCTGATGCATCATTTGTCCTTGCATCCCGGCTCCCGCCTTTCTATCTTCAAGATAAGTCAAGAGGGCTAAGTATTAGTAAGCATGCTGCAGGTTCATTTCTAGTCCGAGGTAAATACTTAACTATTATAGTACCCTCAATAGACTTCCACAACTGTAGATCTTATTAAGTAGCGTTTGATGATTCCTTCACTTGGAAATATGAAAACTGTCTAATAATGTTGAAAAAGCTGTTATTATAAGCTTCGAACGACATTGGGAGACGTCAATTTATGTAATCATTACCTTCTCGTTCTGAAACAAAATTAATGTACAACGATCATATATGAAAAAATACTAATGGGTGAAGTCCGAGAATAGGCTAACTCGGACTCCACAATCATACTGAAACGGAAAATTAAGTCTCAATATCGATGTTTGTACTAGGTGCAAAAGTAACGATCTGCAAGACGATAGGCGTACCTACAAGAATTGGACCTTGATCTTCAGGGAGATCAATAACAAGCGAACCAACAGCTGTTATACCAGGAGTGTAGGTCGAAAGATTTGCCATTTGCAGCACGCCATTAATGTAAACATTATATGTGCTATTGTTAGCAGCTAGTGCAGGAAGCTCTACTACTGGATCACCTAAATCATTAAAAAACTCTGCCGCATCAATCGTTAGTGTATCCCCAATTGGCGTTGGTGCGTCGGTAACATAGAAAAAGCGTTGTGTCGTTGGATTAACATCAATATCCCCAGTTGCTAACACCTGAATTTTCATTAATTGTAATGCCATAATACTCCTCCTTAACATTAGATACTTGCATCATATGTTGTATCTTCGCTAATGAAAGGGGCATTATACTAGTAGTCTACCTTTTTTTCTTTAATAGTTTAAAACCGATCGCTTCAATAATGATAGGTGTTCCTTCGTATATCATTTCTCCTGTAGGATTCAAGGTAAGTGACTTAGAATTGATTTGATACAGGCCACTTCCCTGCATCACTCCATTGATAAAAAGATTAGTGTAGCCTGAAGAACCAAATGTCCGGAAAGCCCCAACAGCATTGCCTTGATCGTTAACAAAGTGTACAGCATCAAGGATATAAGGGGTCTCCATGAGTGCAATATTTTGAGGACATACAAAAAAATATCGCTTTACGGTTGGCTTTACGTATATAGGACTTACACATTTTTTCTTGATTCCATTAATCCGGCATCTACTTTGAGTTGTAACATTTTTCACTGACTTCAGCTCCATATCAATCTATTACTATACGATATGAACTAGTAATATGTTGCGATATGGACAACTGACTGTCAATTTTTTGCTATCTGCTCATTCACGTTAAGCACATTGCTAAACGGGCTTACTTCAAAGGCCAGCAGCATTTGATATAGCAAATTCAATGGTAAGCCCATCACGCTGTAAAAATCACCCTCTAGCCTTTCTACAAAAACTGAGCCTTTTCCTTGAATACCATATGAGCCTGCTTTATCCATGGGCTCCCCAGTCATGACATAGGCATTAATTTCAGCAGCGCTCATCGGTCTGAACGTGACATGACTTAAGGAATGTCCGATCGCAACCGCTGCTTGTCCCATGTCATCATGCAGCAGCTTATATTGGGCTAAGTGCCCATACGGTACTCTATTTTCAACTTTTAGCTGCTCAGCTTTTTGATATCCGTGCATAAGCACGACTCCGCTGTACACTTCATGACTTCTGCCTTGCAATCTTTTTAAAGTCGCTTTCGCTTCTTCTTGCGATGCAGGCTTACCTAATATTTCTCCATCTATCACGACAACTGTATCAGCGGCCAATATTAATGGTGAATCAGTTGAAATGCCTTTAGGAGCATCACCAGCTGCGATTGCCTTGGCCACCGCCTCTGCTTTAGCTAAACCGAGCTGTTCTACAGCTTCGGCCGCATGCCATGCTGGGGAAATACTTTCATCAACCTCGATAGAAAAAATAGAAACCGGCAAGGAAAGGTCAAGTGATGCGACCAGTTCCTTCCGGCGCGGTGAGGATGAAGCCAATATAAGCTGACTTACTGATTTATATGTATGTACTGTTGCTTTGTCCTTCATAATAAGTTTGCTCCTTGACTTCTATAGCTTTCGATATAACCAAATTGCAGCGAGCATTCCGATGATGCTTAACAATGTAATATTTACACTCAGCGATAAATTCAGTGAGATAACATGTAAGTCGAATGAAGGTGACCACTGGGTCGTAATTGCATTCGTTAGAAAGGAAAGGCCAGGGACAGCGTCAAGCCAGTATGCAACTAAGGATCCTGCCAGCAATCCTAGCAGTAATAGTAAAAATAGTGTCCACTTGTTTTTCTTCATTACTCATTCCCTTTCCAAAGTATGCTATATTCACTTATATATTATACGCACCAATTTTCGCTATTACAATGCGTTTACTTGCACAAACCAATCTTTTTGTACCAGTACTGATTTCACAAGCGCTCGCTGTACATTCCATAGGTATTTAGTCTTAGGCTCAGTTTGATAGTTTAATAATTGGGCATCGGCCTCTTGAAGTGCCTGCTGCAACTGATTAGCTTGCTGCAGCTGCTCATCGCTTCCCCAAAAATCAGCGATTTGCTCTGAAAGAGCTAACCAGCTATTATAGCTTGATTGCCATGCCGATTGAGCTGCCTCGCCAATTGGACTTAAGCTAGTTTGTTCAAGCTGTACAGCGACTAGATCTGAGTACATTTTAATTAATGAATTACTCTCCTCGAAATACTGCTCTAATAGCTCGGCTTCTCCATTAAACGGCATTGCGTCCGGTAATGCAAGAGTTAACGGCTTTCGGTATGTCTCAATTCCTTTAATCGAGCTTTGAACGTAATTAGCATCATTCTCCGATGCTGCTAATCCTGCGTAAACGACATAACGATTACTGTCATCGAGTGTAAATTCAGCAGCATATCCTGAGTGCTTTAAGCTATTGATTACCTCATCTCTCGTGCTTTCCTTTGTAAATACTCCTGCCTGTAGCACGTAATACTGATAGCTTTGAGCGTTCAGTGCTTGAGTTGCACCTTCTTGCACAATGACAGCAGTATCTTCGTCTGACTTGGTTTGCTGATTGTTAGCACTGGCAGGCAATGTTCCTGTTTTACTAGCCTCTGCCGCAAGCTCCTGAGCATTGCCACCAAATAGTGAGGAAATGGGCCAAACGTTAAAGCCGAAAACAAGCGTTAATAATAAATAGCCTATTAAGCAGCCTGAGATAATTGCACTAACGACAGATAAAGCTCCCTGCATCCAAGTAAGCGTAGGACGTGCCTGCTGCTTCGTTACTCCACCGTTCTCAGCATAGTCTCTATCATACTCAGCATCCTGCCGGACAGCTGTAGCTTCACTGTGATCGTCGATTGAAGGCAGAGATGGCACTTGCTCCCACGCAGTCTGCTTCATCACTTCATCGAGTCGCTTACTCTTCCTATCCGTCTCCTTCAGCCAAAGCTCTAATTCATCAAGTGCATCAATTGCGAGAAACTGCTTTGCTTTCTTTTCCTCATCCTCGGTCATATGCTGCGCTCCGTTAGCCGTTATTTGCTGCTCCACTCCCTCAGCAGCTGCATTGTGTTGGACCGCTTCAATGCTTATGAGCTTCTTGTCGTCAGTTGCTACGGTGTGTCTACTGCTATCAACGTTAAGCTTTTGATTTTCGTAACTGTTAATTGTCTGCTTCGTCACATTAACGCTACCTAGCTCAGTCTTCTCCTGCACATATTGCACATCACTTGGCTCTTCTATCAATGAGCGTGATTTTCTCGGCACAATAACCTGTTCAGTGGTATCTGTACTACGAATTAGCTGCTCCAGCTGCTCAAGCTCCATATCAGCTGAAGTACGATGCACATGCATAGAAGATTTTATTGTAGATTGCTTAGGTGATTGAACAGGTGATTTTGCAATCACTTTTACTGCCCCGTCATTAATTAGCATAGACTTGTCCAATGTATTACTGCTGCTTCCATGCTCATCTATTTTTCGCCCATTTCGATCAAAACGGTACGTAATTCTATTCGTTTTTTCCATTCCTATCGCTCCCTTCATCATCACACCATTAGTCTATGAGAGTTGCAGAAGGAATATGCTAGACGAGATAGAGAATTGAGAGAAATAAGAGATAGATTGGTAGAGTTGGGATTCGGAGCAAAGTGATTCTCAAGCTGTTTTTTAACTCCTGTTTCGATATTCATCGAAAATGGGACGCAACAGAATTTAAAGACAGCACACTCCGTTTTTCGTAATCACTTTGCTCCTCAGTTAAGTGAGTAGTAAGTATTACGATGTATGAGCTATGAGTTCCAAGAAGAAAATTGGGAAATTAATTAAATCCTTGGTGTAGATCGGCTTTAGGGGAATGACGGGGTGCTAGATAATACGTCAGCAAAGAGCTATACGTACTGAAGATGCTACAGCGAAGGAATAATGCGTCTGCAAAGAGCTTTGCGTACTGAAGAGGCTGTAGCGAAGGAACAAAACGTCTGCAATGAGCTATACGTAGTGAAGATGCTACAGCGAAGGAATAATACGTCTGCAAAGAGCTTTGCGTACTGAAGAGGCTACAGCGAAGGAATAATACGTCTGCAAAGAGCTTTGCGTACTGAAGAGGCTACAGCGAAGGAATAATACGTCTGCAAAACGAAGTGCTCCGCCTTTAATGCACTCGGCTATCAATTAAATTAAAATCATAGCCGAGTGCTTTAAACGCGGATGAAAGACGTATTATTCCGGAGCGCTGTAAACGCGGATGTAAGACGTATTATTCCGGAGCGCTGATATCGCATTACTCCGCAGCTGAACAATCAAAAACACATCTAAAAACGCTTACAATTATTCCTACAGCGAAGGAATAATACGTCTGCAAAACGGAGTGCTCCGCCTTTAATGCACTCGGCTATCAATAAGTTCAATTCGTAGCCGAGTGCTTTAAACGCGGATGAAAGACGTAATATTCCGGAGCGTTGAAAGACGTAATATTCCGGAGCGCTGAAAGACGTATTATTCCGGAGCAATTAAGCTTTTATATGCTCAGCGAGCTCATAAGCAACCTTCCAAATATCGCCTGCACCCATCGTAATGACAATATGCCCAGGTGCAATACTTTGCTTAAGCTTTTCGAGTACTTGCTCCTTCGTCGCAATATACTCAACATTAGGCTGACCATTCTCAGCAATTAGCGAGACGAGCTTTTCTGATGAAACTCCCTCGATCGCCTGCTCTCCTGCTGGAGAATATATGTCGGTAATAATGACGTGATCGGCTTCTGGAAACGCTTTGCCGAACTCATCAAATAAAAAGTATGTGCGAGTAAAGCGCTGCGGCTGGAACACGGCAGTAATTTCTTTACCCGTTGCCTTCGCAGCTGCAATGGTAGCTGTAATTTCCGTTGGATGATGCGCATAATCATCAACGACCAGCATATCCTTCGTATCCGCAATGACCTGAAAGCGACGCTTTGCACCTGCAAACTGAGTAAGTGCTTGACGAATATCATCGTAGCCGACACCAGCCTCATGTGCTGCAATAATGGTCGCAATCGCATTATAAACATTGTGTACACCTGGAACGGACAGCTTAAATGTACCTAATGATTGCTCTTGATGATGCAGCTCGAAGCTAACACAGCGATCACCTTCAACGATGTTCGTTGCATGGTAATCAGCAGGCTGCTTAAGTCCATACGTAATGACTTGCGCACTAGAAGCCCCCTCATACTGTCCAAAGACACGCGGCAACAGCTCACGCACATTTTCATCATCAATACATACAATCGCTTTACCATCAGGCTTAACTTGCTTTAGAAACTGAACATAAGCTTTTTTAATATTCTCGAAGTCTCCGTCGTAATTTTCTAGATGATCGGCTTCAATATTTGTCACGACGGCAATTGCAGGATAATACTGCAGAAAAGAACCATCGCTCTCATCTGCTTCAGCTACTAGATAGCTGCCTTTGCCTGCCTTAGCATTTGTACCAAGATTAACAATTTCCCCACCGATAATATATGTCGGATCTTGCTCGGTAAGCTCCATCACTAATGCAATCATCGAAGAAGTCGTTGTTTTGCCGTGCGCTCCAGCTACTGCAATACCATTCGTAGCATTAAGTAAACGTGCCAGCATCTCCGCACGATGCAGCGTTGGAATACCCGCTTCCTTAGCTGCAACGAGCTCAGGGTTGTCTTTGGCAACCGCACCAGAGTAGACGACGAGATTAGCACCAGCAATATGATCCCCATGATGCCCTAACTTTAAGTCTACCCCTTGATCTTTTAACTTTTGTCCTAATGCAGACATCGCTACATCAGAACCTGTAACCTTATAGCCCATTTCCAACATCACTTTGGCAATTGCACTAACACCGTAGCCGCCAATACCAATGAAATGAACTTGTTCATTTGCTTTCAAAGAGAATTCACCAGCCTTTTTCCGCATCCTTGTTGTATAGCATATGCGAGCGTACGTCTCCAATTAAGTACAATGTACCTGTTACGAGTGCCATGTCAGATTCGTTCGTTCGTTCCAATAGCAGATTTAATGCCTGTTTCCAATCTCGCTCAACGATAATCTGTGGAACAAGAGGCAAGTCTAGCTCCTTTACAACCTCTAATGCTGTTATTTGCAGCAACTCCGCATCTTGTGCCGAACGAAAATTAGGTTCTGTAATAATTAAAGTATCCGCTAATGGTAATATATGCTTTAATGTGTCATGGTGATTCTTATTGTTCATCATACCCATCATAATATGCAGCTTTTCATACTTATATGTTGCTTTTATCGACTTGACAAGCACTTCCGCTCCCTCAGGATTGTGTGCACCATCAATAATTAGACGAGGCTGCGTGCTTATTTGCTCAAGACGACCAGGCCATGAAGTGATCTTCATCGCTTCTAACAAATCCTCATCGTCAATAACTAGTGCAAAATATTGACGCAGCAATTCAAGCGTCATTAATGCCACTGCGGCATTTTGACGTTGATGCTCCCCTTGCATCGTGATCGTTACATCTTCAATATTTCTAAATAAGCCTTCAAAGCGGAATTGCTGCTCCTGTGCATCAACGTAAAGCGGCATTTGATCAAATTGCTCTTGATAAAGGTACATCGTGCTTTTTTTCGCCGCAGCTACCTCACGAATTACAGCAATTGCTTCAGGCTGAGTCACACCAACGACAACTGGCGTGCCAGCTTTAATAATGCCTGCCTTCTCAAAAGCGATCTCCTCTAATGTATTGCCGAGCTTGTCCATATGGTCATGACCAATCGTCGTAATAACGGAAACGATAGGATGGACAACATTCGTCACATCTAATCGTCCGCCAAGTCCAACCTCTAGCACCACATAATCTGGATACGTTACCGTTCCATAATAGAGGATCGCAATTAATGTTGTAACCTCAAACATCGTCGGTGAGCCTAACTCTGTGTTAGCCATTTCCTCAACGAATGGACGAACCTTGTTTGCAAGCTCTAGCAATACTTCTTCCTCTATATCTTGACCATTATATTGAATCCGATTCGTAAACTTCGTGATATATGGCGAAGTAAATGTACCTACATCATATCCGCCCTTACGTAATACATGCGTTAGATATGAGCAGACGGAGCCTTTCCCGTTCGTACCACCTACATGAATAATACGTAGGCGACGATGTGGATTGTTAAAGGACTCCAGCAATTGTTCCATTCGCTCAAGGCCAGGACGTATGCCAAATGGAATTAAGCTATTAATCCATTCGACAGCCTCGTCATAAGAGCTCATCATAGCGACTTTACTATTATCGTTCATCATCGCTCACCCCTTCTTAGCCGCGAAGCTCAGCAATACGTTGTACGACCTTATCGCGCTTCTCCGCATAATCCTTCATCTTAGCGCGCTCTTCTTCAATTACTTTAGCAGGAGCTTTCGCAACAAAGCCTTCATTAGCTAGCTTTTTCTCTACACGCTCTACCTCTTTATTCAAATGCTCTAGCTCTTTCTCTAGACGAGCAACCTCTTGAGCAATATCTAGCAAGCCTGCAAGCGGAAGATACAGCTCTGCTCCCGTTACAATCGCTGACATCGCTTTATCTGGAGAAGTCATCTCTAGTGAAATTTCTAGCGATGAAGTACCGCAGAAGCGTTTAATAAACTCCTCGTTGGAAGTTAAAATATCGTACTCTGCTTGACTAGATGGCTTAACAAGCAAGTCAACCTTTTTACTCATCGGTACATTCACTTCTGCGCGAATATTACGAACAGAGCGAATCATATCCATCAGCAATTCCATCTCCTTCACTGCCTGTGGAGCTGCTAATGCTTCGTCATATACTGGCCATGAAGCAAGCGTAATGGTTTCACCTTCGTGCGGTAGATGCTGCCAAATTTCCTCAGAGATAAACGGCATAAATGGATGAATTAGACGCTGTGTACGATCTAATACATAAGCAAGCACGGATTGAGTTGCTTTTTTCGCTTCTGCATCCTCACCATATAGACTAAGTTTAGAGAACTCGATGTACCAGTCACATAGATCATCCCAGATGAAGTTGTACAGCAAGCGTCCAGTCTCACCGAAATCATAGCTGTCCATCAAGCGAGTGACATCACGTACCGTTTCATTCAAGCGATGCAGAATCCAACGATCTGCTGTGCTTAAGCTTGTATCAAGATTAATATCTTCATACGTAAAGCCCTCTAAATTCATTAGCGCAAAACGAGAAGCATTCCAAATTTTATTAGCGAAGTTACGCGCCTGCTCAACCTTTTCAAAACGGAAGCGCAAGTCTTGACCTGGCGTGCTTCCTGTTGAAATCATATAACGCATCGCATCTGCACCATATTGCTCGATCACATCTAGCGGGTCCACACCATTACCTAGTGATTTGGACATTTTTTGACCGTCTTTATCGCGAACAAGACCGTGCATCATAACATCCTTAAATGGCATTTCTCCTGTAAATTCAAGCGCTGTGAAGATCATACGAGCTACCCAGAAGTAAATGATGTCGTAGCCAGTTACAAGCACATTTGTCGGGTAATAACGCTCTAGATCCGCTGTTTTCTCAGGCCAGCCAAGTGTTGAGAACGGCCATAGCGCTGAGCTAAACCATGTATCTAGCACGTCATTATCTTGACGAAGATTTGGATCTGTTTGATCCTCACGAGAAACGATCATCTCGCCAGTTTCGTCATTGTACCATGCAGGAATACGATGTCCCCACCATAGCTGACGGGAAATACACCAATCACGTACATTTTCAATCCAGTTTAGATATGTTTTCTCAAAGCGTTCTGGTACAAACTGTACGCCTTTGCCCGCTTTTTGTGCAGCAATAGCCGCTTCAGCTAGTGGCTTCATTTTAACGAACCATTGTGTAGACAGGTAAGGCTCAACAACTGCGCCACTGCGCTCACTATGACCTACTTGATGCACATGGTCTTCGATTTGTACGCACACGCCTTGCGCTTGAAGATCTGCAACTAATTGCTTACGACATTCAAAACGGTCTAAGCCTTTATATGGACCAGCTTCGTCGTTCATTGTGCCTGTTTCATCCATGACGATAATTTGTGGAAGGTTATGACGCTCACCAACCTCAAAGTCATTCGGGTCATGTGCAGGAGTAATTTTAACTGCGCCAGAACCAAAGTCCTTCTCAACATATTCGTCAGCGATAATCGGAATCTCACGATTAACAACTGGCAAGACGATCATTTCACCGATCAAATGCTTATAGCGCTCATCCTCTGGATGTACGGCAACTGCAGTATCACCTAGCATCGTTTCTGGACGAGTTGTTGCAACTGTAATGTAGCCAGAACCATCCTTCAACGGATAACGAAGATGGTACAGATGTCCATTAAGCTCCTTATAAATTACCTCGATATCAGATAGCGCCGTACGTGCTGCTGGGTCCCAGTTAATAATCTTTTTACCACGGTAAATTAAGCCCTTCTCATATAGGCGTACGAATACTTCACGAACCGCTTTAGATAGACCTTCATCAAGCGTAAAGCGTTCACGTGTATAGTCTAGCGATAGCCCCATTTTCGCCCATTGATCACGGATGGTATTCGCATATTGATCCTTCCAAGCCCATACCTGCTCTAGGAATTTCTCACGACCAAGATCATGACGCGACAAGCCTTGCTCACGAAGCTTTTGCTCGACCTTCGTTTGCGTTGCGATACCCGCATGGTCAGTACCAGGCAGCCACAATGCATCATAGCCCTGCATGCGCTTCGTACGAATAATGATATCTTGCAGCGTAAAGTCAAGCGCATGACCAATATGTAGCATTCCAGTAACGTTTGGTGGCGGAATAACTATAGTGAAAGGCTCTGCATCTGGACGCTTGCCTGCTTGAAAAAAGTTGTTTTTAATCCAATACTCATACCACTTTTGTTCCGCTGCTTTCGGATCGTACGTGGTTGGCATGCTCAATTTAGATTGATTGTCTGACATTTTTTCATCCTCCACATGTAAAATATGCAATAAAAAAAGCCCTCCATCCTTATCGAAAAGGACGAAAGGCTATGCTTCCGTGGTACCACCTTCATTCCATATGCCAGCAGCCAACTGCTTCACATATGGCACTTTAAACAGATAACGGCTGTGACCGGCCACGCCTAATAGCAATATATCCTGCGTTCAGCTTGGCAATTCAGAGGCGACCCGCATACTTGTTAACCTATAGAGCCTCTCAGCGAACAGCTCTACTCTCTGAAGGAAACGGAATGTATACTATTCCTCATCAACATTGTTGCACATATAACAATATAATAACGTAAGATGTGCAACTAGTCAATTTCTAAGGAATGTATAACAGCTGTCCTTCGGTAATTGCCGATTCATGTAAATTGTTACGCAGTAGCAGCTCTCGTGGATTAACACTGTAGCGCGTTGCGATCAGCTCAAGCGTATCCTCCTTCTGAACAATGCACATACGAATTCGTTTAAATTCGTTCTGCTCAGGGCGCTTGTTTAAGAACAGCTGCTGCCATTCAATTTGCTCTTCGTGCGAACGCTGCTTCTCCTGCTCATCACGCTTACGGTCTTGCTCCTGCTGCTGTATTGTGGCAGCCTGCTGTGCTGCCTGCTCACGTAAGCTAGAATTAAGTATGGTGCGAATGCCCTGCACTTCGTTCTGCTCCTTATTGCCATTGAGCGCGATATGCAGCTCTCGTTGAATAGGCGGCTCTGCTAGCGATTGTCCTGAGGCTTCAACCTCTGGCTCAAACTGTTGTAATTCATCGTCTTGGAAATTCTGCTCTTCTGGCTCACGTGCCCCTTCTGTTTCAACGGTTTCCCATGACGACCACTGCGCCTCTTCCTCAGCTTGCTGCTGAGCTGTATCGTATGCATCCTGCTGCGATTGTTCTGCCTGCAATTCACTCTGATCCCACTCTTCACGAGAACCCTGCTCCTCTTGCTGAAGGGCACTTTCGGTAGATAATGAAGCTAAATATGACGTGCTTTCTAGCACTGGAGCATCATTGGAAGCCTCAAGCTCTGCGTCTGCTTCCTCTTGCTCCTCTGCTCGATAACCGACATACTGCTGCTCTACTTGCTGTACATATTGCTGCTCATTATAAGATTGCTGATCCAATTGCTGGCCCTCATTCTCTTGCTGCTCCGCCTGCTGTCCGTAGCGCTGCTCCAGCTGCTGTAAAAAGCTCAAATGTGTTGGCTGCTCATTAGACTGCTCTGAAGCTGCATAGCCTTCGGCCCCGGAATATTGACCTTCTGCATACAACTCTTCACCTTGGTATTGTTCAGCCGCTGGCCGTTCATCCTGCTGCGCATAATATTGCTGTTGATATTGCTCCTCGTACTGCTCTCCATACTGCACTGCCTCATACTGCTGCCCATACTGCTCTTGCTGCTGCGCCTCGTAGCTGCGCCCTTCGTAATTTTGCTGTTCATCGTATGCAAAGCTGACAGCATTTTCCGCACTGTCTTCTTCTTCACCGCGAGAGTGTGATACGGTGAATACCTCCGCATCCCACTCATCAGGTTCTTGCTCCTGCTCAAGCACTATGCCTCTTAAAGACAGTATGCCAGTCAAATTTAACGCACGTGAGGAAAGCAACACGACATCAAATGTGTCAATATCGACCGTTACCTCATCCAGCCTAGTAATGCGGTTAAGCGGCAATGTAATTTCTACCGGTATCCAATGCTCTAGTGCAACTTGCTCGTCCTCAGTGCCTTGCGCTCGATAAATTCCATTCAATACGAGCTGCCCCTGCAGGATGGCATTATCTCCTTGCTCTATCACTTGAATCCGCGGAACGAGCTCGATCTCCTCCAGCTCATCAATGGCCGCTACATTATCAGGCAAATGTACACGTTCATAAATATCAAATCGAAGTCCATGATTGCCATTAGACACGAAAAAGCCTCCCCTCACCAATAATGAATGCTTGTATTACGATAGCTTTCACTATTTATCTATATGGTGAAGGAAGGCGTAGCATGACTAACTTTTTGTAATATGTTGTTTAATTTCTGCATACCAAGCAGGTGGCTGTGCTTCAACCACTAGCTTTTCACCCGTGATAGGATGAATAAGACTTAAGCTCGCTCCATGCAGTGCTTGATGATTAAGCAGCTCCGTATTACCGCCATACAAATAATCTCCGACAAGGGGATGACGAATATGGCTCATATGTACACGAATCTGATGTGTTCTACCAGTCTCCAGCTCAAGCTTAACGATAGAATATAGCTCACCCGCTTCAAGCAGCTCATAATGTGTAATTGCACTTTCACCTTTAGGCGTTATAATTCTACGTTTAGGCTGGTGACGATCCTTGCCGATTGGCTCGCTAATCGTTCCCTTTTTGCTACGTAACCTGCCATGTACGATGGCAATATATTGTCGATCAATTTCCTTGTTCCGCATCTGCTCATCGAGACGCTGCTGTGACAGCTCATTTTTCGCATATAGCACTGGACCTGAAGTATCATCATCCAAGCGATGAATATGACGAATGATAATCGGGTCGTTATGACGCAGCATATGAACGGCGACAGCAACATCTAAGCTATTGCGTTGCCCTTTGTTCGCTCCATGCACTGGCATACCCGCAGGCTTATTGACAACGAGCAAATGCTCGTCTTCATACAATACCTCAATACGCGCAGCCCCTGTTTTATGTTCAGTTTGTGCAGCGCGATAATCATCGTCCTGCTGCAAGTCAGCATAGGTGTAAGCCAGTAAATAAAGCTGATCACCTACCCACTTTATTCCACCCACGGAGAAAATGCGATTAATCCATTTGGGCGGAAATACATTGCAAGCAAGCAGCCATTGTCGAACTAGATGAGGATGGCTACCAATCTCAGGCTGGTATTTTGCCTGTTCCTTCGTTAAGCGTTTGGCCAACCCACGATAGTCCAGCACCAAATCATTACCTTCACGAGTTAATAGCCCGTCAAGCTTAACATACGAGATACTCATTACTTTCACCTCTATTATTCAGCCTTTAATTCCACTTCAATCTTAAAGCTGAGATAGCGCATAGCCCTGCGCCGCAATTGTTTTCTCAATATCCTCGTCGCTATGAACGATGGATAGGAACAATCCTTCAAATTGAGAAGGTGGTACGCTAACACCTTGATCTAGCATATGCCCAAAGTAAGCTGTAAAATGTGCTAGGTTAGATGTTTTTGCAGTTTCAAAATTGGTAACCTTCTGCTCTGTAAAGAACGGACATACCATTGAACCAACACGATTAATCGTTAGTGGCACTCCGTATTTTTTGGCATTGTCCTCAAAGCCCTCTTGCAGACGTGCAGCCTTCTGCTCAAGCTGAGCATATGCTTCAGGCGTCATAAGCTTTAATGTTGTATAGCCAGCAGCCATCGCTAGCGGATTACCTGACAATGTGCCCGCTTGATAGATCGGACCGCTCGGAGCGATCTGCTCCATAATTTCACGACGACCGCCATATGCTCCAACTGGCAGTCCTCCGCCGATAACTTTACCGAAGCACGTTAAGTCTGGCGTAACGCCAAACTTACCTTGTGCACATTGATAATCTACACGGAAGCCTGTCATTACCTCGTCAAAAATAAGTAGGCTGCCGTACTGCTGCGTAAGCTCTCTAAGCCCCTCTAAAAAGCCTGGAAGCGGCGGCACAACGCCCATATTACCAGCAATCGGCTCAACGATTACACATGCTAGCTCCTCGCCGTAGCGTTCGAATGCCAGCCTTACGCTTTCCAGATCATTGTATGGAACAGTAATCGTATTCTGTGCAACAGATTGCGGCACGCCCGGAGAATCAGGCAGACCTAATGTAGCAACACCTGAACCGGCTTTAATTAGCAAGCTGTCGGCATGACCGTGATACGAGCCTTCGAATTTAAGAATTTTAGGTCGGTTCGTATAACCTCTCGCTAGACGAAGTGCGCTCATCGTCGCTTCTGTACCTGAATTAACCATGCGCACAATATCAACGGAAGGCACACGCTCCACGACAAGCTCAGCCATCAATGTTTCTAGCTCAGTAGGTGCACCAAAGCTTGTTCCTTTTGCAGCTGTTTCCTGCAAAGCCTGTACAACCTCCGGATGGGCATGACCTGCAATAAGCGGTCCCCAGGAAAGAATGTAATCGATATAACGATTACCATCGATATCGTAAATGCTGCTGCCAGAACCTCTTTCCACATATACAGGCGTCAAACCAACTGATTTATACGCACGAACAGGACTGTTAACCCCACCAGGAATAACCTTCTTAGCGCGTTCAAACGCTTGCTTCGATAACGTATCAATACGTTTACTCATCACTCTATTCCCCCTGAATTGTGACTTGTCATGCTACTACTCATTAATCCATCTAGCTGCGTCCTTCGCATGATAAGTAATAATTAATTTAGCACCTGCACGCTTCATTCCAAGCAAAGTCTCTAGCACAATTGCTTGCTCATTAATCCAGCCATTGGCAGCCGCTGCTTTTACCATGGAATATTCCGCACTTACATTATAAGCGACTAGAGGCAAATCAAAATTCTCTGCAAGCATACGAACAACATCCAAATACGCAAGTGCTGGCTTAACCATTAAGAAGTCCGCACCCTCTGCTACGTCGCTATCTGCTTCGCGCAATGCTTCAAGCACATTAGCAGGGTCCATTTGATACGTTTTACGATCGCCGAATTGTGGAGTGGAATGTGCCGCATCACGGAACGGACCGTAAAATGCTGAAGCGTATTTCACTGAATATGACATAATGGCGATATGTGAAAAGCTCGCTTCGTCCAAGCCTTGACGAATTGCAGCAACAAAGCCGTCCATCATATTGGAAGGTGCGATAATATCAGCACCAGCGCGCGCTTGCGATACCGCTGTTTTCACAAGCAATTGCAACGACTCATCGTTTTCGATATATGCCTCGCCACTAGCTTCCTCAACATGAACAACACCGCAATGACCATGGTCGGTAAATTGGCATAGACAAGTGTCAGCAATCACTACAAGCTGTGGAGCCCATCCTTTAATTGCTTTAATTGCCTGCTGTACGATTTCATTGTCATCATACGCTGAGCTGCCGACCGCATCCTTATAGGCTGGTACACCGAAAACAAGTACGGATTGGATCCCTAATGCTACTACCTCTTCAATTTCTTGCTTTAATAGATCTAACGATAAATGATAAACACCTGGCATGGAAGGAATTTCTTCCTTTACGCCTGCACCATGTGTCACAAAGATAGGATAAATAAAATCTGCAGCCTGTAAGGAATGTTCACGCACCATGCTGCGTAATGCAGCCGAACGACGCAGTCTGCGATTGCGGGTAATTGGGAATGTCATCTTTATTTCCTCCTAAAATAGTTCTTAGCTGTTGTTGTTGCTCTCATGATGATAAATTAGACGTCTCTTCGCATTATAGCCAACTAAAGCAGCTGTTAGCGATTCAATTGTCGCCTCCTCTGCCTCCACCGTTACCTTCAGACCATAATCTGTAATCGTTTTGGAAGTGATCGGGCCAATGCTGGCAATGTGATATTGAGACAGTACAGAGATTGGATCCTCAAACCCATTTTGCTGTAATACTTGTATTAAATTATGAACGGTCGATGAACTAGTAAAGGTAAGCATATGGATATGATTAGACTTAATCCAATCCAATACAATCGGGTCCTGCTGCTGTGCGACTACCGTCTCGTATACGCTGATTTCATCTGCGAGAATACCTTGAGCCTTAAGCTGCTCTGGCAACACGGAGCGAGCCAGGTCACCACGTGGCAGCAAAATACGCTCTCCTGCTTGCATACAGTGAGAAAGCACCTCAACTAGCCCTTCTGCATCATAGCGACCAGCCTGAACATCGACTTGCAAGCCACGCTGCTGCAAGCTCTCGGCTGTTTTAGGTCCAACAGCTGCAATTTTCGCTCGATAAAAACGACGCACATCAATTCCATACTCCTGCAACGCTTGGAAAAAGTAGTCTACGCCATTAACGCTAGTGAAGCCTAGCCAATCATAGCGCTCAGCATTGCTAACCGATGTCTTGATTGCTTCAAGCATGCTAGTATCTTGCGGCTTACGAACCTCGATTACTGGAAATTCACACGGTTCACCGCCTAGCGCTTCAATCAATTCTGCAAATTCACTAGCTTGTGAGCGTGCACGAGTAACTAGTACTCTCATTCCGAACAAAGGCATTTTCTCGTACCAAAGTAATTCATCACGCTGCTTCACCACATCGCCAACAATGATAATGGCAGGTGATTCAAATTTACGCTGCTCAACCAGCTCGGCAATATTCTCTAGCGTGCCAACTAATGTTTCCTGCTCTGGAGTCGTCCCCCACCGAACAAGTGCAACAGGCGTCGCAGGACTGCGACCATGCTTCATTAATTGCTTAGATATGTAATCAATTTTGGCTACTCCCATTAGAAACAGTAACGTACCCGTTGCATTCGTTACTTTATCCCAATAGATTGAGCGATCTAGCTTGTCCGGACTTTCATGCCCTGTCACAATCGATAGCGATGAGGCATGATCGCGGTGAGTTACAGGAATGCCTGCATATGCAGGAACTGATATCGCAGATGTAATTCCAGGTACAATTTCATAAGTAATATCATGCTGATTGAGTAGTGCAGCCTCTTCACCAACTCGTCCAAAAATCGTCGGATCGCCACCCTTTAGACGAGTAACAATATGACCTTCTAACGCTAGGTCAACGAGCAGTTGATTAATCTCCTCTTGCTTCATCGTATGACGATCAGGCAGCTTCCCAACATATACTCGCTTTACATCTGGTCTCGCGTAACGCAGCAAGCGAGGGCTTGCCAGGCGGTCATATACGATTGCAGTACACTCCTTAATGCATTGCATACCACGAATCGTAATTAATCTCGGATCACCTGGTCCAGCCCCCACCAAATACACTTTCCCCTTGTTCATCAGTTACCCCTCAATTTTCGCTAATATGTCGCGTGCTCCATTGTCTAACAATTCCTTCGCTACCTCTTGTCCAAGTGCGATCGGATCAAGACCACGACGTATCTCTTTAAGCAGCGTTACTCCATCTGGTGAACCAACGATACCTGTTAGCTCCAATAATGGACCGTCACCTGTTTCCTCTACAATGATCGCATGTGCACCGATCGGCACCTGACAGCCGCCTTGCAGCGTGCCTAAGAAGCTTCTTTCCGCTGATACAGTAATCTCCGACTGTGCATCATTCAATAAATCCAGCAGTTTAGTCACTGACTCATCATTCCCGCGACATTGTACACCTAATGCACCCTGTCCAACAGCAGGCACACATACATCAAGCGGCAATAGTGCTGAAATTGAATCTTCCCAGCCCATTCTTGTTAATCCAGCAGCTGCCAATACGATTGCATCGAAGCCTTCCGTTTCCAGCTTGCGCAAGCGAGAATCAATATTGCCGCGAATCCATTGCAGATCAAGATCTGGACGAGCAAATTTCAACTGACTGCTTCTGCGCAAACTGCTTGTCCCAACCTTAGCACCTTGCGGCAAATCATCAAGCGATTGTCCATTCTTTAATACAAGACAGTCTTGCGGAGACAATCTCTTCGGTACGGCACCAATAATTAATCCCTCTGGAAGCTCAAAAGGCATGTCCTTCATACTATGAATCGCTATATCGATTACACCAGTAAGCAGAGCATGCTCAATTTCTTTAACGAATAGTCCTTTTCCGCCTACCTTAGATAAGGTAACGTCGAGAATTTGGTCACCCTTCGTTACGATTTTATGAATTTCAAATGTGTATGGCAGTCCGTTCTGCTCGCAAAGCTTCTCAAGCTGTTTAATAACTTGTCCTGTTTGCGTTAGAGCGAGCTGACTTTGGCGCGTTCCAACCTTAATCACCTTAGTTTCCATCTATTAAACCTCACCTTCAGTCTGTACAGTACGTTTGTATAGCTTGTCATACCATTGTTCATATGGATCACTTATCCCAGAGACAGCCTCCATCGTTGCTAACTCCAGCATATATTGTCGCTGCTTACTATTTAGCTCACTTGCAAGCACATCGCCGCGCACTCGTTCTAACAGCAGACGAGCCTGCTCATAACGTGGCAGGAAATGCTGCAATAGCTCATTTTTCATATATTTAATTAGACTTGGACTGCTTCCGCCAGAAGAAATCGCCAGCGTAAGTCCATCATGCCTTGCGATAGCAGGTGTAATAAAGCTGCCTTGCTCGCCGTTACTCACATTACATACCAGTATATCGCAAGCAAGTGCATCATTGCTAATCGCTTCATTCAACAGCTTATCATCAGTCGCGGCAAAAACGAAAGTAGCCCCTTCAATCAGGCTTCGTTCATAGCTGCGCTCTATCCAATTAATTGTTTTCGATTGAGCTAGCTGCTGCAATTGGCTGCAAAGTGTAGGAGCAACGACAGTGATGTCCTTCACCCCGCCATCAAGTAAGCCATGCACTTTACGTTCAGCAACTGAGCCACCGCCAATGACAACAATTCGCTGATTACTTAGCTTCAGCATAATCGGATAATATGGATTGTTCATTCACCAAGCCTCATTTCTCCATTGCAGGTCAGCATGTATCAATGAAAATTAGAATATTCGCCAGATAGCATATTAATAATTTGTACGAGGTAAGCAAACAAATATAATTTAGCGATTTCATGTCCTGGCTTTTTATGAACAGCTCTCTGGTAAATAAAATAACCGTAAATCCCGATGGCAATAATACTCGTTACAATTTGCACATCAAGCAGCAGCTGCGTTCTTCCTTCAACAATGATGGAGATTACCGCAATCGCTAGTGACATCAGCAATAGTGGAAAACCGATAATAACCATACGTTCCATCGTGCTTGCCATCGCCGCGAGACTTGGAAACCGACGCAGCCATTTCATCCATTTTTTTTGCTTGAGCGCATAATGGACGAGCAAATACATAATAGCGAGCAGTGCTCCAACCGTTAAGATCGCATAAGCACTAACAATTAGACTAATATGCACATACAAAAGCTCTCTCGTTGTGTGCCATAATTCAAGTGTAATCCCTTTCGCAGTAAAGCTATACAAATTAAGGGCAAACAAAGAAAAACCAAGGATATTTACAAAAAATACAATAAGCCTAATACTATAAAACCTGCTAATAATAAATGAGATCGTAATCATAATCCACGAAAATAATTGAAGAAGATCTACATTCGTAAATTGAAACACTGGCGCTTTAATTTCTGTCACCAGTCTCATCATAATAAATGCTCCCGAAAGTATCCATACAAAAACAAGCAGCCCTGTGCCTAGCTGCTTCGCCTTTCGATTCTCATAAATAAAATCTGAAAAGTAAAACAGCAGACTCAGGGCATAGATATATACGATACTGTCGGATAGCCATAATTCCCAATCCATCATTACACCACCCTGCGTTCTACAACAATCTATACTTCGAAACTTGAGGGCATTAAAGGTAATCTATGAACGCACTAAAGCTGCCAGTTTTTTAGCTGAGCGAACAATCGAGCCACGTTCTTGTGCAGGCGCAGCAGGTACCTGCTGCTTATCGCCTTGTTTCGCTTGTGCCTGTGTTAACAGCTCTTCTTCCAAATCAAATAACTCAGTAAACAAAGTCAATGCTTCATCCGCCTTTTTTTTACCAGCGAGCTCCTTAATCCGTACTACAGGCTCTTGAATCATTTGGTTGACCATGCTTTTCGTTAGCTTGCGAATAACCTTTAGCTCTTGTTCTGATAAATTAGGCAGCTTATTGCTTAGACTTTCCATTGTTGACTTATGAACCTGCTCTGCTTTATTATGCAGCGCACGAATGAGCGGCACAACGCCAAGCGTCTGATACCAACTCTCAAATTGCTTAATTTCTTCCGCGATCATCACTTCGATTTTCAACGCTTCAGCTTTCCGCTGTGCCAGGTTGCTTTCCACAATATCTTTTAGATCATCAATGTCATATAAGTAGACGTTATCGATTCCTGCGATACTTGGATCAAAATCACGCGGTACAGCAATATCAATTAAGAACAATGGACGATTCCGTCGCTTGTCCATTATACGTTTAATATCGTTAGCAGTTAATATATACTGCTTCGAAGCCGTCGAGCTAATCATAATATCCGCTTGCTCTAATACCTCTTGCGCTTGCTCGAACGTATAAGCATTCCCCGCAAATTGAGACGCAACCTCTTGTGCTTTTTCTAGTGTACGGTTAACTACTGAAATTTGCGAAGCACCATTACTATGAAGATGCTTTGCTGTCAATTCACCGGTTTCACCTGCTCCAAGCACAATGACATTTTTCTGATTAAAGCTACCAAAGATCTGCTTGCCAAGCTCTACCGCTGCATAGCTAACGGAAACGGCTAGCTCACCAATTTTTGTTTCAGAATGCGCGCGTTTGGCGACTGTAATTGCTTGTTTGAACAGCATATTAAAAATTGTTCCTGTCGTCTTAATGCTTTGCGCTTCAAGAAACGCCGAGCGGACTTGTCCAAGAATTTGCGTTTCTCCGATAATCATAGAATCCAAGCCACTCGTTACTTTAAATAAATGCTCAATCGCATGAGCATCCTCATACATATATAAATAGCTTGTAAATTGCTCTCGCGGCAATCCAAACCAATTCTCCATAAACCAGCGGACATCATGACCGCATATGGATGGCGTCTCCACCACTGCATAAATTTCTGTACGGTTACAGGTCGCAACAATCACACATTCCATAATGTTCATTGTTGATTTTAATGCAGTCAACGCATTCGGCAGCTGATCCTCTGCAAAGGCGAAGCGCTCACGAACCTCAACTGGAGCGGTACGATAGTTTAAGCCAACAACGACAATATGCATGGTGATCTCCTTTCTTCCTGTTACGTTTTAGAATGATTCTAATTATAGCATAATACTAAAAGATGAAACGAGCTATTTTTGACTAATATTTGAAAACTGTTATGTAGCTGTGATTATTTTCAAGCATATCCATTATTATTGCACAGTAACAAAAGAAATAACCATAGACATAGCCTATGGTTACTCATTATATTTCTATACTAGTTCGATATGGTGGTTTAATTGTGGTTCAACCACTTGAAGCTCACCCATACCACGGACTAGCTTCTTCGCATGTGCTTGCTTAGGCTTCAATACCGATAACATGTAATCAATTGCAACTTGAGGATCTACGCTTTCCCCGCAGGTGTAGCAATCAAGCGCTGCAAAGCCTCGCTCAGGATACGTGTGAATAGAAAGATGACTCTCTGACAAAAGTACGAGCACTGTTGCACCTTGTGGTTCAAACTGCTTACCTTGAACAGATAGCACCGTCGCTCCGCATGCCTCTGCCGCATCCACCATATGAGCTTGTAGCTCTTCCGCATCATTTAGTAACTCAAAATCAACACCCCATGCATCAACAGCAACGTGTCTTCCGAAAGTTGAATATTCCATCCTTCGGTTCCCCCTTCCTAGCAATAAAATGTTTGAATAATTTCATCCGCTAGGACCTACGTCATTCACCTCTCGAGGGATAAATCTCTCGTAACATCTCGATGTCCTGAGTGAATCCTGGTTCCTAAATTTTGAACAGTGATTGTTTTCAACGAGAATAAAAATAACATCTTATTGGGTGAAATGCAACAGTTTTTCATAATATTTTCGCTTCCAAAATACGTAATAGTGGATTACTTTTAATTTACTCTCAAATACTCGAAATTGCTACTGATTTCTTAAATTTAATTTTCTAATCATCTCCAAATAAGAAGGAAGTCAATATTGATTTTTGTAAGATATTGTATATAAACTGGAATTTATTTATACTTGAAATACGACAGTCCTGCAGGAGGGAAGGATATGGAGACATTGAACTTTAAAAGGCTCACCTCAAACTTCGGATTTGCCTTTACCACAATATTACTTTGCTTGTTTATCATTCTCATTGTTTATTTAGAGGGTCAGAATCGCAATCCTTTTTATCCGTTGTTTTTTCTAGCTTTGTTCCTATATATTAGATATGCGAGCATGTATATATTAACACATAGAAAACGTAATCAGATTGTAATTAAGGACGACGCAATTATTGTATATGATTCGGAAATTAAGCTTGAGGATATCAATAGAATACTGGTGCATGGTCATTTCAATCCAATCTATGGCATTCAATTAAAAAACAAAAAATTCGTTAGCATTAAGCATCAGTTTAAATTTGCTGGCAATCAGATCAAACATGAGGACGCCTTTACAGCATGGGCGAAGGAGAACAACTTTCCGCTTGTTCGGAAAGCATGGGTATTTATGTAACAAAACGAGCTGTTCGGAAATCGATCATCGATCTCTGAATAGCTCGTTTTTACGTTGTTAATAGTTGAATTGAAAGTGTTAATTGGCTTCTAGCTGAAACAGCCTCTTCGTCAAAGCTTCTAGCTCAGCATCAATGCTTGACTGCTCATTCTCAGAGCCAGTAGCATTTCGCCGATCTAACAGCTTGTCAATATGATCATTGATGACTGCTATCTCTCGTTCGACTAAGATACTGTCAAACACATGCTGCAGCTTTTGCAACCTGCTTTTCTTCTGGAACACGATCGTATTCTCTTGATCGCGAACCTCAACGATTAGCATAATTGAACCGCCTCTATAATGATATTGCATAATATAATTGCTATATATCCGATTGACGATTGCATCACCACGGAATATGGATATCGCCTTACGCATGACATCGGTCAGCTTGTGCTGGACAATGGTGCAAGACATTTCACACACATAGTGATCATCATGACGCTCAAAGGTCATTGTGATGCTTTCTTGGCCGGCAACATCCTCTAGTCTTAGTGACTGACTGCCATGATCAAGAATAAGTACTTGAAGACTTAACTGCTGCTCTTTCATAAATCCAATAAAACGTTGCAGCTCAGAGCTGTTTAATTGAAATCTTGTATGAACATACTTTGTGGCTATTCGCTTAGCCATAAAAATCTCCTCAATTCATTGTGCAGCTGCTAAGCCACTAATAAACTTGAAGCTATTTTGCCGTCTCCTCTTGAACAGCATTGCTAGCTTGTTCCGTAGCACTATTAGTTTGCTGTGCAGCCTCAATATCTGTCTCAGCTGCTTCTTCAGCTTCTGCAATTTCAGCGTTACGCTGAGCTGCGCTCATTCCAGCATCATCTATTGCTTCTAGTATCATTTCCCACAATTGTTCTCTACCAAGTCCAGTTTCTGAAGAAAACAACACGATTGGCGCACTTTTATCTGCTCCTAATGTTTGACGAATCATTTTCAGATGCTTGTCCCATTTGGAACGCGGAATTTTATCGGCTTTCGTAGCAACGATACATGTTGGAATCTCATAATGCTGAAGCCAATCATACATGAGCACATCGTCCTTGGATGGCTCATGACGAATGTCGATCACAAGCAATTGCAGCACAAGCTGCTCACGGTCACGTAAATATGTCTCGATCATTACACCGAATTGCTCACGCTGCGTCTTAGATACCTTCGCATAGCCATAACCAGGAAAGTCTACTAAGTAGATTTCTTCATTGACGCGATAATAGTTAAGCTGCTGAGTTTTGCCTGGCTGAGAGCTTGTTCTCGCCAAATTTTTACGCAGCATCATTTTATTAATGAGCGACGATTTACCGACGTTAGAACGACCCGCCAGAGCTATCTCTGGCAGGCCATCCTCTGGATATTGATTCGGTCTTACTGCACTTATTACAAATTCTGTTTGTTTAATTTTCATGATTAATGTCCTCCCTGCTCAAGTAAAGCATGCTTCAGCACCTCATCCAGATGAGCGACAGGAATAAACTCCAACTCTTGCTTAATGCTATCAGGAATATCATCCAGATCACGCTGATTGTCAAACGGCAGCAATACCTTTTTGATTCCTGCACGATGGGCAGCCAATGATTTTTCCTTCAGACCACCGATCGGCAGCACTCTGCCGCGCAAAGTAATTTCTCCTGTCATAGCAACGTCCTTCGATACATATCGACCACTTAATGCCGAGATGAGCGCTGTTGCCATTGTAATGCCCGCTGATGGGCCATCCTTCGGAATCGCTCCCTCTGGAATATGAATATGAATATCTAGCTTCTCATGGAAAGCAGGATCGATGCCAAGCACCTCTGCATGTGAGCGGATATAGCTATATGCAGCCTGTGCTGATTCCTTCATCACATCGCCCAGCTTACCAGTTAAGCTCAGCTTGCCGCTGCCCGGCATTGTCGATACCTCGATCACAAGCGTATCGCCGCCAACCTCTGTCCAAGCGAGCCCTGTCACCGCACCGATCTGATGATTCGCATCTACTGAACCATAACGGAAGATCGGTTTGCCTAGCCACTCCTTAACCTTGTCTTCGTCTACCTCAATATGCTGCAACTCTGAATCGGAAACAAATGCTTTAGCAGCCTTACGACTTATGGAAGCGATCTGCTGCTCCAAATTACGTACGCCCGCTTCACGTGTATATTGACGAATAATTAAACTTAGTGCTTCTTCCTGATAAGTAAGCTGACTTTCCTCTAAGCCATGATCACGGCGTTGCTTCGGACATAGGTATCGCTTCGCAATTTCCTTCTTCTCTAGCTCTGTGTATCCAGATACTTGCAGCACCTCCATCCGATCTAGCAAAGGACGTGGAATAGTGTGCAGCGAGTTCGCAGTCGTAACAAACATTACAGAAGATAAGTCAAATGGCACTTCTACAAAATGATCGCTAAACGTACTATTTTGCTCAGGGTCTAGCACCTCGAGCAACGCTGCCGATGGATCTCCACGGAAGTCTGAAGCCATTTTATCGATCTCATCGAGCAGGAAAACTGGATTTTTCGTTCCTGCCGTTTTCATCCCCTGCATAATACGTCCTGGCATCGCCCCGACATACGTACGGCGATGACCGCGTATTTCTGCTTCGTCGCGCACACCGCCTAATGAGATACGGACGAATTTGCGATCAAGTGACTTAGCAATTGACTTAGCTAACGATGTTTTACCGACCCCTGGAGGCCCTACAAGACAGAGAATAGGCCCTTTAAGCTTCTTCACAAGCTTCTGCACTGCTAGATACTCCAGCACGCGCTCCTTAGGCTTTTCTAGTCCGTAATGATCTCCATCCAAAATTTGCTCGGCGCGATGAATGTCTAAATCATCATCCGTCATCTTACTCCAAGGCAAAGCAAGCAACCAATCAATATAATTACGTATAATTCCACCTTCAGCCGAAGATTGTGGCATTTTTTCCAAGCGGTCGATTTCCTTCGCGACCTTTTCGGCGACATGCTCAGGCAGCTGGGCTTCCTCCATCTGCTTACGAAGCTCTTCGACTTCACCAAGTCTGCCTTCCTTCTCGCCAAGCTCCTTTTGGATCGCTTTCATTTGCTCACGCAAATAATATTCCTTTTGCGTTTTCTCCATCTGCTTCTTTACACGAGAGTTGATTTGCCGCTCCATCTCTAACACTTCTCGCTCATTGTTAAGCAGATCAAGAAGCGCCTCAAGGCGCTTCTCTACATCTACTGTCTCCAATATACGCTGCTTATCTTTAATCTTTAAGGATAAGTGGCTCGTAATAACGTCAGCCAAGCGTCCAGCATCATCGATATCTGAAACCGCTGCGTACGTTTCAGCCGTAATTTTTTTAGATAGAGAAACATAATTTTCAAACTGTGATAGCACCGAGCGCATAAGCGCATCGATTGCTGAAGATTGCTCAACTGGCTCTGGCAGCTCTTTTACCAATACCTCATAAAAATCATCATTGTTCACATAATCAACGATCTCTGCACGAACTAAGCCCTCTGCAAGCACACGAATCGTGCCGTTAGGCAGCTTCAGCATTTGCTTTACTTTGGAGATCGTCCCTACTCGGAAAATATCCTCTTCCAACGGACTTTCAATGTTCACTTCTGCTTGAGATACCAATAAAATGTTTTGGTCGTCGACCATCGCACGCTCCAACGCACGAATTGACTTATCTCTACCCACATCTAAGTGGAGCACCATGCTGGGATAGACAAGCAAACCCCTTAGCGGGAGCAATGGAATACGACGAGTTTTAACTTTGCTAGTCCCCATTCCAGCACCTCCATTCTTTATACTATTCCTTTATCTTATCATTCTAACGAGTCAGCCTGCAAATATGGATAGGTTGGCTGACTAAAAAGATTGAGCTTCCACTGTTCAGTCTGCTCCTCTGGATTCCATTTGGCAAGCTCAGGAAACACATGGGCAAGCACTTCTTCAATTCGCGAAACAGCGATAACCTTTAAGCCGTTAAGATCAGCGAAAATTTCTTGCCAGTTTTCTTTAGGAATTATAACAGTTACTGCGCCAGCTTGGAAGGCTGCTTCCACTTTTGCTAATACACCACCAACTGGCTTGACATTGCCATGAATCCCAATTTCCCCTGTCATCGCTAATCGATTATCAATTGGCGCCTGTAAAATTGCCGATGTAATCGCTGTTGCCATCGCAATACCTGCAGATGGTCCATCAACAGGAGAGCCTCCTGGGAAATTGATATGCAGATCATAATCCTGCGGGTTTAAGCCCTTCAGACGCAGCACCGTTAACACATTTTCGATCGAGCCCTTAGCCATACTTTTGCGACGTAGCGTACGAGAACCGCCGCCAAGCTCCTCTTCATCAACGACACCAGTAATGGTATAGCTGCCCTTCCCTTTGGCTACTTCAATTGCACTAACCTCAATCTCCAGCAGCGCACCCATATTAGGGCCATATACCGCTAAGCCGTTCACAAAGCCAATTTTCGGAGAACCAGGCACCTTACGCTCAGGACGCGGAGGAATTTGACTGCTATTAACGACCCATTCAATATCTCCTGCAGTAATTTTGTCGCGCTTCTCACTCATAGCAAGTCCTGCAGCAAGCTGAACAATATTAACTGCTTCACGACCATTGGTCGCATATTGCTTCACAACCTCAACTGCTTCTGGGCAAGGTGCAAAGCCGATCTTCTGAACTGCATTGTTGGCGATTTCTGCTACTTCATCTGCAAGCAGCGGACGGAAATAGATTTCCATGCAACGCGAACGAATCGCAGGTGGAATTTCCTGAGGTGAACGAGTCGTTGCACCAACGAGACGAAAATCCGCAGGCAGACCATTTTGAAAGATATCGTGAATATACGTCGGGATATTGTTATCCTCGGAATGATAATAGGCACTTTCCAGAAATACCTTACGGTCCTCAAGCACCTTCAATAGTTTATTCATCTGCACATGATGCAATTCACCAATTTCGTCAATAAATAATATTCCGCCATGCGCCTTCGTAACTGCACCTGGCTTGGGCTGCGGAATACCAGCAACCCCCATCGCACCTGCCCCTTGATAGATCGGGTCATGCACGGAGCCAATGAGCGGATCAGCGATCCCGCGCTCATCAAAACGAGCGGTTGTCGCGTCTACCTCCGTAAATTTAGCACTCGGTAAAAATGGTGAAGCTGCATTGCGCTTCGCTTCCTCTAAGACGACGCGAGCTGCTGCTGTTTTACCTACACCTGGAGGCCCATAGATGATCACATGCTGCGGATTCGCGCTGCATAATGCCGCCTTTAACGCCTTCAGACCGTCCTTCTGACCAATAATATCATTCATACTCTGTGGACGTGTTTTTTCAGCTAACGGCTTAGTTAGTGAGATGGAGCGCAGCTTGCGTAGCTTCTCCATTTCCTTTTTCGATTCTCTCTCAACGGCAGCCTTATTCAACTTCTGATTACGCAGTAAATTGAAAAAGTATAAACCGATTACTACTGCAAAAAATACTTGGATAACCATTAGCAAAATACTCATATCCATATTGTAGTCACTCTCCTCATCTCCATAAATTGATCCTCTCATTCGGTCAACTTATAGCTTCATTCACTCATATACCCCTTAGTATTACCCTCTAGCAGATGGAATAATCTTGCTTATAAAAAAAGAAAACTCCCATTAGGTATTACACCTAGTAGGAGTTTTGGTAGTATCACTATGATGAACCATATCGGTTATTTATTAGTGCTTCACATGCTCTTTACGACCAGGAATTTCACCTGTTTCTTCGAACACACGAACAATTTCATCAATCTCTTTCTTCAGCTCCGTCACTAGCTCGGCTTCAGGGACTTTACGGATCATTTGACCGTAACGGAACAGTAAGCCTTCACCGCGAGCACCTGCGATCCCAATATCCGCCTCACGAGCCTCACCAGGACCATTTACAGCACAGCCAAGTACAGATACCTTAATTGGTACCTTTAGCTTAGAAATATAATCCTCTACCTCATTGGCAACTGAGAATAGATCGATATCTAGACGACCACAGGTAGGGCAAGAAACTAAAGTTGCCGCATTCGTAATTAAGCCGAATGTTTTTAATAGCTCACGAGCAACCTTAACCTCCTCTACAGGATCAGCAGACAAGCTAATTCGCAGCGTATTACCGATGCCTAGAGCAAGCAGTGCACCGATACCAGCGGAGCTTTTGATCGTTCCAGCATGCAGTGTACCTGCTTCAGTAATACCTAAGTGAAGCGGATATGGTATAACCTCAGCTGCCATAGAATAAGCCTTAATTGCCATTGGCACATCGGATGCCTTCAAGGATACGATGATGTCATGGAAATCTAGCTCTTCTAAAATGCCAATGTGGAACAGTGCACTTTCGACCATTGCCTCAGGTGTAGGATAGCCATACTTTTCAAGCAAATGGTTTTCAAGCGAGCCCGCATTGACACCGATACGAATAGGAATGCCTTTTTCCTTACATGCTTTTACAACGGCTTCAACCTTTTCACGACGACCGATATTGCCTGGATTGATCCGTACCTTATCAATCCCGTTTTCAATCGCACGCAACGCCAAACGATAGTCAAAGTGAATATCAGCAACTAGCGGGATATGGATACGCTTTTTGATCTCCTTAATCGCATCGGCTGCTTCGATATTGTTAACCGTTACACGTACAAGCTGACAGCCTGCTTCTTCAAGTCTCAATATTTCAGCAACTGTCGCGTCCACATTTGCTGTCTTTGTTGTACACATGCTTTGAATAAGAACCTCATTGCTGCCGCCAATTGTCAGATTACCGACTTTAACAGGCTTGGTGTTTTGACGTAGGTACATACTAACCTCTCCCATAAATGTCAAAGTCCACCCCATGCTTAAGATCCTTTAAGCTTGAGGTGGCTCCTTTGACTATATTTCAGTGCGATTATGCACTTTCTTCTTTTTTGCTTTTCTTCTTCTCAACATTGTCTAGCTCCGGCAACACTTTGTTTGTTACCGTTTCTTCTGTGATGACGCAAGTTGTTACATCCTCACGAGAAGGAACCTCATACATCAAATCAAGCATAATGCCTTCAATGATTGCACGCAAGCCACGCGCACCAGTGTTACGCTTAATTGCTTCCTTAGCAATCGCTTCAAGCGCCTCTTGTTTGAACTCTAGCTTCACATTATCTAGCTCAAGCAGTTTTTGGTACTGCTTAATTAATGCGTTTTTAGGCTCAGACAGAATACGTACAAGTGCAGCTTCATCAAGCGGCTCAAGTGTTGAGATTACTGGCAAACGACCAACAAACTCTGGAATTAAGCCGAATTTCAACAAGTCCTCTGGCAATACCATAGACAAGTATTCACCTGGCTTAAGATCCTTCGTTGTATCTCCAACAGAGTTAAAGCCGATAACCTTTTTACCAATTCTACGTTTAATGATGGATTCAAGACCATCAAACGCACCACCACAAATAAATAGAATATTTGTTGTGTCGATTTGAATAAATTCTTGATGTGGATGCTTACGTCCGCCTTGTGGAGGAACAGAAGCAACTGTACCTTCAAGAATTTTGAGTAGCGCTTGCTGAACACCTTCACCAGATACATCGCGTGTAATGGAAGGATTTTCAGACTTGCGAGCTACTTTATCAATTTCATCGATATAAATAATACCGCGTTCTGCTTTTTCAACATCATAGTCTGCAGCCTGGATAAGCTTCAGTAGAATGTTTTCTACATCCTCACCGACATAACCAGCCTCAGTTAATGAAGTCGCATCAGCAATTGCAAATGGAACATTCAAAATTCTTGCCATTGTTTGCGCTAGCAATGTTTTACCAGAGCCTGTAGGACCTAACAGCAAAATATTACTTTTTTGCAGCTCAACATCCTCAATTTTACTACCCGTATTAATACGCTTGTAGTGGTTATATACCGCAACCGCCAAAGATTTTTTAGCGAAATCTTGACCAATTACGTAGGAATCCAATGTCGAACGAATCTCCATCGGCTTCGGTATGTTTTTCAAATCAATTTCTTCTTCTTGACCTAGTTCCTCTTCAACAATTTCAGAGCAAAGATCAATACATTCATCGCATATATAAACGCTAGGACCTGCAACTAGTTTACGTACCTGTTCCTGCGATTTCCCACAAAATGAACATTTCAATTGTGTTTTCTCATCATTAAACTTAAACATTGATTCACCCCTTCTGCTTAGCTTTAAACATTAAAGCTCTGGCGCTGTAATGACTTTATCAATCAAGCCATACTCAAGTGCATCCTGTGCACTCATAAAGTTGTCACGATCTGTGTCACGGTCAATTTTGTCATATGGCTGACCGGTACGTTCTACATAAATTTCATTCAGCTTCTGCTTTGTTTTCAAAATCCAATCAGCATGGATTTTAATATCAGAAGCTTGACCTCTCACACCACCAAGTGGCTGATGGATCATAACCTCAGCATTAGGCAATGCGAAACGCTTGCCTTTAGCACCTGCAGTTAGCAGCAACGAACCCATACTTGCTGCCATCCCCATACAAATCGTGCTTACATCAGGTTTAATATACTGCATTGTATCATATATTGCCATCCCTGCAGTTACAGAACCACCAGGCGAGTTAATATAGAGATGGATATCCTTTTCTGGATCTTCCGCAGCTAAAAACAATAACTGTGCAATGACAGCATTGGCTACGTCATCATCAATCGCACTTCCTAGGAAAATAATACGATCCTTAAGCAAGCGAGAATAAATATCGTAAGACCTTTCCCCACGATTCGTCTGTTCAACAACGATTGGAACTAAGTTCATGCGATCAACCTTCTTTCGATTTTAACTTAAATGCGAACACTTCTATTGTATCATGTTAACAGGATGATGTCATTTTTTAAGCACTCGTTCAGTTAACAAATGACATTTTTTGTCCATCTTACATGTGTATGTGCCTACAACACACTTATTATGTATAGTATTTACCTTAAACATTATGTATTACTTATGTTTCGTTATGTCGGACCTATCTAGCCCATTGTTTATTATACGTTGCAAACATGTCAGAGGTTGCACAGTTTAAAAATAAGGCACGCTAGACACGTGCCTTATCACTACTGATGTCATATTATATCAGCTTAAACTGCTACGCTGTTGTCAACAAGGAATTTGATCGCTTTGCGAAGCAACAAATCCTCAGTAAGGTTTTCCATGTTACCATTTTGCGTGAAGATGCTGCGAATTTCTTCAGCAGGACGGTTGTAAGCTTTAGATAGGCTTTCCAACTCTTCATTCACTTCTTCTTCAGAAACTTCTAAAGCTTCAGCTTTAGCTACTGCTTCAAGAACAAGATTATTCAATACGCGTTTTTCAGCATCGCCCTTCATTTGGTCACGAAGTGCTTGCTCGTCTTGACCAGAGAATTGGTAGTAAAGGTCAAGATTCATACCTTGTGCACGAAGACGATTTTCAAAGTCTTGTAGCATGTAGTTTTGCTCAGTTGCTACCATAGCTTCTGGAACTTCAACTGTAGCTGCTTCAGCAACTTTTTCAATTACTGCTGCTTCTTGAGCTTGTTTAGCTTCTTTTTCTTTGTTTTCTTGAAGTTTTTTAGCAAGATCTTGCTTGAACTCTTCAAGAGTATCGAACTCACTTACATCTTTAGCGAACTCATCATCTAGAGCTGGCAAAGATTTACGTTTAAGTTCATGAAGCTTAACTTTGAATACCGCAGGTTTACCTGCAAGGTTTTCAGCGTGGTAGCTCTCAGGGAATGTAACTTCAACATCTTTGAAGTCACCTAGTTGCATACCAACGATTTGCTCTTCGAAACCAGGAATGAAAGAGCCAGAACCTAGCTCAAGTGAATAACGCTCAGCTTTACCGCCTTCAAATGCTTCGCCATCAACGAAACCTTCAAAGTCGATTACAGAAACGTCGCCATTTTCAGCTGCGCCTTCTTCAACTACATTAAGCTCAGCGTGACGTTGTTGTAGACGCTCAAGCTCAGCAGCGATTTCTTCCTCAGTTACTTCAGCAGATACTTTAGCAACCTCTACGCCTTTGTATTCGCCAAGAGTAACTTCAGGTTTAACTGTTACTTTTGCAGTAAAGATAAACGCTTGTCCTTTGCCGAATTGTGTTACGTCGATTTCAGGACGGTCAACAGGCTCGATGCCAGTTTCTTGAACTGCTGCTGTGTAAGCTTCAGGCAAAAGAATGTCGATTGCGTCTTGATAAAGACTTTCAACACCAAATTTAGCCTCGAAAATTGCACGAGGTACTTTTCCTTTACGGAATCCAGGTACGTTAACCTTTGCTGATACTTTCTTAAATGCTTGATCAAGAGCTGTTGTTACTTTGTCTGCATCAACCTCAACATTCAACGATACAGTGTTCAGCTCTATTTTTTCCCAAGTTGCTTTCATTTTATGCTTTCCCCTCCAAAATGCTCTTGCATTACATGTTTTCACGTCTAATAAACCACTCTATTATATACAAGTTACAATATCTTTTCAAGGCATGAATTAAGTTAGCTCCTGTAAATATAATGCAACGTCTCGAATTATGCGATTTGCCTGCTCATATCGGAAGCGATATTGATCGGTAATCCCATATATTTCGCGGATATCATCCTCTACTGCTCGCCCATAGACAACAAGTTCAATTGTCGTATGTAATCCTGCTGCAAAGCAATCCTCGATATATTCATCCTCATTTAGCATCCAGCCATAGCTCCGAGTCCCATATAAACATTCCATACATTGTTGCCATAGCTCTGTAACGAGTATAGGCATCGTCACATCGACTGACTCTAATGCGAGTACTACCTTGTCTAAGATGGCCATAACGGCTGGTGGAAATTGCCCCAGGCTGAGCGGCGTATCTTCGATGTCCACCTCTACCTGCTCTCCGAGCCGTTCTAGCGATACGGTGCCAGTTGCTCCACGCTTTTTTAGCGTTTGTAAAGTTTTAAATTGCAGTGCTGGATGCAGCTTTGCTGTTGAAAGCCACTGGACTAATTCTGCATCTAACTCATCGCTATCTATAAACTCTGCTCGTTCTAATGCTAAAAAATGTTGATCGGTTGATGTAGCGTCTCTTAGCATATTCATAACTTTAGCTGCAGCTTCACTTGCTTCAATTGAGCCGTAGTCACCTAAAGCCGCTCGTCTAAATTGCTGCTCCAAATTATCGGAATCATCAAGCTCATCCTGATCTGCAGCATCATGGCTAGGAAACGCCTGCTCCAGCCAACTGAGTAAATTGCCCCACTCTAACGCATACTGCCGCTCTTCTCCTTGGCAATTCAATAGAAAACGAAGCAGTTCCTTCGCTTCATCATACATTTCCTTTTCTAAAAACATCGTTAATTGAAGCTGATATTTATCAAGCATGGAAGGGAACAAATAAACATTGTCACCTTGATGCCGTTCATTACTAGGTTGATCCGAAATAGTAACACCGCCTAACTAAGCTCTAAAATAATCCTTCACATTCTTTCGTCAAATTATAGCATGTTGACGCTCAATTAAACATCAACCTCAAAATTTTTTTTATTTTTTTTATCGTATAGTATTGTCAAACTAATAAATGTCTGATATATTATTACTTGCGTCTCTCAAATTTACTGATTTGTCTCAGTAGCTCAGTCGGATAGAGCACTCGCCTTCTAAGCGAGTTGTCGGGGGTTCGAATCCCTCCTGGGACGCCATTCTAAGCATTTTCGTGACGTTACATACATATAAAAAACGCCTGAATTCCTTGATAATAAAGGGATTCAGGCGTTTTTTCTTTTTATAAGATTTAGCCGCTTTTCTGTTTACATAAGTAACTGCATGCTCGTGACATTTGCACCTTAGCTTAACCTTCCTCATATATTGATTAAATCATAAGCTTCAAGTTTACACATCCGAGGAGGAAAAATATGTATAATATCGGACCTACTGGTCGTTCAAATTGTAATCAAAGAAATAATTACTATAGAATAGGTCGTCCACTTCCAGGCTTCCCTGGCTTCCCAGGTGGCGGTTTCTCTGGCTTCCCAGGTGGCGGCTTCCCTGGGTTTCCTGGAGGTGGATTCCCAGGATTTCCTGGAGGCGGCGGTTTCCCTGGGGGTGGAGGTGTCCCTGGAGGAGGAGGCATACCAGGCGCTGGCGGATCAACTCCACCACCACCATCACCACAAATATTAAACCTGTTCCAATCCGCATCGCAAAATCCTGCACAAGCACAAGCGATGCTTCAACCACCAGGAGGAGCTCAAACCTACGCTGCTGTCGGCTGCAACGGCAGATGGACGATCATTTTATTGCGGAACTTCCAGTTAATATTAATGTATGTTACATCCGCTAATCCAGTAGGAAACACTGAAGGTATTATCTTCCCTACGTATAGCTTCGGCTCCTTCCCATCAGCGAATATCCTCGCATATCGCTGCTAGTATTTTTTTAGGGTTCTCAGTTTATTGAGAGCCCTATTTTATTGTCTAGATTGAATATAGAGTTTCCCATCACTCATTGTTCTACGTTTGATCATGAATTGAGATGGCGATAATGAGATTAGCAGTCTATCTTACAAATATACTGCTTATATTTCTAATTCAAGAAGGGTAAAAATCATATGGCGACTGTCTACGAGAAAGCACGCAGTAATCAAGCATTTAAGACAAACCTATGGTCTGGAATTTTATTTGGTCTTGGCGCGGTGTTGTTTATTGACGAAACAGTGTTTCATCAGCTCCTTCATTGGCATCATTTCTATGATAAGTCGTCCACTAGCATCGGATTAATTTCAGATGGGTTTTTACATGCTTTTAGTTGGTTTGCGACAATCGGTGGATTATTTTTATTGTCTCATTTGAAGCGACAATCCATTTACAAGAGCAGGACTTGGTGGGGAGGCATATTAGTTGGGGCTGGCGCCTTTCAATTATACGATGGCATCATTCAGCACAAGCTGATGAGAATTCATCAAATTCGCTACGTGAATAATGTGATTGTCTACGATCTAATTTGGAATATTGTAGCAGTATTATTGTTAGTCATCGGTTTAATGCTAGTGCTTCAAGCCAGAAAATTACAGACATAAAAGGAAACTAGATATGCACCATCATTCTATTGAACAAGCCCACTCATTGGGATATGAGATTTTTATTGTCGTTACACTCCTAATTGCAGTCACCCTATACATTGGTGCAGGGGTATATTCCAGCACCTACAAGCCATTACGTAAATGGCCGTTACATCGCCATTTCTGTTTTGCTTTAGCAATGCTGTGTATTGGGCTACCCTTGATTGGTCCATTAGCACGACAAGCACACACCCACTTTACAGCACATATGCTAGCACATTTATTGCTGGGTATGCTAAGCCCGCTACTAATTACGCTTGCTGCACCAATTACTCTTCTGCTGCGTACGATTCATGTAACGAAGGCACGTCGCCTCGTAGTAATATTGCATAGTTGGCCATTCCGTATAGTCTCTCATCCCATAGTAGCCTCATCGCTTAATATCGGGGGGCTATGGCTTCTTTATCGTACGCATTTGTATGAAATGATGCAGAGCAGCTCAATACTGCAATGGGTTGTCCATCTTCATATCTTTTTGGCAGGCTACGTTTTTACTACGTCAATGATTTCCGTCGATCCGACACCTCATCGCTATAGCTTCCGGTATCGTGTTGTCGTGTTTCTACTCTATTTGGCTGCTCATGGTATATTAGCTAAATACATTTATATATCTCCACCACTCGGAGTAGATGAGATGCAAGCGAAGCTTGGCGGTTTGATCATGTATTATGGTGGAGATGTTATTGATGTCTTGCTTATTTTTATATTTTGTTTGCAATGGCACAGGACAACAAGACCCGCTAGTTCAAGCTGGGCATAGCTCTATTCTCTCAATATCATCAAGATGGAACCAGTCATCGCCCACTTTAAATCTGCCGTACTGCTGACTTATATAATCGATAGTACCAATTACGCACAGCTCCTCAATAGAGTCTTGAAGTAATATGCTGACTGGCACTTTACATTGCATCGAGTATTGCAGTATTTCGCTCATATTCCCCGATGTTAGCTCGCTTTCCATTGAATAACCTCCATGTCGACAATACCCGATCTTGTGAAGGTTCGTACACCCTTGGCCTGATGACAGTAAGCAAGTAATCTATGCTCACCTACTGCAAGGATTTGCACATTACGAATGGTTACCTGCTGCTTACTATCGATATAGATAAGCTGAACCAATTTCCCATTATATTGTTTCATATCTACACCACCTCTTTCTTTCCTCCCATTATATACGAACACACGTTCTGTTTCAATCATAAATTAATAAGCTAAGACAAGGAACTGCCAAGTTGCAGCCCTCATGCCTCAACTTCTTCTGTTTCTACCGCTTTATATTCGATTTCTAGCTCGTCTTGCTGCTTCCATGGAGGATCACATTTTTTGTGCAAATAAAGATTAATATGCAGCACTAGCAGCGGAATAATAACGAGTAGTATCGTACACAACATAACCGTAGGATTCAGTAGTATGTCGTAGCGAAGTGCCATTGCTTCATTCCTCCTTTATTTTGACTCCATGATGGTACCAATTGTTTTGAGACTTAATTTTACGTCAATCGTTACTTTACATTGACTGTATATATTCTCACCACGATCCCAATCATCACGATAGGTGTTCCACAGGTCATAATTCTGCTCATACAATTTGTTATTAAAGCCTAGAAAGTCTGATTGGAACTGTTTTTGTGAAACCTCAATTACTTGTTCCATATAGCTCTTGATTTTTTCCTCCGTTTTTCTTTTTATTTCATTATTCATTTCTTTTATCGTTAACATTTCATCAAACTCTGACTCTCCAATTGATCCATTGGCTCCCACTGTAATTTCAAAAAGAGGTAACCCACGCTGGTCAGTCTTTACTTTTATCCTTCTATGAAATTCATGAATCTCTACAACTAGATCTTTACCTTCAATTTCTAGTTCTAGTGAAGCTGTCTTCACTGTACCTTGTATCATATTGCGTCCCGTTGTTTCATCTTCTGTAAGATGACCAATGAATTTATGATCCTTCCCATTAAATACCGACGCACCTGCAGTCGAAATTTTATTTTCCTTCACTCTGCTCACTTTAGGCAAAGCATAGCTTGAATTGGATAGCAGCATTTGATGCAAGTCACCGATATTAATTGGCGGAGTAATGGCTTCGCTTTTTTCAGGATTGTTATGCGTCGATAATATATATTGCACCGGTAACGTCTCCATATCGGTTTTAACCTCTAATATATCCCTTGCCTTGCCTTGTGCCACCATAATGTTAGAGGCCCTTCTGCTCTCTGGATCACGAATAAACAAATCTAATAGCTCTCCTAGATGCTCTGAGCTTGCTAGCTCATCGGAAACGATAATCATTTGATTATGTGCAATATACGGTGTTCGGCTTACTTCACTGGCCAATAATCTGGCAGCTTTAAAGACTGTTTTTGCTTCGGAGGAGGTATTAATGTATGGTTCTCCTCCTTCTGCTTTCGTACCGCTGCTGCTCTGCATAAGCGTTGGCAAGACGAGTTGAAAGGTTACGATAATTTTACCGTCTTCTCCCTTATCTAAGGCGGTACCTACAACAAAACCACGCTGCTCAATTTCAATTTGATCCCAGCAGCCCGCTGTGAATAAAAGGAGAGGAAGTAAAAGCAAGAGGATGAACCATCTATTCATGCTTCATTCCCTCCTTTAGCTTTATAACAAGCAGGATCAGTGCCGGTAATATCCAAGCAATAATAATCCCCAAATAACTAATCCAAGAAGAAAATATCCGTAACTCCTTAATGCTGCTGGGCAATAAACCTGCGATAAAAATACTCGGTAACAATATTACGAGCAAGGTTGTTTTCTTTAGTCGTTGAAAGACTGCACCAATCGCAATCAATGTGACATCTAGCGCCATTACATTGGTACAAAAAAGCGAGATTAGCCATATCACAAAGAAAAAGAACTCGAATCGCTCAAATATTTCACCCGGCACCTCAACCTCTTTCGCTAATTCCGCTAGCGGGTACAACGTGTTCTCTACGACAAGTGTTCCAAAAATTACGACAACAAAAATAAATGTCACAAAATAAAATAGGATTGGTAGCAATATTCCTCTCACCATAGAAGACACGACCTTTTGTTTTTTTAGCACGTAAATGTTGTAGAACAGCATAATTTCCACGCCCAAATAAGAAAAGGTCGTCTCTTTGGTTGCTTTCATGATTCCTGTAAAATCCGACTTAAACATTGGCAGCAAACGATGTACATTAAAGCCCCCGATATTAAATAGAAGTAGCAATGACAAAACAGAGATTACAATCGGAAAGAACAACACATTCATTCTCACTAATGCGATGCTTGACCCTGCGACTCCGTAGGCTAGCACCAACAAAAAAGTGAAGCCTAAGAACTCTTCAGGTGTATTATCAAATAAATAAAGTTTGGTAATGGTGGAAACACTGCGAATCTGGTAACTGACAAATAAAAAATAATACAGAGCAAAGCACAGTGAGAAGAAATGTGCAAACGTACGATTAAATACCTCGCTCATGATGGCATGCACATTTTTACCTGGAAATCGTTCAATTAGCTTGCCGATGATGATCGCTATTAATATCGCTATCCCGCCTCCAAGCAGGATTGAGATCCACCCATCTGAGGATACTGTCGTTCTGACGATCGTATTAGGAAGAGTCAAAATGCCAAAGCCAATAATCATATTACTGACGCAAAAGACAATTTCTTTACTCCCCATTTCATCTAAAATTAACTCATTCTTTTTCATCTCAACATCACCGTTTCTTAGTTCGATACTTATCTTTAGTCTTCATAAAGGATGGTCTAGAGGTTAGTACTGAAACAGGAGCACGTATAAACATATCCAGCCAGTCCTTCTTAAAGGAAGGTGCAATAGGTGCTAAATAAGGAACTCCAAAGCTTTGCAGTCTAATGAGATGCATGCAGATCATAACAAATACCATAACGATTCCATATAGCCCTAAAAAGCTTGCTGCAATCATTGTCACAAACCGCAGCATACGGAATGCAATACCCGCACTATACGACGGAATTGCAAACGAGGATATCGCTGTTAACGCAACGATGATGACCATAACTGGGCTAACAATGCCTGCTTGCACCGCAGCGTCACCTATAACTAGCCCTCCGACAATCCCAATCGTTTGTCCAATCGGCTTCGGCAGCCGGATACCTGCCTCTCGTAACAATTCCAAAGTAACCTCCATCAATACCGCCTCAATGACCGCTGGAAACGGCACTCCTTCTCGTGCTGCTGCAATCGAAAAAACGAGCTTAAACGGAATCATACTTGGATGGAAGGATAATATTGCGATGTAGAGTGCAGGTAAAAATAACGTAAAGGTAACAGCCACAAATCGCAGCAAGCGAATTAATGATCCGATAAACCACCGTTCGTAATAATCCTCAGGTGAATGAATTAAAGAGATATAGGTAAACGGAAGGATAAGCACAAAGGGCGTGCCATCTAGCATAATCGCAACCTTACCTTGCAACAATGCAGCCGAAACCTTATCAGGTCGTTCCGTATTCAGTATTTGTGGAAAGGGAGAGATCGAGCTATCCTCGATCCACTGTTCGATCGTACCTGATTCAGGAATATAATCTAGATTAATGCTTTGAAGTCTCCGTTCTACTTCTGCAACTAATTTGGAATTCGTGATATCCTTTATATATAGAAGGCAAAGCGCCTGCTTGGATCGCTTGCCAACGGTGTACGGCTTAATGACAAGCCCAGCTTCTTTAATTTGCCGACGTAACAATGAAATATTGGTAGCTATACTTTCTGTAAAGCCTATACGCGGCCCACGAACTAATGCTTCTGTCTGCGGCTCCTCAATACTGCGTGCTGGACCATCTTGACTATGAATAATTAATGCCTCAGCAACACCTTCTAAGAGCAGTATCGCTTGACCAGATAATAAGAAACCGTGAAGCTCAATCAAGCTGTTAGATCGTGTTGGAATCTGCAATGAGATCATTCTATTTTCAATTTCATGTAAAGCCTGCATCGGATCTCTAAGTGAATCAACATAAAGCTTTTCATTATGCTGGATCGGATTAATCACTTGTTTCTTCACAAGCAGCTGGTCGGCTAAGCCTTCGATGCTCATCACCGCTACCTTATAATTGCTACCGCCTACCAGAAATACTTTCGTAGTCAAATCACTAGCGTCATGTAGCATGTCATTTAAAGCTTCCAAATTTTTATGTAGATCAGTTGAGAGAAGTTGTTCAGTCGATGATTTATCCAAAGTACTCCCTCCCTACCAGATTTTCTTTTATATTTTCCAATTGAAAACTTTTTATCCACCAATTTAAGGTTTTCTGAAGATTAATAATGTTTAAAATGAAAAAACACGGACATTTCATCCGTGTTTCGCACAATTATTAAGTTTTAATTCCAATTATAACTCCTGCAGTAAAGGCTAGTATCGGAACAACTACACTAAGTGCTACAATCGCTATTCCGGCGTAAGTAATTTGTTTTTTGTTATTCTGTTTGCCGTATCGGATCCTTACAATCTACTTAAACCATTCTGATTCTATCTTACTTTCCAAATAATCATAAACATATAATAGCTCTTTACCATTGTTTTTTAGATAAAGCTTACTTTTAAATGGTCTCTTTACAGGCTCTGCTTCATCCTCACCATACTCAATATCTTGAGCAACACCCTCGATCACTATGGCTTGTTCAGCGCTGTTTACCTCACTCACTGAAAATTCACCCGATGTAAATAAATCGCCATACTTCACACCAATTAATTCTTTCCCCTCTTCTAACTCCAAAAATACGCCTTCATCATCCTTATTAGTCCATAGTCCATAAAACTGAGTAAGCAATACTTGCTCATCGATGTCTGGTGCAGAGCTTGCTTCAGCATATTCATCCTCCGCACCATCGTTCACTTGTTCCTTCTCATTTTGCTGATTGGTATTTAACTCTCCAGCCACTTCATCCTGTACATTCGGAGCAATTGGGTCAGCATTCCCACCTTCACCAGCTGATCCCTTATTACAGCCTACTAACAGCATGCATACTGTTAATAGCACAATACTAATCCTCTTCATTATCATCCCTCGCACTTTTCTCTATTTATCTACTTGTATTACCAATATTTGTAGAACTGATATTAAGATTAACATATTTTTTTAGTATCTGAAAAGCTTTTCTTATATTAAGTAGCTGAGCTATAATTGTAAAACGCTACGTTAAGTTCATCCTTTACAAGGGAGGCGAAGCCATGAGACCTGTTAATTTGACCTCTTTAATGAGTGCATATCACACGTTAAGCGAAGCTACCTTTGCCGCTTTCAAAGAGATGAATAACATCCAGCTTCGTGATGTAGAGCTGCAAGATATCGATGCACTGCTTAAGCTGTTGCATTCTGTTCATGCTCAGCCCGAAAACAGCTGCTACTCTCAGTTGAAAATTGTGGAGCATTTTTATATCGGCTATAAAATAAGTCAAATTGGCAAGGAGTTTGATTTGCTACGCTTTAGCGAGGATAGTATTGTCAATATTGAATTAAAAAGCCAGGATGTCGGCAAGGAGAAAATTAAAAAACAGCTGTTAAAAAACAAATATTACCTAGAATTTCTCAATAAGAGGCTGTTTCTGTTTACCTATATTTCATCTCAGAATATCATTTATCATTTGAATGAAGAACAACAATTGATAGAGCAGCCTTTGCAGAATCTCATGCATATATTAGATGCGCAGCAGAGCATTACGATAAGCAACCTAGACATGCTGTTTAACCCACTTAATTATTTGATATCTCCATTTAACGAACCAGATAAGTTTTTAGCAGGGCAATACTTTTTAACGCAGCAGCAGGAGGATATTAAGCGTTTAATTTTTCGCAACAGCTTAAGACCGCAGTTTGTTTCGATTATCGGTAGTCCAGGTACAGGAAAAACATTATTAATTTACGATATGGCAAAGAGCATATTGGAACGTGAAAATGTGCTCCTTATCCATTGCGGAGTACTGAATCAGGGGCATCACCAGCTAAAGCAGCAGGGCTGGAGCATCCTGTCACTGTTTGACGAGATGTTATTACGTACCAATTTCAACTTTGCGGCTTATCCATTTATTATTATCGATGAAGCGCAAAGAATGACGCAGCTAGCATTCAATACGATAACGAAGCAGTTAAGCAAGCTACCTGTTCTATGTATCTTCTCCTATGATCCTGAACAGATGTTACATGAGGAGGAGATGCTGCAAAATATCCCTGATCAAATCAAGTCGCTTCACCATGAAAGCTATAAGCTGACCAATACAATACGGACAAGTAAAGAAATCGCTACCTTTATTAAAGTATTATTCGATAGCAATGTGCGAGTGAAGGGAATGTCGTTCGATAATGTCGAGCTTAAATTTTTCGAGAAGGACAATCAGGTTAGAGATTACTTACAGCTGCTGCAGCAATCTGATTGGAAGGTCATTCACTACACATCCTCACTTGATAACAGGGATGAACCTTACTACGCTTATCAATCATATCAGGCCCAATCCGCGCATGAAGTGATCGGACAAGAATACGACCAAGTTGTAGCGGTCATCGATCAGTACTTCGACTATGACCAAGATAACAAATTAATTTATCGCAAGCCGACCTATTACCATGTAGAACGCATGCTTTTTCAAATCCTGACACGCGCTCGCAAAAAAATATGTTTAGTGTTTCTCAACAACGAAGCTGTCCTCGAAAAATGCTTGACTTTAATGAATCATCGGGCAAATTAATTATGTTGTGAGATACACAAAAGAGTTATTCTGCACTCTGCGCACATTCCTCCAACAGCCGCTTAAGTTTTCGACGTTGTTGTTTTTCTTGCTTGCGTCGCTCTGCATCCTCTTGCTGCAGAGCTTTAACTAAGGAAGCACACATGCCAAGCAGCACCACGGCAAACGGCAAAGCCGCGACAACAGACGCTGTTTGCAGCCCATTCAGCCCACCGCTTATTAACAACACGACGGCGATAGCCGATTGCAGCATACCCCAAGTGATTTTAATGCGATTACTCGGATTAAGCTTGCCATCACTAGTAAGCATACCAAGAACAAAAGTGGCAGAATCAGCCGATGTAATAAAGAAAATAATGATCAGCAGCGTTGCGATAAAGGCTAGAACTGTACCTAGCGGCAAGCTTTCTAACGTAATAAACAGCGCTAACGTGGTATCATTTTGAATCGCTTCAGACATACTTGCTGGAGAAAACAGCTCTAGGTGCAATCCCGTACCACCAAATACGGAAAACCATATAAAACCGAACAGGCTAGGGATAAGCATGACATAGATGACAAATTCCTTAATCGTTCGCCCCCTCGACACTCGAGCGATAAATGTACCGACAAATGGTGCCCATGAAATCCACCATGCCCAATAAAATAAAGTCCACGTTCCTACCCATGTCGCTCGTGAGAAGGGTGTTAGTCGCAGGCTCATATTCATAATATTTTGCAAGTAACTTCCTAATGTCGTAGTAAAGGTTTCAAATATAAATGCCGTCGGCCCCATCATCCACACAAAGAGCATTAGCAATACAGCTATAATAAGATTGATATTACTTAGCAGTTGAATGCCTCGATCCAAGCCTGTGCTAGCTGACAGGATGAAAAGAACAGTAACAACTGCAATAATGATGACTTGCGTTGTAACCGAATTACTAATTCCAAATAAATGATGCAACCCTCCATTAATCTGCAACGTACCTAATCCTAACGAAGTAGCAACACCAAAAACTGTAGCAATAACAGCTAAGCAATCAATCACCTTACCGATCCAGCCGCTAGCTGCTCGTTCCCCGATTAGCGGAATAAAGGTTGAACTAATTAGCCCTTTATAGCCCTTGCGATATTGAAAATATGCTAGGGATAGTCCAATAATGGTGTAGATCGCCCAAGGGTGCAGTCCCCAATGAAAGAAAGAATAACGCATCGCAAGCTGAGCTGCGACATTTGTTCCTCCTTCTGCCCCTTCCGGAGGGGATAGATAATGCGATAGCGGCTCTGCAACACCCCAGAACACTAGTCCAATGCCCATACCGGCACTAAAGAGCATCGATAGCCAAGACAGCGTTGAGTATTGTGGTTCGTCGTCATCATCTCCTAAACGAATTTGCCCAAAACGGCTGAATGCTAAATAAAAGGCAAACGTTAGAAAAAATAAGGTTGCTAACAAATAAAACCAGCCAAAGTTATGTATAGAGAAGTTGTAGGCTGAATTAGCCATGCTAGCAAGCTGCTCTGGAGCAATCGCTCCCCATAATGCAAATAACGCGACGATAACAATTGTAATGATTAGTACCATATGTTGTCCTCCATTCAAGTCTCATTCAATTCCGCAGCATATTTTTCAACAGTATGTGCAGAAGTGAATTTGTTATGCAATCGTGAGGCAACTATGATATATTCGTGAAAATTATGAAAAAGCATTGAATTAACTGCTTTCTCCGATCCAATAGATATACAGAAAGAAGGTGAAATCCAAAAGCGGATTTCACCTTCTGCTTGAACAGAGACTAGTACGTTGTCAGTCAGTCCTTGACCTAGTATCTAGCTACAATCATTTTCTTTCTAGTATAGAACTCTACGCCGTCTTTCCCGTTGGCATGTAAATCGCCATAGAACGATTTCTTATAACCTGAGAATGGGAAAAACGCCATCGGTGCCGGTACGCCGACATTAATGCCAAGCATACCTGCATCAATTGAGTCACGGTATTGACGAATCGCCTTCGCACTATTTGTGTACAATACGCCACCATTGGCGAATTCCGATTGATTGGCTAGCTCAATCGCCTCTTCTAACGTCTCAACGCGAACAATAGACAAAACAGGTGCAAATACTTCATCACGCCAAATTTTCATTTCATTACTTACATGATCGAAAATCGTCGGTCCTACAAAGTAGCCATTCTCTAAGTTAGAAGATAGCTCACGACCATCAAGCAGCAGGTTGGCACCTTCCGCAATTGCTCCTTCAATATAACCGAGTGTGCGTTCCTTATGGCTTTGACGAATCACTGGGCCAAGGAAGTAATCACCTTCGCTGCCATCGCCAATGGTGATTTTTTTAGCAGCCTCAACTAGACGCCCGATTAACGGCTCAGCAACATCTCCTACAGCGACAACAACAGAGGTTGCCATACAGCGCTCACCAGCAGAACCAAACGATGCATTGATGATTTCCTTCACGGTTAAGTCAAGATCAGCATCTTGCAGCACGATCGAATGGTTTTTCGCTCCTGCTAATGCCTGTACGCGTTTACCATGGGCTGCTGCTGTTTTGTACACATACTCAGCTACTGGCTGTGAGCCTACGAATGAAATAGCACTAACGTTTTCATTTTCTAATAGCTCATTAACAACGTCATGAGAGCCATGAACGACGTTTAATACACCTGCAGGTAAACCAGCTTGTGTCATTAGGTCAGCTAGACGATTCGCAAGTAACGGTGTACGCTCAGATGGCTTCAATACAAAGGTGTTACCACAAGCAATCGCCAGCGGGAACATCCAGCATGGTACCATCATTGGAAAGTTAAATGGCGTAATCCCGCCCACTACCCCAATCGGATAACGATAGAAGCCTGATTCAAGTCCTGTAGCAATATCTGGCAGTACACTGCCCATCATTAGCGTAGGTGCTCCAGCAGCAAACTCCACACACTCAATGCCGCGCTGAACTTCACCGTAAGCCTCATTGTAGCTTTTTCCGTTTTCAATTGTAATAAGCTTCGCAAGCTCTTCCCATTGCTCAACAAGCAGCTGCTGGTATTTAAATAGTATTTTTGCACGACGAGGAACCGCTGTATTTTTCCAAGCTGGAAAAGCAGCCTTAGCTGCTGCGATCGCTTCCTGGACCTCCTCACGTGAAGAATGAGGAACTGTTGCAATCGTAGCACCAGTAGCAGGATTAGGTACGTCCTCACGGCGTCCACTATTAGATTCAACCCATTGGCCATTAATAAAATTTTGAATATGCTGTACTGTCATCTCCCTAGCTCCCTTCCCTTCATAACCTACTAATAGATTCATACTCCCACTCACTGTTCGTGCTTAGCAATGACCGCTTGAATTTGCGAAAGCTGTGGCATAGCGTCTGAGCAGCTATGACTAGCAACTACGATCGAGGCTGCTGCTGCCCCCCACTTCTGACAGGTTGGAATCTCTTGCCCGCTAATAAGACCATAGATAAATGCACCCGCATAGGAATCACCTGCACCGAACGTCTTGACGACGTCAGTCGGATATATTTTACCTACGAATTGCTCCCCGCTAGGTGTGTATACGACTGATCCATCTCCACCGTGCTTAATGACAACAAGCTTAGCACCCTTGTCAAGCCATCTGCTTGCAATTGCCTCGTCATCAGCAACACGTCCCAGCATTAGCTCCATTAGCTGAAATTCTTCTCGTCCACCAAAAATGACGTCGCTTTTTTCAGCAATTAGGCTTGCGTAGATGCCTGCTTCTTCCTTTGTGCCCCATGTATACGCGCGATAGTCGATATCGAACATAACAACAACACCATTACGCTTAGCAAGCTCAACTGCCTTCAAGGCTGCCTCACGAGATGGGCTCGCTGCAAGAGCCGTGCCAGAAATTAAAAGCGACTTTGCACTTTTAATATAATTTTCATCGATATCTGCTGGCTCTAGCTTCAAGTCAGCGACGTTATCACGATACATTAATATGCTGCAATCTGTAGGTGACTTTATTTCAGTAAATGCAAGCCCTGTTACAGAGTATGATTCATTAGTAATCACATTTGAGGTGTCAATTCCATTTTTAATTAAATATTGACGAATAAAGCGCCCGTGCTGATCATCTGATATTCTCCCAATGAAGCCAGATTTCAAGCCAAGTCGAGCAGCTGCTATCGTTATGTTAGCAGGCGAGCCTCCTACATATTTCGTAAAGGTAACAGTCTCTTCCATCGGGCGATGAATTTCATTTGCATTTAAATCAATGCATAGACGACCTAATGCAATGAAATCTAACGGCTTGCTTTGGTCAAAAACTACCATCGCTATTTCTCCTCCTTCACTGCATCACTGTTCCACGTATTGAAAATCCATTCGTGATCCTTATCGTTATAGAATTTCCATGTACGAACAGGCCCCGCCATCACATTTAAATAGTAGCTTCGATATCCTGGTGGAGCTGATACAGGATGATATCCCTTCGGTACCAATACAACCTGATCATTTTTCACAGCCATTAACTCATCTAACGAGCGATCATCGGTATAGACATGCTGAACAACAAATCCGTGCTCTGGCTCCACCTTATGATAATAGGTCTCCTCAAGCAGTGATTGATTCGGTAAGTCAAGCTCGTCATGTCGATGAGGTGGGTAGCTGGACCAATGCCCCTCTGGTGTGAACACCTCTACGACAAGCAGTGCTTCAGCCTGCTCCGATTCAGGAAGCAAATTATGAATATAACGCTCTGCATTTCCTTTACCGCGTACCTCAGTAGCAATCTGATCAGGAGTAATTAAACGCGCTGGAAGCTCTCCCTTAGCTGGTGCTTTACAAAATGCAAGCTCTGCATCTGTATTGGCGGTGACCTCAATTACGTCCCCAGGCGGAACGTACAATACGTAAGGCGGGATTTGTTCAAATACACTCATCCGCTTACCTACATTCTCCCACTTACCTTGGGCTGTCTTAAAGGAAACGATGCCGCTTACGACGACAACAGCTACCTCCTGATGTGCGGTTTCATAGCTTAATTGCTCTGTGCTAGATAACTTATATACCTCAAAGCCGACATACTCCCAGCCAGCAGATTGCGGAGTAACTTGAACCGTTAAGCCTGACTTAGCCGTTGAAGGAACGATTAATGAACTCACTACATGCACCTCCTATTCAACTTCACTCATATGAACAACACGGCGCTCCAGAAGCGACTTTTTCGCTGCGAAGGCGATACGCTCCGCTTGTAAACCATCATATAGCGAGACAGATGGCTGAGCTCCACGACGAATGCTAGCAGCAAACTCGTTAATTTCGCTAATATAAGAATCGATGTATCGATCCAAGAAGAAATATTTCGGATGATCAGTAGAAATCACTTCCTGCGTGCTGATCTTCACAGTTGTCGGCACATCATTATCTGCACTTACACTACCTTGATCACCTAATACCTCTACACGCTGGTCATAACCGTAGACTGCTTTGCGGCAATTGTCGATGACGCCAAGTACGCCATTTGCAAATTTAAGTGTAATAATTGCTGTATCGATATCACCAAGTTGACCAATTTCAGGATCTACTAATACGGCTCCCTCAGCATATACTGTCTCAACCTCACTGCCAGATAAGAAGCGAGCCATATCAAAATCATGAATGCTCATATCCATAAACATTCCACCAGAAGCTTGAATGTAGCTTGGTGGCGGTGGTGCAGGGTCACGCGACGTAATTTTCACAACTTGAGTTTGACCAATTACACCATTATCGATATGTGCTCTAACTTTACTGAAGTTATGATCAAATCTTCGGTTAAACCCAACCTGGAACATAACCCCTGCTTGCTGAACAATCTCTTGTACTGCCTTCGTATCTTCATAATGAAAGCTAACAGGTTTTTCACAGAAGATATGTTTTTTATGTGCAGCAGCCTGTTTAATAATATCAATATGCGTATTCGTAGGTGAGCAGATAAAGATCGCGTGTACTCGCTCATCGGTGATTAAGTCCATATAATCATTTGACACAATCGCTAGATCCTTACCCCATTCAACCAAGCTTTCATTTAAGAAAACATCAGAAAAGCCAATAAATTCAAAGTCGGGATGGCGCTGAATATGCTCTGCATGCAGCTTGCCGATTCTCCCTAGACCAACGATGCCGATTCCAATTTTTGTCGTCATAACTCGCTCCTATATCTATGAAATTAATTCATAAGTCCGATCTTCTGCAAATGTTCAATAGCGAATTTAGCATAAGTTACAGGATTAGCTACTCCAGGATCCTGTTCAGCTTCAATAATAATCCAGCCATCATAGCCTCGCGTGAGCAGCTCTTCAGCAATAGGAGCAAATGAAATGCAACCATCTCCTGGTACAGTAAACACTCCATTCTGAACCCCTGTTCTGAACCGTAGACCAGACGCATTTAGCTCATCAAGCTGAGCTTGGCGAATATCCTTCAGATGGATATATGCAATGCGATCATAGTATTTTTGCAGTAATTGAAGAGGATCATAGCCGCCGTAATACGCATGGCCTGTATCAAATAATAGATAGACAAGCTCCGCATTCGTAGAAGCCATCAAGCGATCAATTTGAGCTGGCTTCTCGATCACTGTCTCACCATGATAATGGTAAACAAGCTTCATTCCTTTATCCTTGCAATACTGTCCTGCTTGGTGCAAGCCATCAATTAAGGATGCCCATTGTGCCTCGGTTAGCTCATCAACCGTTACTTTATTACTTGTTAAATCTTCGAATGTATTGCCACTTTCACAGGTTACAACATGCTTACAGCCCATCTCAGCAAGAAAATCAACACGTTTCTTGAAGACTTCAAGCGATGCTGCTTTTTTGCTCTCGTCGCTGAAGTTTACCGAATTCCATTGCGAGCTTAACACCATACCGTAGCTGCTAAGCAGTGCTTTTAGTTGCTCTGTGTCATTAGGGAACTTGCGACAAAATTCCGTACCCTTAAATCCAAGACTAGACATATCGGCTAGCACTTGCTCAGCAGTGTAATGATCGCCTAGCGATAAGATGTCTTCATTCACCCAGTTGATTGCTGATATACCAAAGGATATAGCCATATTTTCCTCCCTATTATTTAGATGTAGATAAAAAAGTAGAACTTTGATTACGATGTAACGCTTTGTAGCGTATTCGACGTCGAATCTGTCGCGCTAGCGAAAAGCATATGCTTACGAGGTGTGTTTCCTTCGTAAACACTAAAGGTGCTCACGTAGTTTTATCTACGCTGCGCTTCTCGTTTTCTACTAGCACACCAGCTTCTTGGTACTGAAAGCTCATCATTTTTATCTCTATTGAAATGTGGATAAAAAAGCAGAACTTTGATTACGAAGTAACGCTTTGTAGCTTATTCGACGGCGAATCTGGCGCGCTAGCGAAAACTTCAATGCTTACGTAGTAGTTTTCTACGCTGCGCTCCTCATTTTCTACTAGCACACCAGCTTTTTAGTACTGAAAGCTCATCATTTTTATCTCTATTGAAATGTTGATAAAAATGTAGAACTTTGATTACGATGCTGATCGCTGTAGCGTATTCGACGTCGAATCTGTCGCGCTAGCGAAAACTTCTATGCTCACGTAGTACGTCTCTACGCTCCGCTCCTCATTTTCTACTAGCACACCAGCTTCTTGGTACTGAAAGCTCATCATTTTTATCTCAATTGAAGTTAAAGCGGTTTGATTTTCTTAATCTGCTCTTGATATTGTTCATATGATTGCTGTACTGCTGGTTGTGTTGACACTTCCGCTACACCAACTTGCCACCAGGAGTGATATCCTTGTGTTCCCGTTCCCGGCAAAACTGGGATCGAAATTAGCGTTGTTGTTGTTTGTTGCTTCGCCTGCTGCAGTGCTTCGCGCAGCTCCTCTTTCGTTGTTGCAGTATAAGCAATCGCTCCCATGCTGCGAGCATGTGCGGCGAAGTCTATCGGTAAGTACTGACCTTCGAGATGACCGTTTTCACTGCGTGCACGGAATTCGTTGCCGAAGCTATTGCTGCCGTGACTGCGCTGAAGATTATGAATACATTGGAAGCCATGATTATCTAACAAAATAATGGTGATTTTGACTCCCTCTTGAATACTCGTTAATAGCTCTGAATGAAGCATTAAATAGCTTCCGTCACCGACTAGCGCGTACACCTCTTGCGCTGGTGCTGCCAGCTTCGCTCCAAATGCACCGCTTACCTCGTAGCCCATGCAGGAGAAGCCATATTCGAGATGATAGGTCTTAGGCTTAGTTGTCCGCCATACGCGATGCAAGTCACCTGGCATACTCCCCGCTGCACAAACGATCACAGCGTCTTCATCGATAAAGCGATTCACCTCACCCAGAACAGCTGTCTGCACTAATCCAAGCTCGGATTCTGCATCGTATAATGAATCAACCTCTGTATCCCATGCCTGCTTTAACGATGCAATATACGAAGGCTCATATGCAGAAGAATAAGCAATCGCTTTCATCTCTACGATTAGCTGCTGCAAAGCAAGGCGTGCGTCAGCCACTACGCTAACACCTGTTGTTTTCACCGCATCTAGACGAGAGACGTTAATATTAACGAATCGAACATCTGGATTTTGGAATGCTGTCTTTGAAGCAGTTGAGAAATCAGCTAAACGTGTACCAACTGCAATAACGACATCAGCTTCTGCAGCTAGCAGATTGGCTGCCTCTGTACCTGTTACCCCTACCCCACCTACAGATAGTGGATGTTTCCAGGAGATTGCACTTTTTCCTGCTTGCGTTTCTGCGACTGGGATATGGCATAATTCAGCCAATTGCTCCAAAACTAATAGGCTTTGTGAATAGTGCACACCGCCACCAGCGATAATTAAAGGCTTTTTCGCTTGCTTAATTAGCTCGACTGCATCTAATAAAGCAACATCTGTTGGTGGAATACGCTCAATACGATGCACCCGTTTTTCAAACATAGAAGCTGGATAATCATAAGCCTCACACTGTACATCTTGAGGCAAGCATAAAGTTACGGCTCCTGTCTCTGCAGGATCAACTAAAACACGCATAGCATGCATTAAGGAAGGAATTAATTGCTCTGGGCGTTGAATACGATCCCAGTATTTACTCACTGGTTTAAACGCATCATTCGCTGAAATGCTGTAGTCCATCGGATATTCAATTTGCTGCAAAACAGGATCAGGAAGTCTGCTTGCAAATATATCACCTGGCAATAATAGAAGTGGAATTCGGTTAACAGTCGCAACACCTGCTGCAGTAACCATGTTTAGAGCACCTGGCCCTATCGACGATGTACAAGCATAGGTGGAAAGGCGATTACTTTGCTTGGCATATGCAATTGCTGCATGTGCCATCCCTTGCTCATTTTTCCCTTGAATAAATGGCAGTCCGTCACGCTCTTGATCCAACGCTTGACCAAGCCCAGTTACGTTGCCGTGACCGAAAATGCCCATCATACCTGCAAAAAACTTGTACTCTTCTCCATCGAGCTCAACATATTGCTGGTGCAAAAACTTAACTAATGCCTGAGCCATGGTAAGTCTTACCGTTTTCATTCACACACCTCACATCTCAAGATAAAAATGGGTAAATACAGGTTAAGCGCTTACTCTTGATACGAATTTAACTCATTAGCTAATTATTGTCAACAAAAAAAGCTACTTTTTCTTTGAAACTAATCATTTGCTAGTTACAGGAAGAAGAAATAGCTTTTATTCCATCATTATTCAGTTATTTTATCGGTAGAACGGCGAACGATTAAATCAGGCATTAATACAACACGTTGTCGAACAAGCTCCCTGCTTTGTATCTGCTCCACCAGCAACGTTACTGATCGTTCACCGATCTCAGTCATTGGCTGAGCAACTGTAGTTAACGGAGGGTCAATGATTGTAGCGAGAATCGTATTATCGTAGCCAACTACAGAGATATGAGCTGGAACCTGCATCCCCGCTTCCCTAATCGCTTGAACAGCCCCAATCGCTAATATGTCATTGCACGCGAAAACAGCAGTGATCGGTGGATCGATGGCAAGTAAGGAGTGCATCGCTTGCTTCCCAGTTTCAAGCGTATAGCCGCCCTCAATAATTAAATTCGTGTCGATCTCAATTCCCGCTTCAAGCATCGCATCACTGCAGCCACGAAGCCGCTCCTTGCTCCCCAATTCAGATAAATGCTCAGCGATAACGGCAATTCGTTGATGTCCAAGCTGCAGTAAGTGCTGACCTGCCTGATAACCACCTAAGTAGTCATCCACCATAATAGAGGTTACAGGTGCCGTGTTGAATTCACGTGCTATCATAACGAGTGGCACTTTCTCACTAATAATTTTTTTCACGACTACATTTTGCTTGTCACGCGAAACCATAATGATGCCATCTACGCGCTTTTTCATAAAAAGCTGATAGAACTCCTCTTCTTTCTCCGGATCATTATCTGTACTGCAAATAAAGACATTAAACCCATATTTGCGACCTTGATTTTCAATCGCTCGGGCTATTTCAGCAAAATAAGGATTGGCAAGATCAGGCAAAGTAAGTCCAATCGTGTAGGTGCTTTTTCCTGATAAGGCAGAAGCTACTGTACTAGGCTGATAATCTAATTCCTCCATAATTTGATTAACAAGCTTTCTTGTTTTCTCACTTATTCGTCCTGTGTTATTAATAACCTTCGAGACGGTTGCGATCGATACACCAGCCTTAGCAGCTACATCATATATCGTTACTTTCATGAACCCTTCCCCTTAATGTATAAAATTAATATCAACATACCCTTCTGCTTTCCCGCTGCTGTCGATGTAATATTCTGAAGAGGTCATTCCCATATTCCACTCTTAATATTACTCTAACTACACAACATTTGAAAATATGTATTGATAAACCTGCACTTAGCTTTTACAATAGAGGTAAGCGCTTAACCACTCTTTTCTTTATCATAAACGCAAACGTTCAAATTTGCTAGTACTTATAATTCGAGAGGAGCCGCCTCATGCTAGATTTTGAATGGAAAGAAAGCTCAAAATATAGTCTTGGAACAGAAAACTCAGCAATACTAGAGCTCGTAGCTAATCGATACATTGGAGCAAATCCTCCAATTCCATTTGTTAATCGTGCCTTTTCAACAGCAGGCATTATGCAAAATACAGAAGGCTTATATGTCTTAGATTTTACTGAACGTTACGCTCAAGCACGTAATGGCAGCTATGTGTATGCGTACTGTCTTGTTTGGAGTGACGAGGAACGTTCAATCAATGTCGATATTCTTCCTTTAGGTCCGGTTACCCTTTATCTCAATGAAACAGAAATATATCGTTCATCCGTAGTCGAGGAGCTGCTCCCTAATGGCAAAGCAACAGCTCCAATTGTGCTTGCTAAGGGCTGGAACACATTATGGCTTGAAGCACGTAAAACAGTAGCAGGCTTCGGCTGCTACATCGGCGCCGAGGAAGGAAAGGTTAGAATATTACAGGTGCTTTCACCTTTTGCAGAGCGTGAAGGTCAAGCAGGATGGGTTTACTCTGAGCCTTGTACTACCCAGCAATTCACAGCTGGACAGCTGCCTAATTGGCAAGCTGAAGAAGCTGATACAGGATTGATCTGGTATCCACGTACATCTTGGTCCCCATCTGAGACAGCAACCAGTAATTTATCACGCATTTACAGTCAGCAAAGTGACAAGGCCGCTTATGCAAGAGCTTGCTTTGAACGACCGTTACATAGCGATACGATCACGATGCAGCTATCAACCGATGGACCAATTAAGGTATGGCTAGACGAGCATCTTATTTTCACAACCGAGCAGGCTGGTCACCATGAGATTCCAGTTGCTCTATCTGCTGTTCGCATCCAGCAGCTACTGGTATGGTCAGCTAGTAGTCATAACAGCTGGGGCTTTCAGCTACAGCTTAAAAGTGAGCATGACGATTATTCCATTCCGTTGAAGCCTCCACTTTCTTTACTTGGGCATAACGGTGCGTGGATCTATACAGGTCCGTTCTCTAGTTCTGCACCAATCATTGAGGAGCTTGGCTTTAAGACTCACGAATTAATTATCGTTGATGGTCAATCGTATTATTGGCAGCTAGACGCTCCTCATTATGTTGTTCGACCATATTATGAAAATGCGATGCTGAGCAATAAGTGGACGGTAGGAAGTATGAGTAACTTCGCCCGCTGGGATTATCCGCTTGGCGTTACAATGTATGGCTTGCAGCGTACGGCAGATTTATTAGAACGAGACGATATTCGTCAATATGCTTACGCTCATATACGCAGCTGTACCGACTGGTACGACTACTCGCTATGGGATTATGAGCGTTATGGCTTCCCGAGCATTAACCATCAGCTTGTATTAATGAAAATGCTTGATAACTGCGGCTCCTTTGGCTCCGCAATGCTTGAGGCTTATCAAAACACAAGAGACGAAAATGCTGCCGTTATCGCTCACCATATTGCTGATTTTATGATGAATAAATTAGAGCGCAAAGAGGATGGCGCCTTCTATCGTAAAAATGAAGGCGAATATTTTGCCAACACGATTTGGGCAGATGATTTGTATATGAGTACGCCATTTCTCATTCGTTATGCGCGTTTGTTCAATAAACCAGAGGCACTAGAGCTGGCTGCTAAACAATTTGTCCTTTATCGCTCTTATCTATTTATCGAGGATGAAGGTTTAATGTCCCATGTATATGACTTCAAATACAATAAAGCAACGAGAGTGCCTTGGGGGCGTGGCAATGGCTGGGTGTTGTTTTCATTAAGTGAGCTGTTGACTCAGCTACCGTCAACAGATAAGCATTATAAGGCATTAGTCCAGTTTTACCGTCAATTCGTAAATGGACTTGTGAAGCATCAGCATGAAACAGGTCTATGGCACCAAGTGATTAATGAGCATGACAGCTATCTTGAGGCATCCTGTACGGCGATGTTTATATACGGTATTTCCCGCGGTGTACGGTTTGGATGGTTAAAAGAAGCGCAATATTATCGTGATATTGTAGAAAAAGCTTGGGATGGCTTAACGACTTACGCGATCAACCGTCACGGTGCTGTATATAAAGTTTGCAGCGGTTCACGTTATTCGTTCGCTCCAGATTACTATATGTACGATTTACGCACCGTTGTCAACGACAACCACGGAATCGGGATCATGATGCTAGCAGGTGTAGAGATCCAGTGCCTTCGTCGATATGCTGTTGAATCAGCAAAAAGCAATAAAAATGAATAACCTGCTAATCGTCCAATAAGGGAGAAAGGTGGCTCGATTATGGCTTCAGCTATAATTCCTTCAGCCAATCAAGAGAAGCTGTTTTATCATTCTCTTCATATATTAGAGCAACTTTACGATCCACATATGAAGCTAATCCGTAGTGAAGAAGCAACCGAAAGTAAAGAGGAACGACATTCAACACGGGACAGCATTCATTTTTCGCTAGGGCTATTACTTCGTAATCAAGACGGAGACGTGGAAAAGGCTTGCGATATTATATCAACCGTTTTAGATTTACAGTTTACCGATGAAGAGGAAATCTACTATGGGACGTTTCGTACCTCACCGCAGGCACCCGTTCCTCCCGTTGGTCATTTTCCTTGGAAGCAGCTAGGTGATGGTGCATCCTATATCATTCAAAGCACATTTGAGAAGTTTCAAGACCTATGGCTTAAACAGCCATCTTATCAAAATGCATCGAATAAGGAAAAGCAACAACTAAGAGCAGAATTAACCTCTGTGTTCGACCAAGTGATTCCGCCAGTATGGAAGAGCTATGATCCGAACTGGCGTGAATTTATTGCAAGCACACTAGCGGTTGTACTAGAATGCTTTGAAACATTATTACCTACTGAATTAGTAAGACGAATTGATGAGGCTATGCTGCATACTGTACAAGGCTCGATAGATCGAAAGCAATCCGGGTCTATTCCGATGAATACGAATATCGAGCTCATGCATCTCTTTATCGCTGATTATTACGGGGCTAGGTACGATCGCTTAGATTGGATCGCTCACACAAAGCAAACTGCCAAGACATTTTTACAGGATATGAAGGAATATGGTACATTTGCTGAATTTAATTCCTCAACCTATTACGGTGTCGATCTTACCGTGCTAGGATTAATTCGCAAATATAGTAAGCTTGAAGAAATTCGCAGCTTCGGTCAAGAGGTTGAAGCTCAGTTATGGCAGATGATTGCATTGTTTTACAATGCTAAGCTTGAAAATCTATGTGGACCTTTTTCACGTGCCTATGAGATGAACATGCTCGATCATAGCTCACTTGGTATTTTCCTTTATATTGCCTTAGGTGATGAGTTCGAGCATCTCGCGGCCGATAATTGTGAGCTGGCACATAATATGTTAGTCGCATTGTTAGATATACAGCTACCACAGCAGATCCGTCACTATTTTACAGATGAACAGCCTGCTAGAGCCGTTGAAATCTATTACCGAGAGTTATGTGAGCGACATGCACCACATAATCGTCGACATCCTTGCAAAGTAACCGCATGGATTGAACCAAGGCTAATGCTTGGCGGAATAGCGGGCAGTCAAAATAGCAGTGGGCAGCTTCATCCTGCAACGATCCATTGGCAAGCAGCGACAGGTGACAACTACTACTTAAGACTGCTTCGACGCGAACCCAACGGTCATTGGAGCACCCATTACTTTGGCATTTTATACGATGTTGCAGTGGAAAAACGGACAATGGAGATCGCTGTAGATGTACATGCTGAGCATGATCTTGAAATTTATTTTGAGATTACAGGCAATGGACTATCCGCTGCGACCTTCTCCAATGGAGTCTGGAATTTGCCAGGTTTGCAGCTAACAATAAAGAATCAAGCTGTTCCTCAGGAAATCCAGCAATACTCCAATCGGATCGAGCATATTTACACTTACCAGCATCAGCAGGGTGCACAGCAGCTCCAGCTATCAATTGAGGCTGAACTTACAAACTAAGCTTACAAACAGTTAATAGTGGCAGTTACGGACGAGAGTTAATAGCTAGGCTGCGCTTCAAAAGAACGATCTCTCTTGAAGCGCAGCCTTCAAAACAAAAAGACGGGCAATTCGCCCGTCTAACTTTAGTTTATTGAGCTGACTCTTCAAGCTTCAGCTCCTCCTGCTTCAACTTACGATATTGCTTAGGAGTCATATCATATCGTTTTTTAAATACACGATGTAAGTAGTTTGTATTAGGAAAGCCATGCTTTATCGCTAATGCTTCGATTGTTTCCGAAGTACGCTCTAGCTCGGTACATATATTAGTTAATCTCATTTTCTCAACATAGCTACTAAAGGTAGAGCCCGTATATGCTTTTAAAATTCGCTGCAGCTGCCGCGGACTGATATGAATGCGGTCTGCAACATCCTCTAGCGATAGTTGATCAGCGTAGTTGTCTTTAATAAATTGCTGAGCTAAGCGGCAGCGGAACCAATTCATATCACGTGATGGCATTGCCTTCTGCGGCTCTGGAAAGTAGCCTCTTGCTGTTCGCAGAAGAATTTGAATAATCGCTTGCTTAATGGTTGTCATCAAGCCGGACTGACCTTCATACCAAGCACGATAAGCGGTAAGGAAAGGCTCCATCGCACGAAAGCGGTCAATCGTAGGTCGTTTGGGAATGGCATTCAATTGCTTAATACAAGCTACTGCTTCATTCCATTCGTGGTCCTCTCCCCACCCTGGAGCAGGAGCACGGTCTTCGAGCTTAATAATTTTTATCCGTAAGCATAGCTCATCCATAGCTTCATAAGGATCTGCCTCCTGATAATGAGCGACAGAGGGTGCAGTTAAATACATCATCCCTTCATGAAGCTGAAAGCTGTTTTCTTCCAAAATCACTTTACCATGTCCACGAGGAATAAAATGAAACTCATATTCCTCGGCATGGATATGAAATAAATCTATTTTTCCAGGAGGGAAGGTTGTGTGATGAAATCTAATTACTCGGATTCCATAAGGGCCCCAGCGAAAATCGGCTTGCAGCTGTTCCAAGGCATGTCGCTGTTCCTTCATTAGTTCAAATGTATAATGATGGTCAGAATATTGAGATTCATCAGGCAAGCTATCACCTCCTAGAGATTGATCTATAGCAATATAGCTTTTTTCTCTTTATGTGAAAGAATAGCCGCTTCAACCAATGTCGTCAAGTCCTGAGCTACTAAAATATTATCATCATGCTGTTTTTTCTGCTGAATATGACTCACCCATTGGTCAAATGGTATTGGCAATGCTGCAGGCAGCTCTTGCTCGTACCATGTCTTCGTGTCTAGCTCTGGGTTAAGAAAGCTTCTAAGCTTCAGCTTGTTGTCAATCGCACTGTAAACAACGCTACCGTTTTGTCCATGAACCTCAACTGTAAATGGGGTAGCCTGATTTACAAAGCCAGCTTCAACAATGCCAATCGCGCCAGTTGGGTAGGATAGAGTAACAACTGCGTTATCCTCTACTTCCTTTCCCGACATATAACCAAAGCTAGCATAAACGCTTTGCGGCATACCTAGCAGTTCACGGACAACATACATTGGATGACAGCCTAAGTCGATTAGCACGCCTCCCTCCGCTTCTTGTTTGTTAAAGAATTGCGGTGGTAAGTAACCATTAGGTGCGGCTTCTGTAGGCAGAGCACCATAATGCGCTAATGTTGCTCTAACACGTGTAAGCTTACCTAATAACGGCAGCTGCTGCTTGATCCCTAATAGAAACGGCATCGATAAACGCGGCAGCGATACGGTAAATACAACACCGGCCTCCTGCATTGCTTCTACAATTTGCTCACATTGCTGACTAGTGCTAGCGATCACCTTTTCCGTAAAGACATGCTTTTTCGCTTGCGCTGCAGCTAGCATAATTGGAAGGTGCTGTGAAGTAGCCGTTGTAACAATTACACCTTGAATCTCAGAGTTAGCCCATATCTCATCCAGATCATCGACGAATGGAATGTTGCGAGCATCTGCTTCCGCTTGTCCACGTTGCTTGTCTTCATCCCAAATGGCAACTAGCTCTACATCTGGATGGTTTATCGCTTGATTGGCGTAATCCTTGGCATGAACATGCCAAAAGCTTAATAATGCAACCTTAATACATTTGGAATTCATGGTGCCAACACCGACCTTATTCAAAGTATACTGCTTTACCTGTACGAGAAGATTCATAGATTGCATCTAAAATTTCAGACACAACAAGCGCTTGTTTAGGTGTTACGATGGGCTCCTTATCGTTAAGGATCGCATCAATCCACATGCGCATTTCAACATCCTGCATGCTTTCTTTTTTACCTTCGTAGAAGTCAGCACCTTTAGGATCTAGCTTAAACTGATTTTCGTATAGCTTACCGTGAACCTCGCCATTAATTCGAAGGCCATCAACCATATCAGCACCACCTTCGGTACCGCATAGCGTTGTGCGTGCTTCACGTGTATCTAAAATATTTAGTGCCCAGCTAGCTTCGATGACGATTGTTGCGCCATTTTTCATAACAATCATACCAACAGCGGAATCTTCTACCTTAAATTTTTCAGGATCCCATGATCCCCAAGAGTTCGCTGCATTTTCTTTCTTGGATAGCTTGTGGAAGGCAGTACCTAATACCACTTTAGGCTCGTAGTTATCCATCATCCATAAAGTTAGATCAAGTGCATGCGTACCGATGTCAATTAGAGGTCCGCCACCTTGCTTTTCTTCATCAAGGAATACCCCCCAAGTGGGAACGCCTCTGCGACGTACAGCATGTGCTTTAGCATAATAGATTTCACCAAGCTGGCCTTCTTCGACCATCTTTTTTAGTAGCATGCTATCTGAACGAAAACGATTATTGTAGCCGATCGTTAGCTTCTTACCTGATTTCTCAGCTGCTTCAAGCATTAAGCGGGCTTCTTTAGCTGTTTTAGCCATTGGCTTCTCACACATGACATGCTTCCCTGCTTCTAATGCTGCAATGGTAATGACTGCATGTGTATCGTTAGCTGTACAAATATGAACAACATCCACATTGGCATCAGCTAATAGTTCGTTATAATCTGTATATACCTTTGCATCAGCTGTGCCGAATTGTGCACAAACTTTGCTGGCTTGTTGCTCTACTACATCACAAAAAGCTACAATCTCAACCTGTTCAATTTTTGCCAAGCTAGGTAAATGTTTGCCAGTTGCGATACCACCGCATCCGATTATACCAATTTTTACTTTTTGCATCATTAAACCTCCTAGAGTTGTAATGATGCTCATTCTAGCATGAACATTATTATGAAAAAATGAATGAAGACGACTTATAAAACTATACTTTTGCGACATGTTTATTGTTTTTTACAATTTTATTAATTTTATTATGCAACTTTCCTGTTACAATAATAGTAGATTATTTTATGATTCTTTTGTGGATAGGAGCTGTATAATGCGCATCTTGCAATGGATTTGGAAAACGGTTACAACAAGGTTCAAATTCAAATTAATGCTCAGCTTATTTATTATTATTGTCGCCTCTTCTAGCATCGCTGCAGCCTATACTTACTTTAGTAATCAGAAGCTGCTCTCAGAGGAGCTAAGTAAGCAGGTAGCAATATCCAATCAAGAGGCGTTTAACAAGCTAGAGTTAAAGGTACAAGATCTAAAGCGTATCTCTCAGATCATTGTCTTTAACCGTGAGATCGAAAATATGATTCATCGCTACAAAGAATATGAAAATACTGATCTCTTTGAGTTATATATTGAAAAGCAGCGGATTGACGACCTGATTAATCAATTACGCTCAGATGCTCCCTACATCACTGGATTATATCTGATGGATTTACGTGGTGAGGAGATCTATTATCGCTATAATACACCGGCCATCAATGACCTTAATCTCTATTCGTTACAGTCGATTCGAGATCATGTATTGAATTCAAACGGTGCTCTTCAATGGTCGCGCTTAGCCTTACCAAGTGATATAGAACCTTCTGGCTTTCGAGATACCATCGTTGCCTCAAGAGTAATGAAAAATAATCAGCTTGTGGAATATGGCATTCTTATTATGACGATCGATGAATCCTTTTTATCGAGTGGTCTTGACGAGCTAAGCAAGCAAGGCGCTGACCGAGTTTATTTATTTAATAAATCTCAACAGCTGCTATACAGTAATGATACTTCTACAACTGAAGCGCAATTAGAAGAGCTGCTACAGCTATCGGATAACACGCAAAGTAATGAAAAGGAGCTATATACACGTAATGAATCAGTCGATATGCTCGATGAAAGCTTTATCCTTATTAGCTTGAAGTCATTAGAAGAGGTTCAAAATAAGAACCAGGCTGTCTCCCTCAATATCGTTAAAATTGGCTTATTAATTGCGATATGTGCCAGTACGCTATTAGCAATTATGCTGGAGAGAATTTTATTACCACTTGCTGATGTGATGAAGGGATTGCAACGATTACGAGCTGGTAAATTTGAAACACGGCTTAAGGTTAGATCTCAGGACGAATTAGGATATATTGGCGAAAGCTTTAACCAGATGACAGAGCAGGTTGAAAATCTCATTAAGGAGGTCTATATCAAGCAGCTAAATGAGCAGGAAGCGGAGTTAAAGGTACTCCAAGCCCAATTGAACCCGCATTTCCTACATAACTTTTTCAATGAAATTTACTGGAAATTGCACCTGCAGGGTGAAGCTCAAATTGCTCATTTAATTGGTGCCGTTTCGGAAATGCTAAAGCATTCGCTTATGCCAATACGAACACCAACTACTGTCAATGAAGAGATTAAGCAGATCAATAATTATGTCTCCATTCAAGCGGAATTATTTGAGAATGACTTTGAGTTCACGCTAGAGGTAGAGGAGCATGTTCGCTCCTATATGATGATTCGCTCAATTCTACAGCCGCTGGTTGAAAATGTTTTCGTTCACGCCTTTCGGAATATGGTGTCACACAAGGTTTTAAAAATCTCAATATTAGAAAAGGATGAAATGCTGCAAATTCATATTACGGATAATGGCTGCGGCATTCATCAGCATATTGTCGATAAAATTCTTGATTTTAATGACTATTATAGCAGTCATGACGTGCGTGAAAGCTTAGGAGTGCGTAATGTTGCACGAAGAATTCAGCTTCTTTACGGTTCACCATATCATTTAGACATTACAAGTGTACCAGATAAAGAAACAACGATTAGTTTATATCTTCCAATTCTTACGAATGAACGTACTGCATAAGAAGACAAAAACTATAGGGGGCGTTACACTATGTTAAAAGGCAATGTGATGATTGTAGAGGACCAATACCATTTTCGTAAAGGCTTAGTAAAAATGATAGAAAGTAGTCATCATAACTGGAATGTCGTCAGTGAAGCAAGCAATGGACAGGACGCATTAAAAATGCTCGAAGCTCATCAGCCTAATCTTATATTAACCGACATAAGAATGCCCGTAATGGATGGAATTGAATTCGTCACAAAGGTTAGAGAGAAATATCCTAAGACGCAAATCATTATATTAAGTGGCTACCGCGATTTTGAGTATGCAAGATCTGCCATTAAGCTTGGTGTAATCGACTATTTAGTAAAGCCTTGTACTGTCGATGATATTAACACTATGCTAAATAAGGTAACTGAATTTTTTAATTCTATGGTTCAAACGGAGTCTGTAGAGCTAGCTACTAGTAACAAGGATCAAGAGGATAAGGGGATTTCTTCCGAGGAGAAACAAAAACGAATCATCAATAAAGCGATGACGTATATCGAGCTGCATTATGCTGACGACTGTCGTCTAACTGAGGTTGCTAGTCATGTAAAGCTTAATCCGAGCTATTTTAGTGTGCTATTCAAAAAAATGACCGGATCAAGCTACTCCCATTACTTAATTAATTTTCGTCTGGAAAAAGCATTACAGCTTCTAATAACAACCGATATGAAAGTGATGGATATCGCCGCAGCTGTAGGTTTTGAGGGCTCGAATTATTTTACGAATGTATTTCGTCAAGTTTATGCGATATCACCTAAGGAATATCGTAATCAGTACCGAGAAAATTTAAAGCTTAAGGATGGGGGTGGCTTATGAGCTGGAGGCTACTTATCGTTCTAGTGACGGCTTTGGCATTAGCGGCATGCAGCAACCAAGAGACATCTGAGCAACAATCGAATAAGCTTGGCAGCACCTCACTTGTTGTGCAGGATCGAGGTCAAGTAGCGTCGTTAGAAGGCTCCTACGAAAACAACCGCTGGACACGTTGGATATTAGAACACAGTCCAGTGGATGTTCAATTCGTGCCGATATTGCGAAGCGAATCTAAAAAAATATTAAATGTTATGTTTGCATCAGACTCTGCACCTGACATCATCAACGAAACAAATGCTGCTTTTCGAAATTATTTGTATGAGCAAAAGCAGCTAATGCCATTTGATGATTATTTGCAATATATGCCTAATTATACAGCGCTACTAGAAGACTATCCTCAGCTTAAAACAGCAGGCACTAAGCCAGATGGAAAGCTCTATGAGATTGGGCGGGTTAATGAAGCTAATCCTCTACACGTTATCTTTATTCGGACCGACTGGCTTGAAGCGTTGAATCTACCTGTTCCTGAAACCACCGAGCAATTGGTTGAGGTCGCATACGCATTTACTTACCATGATCCTGACCGCAATGGAGTTGACGATACTTATGGCATCAATATGAGTTATAACGCAGAAGGTGCAATTAACGAGTTATTTGGTGTGCAGTTAAACAATAGCTGGGGGTGGCAAGACGATAGTATCATCCGACAATGGGAAAAGGAATATTATGCGTTACAGTTCAAAAAGGAATTGTATGATTTAGGTGTCGTCGATCCCAAATATATGAATGATAAGGATGGATTAAAGGCAAAGCAGGATTTTATTAACGGTAAAATCGGAATTTATGTTAACCATAGCTTGAATTGGACAGAATTTGCGATTAAAGACATCAAGAAGCTTAAGTCGAACGAGCCAGCTGCAAAGATCGCTCCGCTTGAGTACCCTGTCTCACCTGTCGGTCAATATACCGGTGCAATTGATAATCCAATTCAGATGACCACTGTACTCAATGCCTCTACCGCTGATCCTGTTGCGGCGGCACGATATATTAATTTTATATTAGAGCCTACGACCTCCGAAAAGCTGCTAAAAGGAGAAAAAGATATCCATTGGGTAGAAGGCGAGAACGGTTGTCCTATGAATACGGATATTATTAAATGGCAAACCGAGGTAGGCTATGCGAATACTGGGGCCTATGGCTTATTTTTAAGCAAAGGAACAAACCCATGTAATTTCGTCATTAGTCATTTTAATCCTAATGATTCAATACAACAGGAAGCGATCGAGCTTTATACTACCACGAGAAAGCTTTACATGGACCATTCTAAGCTATATCCAGGCATCACGCTCGGAGATTACCTTCCCCCATTGCCGGCTGAGCTAGAGGTGATTCGAATTAAGCTTGAAGAGGATATTAAAAATATTTATCTTCAAGCGATTATAAGTGGCGAGGCATATTCCGCAGAGCAAGCGATTGAGGACGCGAAAAGTATCTGGTTAAATAACGGCGGAGAAAAATTAACTGTTTTTATGAATGATTGGTTTCGTGAAAATCAGTCGAGCGCCTTCCTAATCGAGGATGTATGGAAAATTGTGGATGAACAACAGCGTATGTTAAGCGAAGTCGAAGCCCGCACAACCCAATAAAAATTTGTAAAGCTTTTATTAAAACTACAATATTTTTAGCAATATTTTTTGTTAAGCAATGTTCAATAATAGGGATAAACCGTTGATATTATGCGGTTTATCCCTATTTTTATTTTCTCCAAGCAGGAAAAAAATCAAATAATTTTACAATTGTTGAGGGACAAAAGCTGCTATAAAATTTGAAATGTAACCGGTATCATTTTATAACACAGATTGGAGGGCTTACATGATAGAAGCAGGGATTAATTTAGAACAAGCTACAAAATTTAAGAAAAAGCCACTTTATATTCGAATGTGGAAAGAGCGTTGGTTATATCTATTCATGTTACCTGGCTTAATCTACTTCATCATTTACAAGTATGTACCGATGTGGGGCGTACTGATGGCATTCCAGAAATACCAGCCTCATCTAGGAGTATTAAAAAGTGAGTGGGTAGGCTTACGACACTTTGAACGTTTCTTCTCAGAACCAGAGTTTTTCAGGTTACTGCGAAATACGTTGTATATCGCAACATTAGATACATTTATCTTCTTCCCACTGACCATTATTCTTGCCTTAATGCTAAACGAGCTGCGTTCTGAAATTTTTAAGCGCTCTCTACAAACTTTAGTGTACGTCCCTCACTTCTTATCTTGGGTTGTCGTAGTCGGTATTTCTTACATCCTACTCACAACTGAAGGTGGAGTAATTAACGAGCTACTAGCATTTCTAGGCTTTGAGAAAGTTCAATTTTTAATGAGCGAGGGCTGGTTCAGACCTTTAATCATTTTACAGATGATTTGGAAGGATGCCGGTTGGGGAACAATTATTTTCCTTGCAGCACTTGCAGGTATCGATCCAAGTCTATATGAAGCAGCGAGAATTGATGGCGCTAGTCGCTGGAGACTGCTCTGGAATATAACTCTACCAAGTATTAGAAGCACAATCGTCATTCTCTTGATTCTACGTCTCGGCAGCTTTATTGATCTAGGCTTTGAGCAAATCTTCTTAATGGTTAACCCGCTTAATCGCCAGGTCGGTGAGGTCTTTGATACTTACGTCTACTACGTCGGTATGCAGCAGGGACAATTCAGTTATAGTGCCGCAGTTGGCTTGTTCAAATCAGTTGTTGGATTAATTCTCGTATTAGGCTCTAACTGGGTAGCGAAGAGAATGGGTGAGGAGGGAATTTACTAATGAAGGAAAGCATTGGCAGTCGAGTTTTCGATGGATTTAACGCTATATTCCTAACCATATTTTCACTATGTACGTTTCTACCATTTGTTTATGTCGTCATTAATTCCTTCTCAACGAGTACAACGATAATTCCGACTTCTTTCTCTCTGGAAGCGTATGAGTATATTCTATCCTCGGTAACATTTTTGCGAAGCGTGAAGGTATCCATTGGATTAACTGTTATCGGTACATTGTTCCAGCTTATTATGACTTCTTTAATGGCGTACTCCCTCTCGCATAAATATTTGCCTGGGAGAAGCCTTGTACTGCTAATGGTTTTATTCACAATGCTATTTAGCGGCGGGATGATTCCAACCTACTTCGTCGTTAAGGATACAGGGCTAATGAATACATTTGCAGCTCTTATTATTCCATCTGCGATCAGCGCATTTAACCTAATTATTTTGAAAAACTTCTTTCAGAGCATTCCTGACGAACTGAAAGAGTCCGCTAGAATAGATGGCAGTCATGAGCTTGGCTTGTTATTCAAAATCGTTCTTCCCCTATCACTTCCAGCGTTAGCAACCTTCGGATTGTTTTACGCGGTAGGGATTTGGAATCAATACTTTAATGCGATCTTGTACTTAACTGATACAGCAAAATATCCCGTACAAGTTATACTTCGTCAGGTTATTATTCTAACCTCTGGGTCAATCGGTGATACAACCGAAATTGAATCCGTAACTTACTATGGTAACTCGATTAAGATGGCTGTTATCGTAATTGCGACTGTACCAATTATGATTGTCTATCCGTTTTTACAAAAGCATTTTGCGAAAGGTGTTCTATTAGGATCGGTTAAAGGCTGATGTACTTTACATCACTTTAATATAACTTAACTTTTTAAGAGGGGAATGATTAATTGTGTTAACAATGAAAGGTTCGTCGATTAAAAGAAGTGCGATTTACGTAACTGCTTTGGCTCTACTTCTTACAGGATGTTCTAACGGTAACAATTCTACAGGAGGTACGCCATCTCCAACACCTAAGGCTGTAGAAAATACAACAGATAAGCCAGCTGAGGATGTGAAGCAAGAACCATTAGAGCTATCTTTAATGTATAACTTTGATGGAGTTGAATTCCCGGAACCAGACAATGAAATTGAGAAATACATCGAAGAAATTACTAACACGAAGCTTGCTGTTACAGGTATGCCAGGTAGTGCATGGGAAGAAAAGCTGCCTGTTATGATCGCTTCAGGCGATATGCCAGATGCGTTCCCAATCCCACGCCGACATCAAAAGCTTCCTTATGTTATTAATGCTGTTCAAGCTGATATGTTCTGGGAAATCGGTCCTTACCTTGATCAATTCCCTAATCTATCAAAAATCAATCCAGTAATTTATGATAACATCAAATACGATGGTAAAACCTATGGTCTGCCTCGTGAGCGTGCACTAGCTCGCCGCGCATTCCAATACCGTTCTGATTGGTTAGCTAACTTAGGCATGGAAGAGCCTAAAACAATTGACGAGTTCTATGAAATGCTAAGAGCGTTCACGTACGACGATCCAGACGGTAACGGTAAGGACGACACGTATGGTCTAAGTGCTAAAGAGGTTGGTATGTGGTTTGCACCTTACTTTGGCGCACCTAACCAATGGAAAGTAGAAGATGGAAAATTCATTCGTGATGTTCAAACTGAAGAGTTCCTAAATTCATTGAAGTTTGAAAAGAAACTATATGATGAAGGCTTAATGAACAAAGACTTCACAGTAGTTGACCGTGCACAATGGAGTGGCGCTGTTGAAACTGGTAAAGCTGGGGTTCGTATCGACGTAACGGGTTCAACTGGTGGATTAGAGGTTGCAGCTCAAGAAAACCTTGGTGAAACAGCTACGTTCAGCATGTTCAGTATCCTTGAAGGTGAACATGGTAAACGCATTAATATGGAGGGTGGCCACAACGGTTTCTTCCTATTCCCTAAATCTAGCATTAAAGATGAAGCAGAATTATTAAGAGTCTTGAAATTCTTTGATGATCTAGCCGGAGAAGAGCTATCTAATCTATTCCACTGGGGTATTGAAGGAGAAAACTACGAAATTGTTGACGGAAAAGCAAAAAGAATTGACTTACCAGAAGGCGTGAAGCAAATCGAGTTTGGTGCTGCTTATGGCGCTCCACTTTCAACACTAGCTGCGGCAACAAATGCAATGCCTGGTGAGCTAGATGAACATGGTCAGCTTGAAGCTAAGCTTAACACTGAAAACGTTCAATACGGTATTGCTGATCCAACAATGCCGCTTATCTCGGAAACCTTCCTTGAGCAAGGTGCTCAGCTTGAAACAATCCTAACAGATGCTCATGTTAAATTCGTTATGGGTCAAATCGATGAGGATCAATGGAAAGCTGAAGTAAATAACTGGTATGAGCGTGGCGGTAAAAAGATTATCGCTGAATATGAAGAAGCATATGCAAAAAGCATTCAATAATAAGTAAACTAGTAAGCGAGAAGAGCCCGCTCTCCTCGCTTACTTTCATCATGATGAGAGAAGGAAGTGTATCCTTTGTTAATCACCGATCAGTGGATTACATCTTTTTTTGGTGAATATGATTGGTTACTTCGATTTTTAGTAAGCTGCTCTCTTGGTTTTTTTATCGGACTTAATCGAACGCATAAGCATAAGCCTGCCGGAGTTAAAACCTATATGTTTGTTGCTGCTGCCTCTACGCTTATTACGATCGTTTCAATTCAAAGTGTAATTTTGTATTCTTCGATACGAGAGCATATCATGATGGATCCGATGAGGCTGGCTGCACAAATCGTATCTGGTCTTGGTTTTATCGGAGCAGGAGTTATCTTAAAGGATGGAGTAAAAATTAGCGGGTTGACCTCAGCAGCGATGATCTTCTTCGCTGGCGGAGTAGGAATTGGAATTGGCGCTGGTCTGTATACGATTATTATTTTTGCAGTCATCGTTACCACCTTATTTCTAAAGCTTGGAGAATGGATTGAAAAACGAGATTCGCAAAAAAATTCTCATTGTGATGTCAATATTACTGCCCAAGATCAAGGATTATAAGGGATCATCCTTGAATAAGGTAGTATACAATAGATTAGGAGGATTACGATGTCTAAAAAGTTAATCATCTTTCTTGATAGTGGTGATACCATTATGAACGAGGCTACAGAAGTTTATGAGGGTAATACTGAGCTTGTTTTATCAGTAGAAGTTATTCCTGGAGCAGATACAATGGTTAAGGAGCTTCATCAACGCGGATTTACTTTAGCCATTGTAGCAGACGGATTAGCACAATCGTTCAAAAATGCTTTTACTCAGCACGATATTTATCAATACTTCACTTCATTAACGTATTCTGAACAGGTTAGAGCATTAAAACCAAGTCCTCGCATGTTCAAAGCAGCTATGGGGTCACTTGAGCTTACGGACGAAGATCGTAGTAGAATTATTATGGTTGGCAACAATTTGAGCCGTGATATTAAAGGGGCGAATCTTATGGGAATAACAAGTGTCCATATGAGCTGGACCTCTCGCTATCCTAAAACACCTGCAGATGAAACCGAGGTGCCTGATTATACCATCGCTACGCCGATGGAGCTAATTCAATTAGCTGAAGAATTAAATAGTAAATTAGAGCAAGGACTACCTATCAAGCCAGCTTTGAAGTCAGTATAATCTATAAAAACGTTTGGATTCCACTAGCTATGGAATTCAGACGTTTTTTTCATGCTGAAGTTCAATTAGTTATGCTTTGAAGAGTAAGTATGATATATTTGAAAATATTATCCATCTTACGTTTAAGTAGAGTTCACATATAGGAGGACTTCAGAAAAATGCAGGACAACATATATTGGTCGGTTGTGCAGTTTCAGGATTGGAATGTACTTGTTGCCGCTACAGATCAGGGCTTATGCTTTGTCGGGTCTAATAACGGTTCATTCAGTGAATTAGAGCAATGGGGAAACCGTTGCTTCTCTTCTCCCCTGTTCACAAAAAATGATTACTTACTCCAGCCATATGCCAAGGAGCTGAAGAATTATTTACAAGGCAAGCTCACGGAGTTTACGATTCCTACATGGTACAAGGGAACAGCTTTTCAAGAAGAGGTATGGCAGGCGCTGACGACTATCCCTTATGGGCAAACCTACTCCTATTCGCAAATTGCAGACAGTATTGGTAAGCCAAGTGCAGTTCGGGCAGTCGGAGCGGCAATTGGTGCGAATCCGCTATTAATTACGATACCTTGCCATCGTGTAATTGGGAAAAACGGAGCGTTAACTGGCTATCGTGGCGGCATTGAGATGAAAACAAAGCTATTGCATTTAGAGCAAATCCCTCATTAGTTATACAGCTTCGGAGCAATGGAATTCCTCGTAAATGACTAGGAATGCCTTGCTCCGAAACGATAATTATGGTTGCACATCTAACAACCTATGACTGGTTCTCTTTCATAACGGCAAGCAGCCTATGCAGCTCTCCATGAAGTCTGCGCAGCTGATCAACATCCACCTTACTATGTTCAAACAAGCGGCATGGAATACCTTGCGCCTTCTGCTCTAGCTCTCTCCCTGCTGCTGTTAATGTAATAATAACGCTTCGTTCATCCTGTTGATCTCGTTCACGTTGCACAAGCCCCGCGGATTCAAGCTTTTTTAATAACGGAGTTAACGTTCCTGAATCCAGGTACAATCTAGTCCCAAGCTCCTTTACCGTTACGCGATCCCTCTCCCAAAGCGCTAATAACGTAACATATTGTGTATATGTGAGATCAAATTCCTCTAATATAGGTCGATACAGCTTCGTTACCTCTCTAGAGCAGGCATATAACGCAAAACAAATTTGATCATCTAATTTCAAGCTTTCCTGAGCACTCATTTCAATTCACCTGCCATTCAATTGCATACAATCTTTTTTTATCGTACCACCCTCTTTATTTCATGTCAAAGTGGATAGACTAAAATTTAAGTAGGTTATTAGCTTGACACCAATAAATAAGTTGTATACAATTTAATTGTAATCAATTTTATTGAACTAAGGAGTTGAATTCTATGTCTATTTATAATATTCCAGTACAAAGTATTAAAGGTGCACAAGAAACGCTTGCTCAATATAAAGGAAAAGTTATGGTTATCGTGAATACCGCTACGAAATGCGGGTTCGCTCCACAATTTACAGGATTACAGAAGCTATATGAAAATTATCGCGAGCAAGGGTTAGTCGTTCTAGGCTTCCCTTGCGATCAATTTGCTAATCAGGAGCTAGACAATAATGATGAAATTGCTCAAGCATGCCAATTAAACTTCGGCGTAAGCTTCCCGCTATACGGTAAAATTGATGTGAACGGTAAAAATGCGCATCCACTATATCAATTTTTAACTGCTGAAGCACCGGGCTTTCTCGGCTCTAAAGCAATAAAATGGAACTTCACCAAATTCGTCATTGATCAGAACGGTAATGTTGTGAAGCGTTATGCTCCTAAAGATGATCCTTCAGCTATGGAAGAACTGATCGTTAAGCTATTAGCTAAGGGAGCTACTGTGCAAAACTAATCATATAGCGGCCCGTCAAAATAAGCTCGGCATACTTATAAATGTGAACTGCACCCAATTGTTAAATATGTCTAACTTTTAGGTGCACTTCATACTTGTAAAAGTAGTCCGAGCTTTGTTTTATTATTATCTGCTGGATTGTTCCATTATTGCTTAACGATCAGCATAATTGGCTTCGAGGTAGGCGATGAGCTTCCTCCCTTAGGCTCTACTGTTAATGTAATAAAATCAGTCGGACGTAACGAAGATGCCCCGCTAATATAGAGATGTCCTTCGGTACCCACCAATTGAATGATACCGAGACTGCTTGCTCTCTCTCCAGATATCGCCCAAGCCTGATAATCGTTTAGACCGATATGCTGCAGGTTTTCTAGCCATAAAAATGCCTCGCTCCAATCCTGCTTCAGCCATATATATCCACTGCTCGCTTGCCCTTCAGCAGTCTCTACCCGATAACGTGCACTCTCTATTCCATTAACGAAGGAAACGGCAGCTGGCTCATAATGCTGAACATATTGATCTACATGATCTGGTGTAGAAAATGTTGATCGAAGTCCGATAAAAGGCGATACAAGCAGCATAACCGCTGCAGCTGCTCCAGCAATAACAATCTTGTACTCCTTTGCCTTGTTGCCGAATTGATGCAAGAGTGCTTGTATTTTTACATGGCGTTGAAGTGAGTGAAGCTTTTTTTCTGACAATTCATAATAGCTAGTATCAGCTGTTTGGTGTGCCTGTTCCCCATCATGCAGCGTAACCGTTGGACTTGTCTTTTCCTTTCTGTCAGCTAGCAATTCTCCCCATTCCTCCACAAGCTCGCGACAAGCATGACAGCTAGGAAGATGCTGCTCTAGCTGTTGACGTTTCACAATTGGAAGCTTATTTAGAATAAAGTCTATCCATTGCTCCTCACGGTAACCGTTGCTGCATAACTGCCCATTATTGGCGTTGATCATAAGCATCTCCCCTTCCGTTCACTGTATGCCAGCCCTTTTTTACAAGCTGCTTGCGTAAATTACCAATGCCGTAGCGTAGCCATGATTTAACGGTTCCTAACGGTACTCTCCAATCTGTAGCGATTTCCTGATGTGTTTTTTCTTTGAAGTAGGCAGCGTATATTGCTTTTTGTTGTGAGGAAGGGAGTTCAGCAAGCGCTTCTAGAAGCAGCTCTTGGTCAAGCCTTGTCATTGCAACAGCTTCAGGGGTTACAGCTTCAATCCTCAGTTCTTGCAGCTCCGCATGTTGTTCAATGATAGTAACCTGATCTCTGCGTTGCTTTTTACGCACATAGTCTTTGCTGCGGCTGCGAGCAATGATCGCAATCCACGCATCTAGCGAGCCTCGGCTGCTATCGTAATTGTGACACTTGCGTAAAACCTCCAAAAACACATCATGGCAAACCTCCTCTGCCTCCATTCGATCATTGACTATTTTTAAGGCGATATGCATGACGAGCGGAACATATTGTTGATACAGCTCATTAAAGGCCTCTACTGAGCCTTCACGTATTGCTTGTAGCAGCTCAATACTGCAAGTCTTATCAAGCATTTCACATCCGTTACTGAAACAAACAGTCGCAAAGACTATTAAGAGGTGGCTCAAAACTTCCAATTTAGATTTAGTAATGCAATGAAGTTGATTGAAAACTGATGCTCCAAGCCTTCACGCTGTTGTTTCTTTCCTTGTTCAACGTGCTCCTTCATTAGCCTGCTTACGTTCATATGGCTAATAAGTGACCCTAGCACTCCCAAGGCGTAACTTCCCCATTATCAGGTACAGCAATAGCACGCAATTCCAGCTATTGCGCGTAACGGCTTCCTCCTTTGCCTAAATTAGGTCGTAAATAACTTTTCTATTCAGTATCTTAAATCAAAATTTACAGACGCTCAACTGCTTCAAAAAATTTTTAAAAATTTATAGAATGGATAAATCCAATGGTTCTACTTCTGTCGTATAGCTAGATGAATACTATACTTTGACAGGAGGGATTTGCATGCGAAAAGCATGCCGCCAAGCATTAATGCTGGCATTATCAATTGCATTATTATGGACTAGCTTTGCAGTAGGTACTGACTCAGCCAAAGCAGCCACCAATCTCGAGCTGTATACACCGTATAGGCAGTTAACGGCAGCTCCTGGAGATTCTATTAACTATTCTATTGATCTAATTAACCTTACTGATTCAACGCAGTTAGCCAATCTCGGATTTACGACGAACCATAAGGATTGGGAATATGAGCTAACTACAGGTGGAAAAAATGTACAGCAGCTTGCAGTAAAGGCTGGAGATTCTCAAACATTAAGCTTGCGCCTTGATGTGCCATTACAAGTCGATGCAGGTCAATTTCAATTTACCGTTAACGCAGGGGATGCATCAATGAATTTGAGTGTCGTCGTTGCTGAAAAAGGAACGTATAACTCTAATTTTGAAATAAAGCAAGATAATATGGAGGGTTATGCAGGTTCCAGCTTTACGTTCTCTGCCACTCTTCGCAATCAAACTGCTGAGGAGCAAACGTATGCACTAGCAGCAGCACCTGAAAATGGTTGGGAGGTTAGATTCCAATCAAATAGTAACTATGTTTCATCTATTACGTTAGAGCCTAACGCCACACAGACATTAACTATTCAAGTCAATGCACCAGAGGGTGTAGCTGCAGGTGACTACAATATTCCAATTGCAGCTTATAACAATGCAACGAAAGCAGAATCTTCGATTAATGTTTCAATTATTGGTTCTTATGGTTTGTCATTAAAAACTGCTGATGAGCGTTTGAATACTTCAATTACTGCTGGCGACAGCAAAGCCATTGAGCTAATCATCGAAAATACTGGAACAGCAACACTTGAAAACATTAGCCTATCATCCATTACACCAACTAACTGGCAGGCGCAATTTGAACCAAAAACAGTTTCAAGCCTAGAGCCTGGAAAAACCGCTACTGTGCAAGCTGTCGTAACCTCTAGCGAGGAAGCATTACCTGGCGATTATGCGATGAGCATTTCAGCTAGAACAGACCAAAAATCAGCTGATGTTTCGATTCGAGCAACAGTAAAATCATCCGTATTATGGGGATGGATTGGAGTTGCCATTATCGTTGCGGTGCTTGTAGCCATCTATGGCTTGTTCCGTCGCTATGGGAGGAGATAATCGTGGAACCCGTCATTGAGCTAATTAATTTGACAAAGCGTTATACGAACTATACTGCTGTTGATTCGCTTAATTTGACGCTCTATCGCGGGGAGGTGTTTGGCTTGCTTGGACCTAACGGTGCCGGCAAGACTACAACAATATTAATGATGCTTGGACTAACGGAACGTAGCGAGGGTGAGGTCAAGGTTCTTGGCTATGATCCCAATTTCGACGCAATTGCTATTAAATCGAAAGTAGGCTATATGCCTGACGATATTGGCTTTTATGATGACCGTACCGCAATCGATAACCTCATTTATACAGCGCGCCTTAATGGCTTGGATAGTAAGAGTGCAAAACTTCGAGCTGAGCAATTACTACAGCGTGTAGGCTTAGAAAACGCTGCGAACAAAAAAGTTAGCACGTTCTCACGCGGGATGAGACAACGTCTAGGCTTAGCTGATGTGCTAATTAAGCAGCCGCAAATTATTATATTGGATGAACCAACGCTCGGGATCGACCCTGAAGGCGTTCGCGAGCTGCTGGAGCTAATTTCAGTACTAAGTAGAGAAGAGAAAATTACGGTGCTGTTAAGCTCTCACCATCTGCATCAAGTACAGCAGGTTTGTGATCGTGTCGGGCTATTCGTGCAAGGCAAGCTTATAGCCTGTGGAAATATTGATGAATTGTCAGCAGCATTAAATGAAGAGAACACTGTCACTATTCAACTTGAGGTAGATTCCTTAACGAGCATATTAAAGCAAAAGCTTGAGGAGTTAGAGCAAGTATTGCAGGTTCAAGGGGCAACGCAAAACGGTTCAACCGAGCAAGTTCAAATTATATGCAGTGCGGACATTACGCCTGAAATCGCCAAGCTCGCTTCGCAGCATGCACAGCTCTATATGATTCAGCGGCGTGTTTACGGTCTAGATGATATTTATCATCGCTACTTTGAAGGAGGAGAGGTACGTGAAGCTGCAACAAAAGCTTAGCTCGCCGTTTCAATTTGGGCGATTCCGCGATAAAGCTGGACGACAGGAGCAAAACAGCCAAGCTAATCATTCAACCGTTTCTAGTCAAAAAGCGATCAATAAGCTAGCTTCCAGAAAAGCTCTATGGGTGATGGTGCAGAAGGAATTTGGCGATCACATTACGTCGTGGCGCTTCTCGATTCTGTTAGCGATTATTGTACTTGCATGTATAGGCTCGATTTATTCTGCGATCACTGCATTACAAGCGCAAGGCAACTCGGCATCGCTGCAGAGCTTTCTGTTTTTGAAAATATTCACGCTATCAGACGGAAGCATTCCGCAATTCACGCAGTTTGTCGCATTTTTAGGTCCGCTGATGGGGATTGCATTAGGCTTTGATGCTGTGAACACAGAGCGCAGCAAAGGAACATTAAGCAGATTAATGTCACAGCCGATTTATCGTGACGATTTCTTAAAAGCTAAATTTATTTCCTCTCTGTTGCTCGTAACCGTTGTAATTTTTTCGCTAGGCTTTCTTGTGATCGGACTTAGCTTAATCGTTATCGGTTACCCGCCAACGCCAGAGGAATTTATGCGCGTCATCTGCTTTTTGCTGACGGCTGTTGTATATGTAGGCTTCTGGCTGAACCTGTCAATCCTATTTTCAATCCGCTTTAAGCAATCAGCAACAAGTGCGTTATCTGCAATTGCAATTTGGATATTCTTTACCGTGTTTTATGGCATAATTATTAATTTGGTGTCTAAAGCATTGGTCCCAGATCAAAACGGAACAACGGATGATATTCTAAGATATTATGGTCAGCTTGATCTACTCTCCAATATTTCACCAGCAGAGCTGTTCAGCGACATTACAACAACCTTGCTCATGCCTAACGTACGCTCACTCGGCGCATTAACAATGGAGCAAGTAACACTAGCACTAGATAGCCCGCTAGCACTAGGACAAAGCATACTGCTAGTATGGCCACAGCTAACAGCACTACTAGCCCTAACAGCCATCTGCTTCGGCCTATCCTACTACCTATTCATGCGTCAGGAGATTAGATCACGTTCATAATAATAACAGCTTAGAAACAAGGAGTGCGCGCGAGCTTCGAAGGTTGACTACAAAACTACTTCAACGAAGGAACAGATAGCTCTATACAACGAAGTGTGTCGCTTTTAGAGCAGATGTTAACAAATAAACTAAATTCATAACATCTGCTTTAAACCGCGACGATTAGAGCTATCT
>Ga0182739_1000102_pt1 | contig 169001 bp, 134 predicted proteins | sample eDN5th30CBELigBY_FD_128873 | JGI IMG/M metagenome (GOLD analysis project Ga0182739, IMG submission 128873) | Enriched backyard soil microbial communities from Emeryville, California, USA - eDNA 5th pass 30_C BE-Lig BY (version 2) (version 2) | ecosystem: Environmental > Terrestrial > Soil >...
GTGGATTGAAACACTGTCGCTAACGGCAATGGCGCTGGTGGCGGTAGTCGCGCCCCGCAGGGGCGCGTGGATTGAAACACTGTCGCTAACGGCAATGGCGCTGGTGGCGGTAGTCGCGCCCCGTAGGGGCGCGTGGATTGAAACTCGGACCGCACGCTGGCCGCGCCGGCCACGACCTGTCGCGCCCCGCAGGGGCGCGTGGATTGAAACTCTGCGATTGCACACTCGGCACCGAGCCGCTGGAGGTCGCGCCCCGCAGGGGCGCGTGGATTGAAACGCGCCGCTCACCGTGATCTATCTCACGAGCGACGGGTCGCGCCCCGCAGGGGCGCGTGGATTGAAACCAGACCGCGTACGTCGGCGGCTGTGGAACTCGCGGGTCGCGCCCCGCAGGGGCGCGTGGATTGAAACAAGCCAGCAAAGACCGCACTGCGCATGGCGCGCGGTCGCGCCCCGCAGGGGCGCGTGGATTGAAACCGCCGTCTTGGTGTAGTGCGCGAGCCGGTAGGGCGGTCGCGCCCCGCAGGGGCGCGTGGATTGAAACACCTTCGCGAGGAAGTGATACGACAGGGCGCCGGGTCGCGCCCCGCAGGGGCGCGTGGATTGAAACGGCGATCGTTTGCGGGCGGCGCGCGAAGCTAGTGGTCGCGCCCCGCAGGGGCGCGTGGATTGAAACATATCGGCCTCGATCCGTGTGCGCACGCGCTCGGGTCGCGCCCCGCAGGGCGCGTGGATTGAAACGCAAGGGTGGAAACGACCAGATCGCCCAAGTTGAGTCGCGCCCCGCAGGGGCGCGTGGATTGAAACAGAGCTGAGGCGACTTTCGGAGCTGACCAGCTACGGTCGCGCCCCGCAGGGGCGCGTGGATTGAAACGTGTCACCGAGCGCCCCACCGTGGTCAAGACCGGTGTCGCGCCCCGCAGGGGCACGTGGATTGAAACGCCTACATCATCGGCAACTTCAACGGACTGGCCGGGTCGCACCCAGCAGGGGCGTGTGGATTAAAACGCGCAATCCGATGAGGTGGGGGAGGTCATCCTTGCGTCGCGCTCCGCAGGGGGCGTGGATTGAAACCAGAAGATGCGTGTCGTTACTCGCTACGAGTATGAGTCAAACTTTGAATAGTTTCGGATCGAATGTATATATCAAGGTGATGCTGTTAATTATGTCTTCCGCGGGCATTAATTTAGTTCAAATCTAATTTGATGGGAAATAACTTATTGACTTGTAGCGGGCATAAGTGCAACATCCCTCTCGGAGTGTAGAAACTCCTCGTAAAGCGGCTCCCACCTCCGACAATCCGGTGGGTTTTTTGTGCCCTAGATTTTTTCAGGGCAGCTCGGTGCGTTTTTGTGCCGGGAGGGCGGCCAATACAACACCCTGCGAAGGGAAATACGCCCACCGTCTTTACGCGGTTTCTAACCTCCCGGCATCCCGGCGCATCATGCGCCGGCCTGCTGTCGCTCCGCCGGATGCGGGCAGCCGTGATCCTGGCGGATTCATTGGATGACGCGAGGTAAGGAGATCGACATGAACGAGGACAGCACCGGCCGGCCGCGCAAGGTACGGCGTACGAAAGACAGCATCGCCGCGCAGCGGCGGACGGCCAGAGGCCGGCAGCGGTGTATGGGCCGTGAGGAACGGGTGGTGGACGCCGGCGCATCGCAGGCCGGAGCCCCTGGAGCCCGAAGGCCACCCGCCAGGACAGCACGTAACCCCGCGGTATTCGCTCCCGATCCGCGCCAGCTCCCGCTCTGGAAGCCGCGGCTGGATCTGCCGGCCGCCGACAACGCGCTGCATCACTGGCGCAAGCACGCGCCGGACCTGCCGGAAATCCCCAATGCGCTGCACTACGTGCGCACCCTGCACGCCCTGGCGCAGGGCGGGGCGAAGCGCTTCCTGACCAAGATCCGCGCGAATGGGGATCGCCTCTACTACGACCCCTTGCGCAACCTGCTGGCGGTGCTGGCCTATGACGGCCAGCCGCGTACCTTGTTCCGCCTACAGGGCGGGATCGACTACTGGAACGGCCTGTAGCGGGCCCGGGCCGGTCGCCCATCGGCCTGATGGGCGGCCGGCCTTGCAATGGGCGCCTTCTCGCCCCGCATCGGTGCAGACCTCGCCGCGGCAGCAAGGCCGGCACCGGCGTCCCCCGCGTGGCCCCTGTCGCCACCGTTTTCCGTGACTCCTCGTGAAGGCGGGTAGAGGCCGTGCGCCACCAGCGGTGTGCGCGATCGGGGCCAACCCCGCCAACCGCGTACGCGAACGAGGGCAGGCCGATGACCGGGGTGGATAGATCGAAAGGTGAGGAGCCGGGGCGCCGCGGGCGTCCGGGCCGCGCAGGCGGGTGGGTGCTGGTGGCCGGGATGGCCTTGCTGGCGGCGGATGCGGGCAGCCAGCAGATCACGGTGCACGTGATCGCCAGCGGCGGCGGGGTCAGCCGCTCGGCGGGCGGTTGCCGCGTGCTGGAGGCGAGCCTCGGCGAGGCGGTGGGCGGGCGTTCGAGCGGCGGCGGCTACACGGTGACGGCGGGCTTTCTGGCCGCGACCGGTGGCGTGCGGCGCGATGCGATCTTCAACAATGGCTTCCAGGGGTGCCTGTGATGAACCTGTTTGCGGTGATGGGAACGATGGGGCACCGCTGCGCGCGTGCCGTCGTGTTGGGGTGGCTCGCCGCGTTGGTGGTGCCGGTGGCCGCGGCGCCGCAGCTTCCGGACTTCGTCTACCAGGGCCGCCTGCAGCAGGGCGGTGCGTCGGCAAACGGCGCGTTCGACTTGAGCTTTGCGCTGTTCGACGCGCCGGAGGGCGGCAACGCCGTCGGTGCGACGATCACGGAGACCGATTTCCCGGTGACCGATGGCCTGTTCAGCGTCTCGCTGAGCTTCCCGGGGGCCTTCACCGGCACCCAGCTCTACCTGCAGGTCACCGTCGAAGGCACGCCGATGCTGCCGCGCCAGGCGGTGGCGACCGCGCCGGTCGCGCAGTTCACGCTGAGCGGGGGCAGCATCAGCGGCCCGGCCGGCGGCGACCTGGCCGGGACCTACCCGAACCCGACGCTGCGCGACGGCGCCGTGACCAGCACGAAGATCGCTACGGGCGCGGTCAGCAACAGCAAGCTCGCGACCGATTCGGTCACCGCGTCGAAGATCTTCGCGGGTGCTGTGGGCACGTCGGAACTGGCCAGCGATGCGGTCACGGCCGAGAAGATCGCCAACGGCGCGGTGGTCACGGCAGCGATCGCCAGCGACAGCATCACGCGCGGCAAGATCGCCGGGGGCTACAGCAACGGCGCCATCGCCGCCACGGTCGGCGGCAATGACTGCAATGACTACGATGTCGGGGTCGGCGGTGCGGAGGTCAACGACGTGGTGTTCTTCAGCCTGCAGTCGGCGGCCAGCCTGGCGCAGAACATGCTGATCCAGCCGCTGCGCGTGCCGAGCGCGGGCCTGGTGACGCTGCGCGTGTGCAACCTGGCCAGCACGTCGCAGTCGACCGGCACGGTGGGGGTCTACATCCTGACGATGCGCTGAGTGGCCGGGCAGGTTTTCCGGACAGGTGCCGGCTGCCGCCGCTACGCGGCCGGCATCGCTTCCAGCGCCTTGGCTGCCCGCTCAAGGCCGCCGAGAATCGAATCGGCGACGTAGGCGGAGAAACCAGATGGAAGACGGGCTTTCACTTCATCGATCGCCGCAGGCGTGCGCGCCAGGATCGTTTCGATCAGCGGCTCGGCCGATTCACCGAAGCCGACGGTTCGCGCGGTGCTGCTGAAGTGCCGGCGCTGGATCGCGTGCATCACGTAGTGCTTGTTCTTTCCTAGCAGCGCCATCGCCAGGCGGATTTTTTGCGGTGACCATAGATTCGGGCCTTCGCCGAGCACCGGATAGGCCGACATCACGTCGTAGAGCGGCGCCAGGCGAAACCGTCCAGCCGGCAGCAGGTGAATGCTGAAGTTCTTCGCGTGCCCGTCCGGTGCGCGCAGCAGCCAGAACAGGATCTGCGTGGTCATCAGCATGCGTGCGTCGTTCTCGGCTTCGTCCGATTGCCGTAGCCGCTCGAACAGCGCCGGCAGCCCGGGTCCGCCGTCGCTTTCGTACTTTTGCAGCGGCGAGCGGTTCTCGATCTGACAGAAATCCTCCTGCGGCAGCCGCAGGATCCGCCGGCCGTCGGGTGCGATGCGGCGATCGAAGCGCTGGACGACCAGCACACGCTGTTCGCCGAACGTCGCGATGTCGGCTTGGGCTACGTCCAGCCCGTAGGCCTTCAGCAGCCGCAGGCACAGCCATTCGTTGTCGACCGAAGTCGTGAAGTCGGCTTGTCGGCCGCCGACGAGCCCGAGCGGCAGCTTGAGGATGTGGGTGGTCGGGGTCGATCCGTGCGGCCTCTGCCAGCGGCCGTCCCACCACAGCAACGCCGTTTTCTCCTGCGCGCCGGCGAGCGAGATGCGAAAGTCCGAGTCCGAATCGTGCGCGGCCGCGAATCGGCCGGGGGTGAGCATGTCGCGGATGGCACGCTCGATGGCGTCCTCGGAGAGGGGCGTGCCATCGACACGGTCGTAACCGTCCGGGGTCTCGTCCTCGTCGAGCAGTTGCACGGCGCCGACGCAATCGCGGCCGATCGCCTTCAGCAGGTCGAACGGCTCGACCGAACCGGTGCGGAAGCGCTCGGCGACCCGCGTGCGAATCGCATCGCTGTCGGGTAGCAGGTTGTCGAAGTAGTGATGGACGCGGTCGCCCTCGAGCGGGCGGTTTTGCAGATTGAACGGCAGCGACAGCGACAGCGGTCGGCCATACGGCGCCTGGACCCAGGCGTCGTCGTACTGAAGCTGGGTGTTCCCGCGCCGCGCGAGGGTCCACGTCGCCGCCCGATTGCCGTTGACCCATACGGCCAGGTGCCGGCTGTGCGATCGCCGGCCCATCTCACCACTCCGTGAAGCGCTGTGCGTCGGCGCTGCCGTCACGCGTGCCGATCGCCAGTTGGAGGTCCAGTGCCGCGCACCAGGCCAGCAACTGGCCGACGCTCAGCTCCTCGGCGTGCTGCTCGAGCTGGGACACCCGTGACTGGCTGAGGCCGATGCGCTTGGCCAGCGCGGCCTGCGAGAGACTGTGGGTCTTGCGCGTGGCCTGCAGGATGAGGCCGAGCTGGGACGGTGTGACCAAGGCCTGATGCGAGGACATGGGTTTTACCAGGATTATAGATAAAGCGAGCTTATGCGTTATTGGAATAAAAATCAAGTATCAGCATATCTAATAAGAGATCGCCCCGATCGGACACATGTTCAGCGGCGCGCCCTGTCACACAGCTTTAGCGCAAGCCCTTCATGCTGGCGGGTGAGTTTCTGCAACTCACTGACCGATCAGGGGGACGGGCGGCGGGCCGGTGGCTGGTGCGCGGGCCCGCGCCCTTCGTTTCATGGCACCCAATTCAACGCAATCGATCGATTCCCAGGCGGCGACGGCTTCGTCGGGCGCGTCTGCGCCAGCGGCGCCGGCCGGCCTGGCGGCCCTGCTGCGCCCGACGGAGGCGCTGGGCGCGGACGCGCCGCTCGCGATGGTGGGCGATCGCATGCTCGATCCCAACCACGAAGGCCTGCTGTCGCTGCCGATCGTCCACGAGGGGCGGCCGGTGGCGGCGATCAGCCGCTACGCGCTGATGCGCGTGTTCCTGATGCCGTTCGGCCGCGAGATCTTCGGCCGGCGGCCGATCATCGAGCTGGCCAACCGCGAGGTGCTGGTGATGCCGGTGGCCACGTCGATCCAGGACGCGGCGCGGCTGATCGCCGAGCACGTGAAAAGCCCGATCACCGAGGACTTCATCCTGACCGATGCGGACGGGGTGTACCTGGGCACCGGCGTGGTGCTGGACGTGCTGCGCGCGATGGACGCGCGGCTGGCGCAGCGCAACCGCGAGCTGCAGGGGGCGTACGACCGTGTGCGGTCCTCGCAGCTGCAGCTGGTGCAGTCGGAGAAGATGGCCTCGCTCGGCCAGATGGTGGCGGGGCTGGTGCACGAGATCAACACGCCGCTGGGCTACGTGCGCAACAACGTGGAGATGACGCGCGAGGCGCTGGCCGATGCGACGCAGCTGGTGGCGGCGGGGGAGGGCGTGCTCGGCGCCTTGCTGGACGGTGGCGAGCCGCCGGCGGACCTGCCCGACCGCATGGCGGCGCTGGCCGAACTGCGCACCCGCGTGGACACGGCGGCGCTGGAGGACCTGTCCGGCCTGCTGGAGGACACGCTGCACGGCCTGGGCCAGATCGGCGAGCTGATCGGGCACCTGAAGGACTTCAGCCGCCTGGACCAGGCGCGCACGCAGAAGGCGGACGTCAACCACCTGATCGACGGCGCGCTGCGCATCATCCAGCACATCCTCAACCGGCGCGGCATCCAGGTGGTGCGCGCGGTGACCGACGTGCCGGCGATCGAGTGCGCGCCGGCGCAGATCAACCAGGTGCTGCTGAACCTGCTGGGTAACGCGGCGCAGGCGATCGAGCACGACCGCGGCCGCATCATCGTGCGCACGCAGGTGCTGGGCGGCCGGCTGCTGGTCCTGGTGGAGGACAACGGCAAGGGCATCGCGGCGGAGGATCTGAAGCGGATCTTCGATCCGTTCTTCACGACCAAGCCGGTCGGGCAGGGCACCGGCCTGGGCCTGGCGATCGCGCACCAGATCGTGGAGCAGCATGGCGGCGTGATCCGGGTGGCGTCCAAGCCGGGCGTGGGCACGCGCTTCGTCGTGGCGCTGCCGCTGCCGGCGGGAGGCGCGGCGTGAGCACGCTGCCGACGGTGGTCTTCATCGACGACGAGGAGCGCATCCTGCGCTCGCTGCGGATGCTGTTCCGCGGCAAGGCGGAGGTGCTGGCGACGACGTCGGCAACCGAGGTGTACGGGTGGGTGCGCACGCGGCCGGTGCACGTGGTGGTCAGCGACCAGCGCATGCCGGGCGCGACCGGGGTGGAGGTACTGCGCGAGGTGGCGCGGCTGTCGCCGCCGACGATGCGCATCCTGCTGACCGGCTATGCGGACCTGGAGGCGGTGACGGCCTCGGTCAACGAGGGGGAGATCTTCCGCTTCGTCGAGAAGCCCTGGGACGGGCCCTACCTGGTCGATGCGGTGCTGCGTGCGGCGGAGACGGCGCGCCAGGACCTGGAGGCGGCGGCCCAGCCGGCGCCGGCGCGCGAACCGGCGCCGGTCGCGACGGCGGCGCAGGTGCTGGTGCTCGACCCCGCCGCGACGATGGCCGCGACCGTGCGCGAGCTGCTGCCGGCGTCGATCGCGGTGAAGGCGGCGGCGGACGTGGAGCAGGCGCTGCACGAACTGGCACGGCGCGAGACGGCGGTGGTGATCGCGGTGCTGACCGATGCGACCGGCGACGTGGTCGATGCGATCAAGCGGCTGAAGGCGCTGCGGCCGGCCACGCTGGTGATCGCGGTGTCCTCGATCCGCGACAGCCGCCTGGCGATCGGGCTGATCAACGAAGGGCAGATCTTCCGCTTCCTGCTGGCGCCGCCGGTGCGCGAGCTGCTGCGGCGCTGCCTGATCTCGGCGCTGGAGCGGCACGCGCAGCTGCGCACGACGCCGCGCCTGCTGCGCCGGCACGAGGTGGAGGCGCCGCGCGCGCCGGCGCCGTCGCTGCCGGGCCGCCTGCTGGATGCGTGGCGGCGCCTGCGCGAGGGCGTCGGCCGCTGAGTGCGGTGCCGGTGGCCGGCCCGGCCGGGGAGGCGCCGTAAGAAGGCTGAAAGATCGATCGGGTCTACTGCGTGCCGATCCCTTCCCCTGCCCACGACGGACCCGATGCACACCACCCACCGCATGACCGCGGCGATCCTCGCCGCCCTCGCCCTGTCCGCCGCGCCGTTCGCCGAGGCGGCACCCGTCGCGCTGAGCAAGCGCGGCACCTACGCGACCGGCACGGTGGCCGGCGCCGAGATCGTCGCCTATGACGCGGCGACCCAGCGCCTGTTCGTGACCAATGGCGCGACCGACCGCATCGACGTGGTGAACGTGGCCGATGCCGATGCGCCGGTGCTGGCCTTCAGCATCGACATCGCGCCGTATGGCGGCAGCCTGACCAGCGTGGCGTTCAAGAACGGTGTGCTGGCGGCGGCCATTCCGGCCGCGGACGGTACGCAGCCGGGCGTGATCGCGCTGTTCGACAGCGCCGGCGCGCACCTGCGCACGGTGCCGGCCGGCGTGCTGCCGGACCACGTCAGCTTCAGCCCGGACGGCCGCTACGTGCTGTCGGCCAACGAGGGCGAGCCGGTCGGCGACGTCGATCCGCCCGGCTCGGTGACGATCGTCGACCTGGCCGACGGCGCCGCCCAGGCGACGGCGCGGACGGTGGACTTCACCGCGTTCAACGGCCGCGAGAACGAACTGCGCGCCAAGGGCGTGCGGCTGTTCCCGGGCCGGGCCGCCGGCGTGGACCTGGAACCGGAATACATCGCGACGGCGCCGACCAACGACGTGGCCTTCGTCTCGCTGCAGGAGGCCAACGCCTTCGCGGTGATCGACCTGGCCGGGGGCACGGTGCTCGACATCGTCGCGGCCGGCCTCAAGAACCACGGCCGCGGCCTGCCGCGCGTGGAAACGCACGATTTCCCGCAGCTGCCGGTGCTCGGCACCACGCCGGCCGGCCAGACGATCCGCCTCGGCGGCTTCTCGGGGCTGTGGTTCGAGGGCGTGGACGCGGCCACCGGCCTGATGAAGTTCGTCACCGTGCCGGATCGCGGCCCGAACGGCGAGCCGACCGACGTCAACGGCGACGGCACGCTGGAGCGGCCGTTCGTGCTGCCGGGCTACCAGCCGCGCATCGTCCGCTTCACGTTCGACCCGGCCACCGGTGCGATCGCGCTGGGCGCGCAGCTGATGCTGTTCAAGGCCGACGGCACCACGCCGCTGACCGGCCTGCCCAACATCGGCAACGGCATCGACGAGCCGCCGGTGGACCTCAACGGCAATCCGCTGCCGCTGGACCCGCTCGGCGCGGACATCGAGGGCCTGGTGGTGGCGCCGGACGGCAGCTACTGGATGGTCGACGAGTACCGCCCGGCGATCTACCACTTCGACGCGGGCGGCCGCCTGCTCGACCGCCTGGTGCCGGCCGGCACCGGTGCGCTCGGCGGCCAGCCGGCCGGCCACTACGGCCGCGAGACGCTGCCGGCCGAGTATTCCACGCGCCGTCCCAATCGCGGCTTCGAGGGCATGGCCCTCGACACCGACAGCGGCCTGCTCTACGCCTTCATCCAGACGCCGCTGGCCAACCCGAACACGGCGGCGAGCAACGCATCGAAGGTGATCCGCATGGTCGGCATCGACCCGGCCAGCGGCGAGACGGTGGCCGAGTACGTCTACCTGATCGACAAGACCGCCTTCCGCGAGCAGAACACCGACAAGATCGGCGACGCCGCCTATGCCGGCGATGGTCGCTTCGTGATCGTGGAGCGCGACGATTCGGTCGAGCGCAGCGGCAAGAAGCTGCTGTTCGAGTTCACGCTGGCCGGCGCGACCAACCTGCGTGCGGCCGGCGCGCCGGCCCTGCTGCCGGGCAAGACGCTGGAGCAGCACACGCCGGACGACCTGGTGACGGCGGGCATCCGCGCGGTGGCCAAGGTCAAGGTGGCCAATCTGCCGTCGCTGGGTTACCACCAGGGCGACAAGCTCGAAGGCCTGGCGGTGCTGCCGGACGGGCGCCTGGCGCTGATCAACGACAACGACTTCGGCGTGGCGCCGCAGCCGCTGCCGATCCCGCCGAACGGCAGCGTGCCGCTCGACGCGGAGCCGACGCCGATCCAACTGGGCCTGGTCAGCTTCGACGTGCCCAGTGGCCTGGATGCGTCCGACCGCGACGGTCCGGCGATCAACATCCGCACCTGGCCGGTGTTCGGCATGCACATGCCCGATTCGATCGCGGCCTTCAGCGCCGGCGGCAAGACCTTCTACGCCAGTGCCGGCGAGGGCGACGACCGCGGCGAGGTGGCGCGCATCGCCGATCTCGACCTCGATCCGGGCGTGTTCCCGGATGCGGCGGCGCTGCAATCCAATGCGCAGCTCGGCCGTCTCAACGCCTCGACGATCGACGGCGACCTGGACGGCGACGGCGACTTCGACCGCCTGCAGATCCTGGGCAGCCGCTCGATGGCGATCTGGGACCAGTACGGCAACCTCGTGTTCGATTCGGGCGACATCCTCGAGCAGGTCACCGCCGCGCGCCACCCGGCGGACTTCAACGCCGACAACGAGGCGAACCAGAGCTTCGACACGCGCAGCGACAACAAGGGCCCGGAGCCCGAAGCGCTCGCGGTCGGCACGCTGCCGAACGGGCGCACCTATGCCTTCGTCGGCCTGGAGCGGATCAGCGGCATCGCCGTGTTCGACGTGACCGATCCGTACGCGGCGACGTTCGCCGGCTACATCAACAAGCGCGACTTCGGCGTCGTGCTGGACCTGGACGTCGCGCCGGATGCGGCCGGCGACATCGGTCCGGAAGGCATCGTGTTCATCCCGGCGGCCGACAGCCCGACCGGCGAGGCGATGATCGCCGTGGCCAGCGAGATCAGCGGCACGACGACGCTGTACACCGTGTCCGAGGTGCTGTTCCGCGACGGTTTCGACGGCGAGTGAGCCGGTCCGGCGGCCGCTTCCGGGAAGAACCGGACGCGGCCGTGCGCGGCGCCGGTGCGGGCCGGCGATACGGTCCCGCGCCGGCGAAGCGCGGGACCGGTGGGGTACGACGGGGTTGGCGCAAGCCTCGCCTGCGGCGTGGGTCGCGGCGATGCAGGCTGCCGGTAGCCGCGCCGGCCGCGGAACGGTCCGGCGGTCAGGGCGTGGGGTTCTCGAAGCCGTCGCTGAAGATCGGGTCGACGCCGCCGGCCGGGTCGTAGAGCTCGCCGTAGGGGGTCAGGCCGCCTTCTTCGTTCATCAGGTCGGTGCCGCCGGTCAGCAGCACGCGGCCGTCCGGGAGGCGCGTGGCCGCCAGGCCGGCACGCTCGGTGGCCGGGCCCGGCACGATCGCCTCGAACCGGTCGTCCCCGGCGACGAAGCGCTCGGCGGTGGCGGCCTCCAGCGCCCAGCGATAGCTGCCGACCGCCAATACGTCACCGTCGGCGAGCGGGACCAGCGCGAAGTCGATGCGTGCCATCGTCATGTCGGCGGCGGCGCTGAACGTGCCGGCGGCCGGATCGAAGATCTCGGCGGTTTCCTGCTGCTCGCCCTCGAGCGTGTAGCCGCCGGCGATCAGCACGCGGCCGTCCGGCAGGCGCGCAGCGGCGTGGCGCTCGCGCGGGATCGACAGCGTGCCGGTGGGCGTGAAGCTGCCGGCGACCGGATCGTAGAGTTCGGCGCTGGCGAGGATGCCGTTGGCCATGCCGCCGGTGACCAGCACGCGGCCGTCGGCGAGCAACGTCATCGTGTGGACGTAGCGAGCGGCGCCGAGGCTGCCGGTCGGGCTGAAGCTGCCGGTGGCCGGGTCGAACACGAAGGCGGTGGCACGCGCGCCCATGTTGAAGCCGCCCGCGACCAGCACGCGGCCGTCGGCCAGGGTGATGGCCGCCGTGCGCTCGCCGCCGACGGCGCTGCCGCTGGCGACCGCGGTGAAGCTGCCGCTGGCCGGGTCGTAGAGCTCGGCATTGGCCTGCGTTTCCTCGGCGCCGTAGCCGCCGACGACCAGCACGCGCCCGTCCGGCAGCAGGGCGGCGGCATGGTCCACGCGCGGCACCGTCATGTTGCCGGTGGCGGCGAAGGTGCCGGTCTTCGGATCGAACAGCTCGGCCTCGGCGGTCGGCCCGCCGGGGTTGTGACGGACGCCGCCGGCGATCAGCACGCGGCCGTCGGGCAGGGCGGTGGCGGTGTGGTGGTCACGCGGTACCACCATGTCGCCGACCACCGAGAAGCTGCCGGCCTGGGCGAAGGCGCCGCCGAGCGCGAACGCGGCGGCGGCCAGCAGGCGCGGTGCCGCCCCGCGGCACGAAGGAAGGAACGGACGCATCGGGCAGATCTCCTCGGAAAGGACGGGAAGGCCGGCCGGTTGTACCGGTCGGCCGCGGAGCCCGCCTTCCGGTTTCGATCGGAAACGATGAGATTGCCGTGTCATCGCCTGCAAGCCCTTGTTCGGACGGGCCGGACGAGTCATCCGTCGCCGAGCAGGCCGGGTCCTTCCTGGGCCGGATCGGGCGTGGTGCCGATGGCAGGAGCTGTCGGCTCGACCTGCAGGGCGGCGGGAATCGGGCGCTCGCCGGCCAGCGCGCGGGCCTGCGCCAGGGCGGCGCGCCAGGCGGCCGGATGGCCGAGCGCGTGGCGCAGGCGCAGCTGCAGCAGGGCACTGCCGAAGTCGCGCCCGGCCCAGCCGGCCAGGTGGCCGGCGACGTGGCTGGCACCGGCGAGATCGCCTTGCCGGATCAGCCAGCCGACGTAGGCATCCGCGACCTCGAGCAAGTCGCTCGGCACCGCGCCGGCGAGCGCTTCGCGCCAGGCGGCTGCGTAGGCATCGCCGGCCGGACGGCCTTGGCCGGCGGCGTACTCGGCTTCAGCGAGCGCGGCATAGAGGCGGACTTCGGCGGTCGCCGCGGGGGCATCGCCGGCCCAGGCGCGCAGGCCGGCGATCGCGGCGCCGCCGGCGCCGTCCGTCCGCCGTGCCGCGAGCACGGCGAGCCAGGCCCGGCCGGCATCGCGCCCGCCTTCGCCGGCGGGCAGGCCTGCCAGCGCGGTCCGCAGGTCGGGCAGGGTCGCATCGATGTCGCCGCCGAGCGCCCGTCGCGCCAGCGCCAACGGCAGGCGCTCCGGGCCGTCGCAGCCGGTCGCGCACCAGCGCCGCAGCAGTTCGCCGGCGGCGTCGAGCCGGCCATTGGCCAGCAGCACCTCGGCGCGGGTCAGGTCGGCCAGCACCTGCGCGCGCGGCGAGCGGACACGCCCGCCGAGGCGGGCGATCGGCTCGGCCTGGGCCAGCGCGGCGGCCGGGTCCAACAGCAGCAGATGCACGTGCGCGACGTGGACATGCGCCAGCAACTCGTCGTGGGCGCTGCGCAGGGCGGCCAGCCGTTGCGCGGCGTCCTGCAACAGCACCAGCGCGTCCGGCAGGCGGCCTTGCCGCGCGTCGACGATGCCGAGCGACAGGTTGGCACGCGCGACGCCGAGCGGGTCGCCGGCCCGCTCGAGTGCGAGGCGCGCCTGGAAGAAACCCTGCCGCGCGGCCTCGGTCCGGCCCTGACGGTGGGCGGCGACGGCCTGGCCCATCAAGGCGCGGCCCAGCTCGCCCGGCGCGTCGTGCCCGCGCAGCAGCGCGACGGCCTGCTCGGCACTGCGCGCGAGGCCGGTGAGGTCCTCGCGCTCGTACTGCACGTTGGCCAGGCCGTTGAGCGCGCGTGCGCGCATGACCGGTGCGTCGGCCGGCAGGTCTTCGAGCAGGGCGGCGAAGCCGGCTTCGGCCGGGTCCAGCCGGCCGGCGACGAAGGCGGTCCAGGCGGCGCGGTAGCGCCACTCGGGCGTCTCGCGCTGGCGCGCGTCGGCCGTGTCCAGCAGGCGCAGGGCGGCTTCGGTCTCGCCGGCCAGGGTGGCGGCCTCCACTTCCAGCAGCAGCCGCTCGAACGCGGCGGGCCCGGGCGCGGCGCCGGCCGGTGCGTGGCCGAGCCGCACGGCCAGGCCGTCACTGGCGGCGCGCGCGGCGGCCAGCAGGTCGGCGCCGTCGCCGACGCTCATGAGGTCCGGCTCGCCGACCGCCTGCAGCCGGACGCGCCAGCCGCCGTCGGTGGCCTCGACGCGCGCGGCGATCAGCAGCGGCGGTACCGCGCCGGCCAGCGCGGCGGCGACGGCGGCGGGATCGGGCGCGGCATCGCCGACGATCGCCACCACGCTCTCGTCCGGCACCACCGGCTGGCCGGCGTCGCGCAGCCGGTCGCCGACCAGCGCCATCAGGCCCAGGCGCATCCACTCCTCGCCGGCGCCGGCGACGCGCTCGACCGGCAGCACCGCGGCCGGGCGCGCTGCCGCGTCGGCGCGCTGCGCTACGGGAACCCGCAGCCATGCGATCGACACGGCGAGCAGCAGTACGGCCAGGCCGCCGAGCGCGACGGCTCGCCATCGGCGGCCGCGCCGCTGGCGCCCGGTGCCGGCCGGTGGTCCGGCGGCGCCGGGCGCGGCGGCGGATTCGACGGTGGTGGCGGCGACCCAGCGGTAGCCGAAGCGCGGCACGGTGCGGATCGCGCTGTCGCGAGCGTCGGCGTCGACCACGCGGCGCAGCCGCGCGACGACCTGTGCGAGCACGTTGTCGGTGACGGCGCTGCGGCCCCAGACGGTGGCGATGAGCTCGTCGCGACCGACCGCGCGGTCGCGATGCTCGATCAGCCAGAGCAGGCACTCGAACAGGCGTGGCGGCAGCACCACCGGGCGATCGTCCTGCCACAGCTCGCGCGTGGCCGGGTCGAGGCGGAAGCCGCCGAAGCGGTAGCGGCGGGCCATGACGCCGGCCCGTTTCAGCCGGCGCGGTCGGCGGTGTCGGGCCGGCCGGCTACCACCGCGACCGGTAGCCGCGCACCGCGCGGGTCAGGAAGTCCTCGCTGCGCTGGCCGAAGGCGCCGACGCCCTTGAACTCGATCTCGAAGAACAGTGCCTTGTCCAGTTCGCCCTCGACGTTGCGCACCCACTCGCGCGCGACCACGCGCCAGGCGGTGCAGCAGCTGTCGCGCTCCAGGCCGACGAAGCGCTCCAGCGTCTTGCTCTCGTTGAGCGAGTAGTTGTTGCGCGCGACGATGCGCCACTGGTTGCCGATCGGGATCAGCGCGGAGGCATCGGCCTGCTCGATGAAGCCGCGGCGGAAGCGGTAGGAGAGGTTGAGCACGCCTTCGGCGCCGAAGCGGTGCTGCACGCCGACGGCCGAGAGGTCGGTGCGGTCGCTGTTGGGATTCCACTGCTGGTCGACGGTGAGGCGCCAGCGCGGCGTCAGGCTGAGCGTCAGGTTGCCGACGTAGGCCGAGCCGTTCCAGTCGGTCGGCTTCACGCCCGGCAGTTGCACGCGCTGCTCGTCGAAGTAGCGGATCTGGCCGATGCTGGCCGACAGCCGCTCCTCGCCGCTGGCGTCGTCGAGCACGCGCGTGGTCAGTGCCAGGGTGAGGTTGTTGGCGTCGGCCTGGCGGTCGGCGCCGACGAACGCGTTGGTGCGGAACATCTGGCCGAACGTGAACGGCACCAGCTGGGTGTCGAACACCGGGATGTCGTCCTGGTTGCGGTACGGCACGCGCAGGTAGTACAGGCGCGGTTCCAGCGTCTGCGTCCAGGCGTGGCTGCCGAGCGAGAAGCCGCGCTCGAAGACCATGCCGGCGTCGAGGCTGTAGATCGGCACGCCGCGGTGGGGCGTGTCCTCGTCGTCGCGGTCGAGCTTGTAGCCGGTGTAGCGGTAGCCGACTTCCGGCCGCACGAACCAGCCGGCGCGCTCGATCGGGTAGGCCAGGTACGGGTAGAGGTCCACGCGCTGGCCGTCGAGCGCGTCGTCCTTGCTGAAGGCGACGAACTCGGACCTGACGCCCCAGTCCAGGCCGCCGAACAGGGCCTTCTCGCCCTCGAAGGTCGCACGCGGCAGGCGCCGGTACGGCTCGGAGATGCCCGGCAGCTCCGGATCGGTGACCTGGTAGCGGTCGGCGCCGAAGCTGGCGCTCCACCAGGTGCCGCGGCCGTTGAGGTAGGCGCTGGACGGCAGCAGGCTGGTGGCGGCGGTGTTGAGGCTGCGCCCGAAGTCCTCGAAGTAGCGGTCGTCCGAGGCGTGGTTGAGGTTGATGCTGGCGCCCCAGTTGGCGTTGAAGACGGTGCTGTTGCGCCAGTGGAACAGGCCGCGGTCGCGGTCGGCGTCGCGGTCGTCGGGCAGGTAGGTGAAGTCCAATTCGCCGGCGCTGCCGGCGGTCAGGTAGCGGAACTCGCCGCCGAGCATCAGCCCGCGGTGCGTCATCAGGCGCGGGTACAGCGTGGCGTCGTAGTTCGGCGCGAGGTTGAGGTAGTACGGCAGCGTCAGGTCGAAGCCGCGCCGGTTGCTGTAGCCGATGGTCGGGTACAGGAAGCCCGACACGCGGCGGTCGTCGATCGGGAAGCGCGCATACGGCAGCCAGAACACCGGTACGTCACCGATGTGGAAGGTCACGTCACGGCCGCGGCCGACGCCTTCCTCGCGGTCCAGCGTCAGGTCGCGCACCGCGAAATGCCATTGCGGCGCGCCGATGTCGCAGGTCGTGAACGTGGAGGCGGTCATCTGCGCGTGCTGCTGGTCGGGCATGACCGCCCGTGTGGCCACGCCGTTGCCGCGCGCGTCGATCAGCTGGTAGCGGACGTTCTCGAGCGTGCTCTGGCTGGGCTCGGTGCGGCCGCTGCCGCGGTCGGCCGACAGCAGCAGGCTGCGGTCCTGGTAGCGCAGGTGGCCCTCGGCGGTCCAGGCGGTGGTGTCACGCTGGTAGCTGAAGGCGTCGGCACGGATCAGCTGGTCGTGCTGCTGCACGCGCGCCTCGCCCTGGAGCTCGAACCGGTTGCCGTCGGTGGAGCGGCTGTGCTGGGCGGTGATGTCGGTCGGCGCGGCGTTGCGGTCGCCCGCGCGCGGCAGGTCCGGCACGTAGAAGTCGAACAGGTCGCCCGGCTTGCACAGCGACCAGTCGGCCTTGGGCGAGGCGCAGGTGGTCGCGCCGATCGGGCAGACCGGGACCGGGCTCGGCACGGCATCCGGCGCCGGGTCCGGCGGCTGGGCGACGGCGGGAAGGGCGAAAACGACGGCCAGCGCGAGCGGATGCGCGCGGAAGCGGCGGGGCGGGGTCGGCGGCACGGAGACCGTTCTTCTTCAATGGAAGGCAGCGCGTAGCTTGCCCAATCCGCGAGGCGGCGGCAAACGCGGCGGCCGCTCCGGATCGGGGATGGCACTTTGGCGCATGCCGCCGATTCCGAGGCGGGCCGGGGCGCCTTCCGGTCCGGGACGGGCAGCCGGGGCCGGGCCGGCGGCGCGGCCGGGCCGGACGGCGGCGGGAAGGCCCCTGGCACGACGCCCGGCGGGTCGCGGCGGGCCGGATCGCCGGGCCGGATCCGTTCCGCGCCGGCTCACTGCCCGCGGCAGGCTCTAAGATGGCCGGCCCTCCCACCGCCGGCCGTCCCCTGTGGAATACCTGATCCTGCTGTGCCTGATCCTGGTCAACGGCGTGTTCGCGATGTCCGAGATCGCGATCGTCTCCTCGCGCCGGGCCCGCCTGCAGCAGCGCGCCGATGCCGGCAGCGGCGGTGCCCGCATGGCCCTGCGCCTGTCGCAGGACCCGGGCAATTTCCTCTCGACCGTGCAGGTCGGCATCACCACGATCGGCATCCTGAGCGGCGCGTTCGGCGAGAACGCGATCGCCGAGCGGCTGATCGCGGTGTTCGACCAGTACCCGCTGCTGGCGCCCTACAGCAAGGGCCTGGCGACGGTGGCGATGGTCGCGATCATCACCTACCTCTCGGTGGTGCTGGGCGAGCTGGTGCCCAAGCGCTTCGCGCTGCAGCACCCGGAGACGATCGCCACGCTGATCGCCACGCCGATGCACTGGCTGTCGCGGCTGACCTATCCGCTGGTGCGGCTGTTCAGCCTGTCCAGCGCGGTGCTGCTCGGCCTGCTCGGCGCGCGCGGCTCGAACGAGCCGCCGGTGACCGAGGAGGAGATCAAGTCGATGCTCAAGGAAGGCACCGAGGCCGGCGTGTTCGAGCACGCCGAGCAGGCGATGGTCGGCAACGTGTTCCGGCTGGACGACCTGCGCATGACCGCGATCATGACGCCGCGGCCGGACATCGCCTTCCTGGACCTGGACGACCCGCCGGCGGTCAACCGCGAGAAGCTCGCCACCGGCAACTACCTGACCTGGCCGGTCTGCCGCGACGGGCTCGACCAGGTCGTCGGCGTGCTCGACGCCAAGGATCTGCTGCGCCGCGTGCTGTCCGGTGCCGAGCTCGACATCGAGGCGGCGTTGCGGCCGGTGCTGTTCGTGCCCGAGTCGATCTCGCCGATGCAGCTGATCGAGACGTTCCGCCGCCGCCGCACGACGGTCGCGCTGGTCGTCGATGAGTACGGCGGCGTGGAGGGCGTGGTCACGCTGAGCGACCTGCTGGAGGCGATCGTCGGCGACCTGCCGTGGGAGACGACCGGTGAGGACGAGGATGCCGCGGTCCGCCGCGACGACGGCTCCTGGCTGCTGGACGCCGGGCTGCCGCTCGATCGCCTGCAGGCGATCTTCCCGCAGGCGCAGGCACCGGACGCGCGCGCCGGCTACCACACGCTGGGCGGCCTGGTGATGGACCGGCTCGGGCGCATCCCCTCGGTCGGCGACCGCTTCGACTGGGGCGGCCTGCGCTTCGAGGTGGTCGACATGGACCGCCGCCGCGTCGACCGCCTGCTGGTGGCGCCGCTGCACGGCAGCGCGGCGGTGGACGACGGCGATTGACGGCGGACGGATCGTGCGTGCCCGAGCGGCCTGCCGCGGGACGGGATGACAGGCGCTAGGGCGATGCCACCGTGACGCCGGCCTCGAGCAGGGCCTGGCGGATGCGCCGCGCGGCCTCGCCGGCATCGGCGCGGTCGCCGTGCAGGCAGATCGTGTCGGCGGCCAGCCGCAGGCGCTCGCCGGTGCGCGCGGCCACCTCGCCACGCGTGGCCAGTGCGATGACCTGGACGATCGCGATGTCCAGGTCGTGGATCACCGCATCGGGGTGGCTGCGCGGCGTCAGCGTGCCGTCGGCTTCGTAGCGGCGGTCGGCGAAGACCTCGCTGGCGGCCGGTACGCCGGCGCGGCCGGCCGCGCGCGTCAGCTCGCTGCCGGCCAGGCCGACCAGGATCAGGCGGCGGTCGACGTCGCGCACGGCGGTGGCGATCGCATCGGCCAGCGCGGCATCGCGCGCGGCCATCGTGTAGAGCGCACCGTGCGGCTTGACGTGCGCCAGGCGCGAGCCGGCGGCGGCAGCGAAGCCGGCCAGCGCGCCGGTCTGGTAGACCACCAGCGCATAGGCTTCTTCCGGCGTGATGCGCATCTCGCGGCGGCCGAAGCCCTGCAGGTCCGGCAGCGCCGGGTGCGCGCCGATGGCGACGCCCTGCGCGACCGCGGCGCGCACGGTGGCGTGCATCGTCATCGGATCGCCGGCGTGGAAGCCGCAGGCGATGTTGACCGAGCTGACCTGCGGCAGCACGGCGGCATCCTGGCCCATCCGCCAGGCGCCGAACGACTCGCCGATGTCGGCGTTGAGATCGATGCGCAGGGTCATGTGCGAAGGCGTTCGCCGATCGCGGCGATCAGCGCGGCCAGCTGCCGCTCGCGCCAAAGATAGCGCGCCTGCGCCTCGTCGATGGCGATTTCCTGCAGGTGCAGGCGGTCGCCGGGCCGCAGCTGCGCGAGGCGGGCGATGTCCACGCCGGCGACCTGGCCGGCGCGCGGGTAGCCACCGGTGGTCGGGTGCTCGGCCATCAGCGCGATCGGCTGTCCGCCGGGCGGCAGCTGCAGCGTGCCCGGCGCGACCGGTTCGCTGACCAGTTCCAGCGGCGCGCGCAGCGCCAGCGGCGGGCCGTCCAGGCGGAAGCCGACACGGTTCGACGCGGCCGCGATGCGCCATTCGGCGGCCAGCAGCGCCGTTTGCGCGGCGTCGGTGAGCGCATCCCAATGGTGGCCGCGGACCAGGCGGATCGGCTGGCCCGAGCGCGGGTCGAACCACGGCTGCGGGTCGAGCGACCAGCGCGGATCGATCCGCAGCGGCCGTGCGTCGCCGAGCGCGAGCACGTCGCCGGCCGCCAGCGCGCGGCCGCCGAACGGCCCGAGGCCGGCATTGAGGTCGGTGGCGGCGCTGCCGAGCACGCGCTCGACGGCAAGGCCGCCGGCGACGGCGAGATAGGCGCGCGCACCGAGACGCACGGCACCGAGGTCGAGCACCTCGCCGGCGGCGACGGCGAGCGGCCGCCAGGTGGCGGCGGGCCGGTCGTCCAGCCGCGCGTCGATGGCACCGCCGGTCAGCGCGAGCGTGGCCGCCGCCGCGAAGCGCAGGCGCGGACCGGCCAGCGTGATCTCGAGCAGGGCGGCGGTGGCGGCGTTGCCGACGAGTGCATTGGCCAGGCGCGCGGCGACGTCGTCGAGCGGTCCGCTGCGCCCGACGCCGGCACCGGCGTGCCCGGTGCGGCCGCTGTCCTGCACCGTGGTCAGCAGGCCCGGCCGCAGCACGGTGATGCTCACGTGGGCAGCGCCTGCTCGAACGCGGCCGCGTCGATCGGCCGGAAGCGCACGCCGTCGCCGGCCTGCAGCAGGCTGGCCGGTTGCCGCCCGGGATCGAACAGCACCTGCGGCGTGCGGCCGATGATCTGCCAGCCGCCGGGCAGCGCCCGCGGGTAGATGCCGGTCTGGCCGCCGCCGATCGCGACGGCGCCGGCCGGTACCTGGGTGCGCGGGTCGGCGCGCCGTGGCGTGTGCAAGGCCGGGTCCAGGCCGATCAGGTACGGAAAGCCCGGTGCGAAGCCGAGCATCGCGACGCGATAGAGCGGCGCGCAGTGGCGGGCGATCACCTCGCTGGCCGGCAAGCCGGCCTGTGCCGCGACGACCGCCAGGTCCGGCGCATGGGCGGCGGCGTAGCAGACCGGGATCTCCACGGTGCGCGGTGCCGGTGCCGCCGCGGCAGCGGTGCCGTCGAGCACGGCCTGGACCGCGACGGCCAGGGCCTGCCACGGCGGCCGGTCGGTGGTGAGCCAGGCCTCGGCACGGTAGCGGATGCCGAGGCTGGCATAGGCGGGCACCAGGTCCTCGACGCCGCGCAGGGCATGCTGGCCCAGCACGTCGGCGGCGGCGTGCACGCGTGCATTGACGGCCGGATCGATGCCGCTGCCGAAGCGCAGCACCAGCAGGCCTTCGCCCAGCGGCTCGACCTCCACGCTCACGATGCCAGCGCGTCGCGCAGCTGCTGCAGCCGGGACGCGAGTGCGTCGGCGTCGTGCCCGACGCGGGCGCTGTGGCCCCAGACCGGACCGGGCCAGGCGGGATCGTCGCGACGGCGGGCGATCACGTGCACGTGCAGTTGCTCGACGAGGTTGCCGAGCGCGCCGACGTTGAGCTTGTCGAACGACCCGAGCGCGGCCAGGGCACGCGCGGCCAGGGCGATCTCGTCGAGCAGCTGGTGCTGGTCGGCGCGGGCCAGCTCGGTCAGCTCGCGCACATCGGCTTGACGCGGCACCAGGATCAGCCAGCCGTAGCGCCAGTCGTCCATCAGCAGCAGGCGCGAGAGCGGCAGCTCGGCGACGGTATGGGTGTCGGCCTGCAGCCGCGGGTCGAGCGCGAAGGACGATGTCATGGCGTGGCCAGGTGGCGGTCGAGGAAGGCGAGTGTGCGCTCGAGCGCGAGGCGCGCGCTGGCGACGTCGTAGTCGGCGCCGACGTCGCGGTTGAAGCCGTGGCCGGCCGGATAGGTGTGGACCTCGGCAGCGGGCAGCTCGGCGCGGTGGCGCTCGACCATCGCCGGCGGGATCGAGGCGTCGCGTTCGCCGAAGTGGAACAGCAGCGGCGCGCGCGGTACCTCGTCGAAGTACTGCACGTTGCGCATGCCGTAGTAGCTGACCGACGGCAGGCCCAGCCGCGTCGCCGCCAGGAACGCCACCGTGCCGCCCCAGCAGTAGCCGACGCAGCCGATACGGCCGGCCGAGGCGATCGCCTCGGCGGCGCTGGCGACATCGTCGACCGCAGTGGCCAGGCCGACCTCGCCGACCAGCAGGCGGCCGCGGCGGAAGCCGTCCTCGTCGTAGCCCAGCTCCACCCCGGTTTCCACGTGGTCGAAGAACGCCGGCGCGATCGTGGTGTAGCCGTGGCCGGCGAAGCGGTCGACGACGGCGCGGATGTGCGCGTTGACGCCGAAGATCTCCTGGGCGACGACCAGCCCGCCCTTGGACGGGCCGTCGGGCCGCGCGAGGTAGGCACCGATGCACTGCATGCGCCGGGTATTGAGGCTGATCGTCTGTCCCATGCCGGGCTCCGTCGCGAGCGATGGACCTGCATGATGCGACGATCGGCGCGCGCCGGCCAGCGCGGCGGTGTGACGGACCGCGCCGTGGTCTTCGCCTGCGCTGCGATGTTCGCTGCTGCAGCCGTCCGCATCGATCGCCGCAGGCGGCGATCGCGCCCGTCGTGGCGCCGGCATCGGCAGCGTGGCTGCGCCGGAAAACAAAAAGCCCCGCACGAAGCGGGGCTTTTTGTTTGATTCAGTGGCGGAGCGGACGGGACTCGAACCCGCGACCTCCGGCGTGACAGGCCAGCATTCTAACCAGCTGAACTACCGCTCCGCATGTTTACCGCAAAAACTGCCCAGGACTTCAATTTCCCCGTGACCTTGAGCCTCCGGAATCTCCGGAGCCTCCGGACGATGAAGCCGAAGCCTCATGCCCTCAAGCCACGTGGCGTCCCCAGGGGGATTCGAACCCCCGTCGCCGCCGTGAAAGGGCGGTGTCCTAGGCCTCTAGACGATGGGGACGCATAGAGAACCTTGGTGGAGCCAGACGGGATCGAACCGTCGACCTCTACAATGCCATTGTAGCGCTCTCCCAGCTGAGCTATGGCCCCAAGAGAGGCGCGGAGAATAGAGATGAACCGGCAGTTCGTCAACACATTTCTTGCCGGATTTTCGCGCGTGCCCCGCTAGCGCGGTTCAGGCCCGCGTCGGTCGTTGCCGCGTGCGGATGCGATGTCGTCGCGCCACCGCCGCTCGTGTCGCGCGGCGGTGGCGCGGCAGCGTTCAGCAGTTGGGATCGGGCACGGTGAGTGTACCGCCGACCTGCAGCGTATACGTGCCGCAGATCGGTGTCGGCCAGGACGGATCGCCGGTGACGATCAGCGTATAGACGCCGTCGGCGAGCGGGCCGGTCGTCATCGGCACCGCCGCGCTGCCGACGTCGACGATCGTCGATGGCCCGTTGGCCGGGTCGCCCTTGACCAGCAGCATCTCCGCCGCGAAGCCCGCGGCCGTGAAGCTGGCGGTGAGGCTGCCGCCGCCACCGGTGCGGAACTGGTAGACGATGTCACGCTGCGGCAGTGTGATGCCTTCGACGAGGGAGACGACGTTGCCTGCCAGGCAGGTATTGCCGCTGTGCACGTAGGGAGTGGACGGGTCCGGAATCGTGATCGGCAGCGGCAGGCCGCAGGTCTGCGCCTGCAGGGCCGGTGCCGAGGCCGCGGCGGCGAGTGCGAACGCGAAGCACGAAGCGGAACGAAGACGGGATACGGGTGACATGGTGCTCTCCTTGGCAAGGCCGGCGAATCCGGCCGATCGCGATGCACGCCGCGCGCAGGCGGCCGCGCCCGTGCACCGGCGGATCGGACCGGTGCTGCCGACTCGCCTCGGGCAGGGGCTGGGCGATCGTGGCGCCGCAGGCGCGATCCAGACCCGGTGAACGGTCCTTGCGGAGGGATACGGAAAACCATCGCGGGAACGGACACGCAACGCGGCGCGGGTGCAGGGCTGGACCTGGCGGCCGAAACGGTTCTTCTGATCGCGTTCCAGGTCCGGCGCAGCCTGCGCGGGGAGCGACGCTCTACGGCGTGGCCGCGCGCTCGGCCGGCCGCTGCGCGCGTACGCGCTGCCCGGCGGTCAGGTGCGCTGCGCCGACCGGCTGGCCGTCGACCGCGAGTGCCGTGAACGCGACCGGCAAGCCCATGCCGGCGAACAGGCTGGCCGAATCCTGCAGATGGAAATGCAGGTGCGGCTCGGTGCTGTGGCCGGTATGGCCGCAGCGGCCGATCGTCTGGCCGCGCAGCACGCGGTCGCCGGGCCGGACCGTGACGCTGTCCTTGACCAGGTGCGCGTACAGCGCGTACTCGCCCTCGGCGTGCTCGATCAGCACGTGGTTGCCGACGAAGCTGCGCGCGGTGAAATCGCACACGCCCCAGCCGAGCAGCGGTGCCAGGCCGATGCGCTGCTCGACGGTGACCACGACGCCGTCGGCCGCGGCGAGGATCGGCGCGTCGTAGCAGTAGTAGTCACCCGGGTGCGTACCGCGTCCCCGGTGTCGCGCGAAGGCGGCATCGGCTTGCACGAAGTCCAGCGCGAACCGCTGGCCGAGCACGTCCCAGGAGTGCGAGGTCTTCGGCGTCATGCCGCCGTTGTAGAGCAGCCACTCGCCGTCGAACGGCAGGGTGTAGATCGCCTGGGTGCGGTAGCCGCTGCCGTCGTCGCCGCGCTGCCGCGCGCGCCGCTCCAGCTCGGCGTTGCCGACGAGCTGGCGGAATACCTGTACCGCCTGCAGCGGGTTGAGGATGCTCAGCGTATTGGTCAGCAGCCACGGCACCCTCAGCCCGCGCTGGCCGAAGCGGCCGATCGGGCCGGACGTGGGCCAGTGCGAATAGTCCGGCGCGGGTTCGTCGTCGGTGGTACGCCGGCGCGACCGGCCGAACCAGCTCAGCACCGCGTACAGCGCGAGATAGAGCGCGATGATCGCCCATCCCGGCAGGCGCAGGCCCAGTCCCCAGTCGACCAGGCCCATCAGCGCGAAGGTCAGGCCCAGCGAGACGAGGAGGGTCGTGATCATGGCGTGCGACCGGGGCAGGCTGCGATCAGCTTGGCCTGGCCGCTACCGCTGCGCAACCGGCAGCGAAGGCGGCCCGGCCGGTGGCCTGCGGCGTTCATTCGGCGAAGTTGCGCGCGAGTGTCCCGGCGAACGCCGGCTCGGCGTCGATCGCCTGGGCGATCGCATGCAGCTTCGGCGCCTCGGCGAGAAACCAGGGCCGGCGCGGGCGCCAGCGCGTCATCACGCCGATGTAGAGGTCCAGCGCGCTGCGCCGCTCGCCGAGGAAGCACGGTGCCGCCGCGGCGTGCTCGACCATGCGCCAGAGCGATTGCGCATAGTCGTCGACGCGTGCGCGGAAAGCCTTGGCCGCGGCGGCATCGGCGACGAAGCGCGTCGGCTCGTCGGCATAGGTGAAGGTGGGATAGAGGTTGGTCACCAGGAACACCAGCCAGCGCAGGAACGCGGCGCGTTCCGGTGCATCGGCGCCGGGAACCAGGTCGTCGCGGCCGGTGAGGTCGGCCAGGTGCAGCGTGATCGCCGCGCTTTCGGTCAGCACGCGGCCGTCGTCGAGCAGCAGCGTCGGCACCTGGGCCAGCGGATTGATCCGCGCCAGGGCCTTGCGCGCCGACGCGGAGGTGAACAGGTCGTCGACTTCCTCGAACCGGAACGGCAGGTCGTAGTAGGCCAGTTGGGCTTCGATCAGCACCGAACCCCAGCCACGGCGGCCATAGAGCGTCATCATCGGCCGATCTCCTGGATGCGGGACTGCCGATTCTAGGCCGGGCCGCCCCCTCCCGGGCGACGCATCGACGCGTGCCGGAGGACCGGGCCGGCCGGCGCGCGATCGGTGTATCGTCGGCAGTCCAGAACGGTTTCGGACCTGCGGGAGTCCTGCTCATGATCGATCCGGCGGTGCTCGAACGGCTCGTCGCGGGGCGAACCGACCTGGTCCACGATCTGCTGGCGGCGGGCGTGGATGCCCGCGCCACCGACGCGCGTGGAACCGCGCTGATCCGCTGGTGCGCATACTACGGCGACGTCAGTGCGATTCGCCTGCTGCTGGCGGCGGGCGAGCGGCTGGACAGCCTCGGGACCGACCTGGGACTCGATGCGGCGGCGTTCCACGGCCACTGGCGGCTCTGCCAGTTCCTGCTCGAGAACGGCGCCGCCGTGGGCGGCACGCCGTCCGCCGGTGGCGAGACGCCGTTGCACGCGGCGCTGTGCTCGACCGACCGCCTGCGCTACGACGCCGTGGTCGAGGTGCTGCTGGCGGCCGGCGCCGATCCGAACGCGGCGACGGTGGCGGGCGTGGAAACCGGCGCCTTCATGCGTGATTGCCGGACCCGCGGTGAGACACCGCTGCACCGGGCCGCCGCATTCGGGACGGCCGATACGGTCCGGCGGCTGCTCGATGCCGGTGCGCGGCGAGAAGTTCGCGACGCCCACGGCGATACGCCGCTGGGCTGGGCCAGCTGGTACGGTCGTCCGGACGAGGTGCTGCGCTTGCTGTGCTACGGCCCGTTCACGATCCACCCGCAGCGTCGTGGCCTGCGTGCCGACCTGATCGGCCAGCCGCTGCCGCCGGCGAAGGACTGAACCGGCGAATCGCCGGCGGAGCGATCGATGACCGCCTTCCCGAGCCTGCGGCTGCATGCGCTGGATGCGGCGATGGCCGACGCCTGGCGCGCGCATTTCGAGGACGCGCAGGTGGTGATCGGCGACATCCTTTCGACCCCGGTCGATGCGGTCGTCAGTCCGGCCAACAGCTTCGGCTTCATGGACGGCGGCATCGACCTGCACTATGCCCGGTTCTTCGGCGGGGAGCTCCAGCATGCGTTGCGGCAGCGCCTGCTCGACGCCTACGACGGCGAGTTGCCGGTCGGCCAGGCGCTGGTCCTGCCGACCGGTCATGCGGACGTGCCGTACCTGGTCAGTGCACCGACGATGCGCGTGCCGGCGACGATTGACCGGACGGTCAATGTCTATCTGGCGTTCCGCGCGGCGCTGCTGGCGGTGCGGCGCCACAACGCGACGGCTGCGCCGCCGATCCGGCGGCTGGCCGCGCCGGCACTCGGCGCCGGCGTCGGCGCAATGCCGCCGGCGCGGGTGGCGCGGCAGATGCATGCGGCCTATGCCGAGGTCGTGCTCGGCGAGACGGCCTGGCGCACGAGCGCGCGTGGCGTGCTCGCGCAGCATGCACACCTGTTGCAGTAGGGGCGTGCGCCGGCGGCTGTCGCCGCTGCGTGCCGGTTCAGCGCTTGCTGCGCGCCGGCTTGGCGAGCTGGGCGATCAGGTCGCGCAAGGTCCGGCGCGTGTCGAGCGGCAGCCCGAGGAAGGTCGCGATCGCCGTACGGTCGGCCGGATCGGTGACGGCCGGCCAGGGTGGCCGTGCGTCGCCGACCTGGGCGGCGGGCGTTCCATAGCGCAGGTCCTGCGGCTCGACGCCCAGCCATTGCGCCAGCACCTGCAGCTTGTCCTGCTCGGGGATCGAGAGACCCTTCAACCAGCGTCGCGCGCCCTGGTAGGTGACCGAACGGCCCCAGTAGCGCGCATTGAACTGGGCTTCCAGCACGTTGGCGCGAGGCTCGTGGCCGGCATTGCGCATCGCCGTCTTCAAGCGCTCCGCGAACTGCTTCTTCTCGTCCATGCGTGGACGGTGAAGTTTCGGTTCACTTACTTGGTAAAGTAACGATTTCCATATGAATGAATTTTCGATTCATCCGGGGCCGCCCGAAGGGGCGCGGGCGGACCGGCGCCGCCGTCCGGGGGCGCACCGGCGGACGCGGCCCGGGGGACGGCCGATCGCCGCCGGGTGGGCGACGCGAGCGGCGCGACACGCTACGCTTTCGGGTTCCGGCGCCCGAATCGCCTTTCCGTCTCCAGCCAGTCCCGTCATGACCGATACGTTTCCCGACCGCCTCAGCGTCGATCCGCGCAGCCCGTTCCACGATGCCGATCTTCTTGCACGCCCCATCGGCATCCGCTTCAACGGGCGCGAGCGCCATGACGTGGAGGAATACTGCATCAGCGAGGGCTGGGTGCGGGTCGCGGCCGGTCGCGCGCTCGACCGCCGCGGCCGTCCGATGACGGTCAAGCTCAAGGGCGAGGTCGTCCCGTACTTCGTCGAGACGCCGGCCGGCGACGCGGCCGGCTGATCGGCCGGCCGCAGGGCGTCCGTCCGGCCTGCGCCGGTACCGCCGCCGCGGCTTCGTGCCGGTCAGGCCTTTCCTGCGAAGGGCCACGCCGGCAGGCGAGGTCCCCGGCCGCATCGCAGCACTGCGATCAGGCCGCGCCGAGGTAGTCGAGCTTGCCGATCGGTACGCCGGCCTGGCGCAGGATCGCGTGTGCCGTGACGACGTGGAACTGGAAGTTCGGCAGCGCGAAGGACAGCACGAAGTCCTCGCCATCGAACGTCTTCTTGAGCTGGCCGAAGGCCAGCGTGATCTCGCGCCCGGCCCCGGCGTCGATCGCGGCCGCGTCGGCGGCCTCGACGTAGGCGATCGTCCGCGCGATGCGGGCCTGCAGGTCGTCGAGCGTGGTCTCGGTGTCCTCGAAGCGCGGGGGATCGACGCCGAGCAGGCGCGCGATCGCGTTCTTCGAGGTGTCGCTGGCACGCTGGACCTGTCCGGCCAGCGGCAGCATGTCCGGCGCGAGACGGGCGGCGGCCAGGGCATCGGGGTCGGTGGCCTGTGCGCGCGCATGCTCGGCGGCCTTGTCCAGGTAGTGCGAAAGCGTCCGCAGGCCGCGCAGATAGGTCGGGACGGTGAGGCGATGCAGCGAGAGGGACATGCCGGCTCCTAATGGGGGTGGCGCCACGGCGGTGGGATCACCGCGGCGGTGTCGCCACGCTGTCGAGCCGCCCGCTGCGCTTTTCAAGGGGCGCGGCCCCACCGACCGGGTGGCAAGGGCCGGCGTGGCCGGTCAGGCGGCGGCCTGTTCGTACGGTCGTTGCGTGCGCGCGTCGCGCAGCACCGATCCCCACCAGCCGAGGCTGCCCAGCTGCGCCAAAAGCGCGCGCCGTGCGGCCTGCTCGTCGACCGGGCGGCCGCGCGCGTCGAAGGCCGACCAGCAGTTGGCGAAGCTGACCGTGTCCGACAGCGTCACCGCGTGCAGCTCGGCGAACACCAGCCGCAGCTGCTCGATGGCGCGCAGGCCGCCGGAAATGCCGCCGTAGGAGACGAAGGCCACCGGCTTGGCGCACCACTCGCGATAGGCCGAGTCGATCAGGAACTTCAGCGAGGCGGGGTAGGCGTGGTTGTACTCGGGCGTGACGATCACGAAGGCGTCGGCGGCGGCCAGGTGGCGCCGCAGCGCCAGCGTCGCCGGTCCCGCCACGCTTTCGTGGCGTGCCGGCAACTGCAGGGCCAGCGGATCGATCGGGTCGACGTGGAAGCCGCCATGCGCGGTCATCTCCTCGCCGACCCAGCGGGCGACGGTGTCGCAGAACCGGCCTTCGCGCGTGCTCCCGTAGATCAGGCCCACCGCCAGTTCGCCGGGCATGGCGGGCGGGGGCAGGGAATGGACGGTGGAAGTGGAGCGCGGGGACGGCGGGGTCTTCATGGGCGGGTGACTGGCATGGGAGAGCGCGCGATGCTAAAACCTCAACATTAGTTGAGGTCAATGCCATGCCCCGAGGTCCTGTACAGGCCGACCTGTCGGTCGGCGAGGTCGCCGCGCGCAGCGGAGTGGCCGTTTCTACGCTGCATTTCTACGAAGCCAAGGGCCTGATCGCGGGGCGGCGCAACGCCGGCAACCACCGCCGCTATGCGCGCGACGTGCTGCGCCGGGTGGCGATCATCCGCGTCGCCCAGCGCGCCGGAATCGCGCTGGCCGAGATCCGGCACGCGCTGGCCAGCCTGCCCGACGCGCGCACGCCGACGGCGGCCGACTGGCGCCGGCTGTCCCAGGCCTGGCGCGGCGACCTGGATGCGCGCATCGCCCGCCTGACCGGCCTGCGCGACCAGCTCACCCGCTGCATCGGCTGCGGGTGCCTGACGACCGGCGACTGCCCGCTGCGCAATCCGGATGACACGCTCGGCAAGGCGGGCAGCGGGCCGCGGCTGCTCGACCCGGACTGAGGCCGCCGTCACGGATGGCGCATCGCCTCGTGCGTGGCCGGCGTCGCGCCGGTCCGCAACCGGCGCGAAACCGGCGCCGATGGCCCTATCATCGCGGGGTAGGCCATACCCCTCATCGCGCCCGTCATGCATCGAACGTTCCGGATGTCGCTCACGCTGCTCGTCTCGCTGTCCCTCGCCGCGCCGTCCGTGCCGGCCGAGCCCGAGGCCGACATCGCCGTCGCCGCACCCAAGCGGCCGGCCGCGGACTATGCCGACCCGGCACGGCGCGTCGACATCGGTGCCGGGCGGATGCTCAACCTGCGCTGCAGCGGCCAGGGTGCGCCGACGGTCGTCCTGGAAGCCGGGTTCGGGGCCGACTCGTTCGCGTGGTGGCGTGTGCAGCCGATGCTGCAGGCCCGCCAGCGCGTGTGCTCGTACGATCGGGCCGGCTACGGCTTCAGCGATGCCGGCCCGTTGCCGCGCGACGTCGAGGCGGAGGTCGAGGACCTGCATGCGTTGATCCACGCGGCCGGCATCGCCACGCCGGTGATCCTGGTTGGCCACTCGTTCGGTGCCAACATCGCGCGCCGCTACGACCAGCGCCACGGCGAGGACGTCGCGGCCCTGGTGCTGGTCGAGCCGCCGCCGCAGAACATCGGCGCGTTCTCGGAATCCTATGTGCGGAAGGAAGCCCATTTGCTGCCGATCGCGCTGCGCCAGCTGCAGCGCTGCGAGCAGGGCGCCCGGGACGATGCGCTGGCCAAGCCGACCGGCGAGCTGCGCCAATGCCTGCGGCCGCCTGATCCGCGGTTCGGCCAGCGCATCAACGATGCGATCCGCGCCAACCAGTCCAAGCCGGCGTTCTGGCAGACCCTGGTATCTGGATCGGAAGCCAAGGCCGCGCTGTTCACCGCGCCGGTGGCCGCCGACGAGCGGCACGGCGACAAGCCGCTCCTGGTGCTGACCGCCCGGCGCGCCTACGCCTCGGGGGGGGAAAGCGTGCGCGGGGCGCTGCAGTCGGCGCAGATCACGACGCACGAGACGCTGGCCGGGACGTCCTCGCGCGGCCAGCGCGTCATCGTCAATCGCAGCTCGCACGAGGTGCCGCAGGACCGGCCCGACGCGATCGTCGAGGCGGTCGGGGCAGCGACCCGCGCACTGGCGGGCGGCACCTCGCCGTAGCGTACGGCGCGGTTCGGCGGGGCAGGCCGTTCACCGCCGGTTGACCGCGTTCTGCTACCAGTCGAGCTCCCACTCATCCGAACCGGAGATCCGTCATGCCGGAGAAGAAGACGACCGAGCGCACCCAGCGCGCGAAACGCCAGGGCAAGGCGCCGAGCACCCAGGCCGGTGCCTATGTCCACGAGGAAATCGAGCACGTGCGCAAGGGCAAGCACGGCGCCAAATCCACCAAGCAGGCGATCGCGATCGGCCTTTCCAAGGCGCGACGCGCGGGCGTGAAGGTGGGCGCGCCGAAGAAGGCCTCGGCGGCGACACGGCGCAAGGCCGAGCAGGACAGCGCCAAGAGCGGGTCCCGCACGAAGCCGTCCGCCAAGCGGTCCGCGGCCACGCGGCAGGCGCTCACGCATGCGTCGAAGACCGTGGCCAGCACGTCGGCCTTGTCGCGCCAGGCCAAGACCGCCGCCAAGAAGCGCACGGCGGCCAGCCGCTCGGCCGCGGCCAAGAAGGCGGCACGCACCAAGGGTGCCAAGGGACGCTCGGCCGCGGCGAAGAAGGCGGCGCGCACGCGCAAGCGCGCGGCGTGACGCGGACGCTGCCGCGCAGGACCGGGTTGTCGTAGGGCTGCTCGCGTCGCGCGCGAACGCGCGCCGGCGTCGTGCAAGGTCTCTCCGAGCGACCCGGGCGGCCCGCGCGCCTGGCACCTCGTCCGGTGTGCGGTCGGCGCCGGCCGGCGGAACCCGCACGGCGTGGCCCCGTATGCGGTGTCGTTCATCGGCGGCCGGGCACGCTGCGCGCATGACGACCCGCCGGCGTGACCGCAAGCCGCCCCGCCGCCCGCCGCAGGACCGGGCCGCCCAGGACGAGGCCGCCATCGCGCGCGAGGCCGGCCTGGTCCACGTGCGCGACGACGCGCCCGGTATCCGCCGCCGGCGCAGCGGGGCGGGCTTCATCTACCTCGATGCCGACGGCACACGGATCCGCGACGCCGCACAGCTGGCGCGCATCCGCGCGCTGGCGGTGCCGCCGGCCTACACCGAGGTGTGGATCTGCCGCGATCCGCGCGGTCACCTGCAGGCGACCGGCCGCGACGCGCGGCGGCGCAAGCAGTATCGCTACCACGCGCGCTGGCGCGTCTTCCGCGATCGCAGCAAGTTCGTGCGCCTGGTCGCGTTCGGGCAGGCGCTGCCCCGGCTGCGGCGACGGCTGCGCCGCGACCTGGCGCTGCCCGGCCTGCCGCGCGAGAAGGTCGTGGCGGTGGGTCGTCTCGCTCCTGGCCGAGACCCTGGCGCGGGTCGGCAACGAGGCCTACGCGCGCGACAACCGCTCGTTCGGCCTGACCACCTTGCGCAACCGCCACGTGGCGTCGTTGCGCGGCGGCCGGTTGTCGCTGCGCTTCCGCGGCAAGGGCGGGCTGGAGCACGCGATGGTCGTCGACGATCAGCGCCTGGCGCGCATCGTGGCGCGCTGCCACCAGCTGCCGGGGCAACTGCTGTTCCAGTACCTGGATGAGGATGGCGTCTGCCAGCCGGTCGATTCGGGGCAGGTCAACGCCTATCTGCGCGACGCGATGGGGGAGGATTTCACGGCCAAGGATTTCCGGACCTGGGGCGGCACGCTGCTGGCGGTCGCGGCGCTGGCTCGCACGCCGCTGCCGGATCCCGGCGACGAGCGCACGCTGGCGGCCGGCGCTGCCGCGGTCGTGCGCGAGGTGGCGGCCGCGCTGCGCAACACGCCGGCCGTCTGCCGCACCTCGTATATCGATCCGCGGGTGTTCGACGTCTGGCGCAGGGGCCGCCTGCACCGGCTGGCGAACCAGCACGGCAGCGGCGGCCCGCGCCGGCTGGAAGGGCTGGCCCTGCGGGTGCGGCGCGACCGTCCGGGTGTCGGAGGGCGGCCGACCGGAACGCCGCGGCGGCGCGGGCGCTGATCTCGCCGCGCGGTGCCGTGCGTCATCGCGCCGCCGTTCTGCGCCTGAGTCAGGACAGGAAGATCGCGTCGTGGCCCGCGGACATCCGGGGGCCGGTGCCGCCGGACCGCCGTGCCGGCCGGCCGCCACGACGTGTTCGACGTGCCAGGTCCGGTTCACGCCGGCCGTTCCGGGTTTCCTTGGGGGGAATCGTCCATGCACCGTGTCCCGATACTGTTTGCGCTGGTGGCCGCAGCCATCGGCCCGGCGGCGGCGCAAGCCACCTTCGACATCACGTTCGACCCCAGTGCCGATGTACTGCAGCCGGCGGAGCGGGCCGCGGTCGCCACCCACCTGCGGGAAGCCGGGCGGCGCTGGTCGCAGGCGCTCGGCGCGACCGCGCCGGTCACGATCGCGATCCGCGTGGCGATCGCCGATGTCCCGACCGCCAACGGCGCCAGTGCCGCCACGGCCTTCGTCGGCGTCTTCGGCGGGCGCGACACGTTCGAGCAGGGGGCGGCACACAAGCTGCGCACCGGTGTCGACGTGAACGGCGCCGACGCCGACGGCATCGTGACGTTCGGCCTCAACTACCTGCGCAACGAGCTGTGGTTCGATCCGGACCCAGTCCTGCGCATCGCGCCGGTGCCGGCCAACCGCACCGATGCCTTCAGCGTCGCGCTGCACGAGCTCGGCCACGTGCTGGCCTACAACGGCTGGGCCGACCTCACCACCGGCCAACCGCCGGCCACCTACTGGTCCACGTTCGATCGCTGGATGATGCCGGGCGCGCCGACGCTGTTCGCCGGCCCGGCGGCGACGCAGGCCTGGGGCGTGGCGCCCGACCTCACCACCGGCAACAACACGCACTGGGCCAACCCGGTGCTGCGGACCGGCCGGCCGGCGGCTGTGCCGGCGCCGGTGCGCTGGACCGGTGGCGCGCCGGTGCCGGTCGCGGCGTGCGGGTTGCCGATGTCGATCGACGCGCCGCCGTCGGCGGACGCCGCGCTGCGCGGCGCCGGTGGCCTGATCGACCAGCTGATGAACGGCGTCGTCTTCTACCGCGGAACGCGCTATGACCTCTCGGCGCTGGATCGGGCGGTGCTCGCCGACGTCGGGCTGCTGCGCGAGCGCATCTTCGCCAGCGACTTCGAACCGGACCGGTGAGACGCCGCCGGTCCGGTTGACGGCTCCCTTCGCGGTCGCGGCGGCCCATCCTGCGTGGCCCGGAAACCGGCATCGCGCGCCGCGTGGTCCGGGTCCGCACCGCTGCGCCGGCCGGACGCCGCGCGCGTTCCTCGGGCGCCCGGCGTGCGGCCGCGACGGCACCCGCGCGGTGCCGTCGCCTAGACGGGATGTTCCGGTGATTGTTGCGGCGCACAGGGGGCGCCACTACACTCCGCCCCGCTTTGGGTGTCCCGCCACCGCGGGATGAAACGGGAAACCGGTGCGCCTGGCCGTGCAAACGCACGTGCCGGCAATTCCGGTGCTGCCCCCGCAACGGTAAGCAAGTTCCGCCGGTCCAGACGCCACTGCGCGATGCGCGGGAAGGCGGGCCGGCCGATGCCACGGCATCGCTTGCGAGTCCGGAGACCGGCCCGATGCGGGACGCTCGTCGTCCCCGGCTCCAGCGTTGCGGCGGGCAACGGGCGGGCTCGGGCGGCCGTGCGCCGGCCCGGCTTGTCGCTGCTCCCCCGCGATCCTGGCTTTTTGCATCTGCGCGTTGCGGGAGGAATCACCGATGCTGCGTATCACCCCTGTGTCCCTGGCCGTACTGGCCGTGCTCGCCGGCCCGGCATGGGCCGAGATGGAGACCCAACCGGAAGTCGTCGTCACCGCCTCGCGCATCGCGCGCACGGTCGACGCCACCCTTGCCGACGTCAGCGTCATCACGCGCGAGGACATCGACGCCAGCGTCGCTCGCGACGTCAGCGACCTGCTGCGCCTGGAGGCGGGCGTGGACATCGCGCGGACCGGCGGACCGGGCAGCCAGACCTCGGTGTTCCTGCGCGGCACCAACAACAACCACGTGCTGGTGCTGGTCGACGGCATCCGTGTCGCCGCGCTGGGCACCGGCGTCTTCACCTGGGAAACGCTGCCGCTGGGAGCGGTCGAGCGCATCGAGATCGTGCGGGGGCCGCGTGCGAGCTACTGGGGCTCCGATGCGATCGGCGGCGTCGTGCAGATCTTCACGCGCAAGCTCGAAGGGCCGCGGGTGTCGCTCGGCTACGGTACCTACGGTGACGCCAATGCGGCGGTCGGCGTCGGCAGCCGCGGCGATCGCGGCGGCTTCAGCGTGCAGGTGGGTGCGCGCGACTACGAGGGTTTCCCGAGCCAGAACCGCGACGGCTTCGCCTACGAGCCGAAGGACCACGGTATGGAGAACCAGCACCTGGCCGCGCAGGGCGACGTGCAGATCGGCACGCAGACGCTCGACGCGGTCCTGCTGCGCAGCCAGGGCGAGGTGGACTTCGCCGGCGGCAGTTCCGATTTCACCGAGCAGGCCGCCCGCGTGTCGCTCGGCGGCCGGCTGGGTGAGCGCTGGCAGCATGCGCTCACCCTCGGCAGCGCGCGCGAGGACTACGAGACACCGGCCTATTTCACGCTGTTCCGGACCCGCCGTGAGACGGCCGGCTGGCAGGCCAGCTACGCGCTGGCCGAAACGCAGAGCCTGGTCGCGGGCATCGACTACCTGCACGAGCAGGGTGAGAGCCGCGACACCTTCAGCGGGTTGCCGAGCTACAAGAAGAGCCGCGACAACACCGGCGTCTATGCCGGCTGGCAGGGCGGATTCGGGCGGTTCGACAGCGAGGTCTCGCTGCGGCAGGACGACAACAGCGTGTTCGGCGACGCCACGACCGGCTCGGCGGCGATCGGCTGGCGCTTCACCGAGCGGCTGCGCGCCTACCTCAGCTACGGCCAGGGTTTCCGCGGGCCGACGCTGAACGAGCAGTACTCGCCAGGCTTCGGCGGCATGTACGCCGGCAACCCGGACCTGAATCCGGAGAAGTCGCGCAGCACCGAGCTGGGCATCGAGTTCTCGCCGGCCGAGCAGCACCGCTTCAAGGCCAGCCTGTACTCGACCAAGGTGCGCAACCTGATCAGCTTCACCGGTCCGGACTTCCAGGCCGAGAACATCGCCCGCGCGAAGATCGACGGCAGCGAGCTCGGCTACGACGGCGGCTTCGGCGACTGGCTGGTCCACGGCAGCTACACCTGGCAGGACGCGCGCAACGCGGATACCGACACCGAACTCCTGCGCCGGCCCAAGCAGAAGCTCTCCGGCCGCCTCGAGCGCCGCTTCGGCGACCGTGCCCGGGCGGGCGTGGAAGTGCTCTACGCGGGCCATCGCGACGACGTCGGCGGGATCGAGCTGCCGTCCTACACGCTGGTCAACCTGCGCGGCTCGCTGGCGCTGACCTCGTCGTGGAGCCTGGCCGCCCGCATCGAGAACCTGACCGGCCGCGACTACGAGCTGGCCCACGGCTACAACACGCCGGGCCGGTCCGGCTTCGTCGAGGTGATCTGGCAGCCCCAGCGCTGAGCCGGGAGGCGCACGGGAGCGCCGCGCTGCAGCTTCCGTGCGCCGTAGGCGCATGCCAGAATGCCCCGCGTATCCGTCAGGGGGCATGGACGTAGACATGAGGCACTCGCAAGGCTTCCCGGCGCGCGAGCGCGCACGTGCGCCGCTACGGAAACTGGCCGATTGCCAGCGGCTCTCGCGGCGGGCACAGGCGGTGCTGTCGGGGATCGTGCAGCGCAGCGAGACGCACCTGGGGGCCGGTCTCAAGACTGCGTTCGATGGCCTGGGCCAGGACCTGCAGCACGGCGAGACCGGACGCGGCGGCGAGGACCGTGCCGCAACCCTCGATCTGCTGGGCGTGCTGCGGCGCGAGCAGGCCGCGGTGACCGATCGTTTCGTGCGGTCGATCGAGTCGGCCCTGGCGGAACTGGAGGGCTCGGCACCGGCACCGCAGGATGCCGGCGATCCGGCGCCGATCCCGCGTCCGGCGTCGCTCGAACTGGTCGACCAGGGCCTGCTCGAGGAAGAACTGGCCCTGCAGAACATCGCCACGCGCGGCGAGACGCGGCATGCCGAAGCCTTGTTCCTGCTCGGCCATCGCTTCGCCGTTCTGGCCGCGTCGCCGATCATCGGCGCCGGCCGCCTTCCGATCGGCCCGGGCCGCCTGGCCGAGGCACTGCGCGACGCGATCGAGCCGCTCGACCTGACCGCTGCCCAGCGCGTGGTGGTCTACCGCTTGTTCGACCGCAACGCGATGGCGTCGGCGGGTGGCTACTACGCAGCGATCAACGACTGGTTCGTCGAGCAGCGCATCCTGCCTGGACTGCGGCCCCGACGCGCGCCGGCGCGGGCGAGCGAAGCGCCGCCGCCCGTCGCCAGCGCGGCCGATGCGCGTACCGCGCCCGTGCCGGCTCCGGTCGCGGATCCGGCGCCGTCCGCGCCGCCGGCTGCAGCCGCTGTGCCGGCCAGCGGCGACGGGCTCGCCGGCTCGGCCGATTCGCTGCGGCTCTACACGCATCTTCGCGGCTTGCTCAACGGCGAGGTGCCGGCCCCGGCCGCGCGCGTCTCCTCCGGCGGGCCGGGCGTGGCCGATGCCCGTGCGGTGCAGTCCGCACTGCATCGCCTGCAGGAGCGGAGCGCGCGGCAGACGGCCGGTGCCGGCCTCGGGGCGCGCGGCGTCACGCATCTCAAGCGCGACCTGGTCGCGCAGCTGCGCCAGATGGGCAGCGACGGCCAGCCGCTGGCGCTGAGCCGGGAGGACGGCGACACCATCGACCTGGTCGGCATGCTGTTCGGGCATCTGTCACGCGAGACCGGGCTGGGCGAGACCGCACAGGACCTGCTGGCGCGGATGCAGCTGCCGCTGATGCGCGTCGCCCTGGCCGACCCGGGCTTCTTCACGCAGTCCGAGCATCCGGCGCGCAAGCTGCTCAATACCGTGATCGAGGCCGGCGAGCGCTGGATCGACGATGCCGACCCGGATCCGGACCTGCTGCTGCGGCTGCAGCAGGTCGTCAAGCAGGTGAGTCACGGCGACGTCTCCGACCCGGTCGCGCTCGATGACCTGCACAAGGGCCTGGCCGGTCATGTGCAGGCGCTGGCGCGGCGCGCGGAGATTGCCGAACGGCGCCAGATCGAGGCGGCCAAGGGACGCGAGAAACTCGAGATCGCACGGCGCCAGGCGCGCACGGCGCTGACGCGCATGATCGACCGGGCCGATCCGCCGGCTCCGCTGCGCGACATGCTCGAACGCACCTGGGTGCCGGTGCTGGCGCTGACGCTGCTGCGCCAGGGCGAAGGCAGCGCGCTCTATCACCGCCGGCTGGCGGTCGCCGACCAGCTGCTGCGCCGCTCGGCGCTCGACGACCGGCCGGTCGACCAGGCCCTGCGCCGTGAGGTGGAGGAGGGGCTGGGACAGATCGGCATGCACGGCGACGACATCCAGGTGCTGACACAGGCCCTGTTCGATCCGGCACGCCCGGATCGCCCGGGCGCCGAGTCCGCGCTGACCGATGTCACCGGCAAGCTGGGGGCGTGGGGGCGTTCGATGGACGCCGCGACTGGGCCCGGCGATGCCGCGCCGGCCGCCGTCGAGGACCGGCCCGCCCCGATCCCGCTGAGCGCGCGCGAGCAGCAGATCCTCGAGCAGATCAAGGGATTGCCGTTCGGCACCTGGTTCGAGTTCCAGGTCAATCAGCAGGGCGATACGGTGCGCCGCAAGCTGGCGTGGTTCTCCACCCTGACCGGGCGGTGCCTGTTCGTGAACCAGCGCGGCCTGCGCGTGGAGGACGGCTCGCTCGACCACCTGGCGCGCGACATCGCACGCGGCCAGGTGCGCCCGGTCCGCAACGAGCAGCGCGGTTTCGTCGACCGGGCCTGGGATACGATCCTCTCGGCGCTGCGCCGGATGGCGCCGGGCGATGCTGCACAGACGGCGCCCTCCTGATGGACGCCGCACAGAGGAGTCAGATGAACGAGAAGCGCCGTTCTCCCCGTCGCCGTGCCGAGTCGGTCATCGTGGTGACCGATGCGATGACCGGCGGCGCGATCGGACGTGTGGTGGACCTGTCGCTGGACGGGGTGATGCTGCTGCTCGAACGCCCGGTCGCCAGCGACGCGCTCTACCAGTTCTCGTTCGCGCTGCCGTCGCGCAAGGGGCCGCCGCGAACGGTCGAGATCGGCGTCCACGAGCAATGGAGCGATCGCGCCGACGTGCCGGGCCACTACTGGGCCGGCTTCAGCTTCATCGACATCGCCGCCGACGATGCGGCGGCGCTGGCGGCCTGGCTGGACGACTAGCGTCCGGACCGGCCCCGGGACCGATCAGGTCGCCGGGCGCACGCCGCGCGGGCGCGGCCCGCATGCGCGCAGGAAGAAGTCCACCGTGGCGTGGATGTGGGCGTCGATCTCTTCCTTGCGGATCGGGTCGCAGCATCCGCACAGCATGCGTGCGTGCAGCTCGCCCTTGAGCAGCGCGAAGAACTGCGAGGACGCGCGCTGCACGTCGGCGATCTCCAGCTCACCCGCGCTGGTGCGTGCTTCCAGGAACTTTTCGAACGCGGCGTGGATCAGTTTCGGTCCCTGTTCCCAGAACATCTGTGCCAGCTTGGAGGAGGCGCCGGCGCCGCTGGTCAACAGCCGGTGCAGGGCCATCGCCTCATCCGTCGTGATCAGCGAGAAGAACGCGCGTGCGATCGTTTCCAGCTGCTGGCGCAGCGGGCCGCGCGCGGCGACGTCGAACAGCTCCTCGGGCAGCTGCTCGTGGCAGCGCGCACGGATCGCCTCGACGTAGAGCGTCTCCTTGTCGCTGAAGTGGCTGTAGACGGTCAGCTTGGACACGCCCGCGGCCGATGCGATCGCATCCATGCTGGTCCCCTCGAAGCCATGCTGCGGAAACAGCTGCTTGGCGGCGGCGAGGATCGCGGCGCGTTTCTCGAGGTCTTTCGGGCGGCCCGGGCCGCAGGTCTTGGCGATGACTGTGCTCATTTGCGTCTTGCGTAGGGATGCTGGACGAACGAATTTCGATATTTTACTATACTACTCAGTACATGAACGATGGTGCCGGATCTGCGGTTACCGCGTGAAATGGTAGCGGTCCCGTCGACATCTGTCGCCCAGGCGGCTTCCGGTGTCGCCGGGCGAGCTTCCGGCCCGTCGTCCGCGGCCCATCCGGTGCCGGACGAACATCTCTCCCCGTGCTGCCCTCCCTCCCTCCCGCCCTGGGCAGCGCGGTGGAGAGATCCTTTACATGAGGACGATCCGTTCGATGCGCAACGAGCATGACAGCGATTCGCTTCGATCAGCGGCAGCCGACGAGGTCGATGCCACCTGGACGGCGATGCCGTCGACGCCCCTTTTCCTGATGCCCGCCGGCCGCGCCGAGGCGGTACGCCCGCCCACGGAGGTGCCTGCCCACGCGCGGGCGCGCCGCCGGCCGTCGCCGGCGCGCCATGCGGGTGCGGCGCCGCCGGTGCCGGATGCGCGCCAGCGTCCGGAATGGACCCTGCCGTACGCCCAGCGGGCGGGCGCGGATCTGTTCGACGCGATCCGCCTGCGCCGCCACGCGGCGGCGGAAGCCGGTGCCCGGGCGCTGCGACCGGTGGTGTCCGCACTGTCCGCGGACGGCCGTTCCGCGTTCGCGCGCTGGGTGGCGCTGCAGCTGGCCACCGGCCTGGACGCCGCCGACGGCGGTCGCGTGCTGGTGGCCCTGGCCAAGGTCGATCTCGTGCTGGCGGCCCGGGTGCGCCGCCAGCTGCCCGCGCTGTGCGCCGAGCTCGACGGCCGGACGACCGTGGTTTCAGGCGCTGCGGTGGCTTGAGATCGCGCCGAACAGCGGCATGTGCGGGTAGCCGCACGCCGTATCCGCAGCGGGCGGGGACACGTTGCCCGTCGTCCGGGCGCGCGGTGACTTCCGGCACTTCGGCCGATTCGGGGCACGAAGCGATGGTTTCGGCACGAGGTTTGCTTTGATGCTGCCTGCTATGCTTTCGGGCTGTTGCCGGAGGCACCCGCAACGGCGTCGCAGGCTCCTGACCGGAGCGCGCGGCCGTGGCGTCGCGGGGCCGGCGTCCCGATCACATTCAGATGGAACCACCGTTATGAGCGCGAACATCGAACTTGCCCGGACCAACATGGTGGAGAACCAGATCAGGACCTGGGACGTGCTCGATCCGCGCGTGCTCGACGTGCTCGGCGGCATGCGCCGCGAGGATTTCGTGCCGCTGCGCTATCGCGCGATGGCGTTCGCGGACCTGTGCCTGCCGATCGGCCATGACGAGGTGATGATGAAGCCGGTCGTCGAAGGCCGCCTGTTGCAGGCGGTGGTACCGACGCCGGACGAGCACGTGCTGGAGATCGGCACCGGCTCGGGCTTCGTCACCGGCTGCCTGGCCCGCCTCGCCGCGCGCGTGGTCAGCGTCGAGCAGCACGCGGACCTGGCCGATGTCGCCAAGGCGCGGCTCGCCGCCGCCGGTATCGGCAACGTGCAGGTGGCGGTGGCCGACGCGATGCAGGGCTACCAGCCCGATGCCAGCTTCGACGTCGTGGTCGTCACCGGTGCCGTCCATGTCCTTCCCGACCGGTTCCGCGCCTGGGTCAAGCCCGGCGGGCGCCTGTTCGCGATCGTCGGCGATTCGCCGGCGATGCAGGCTCTCCTGTACACGCGCGTCGAGGCCGACCGCTGGCAGGAGGAAAGCCTGTTCGAAACGGATCTTCCCTATCTCACACACGCCGCGCCGCCGCGCCGGTTCTCGCTCTGAACGACCGGCGGTCAGGAAACGATTCCCCGAGGAAACCCAACCGATGACCCTGCGCATTCGACCCCTGACCCTTTCCCTGTTCGCCGCGCTGGTCGCCGGCGCGCCGCTGGCGCATGCCGACGACCTCGTGCAGATCTATCACGAGGCGCGCGCTTCGGATCCGCAGCTGGCCGGCGCCGAAGCCACCAAGCTGGCGACCGACGAGAACGTCGACCAGGCGCGGGCGGCGCTGCTGCCGCAGCTGGGCGCGACCTACGGCTACCGCCGGCAGCACAACAACTCGCGTGGCCCCGAGCTGGCCTACGATGCCGCCGGCAACCCGATCGTCGTGCAGAACTCCTCGTCCGGCACCACCTTCTCGCGCAGCTGGGGCGGCACGCTCGACCAGAGCATCCTCGACCTCAGCCGCTGGACCGCGCTGAAGGCCAGCAAGGCGCAGGTGCGGGCCGGCGAGTCCACCCTGGAAGCGGCGCAGCAGGAGCTCCTGATCCGCGTCGCGACCGCGTACTTCGCGGTGCTGACGGCCGAGGACGCGCTGAAGTTCGCGCAGGCGAACGAGGCAGCGCTGAACCGCCAGATGGAACAGGCGCAGCAGCGCTTCGACGTGGGCCTGTCGGCGATCACCGACGTCAACGACGCCAAGGCCCAGCACGATACCGCCGTCTCCAACGTCATCGCCGCGCAGAACACGCTCGACGACAACCGCGAAGCGCTGCGCCAGCTGACCGGCAAGGCGGCCGGCGACCTCAAGAAGCTGCGTGAGAACCTCCCGCTCGACAAGCCCAACCCGGAAGACCCGGAAGCCTGGGTCGGCGTCGCCCTGAAGGAAAACCCGACGCTGAGCTCGTTCGCCTCGCAGGTCGACGTGGCCAACGCCAACATCAACACCGCGCGCGCCGGCCACCTGCCGACGTTGAGCGGGCAGGTGAGCTACCTGAAGTCGCCGACCTGGGCCGATCGCGTCCAGCCGGATGGCTCCAACCTGCATACCAACGGCGAATCGTGGAACACCACCGTCGGCGTCACGCTCAACGTGCCGCTGTTCGCCGGCGGCGCGACCCAGTCGCGTGTGCGCCAGTCGATCCACAACCGCGACTACGCGCAGGACCAGTTCGAGTCGCAGCGGCGGCTGGTCGAGCGCAACACCCGCAACGGCTACCGGGCGGTGATCGCCGGTGCCGCCCAGGTGGAGGCCACGCGCCAGGCGGTGATCTCGGCCCAGAGCTCGCTGGACGCGACGCAGGCCGGCTACGAGGTCGGTACGCGTACGATCGTCGACGTGCTGATCAGCCAGCAGCAGCTGCTGTCGGCGCAGAGCAACTACTCGCAGGCGCGCCACGGCTTCGTGCTCGACGGCCTGCTGCTCAAGCAGTCGGCCGGCATCATCGAAGTGTCCGACCTCGAGGCGGTCAACACCCTGCTCGAGTGAGTCAGCGGTCCGGACCGGCGTCCGGACCCGGCCGGCCGGGCGCGGTCTCGCGCTCGGCCAGCATCGTCTCGATGATCGCCATCGTGCGCTTGACGGCGCCGCGCTCGCGCTCCATCGCCGCGTGCGCGGCGGCGCCCATCGAGCGGCGCTCGTCCTCGTGGGCCAGCAGCCGCACGATGGCCGGGCCGAGCGCCTCGCTCGACTCGATCCGGATCGCCGCGCCGCGGTCGATCAGGCCCTCGGTGACCTCGGCGAAGTTGAACGTGTGCGGGCCGACGATCACCGGCTTGGCCAGCGCCGCGGCTTCGAGCAGGTTGTGCCCGCCGATCGGTACCAGGCTGCCGCCGACGAAGGCGACGTCGGCCGCCGCGTAGCAGCGCAGCAGCTCGCCCATCGTGTCGATGACGAAGCATTGCGCGGCCGGATCGGCCTGGCCGTTGTCGCTGCGGGTCGCGGTCGTGAAGCCGAGCGAGCGGCAGGCCGCGGCGACCGGCTTGAACCGTTCCGGATGACGTGGCGCGATCAGCAGGAGCGCGTCGGGAAAGCGGCGCAGCACGATCGTATGCGCTTCGAGTACCGCCATCTCCTCGCCTTCGTGCGTGCTCGCGGCGATCCACACCGGTCGATCGGGCCCCCAGTGCCGGCGGAACTCGGTGCCCTGTTCCTGCGCGCCGGCCGGGACCGTCATGTCGAATTTGAGGTTGCCGACCACGGCCATCTGCTGCGGCGGCGCGCCGAGCTGGCGCAGCCGTTCGGCATCGGCCGCCGACTGCGCGGCGATGAAGCGCGCGTTGCGGACCGCGCGCCGGACCAGCGGCCGGATCGGCCCGTAGCCGCGCAGGCTGCGGGCGGAAAGGCGCGCATTGGCGATGACGATCGGGATGCCGTGGTCCTTGCAGGTCATGAACAGGTTCGGCCAGATCTCCGTTTCCATGATGACGATGATCCGCGGCCGCACGCGCTCCAGGAAGCGCTCGATCGAGGCGGTCAGGTCGTAGGGCAGGTAGACATGGAAGACGCGGTCCCCGAACAGGTTCTGCACGCGCTCCGAACCGGTCGGGGTCACGGTGGTGATGACGAAACGGGTATCGGCGTAGCGGCGCATCAGCGCCTCGATCAGCGGCACCGCGGCGTTGACCTCGCCGACCGACACGGCGTGGATCCAGATGCTGTCGCGGATGCCGGGGGCCGGAAAGAAGCCGAAGCGTTCGCGCCAGCGCTCGAAGTAGTACGGATAGCGCAGGCCACGCGCGGCGAGCCGGTAGAGGATCACCGGCGTCAGCAGGTACATCGTGAGCGTGTAGAAAAAGCGTTGCACGGGCGGCGGGCGTTCGGCGGAGGGCGAGTATATCGGCTGCGGGTGCGGCTCCCCAGCCGCGAGGCCGGCGCAGCGGTGCGCGAGCACGGCCATGCTATGCCGGGCGGCGCCGCGCCGCCATAATCGGCACGGATGAGCGTCCCCTCCGTTTCACCAGTGTCCTCCCTGGTCCATCCGCGCCACTGGCTCTCCTGGCTCGGCGTCGGCGCGATCGCGGTCATGGCGCGGCTGCCGTACCGGCTGCTGCTGGTCCTGGGCGGCGCGGCCGGCTGGCTGGCGGCGCGGCTGCTGCGCTCGCGCCGGCGCGTCGCCGAGCGCAACCTGGCGCTGTGCTTCCCGGAGCTGGGGGCCGCGGAACGTGCCGCGCTGCTGGAGGAGAACCTGCGCGACACCGGCCGCATGCTGGCCGAGTTCGCGCTGGCCTGGATGGGGACCGATCGCGCGCTGGCGCGGGTCCCGATGACGCTCGACGGACTGGAGCACCTGGAGGCGGCCCATCGCGCCGGTCGCGGCGTGCTGCTGGTCGGCGCGCATTTCTCGCACCTGGAACTGTGCGCGCGGCTGGTTTCGCAGCGGCTGCGCATCGCCGGCATGTACCGCGTCATGGACAACCCGGTCTTCGAGCGGGCCGTGCTGCGCGCGCGCCTGCGCTACGCGGTGACGATGTTCACCAAGGAAGAGATCCGCCAGACCGTGCGCCACCTGCGCGACGGGGGCGCGATCTGGTATGCGCCCGACCAGGACATGCGCGGCAAGGACAGCGTCTTCGTCCCGTTCTTCGGCATCCCCGCCTCGACGATCACCGCCACCCATCACCTGGCGCGCCTGGGGCAGGCGGCGGTGATCCCGTTCTTCCACCGCCGCCTGCCCGGCGGCGGCTATGCGCTGCGGCTGGAAGCGCCGCTGGCCGATTTCCCGAGCGACGATCCGGTGGCCGACACTGCGCGCGTCAATGCGGCGATCGAACGGATGGTGCGCGAAGCCCCATCGCAGTACCTGTGGATCCACAAGCGCTTCAAGACCCGGCCGCCGGGCGCGCCGCCGGTCTACTGACGGCCGTCGCGGTCCGCTGCGGCGGGATCCGCGCCCGGCGCCGCCGCGGGCGCGGCGCCTTTCCGGTGCACCGTGAACAGCGTGCGTCCCCGGAACGGCGTTCCGAGCGGTTCGAGGACATGGCCGTTCGCGTCGATCGCCGCCCGGATCTGGGCCAGCCGTTCGCTCTTGGCGATCCAGATCGCGCCGGGCTCGCCTTCGCTTTCGCGCAGTTCGGTCGCCAGGTCTTCGTCGTACTCGGGATTGAAGCGCGGTCCGTCGATCGGCTGCAGCGAGATCTTCTCGACCTCGGCATCCAGGTGCAGATGGATGCCGTAGCGGGCCATGTCCTCGACGAACACGATCTCGGTGACCGGGACCGGTGCCCGTTCGCGGATCGCCGCGGCCCACACCGAAGCGTCCTTGTGCGTCGGCCAGTACGCGGCCGCGGCCTTCAGCACCAGGGCCAGCAGGACCCATCCCGCCAGCCAGGCGCCGAGCGGCCGGGCTGCGCCGTCGCGGTGCCGTTGCCGTGCCGCCAGCAGCGCCAGCGGGCCGAACAGCGGCAACAGGTACAGCGGCAGGCGTGATCGCGCGATGCAGAAGACCAGCAGCGGTACCAGTACCCACACCGTCAGCAGCAGCAACGGCGCCTGTTCGCGACGGACGGCGGGATCGCGCCAGCGGCGCAGGTCGGCCGGCAGCGTCCTCACCCAGCGCCACAGGGTGCCCGTCCACGGCAGCGACCCCAGGACCAGGGTCGGTGCATAGATCTGCAGCCAGCCATACCATTCCGGGTGGCGGCCGAAGTCGGGGCTGGCGATGCGCCCGGCGATCTCGGCGCCCACGAAGTAGTCGAGCAGGCCGGCGTGGCGCGTGGTGACGGCGACGAACCAGGGCAGGGCGACCACGACGAAGATCACCAGGCCGCTGATGCTGAGCACGCGGCGGCCGCCGGGCTGCGGAAGCAGGAACTGGTAGACGACGATCGCCAGCAGCGGCAGCAGGCCCGGGGGACCCTTGGTCAGGAAGGCCAGCGCGAACGCGAGCCACATCAGGGCCAGCCATCCGTAGGCCCGCCCCTGACCGAAACGCGCCTCGACGAAGGCCGTCACCGCCAATGTCTGCAGTGCCGTCAGCGGAAAGTCCGTCGTGATCAGCTGGGCCGCGCCGAGCGGCAGCAGCAGGGTGGCGTAGATCGTCGCGGCGGTGGATTCGCTGCCCGGCAGCAGGCGCCGCCCCAGGCGCCAGACCAGATACACGCACGCCAGATAGGAGAGCGCGATCGGCAGGCGCGCCGCCCAGGGATTCTGGCCGAACGCGGCGACGCTGGCGGCGATCAGCCAATAGGTCAGCGGCGGCTTGGTCCAGTGGCCGGTATCGTCGGTACGCTGCGGGTTCAGCCAATCGCCGCTGTCGAGCATGTTCAGCGCGACGTTGGTGTAGCGCCCCTCGTCCGGATCCCAGATGCCGCGGCTGCCGAGGAACGCAAACGCCATCACCACGGCGATCGCCGCGATCCAGGCAATGGCGGGGCGCGCCCGCGACGTCGTCGGCGTGGCAGGGGAGGTCGACACGAGCAGATCCGCAGCCGGGCAGGGCGGCGCATCGTGCCCTGGCCGCGGTCGGAGAAATGTCGACCTCGCCGGGCCGCATCGGCCCTGCGCGCGGCGGGTTCTTCAGGGAGGCGGATTCTTCAGGGAGACGAAACGGACGGCTCGCCGATCGGCCGGACAGGCGGGCCGAGCCAGCGGGCGGCGCCTTCGCCGGCGAGATGCCCGCTGGCGAAGCAGGCGGTCAGCAGGTAGCCGCCGGTCGGCGCTTCCCAGTCGAGCATCTCGCCGGCGCAGAACACGCCGGGCAGGCGCTGCAGCATCAGGTTTCCGTCGAGATCCTCCAGGCGCACGCCGCCGGCGGTGCTGATCGCTTCGGCGAGCGGCCGCGGCCGGCGCAGCGTCAGCGGCAGCCGCTTGATCGCCGCGGCGATCCGTTGCGGATCCTGCAGCGCGTCCGCGTCGAGCCGCTCGCGCAGCAGGCCGGCCTTGACGCCGGTGATGCCGGCCTGGCGCCGCAGGTGCTCGGCCAGCGAGCGCGCCCCGCGCGGACGGGCCAGGTCATGCGCCAGACGTGCCTGGTCGCGTCCGGGCGCCAGGTCCAGTGCGATCGTCGCTTCCCCACGCGCGGCGATCGTGTCGCGCAGCAGCGCCGAGAGCGCATAGACCAGGCTGCCCTCGATGCCGCCGGCCGTGATCACGCACTCGCCCTGCAGGCGCTGCGCCGTGCCGTCGGGGGCGTGCCACAGGAGCGCGACCGGCTTGAGCGGCGCGCCGGCATGGCGCGTCGAGAAATGCGCCGACCAGTCCACGTCGAAGCCGCAGTTGGCCGGTGCCAGGTCGGCGACCGCGATACCGCGTCGTTCGAGCAGGGGGACCCAGGCACCGTCGGAACCGAGGATCGGCCAGCTGCCGCCACCGAGCGCGAGGACGACGGCGTCGGTGGTGATCGTGGTCTCGCCCTGCGGCGTCTCGAACCGCAGGCCGCCATCGGCGTCCCAGCCGAGCCAGCGGTGATGGACATGGAAGCCGACGCCGGCGGCGCGCAGGCGGCGCAGCCAGGCGCGCAGCAGCGGGGCGGCCTTGAGATCGGCCGGGAAGACGCGTCCGGAGCTGCCGACGAAGGTTTCCACGCCGAGCGCCCGTGCCCAGGCGCGCAGCGCATCGGCGTCGAACGCGTCGAGCCAGCGGCCGATCTCGCCGCTGCGCGCGCCGTAGCGCGCGTCGAAGCGTCCGCGCGGATCCGAATGCGTCAGGTTGAGCCCGCCCTTGCCGGCCAGCAGGAACTTGCGCCCGACCGAGCCCATGCGTTCGTACAGGTCCACCCGGATGCCGTGGGCGACAGCGGCTTCGGCGGCCATCAGGCCGGCCGGCCCGCCGCCGACGATCGCAAGCCGGGCCGTCATGCGGACGTCCGACCGCAGGGCGACGATGACGTCCGCGTCAAGGCGTGCTTCCGGGTGGGTCGATACGCAGCAGCCGGCCGTCGTCCTCGTCGGTCAGGACGTACAGCTTTCCATCCGGTCCCTGGCGCACGTCGCGGATGCGCCACTTGCGTGCCGTGAGCAGGCGTTCCTCGTGGGCGACGCGGTCGCCGTCGAGTTCGAGGCGGATCAGCTCGCGGGTCGCCAGCGCGCCGAGGAACAGGTTGCCGTTCCAGGCCGATCCGCCGTCGGCCAGGAACGCCATGCCGCTCAGCCCGGGCGAGACCTTCCAGTAGTGCAGCGGCTGCTCCAGGCCATCGGCCGCCTCGCCCTTGGCCTCGGGAATCGGCAGGCCCGAATAGTTGATGCCGTAGGTGATGATCGGCCAGCCGTAGTTCCTGCCTGCCTGCGGGATGTTGAGCTCGTCACCGCCGCGCGGGCCGTGCTCGCTGGTCCACAGCGCGCGCGTGACCGGGTGCAGCGCGGCGCCCTGCATGTTGCGATGGCCATACGACCAGATCGCGGGACGGGCATACGGGCGGCCGACGAACGGGTTGTCGTCGGGCACGCTGCCGTCCGGCCGCAGCCGCACCAGCTTGCCTTGCAGCTTGTCCAGGTCCTGCGCCATCGCGCGCTTGTTGTGCTCGCCCTGGGTGACGAACAGAAAACCCTGGTCGTCGAACACCAGCCGCGAGCCGAAATGCGCGCCCTGGGAGAGCTTCGGCGACTGCCGGTAGATGACGGTCAGCCCTTGCAGCCCATCGCCTTCCAGGCGCGCGCGCGCGACGGCCGTGCCGGCGTTGTCGCCGTCGGCCTCGGCGTAGGACAGGTAGACCAGCCGGTCCTCGGCGAACTGCGGCGAGACCGCCACATCGAGCAGGCCACCCTGGCCCTCGCCGTAGACCGCCGGCACGCCGGCCAGCGGCGCCGACACCGCGCCGTTGCCGATGATGCGCAGGCGTCCCGGTCGCTCGGTGACCAGCATGCGGCCATCGGGCAGGAAGGCCAGGCTCCAGGGATGGACCAGGCCGGTGACCAGTTCGGTCACCCGGAACGGGCCCTTCTCGCTGGTGAGCGTTTCGGTGGCCGGCGTGGCCGGCCAGTTCGGCGAGGCGACAGGGGCCGCGGCCGCCTCGCCGCCGCCGGTCGGGCGCGCACCGCAGCCGGCCAGCGCCAGCGCGGTCAGGGCGATCAGGGTACGCATCGGGCACTCTCCTTCGAAACGATCCGGGCGATTGTGCATGACTCCGGCCATGGATGCGCCGGCACCGGCGCGTGGTTCGCATCGAAAAAAGGTTCTTGCCCATTCGCGGGAACCCATCAGCTGCCGCTTTCGTCGCAGTCGCTGCTGCTCTTGCTCTTGCTCTTGCTGTTGCTGTTGCTCTCGCTCTCGCTGTTGGCGCCTAAAGCGAGCCGAGCATCGCAGGTCGGCCAGGCCGCAGAGCTGCCCCGTGTTTGAGCGAAGCGAGTTGGGGCAGCGTGCCTGGCTGGCCGAGAAGCGCAGGGGGACCGGCGCGGCGCAGCCGTGCCGGCTCGCGCCGGCGACCACGGTTTTGGTTACTTTTGCCAAGACAAAAGTGACCTGCGCGCGCAGCGTGCGGAAGTTTTTGCTCTGATCTTCTGCCGTGGTTAGGTGAGGATTGCCGGCGCAGAAAAGAGCAACAGCAACATCAAGAGCTTTCGTCCGCTGCGCGGCCGAGTCCCTTTTGAATGGGCCAAAAGGAACCAAAAGCCCTCTCGCCCGGCGCAAGCCGATCCGGCTACGCCGGCTCGGTCCCCTGCGCTTCTCGGGCGACGAGGCACGGCGCCCCAACTCGCTTCGCTCAGACACGGGGCGCCTCTGCGGCCTCGCCGCCCTGCGATGCTCGGCTTGCTTTAGGGCGAAAAAGCCAAGGGCCAAATCCAAAGCAGGAGCAAGAGCCCAATGACCCTGGAAATGGGCGAAGCGCCAAAAAAAGAGGCGGGGAAACCCCGCCTCGTTCCGGTCCAGCGCAGCGGCCGGTGAAGGCCGCTGCCCGGGTGTGGCGAGGTCGCGTGGACCCGGCCGGCGTCAGGGGCTGCAGTCGAGCGTGACGTCGTCGATGAAGTAGTTCGCGTCCTGGCCGCCGCCGCTGTGGGTGTAGCTGACCTTGACCAGGTGCGGCTGGCCGTCGGCATAGGTGGACAGGTCGATGCTCTGCTCGGTCCAGCCGGAGGTGCCGAGGGTGACGAGGTTCTCGGTGCGGACCACGGTGCCGTCGACGGTGAAGGTGACGACGTTGCTGTTGGTGCCGGTGCGGTCGATCCGCCGCCAGTACTTGAGCGTGGCCGCGCCGCTGGCCGGGATCGTCACGGTCTGCGAGAACTCGTGGGTCTCGGTGGTCACGGTGCCGTAGCCGCCGAACCAGGCCGTCCACGAGCCTGCGTGGACGGTGGCGCCGCCGAGCGGGCTCCAGAACGTGGAGTCGCCCTGCGTCGTGCTGGAGGCCCAGAACGGGTTGTCGCCGCCGTCGTCCTCGGTGGCCTCGAAGCCGGGGTCCTGCAGCAGCTGGGCCGGGCAGGCGCCGGTCTCCTCGGTCACCGTCAAGGTGGCGGTCGCCGGTGCCGCGTTGGCGCCGAGGTCGGTCTGCAGCGCACCGGCGGCGAGCGTGTTCTCGTAGCTGCCGGCCACGGCGGACTGGACGTTCACGACGACGGTGCAGGACGCGCCCGCCGGGATCGTCGCGCCGCTGCCCAGGCTGACCGAGCCGGTGCCGGCGACGGCACCCAGCGTACCGCCGCAGGTCGTCGAGGCGGCCGGCGGGGTGGCTACGACCAGGCCGGTCGGGAACGTATCGGTCAGCGCCGCGGTCAGCGTCGCCGCGGTCGGATTGGCGTTGGCCAGCGTGATCGTCAGCGTGCTGGCGGCGCCGGTCGCGACGGTATCGGGCGAGAACACCTTGGCCAGCGTCGGCGGCACCGTGCCGCCCTCGCCGTCGAAGCCGTCGGCGAACAGGTCGTCGCTGCCGCCGGCGATCGTGAAGTTGCCCGGCGAGATGTTGAAGAAGATGTTGTTCGCGCAGCGCACCTTGACGCGGGCCTGGGCGGTCATCTCGTTCGGTACCGGCACCGTGGCGCTGCCGCTGTTCGGCACGTTGAGCGCGAGCGACACCGGATAGGTCAGGCCGCCGTCGCGGGACAGGTCGATGTCGACATTGGAGCAGGCCACCGGCGGTACGTCGGTGTTGGCGACGTTCCAGGTCACGCTGGCGGTGCCAGCGCCGTCGAGGTAGTTCCAGGTGCTGCCGGCGGCCGGGCCTGCGACCGTGAACGGTCCGGCCGTGGCGACGACGGTGTGGACGACGTCGGCGCTGCCGGTGGTGCCGCCGCCGTTGGCGTTGTCGCGCGCGGTCAGGCGGAAGGTCAGTGTGCGGTTGGTGGTCGGCAGGATCTCGCCGCGCAGGGTCGTGCCGGCGACCAGCTGGTCCATGCGCGGAACGAAGCGGTGGGGCGATGTCGCCGGCAGCAGCGAGCGGATGATCGGGCCGGTACCGGGATCGACGTTGAAGTTGTTGTTGACCGCGCCGCGGTCGTACTGCTCCCAGGTGTAGGTCGCGCCGGCGCCGGCGCCGCTGGCCGAGCCGGCCAGCTCGAACGGCGTGTTGGCCGGGATCGTGCGGGCGGCCTGGACGTTCACGACCGGCGGCGTATTCGGGTTCGGCACGCTGACCGCGCACGAGGAACCGGCGCCGGTGCTGATGTAGTTGCCCATCTCGCGCAGGCTTTCGGCGTGGAAGTAGGCATCGGAGTTGGATTGCAGGTTCTGCGTGCCGCAGATGCCGGCATAGGCCTGGATCGTCGATCCGCTGCCCGGCTCGTAGGCGGCCGACGCCGCGCGGTTGCCGCCGCCGCAGCTGTTGGTGGTGGCGTTGAAGGTGTGGTTGCCGCCGAACTGGTGGCCCATCTCGTGGGCGACGTAGTCGATGTAGAAGACGTCGCCGAGCGGGCTGCCCAGGCCGGTCGTGCCGAGCGCCTTCTGGCCGTTGCGGCAGACCACGCCGAGGCCGGCGATGCCGCCGCTGCCGGTCGTGAACACGTGGCCGATGTCGTAGTTGGCGCTGCCGATCACGCTGTCCAGGTTGCTCTGGTTCTGGTCGATCGCCGCGCCGCTGTTGCTGTACGGGCCCGGGTTCTCGTTGGTGTAGATGATCGTGTCGTTGTTGGCGATCAGGGTCATGTGGACCGAGAAGTCGTTCTCGTAGACTTCGTTGACGCGGTTCATCGCGACGACCACGGCCGCCAGGCCGCCGGCCACGGTGCCTCCGCCGACGGCATTGGTGTACTGCCGGTTGGCCGCGACCGCGGCCCGGTAGGTGCGGCGGGCGATGCCGGTCTCGGTGGTGGGCTCCGGATCGATCAGGCTCTGGCCGGACGGATCGATCTCGGCATGCACGCCGCAGCTGAACATGCCTTCGGGCACGGCCAGCTCCTTGCGGTAGAAGCTCAGGTAGTCGCTGCCTTCGCCGGGCATGTCCGGCCGCACCACCCAGATGCCGTTGCCGCTGCTGCGCTCGAACACCATCGCGTTGACGCCGAGCGGCGAGATGTCGATACGCGCGCGGTTGCCGCGGCCGTCGACGCCGACGTAGCTGCGGATTTCCGGATAGCGGGCGGCCAGTTCGGGCGGCATCGTGCCCGAGTCGGCCAGCGTGAACTCGGTGAAGCCGCCGGCTGGGTGCGGCAGCGCCAGCGTGGCACCGGGGGCCGCCAGCGCGGCCCGGATGCCCGCGACGTCCAGCTGCAGGGCGCGGTAGCTGGCGGGGCGGGGCGCTTGCGCGGCCAGCGGCCGGGCCTGGGCGTCGAGCCAGAAGGCGCGCGTGTCGGGCGCCGCGTGGACGCTGCCGGCGACGAGCCAAACGAGCGCCAGCAAGGCGAAGATCGCCTTCTTAGGTAGATCGAAATGCATGGATTTCCCCGTCGGAGATGGTCAAGAATGCCCGCATCGGCGATCGCCGTGCGGCATGGCTGGAAGTGCGATCCAGGCCCTCCCGGACTACGAAGGCTCTCATATACCCACCCGGACAGAAAGTACTTGGAGCCTGAACGAAGCGGCGGTTTTGTCCAAGCGCCCCGGAGTTGGCACAATCTGAAGTCCCCTCGCGGAACCCCCCGATGTCCTATCAAGCCCTCGCCCGCAAGTGGCGGCCGCGCCGCTTTTCCGAACTGGTCGGCCAGGAGCACGTCGTGCGCGCGCTCAGTCACGCGCTGGACGGCGGCCGCATCCATCACGCGTTCCTGTTCACCGGCACGCGCGGCGTCGGCAAGACGACGATCGCGCGCATCTTCGCCAAGTCGCTCAACTGCGAGCGCGGCCAGTCGGCCGACCCGTGCGGCGTGTGCGGCGTGTGCACCGAGGTGGACGCGGGCCGCTTCGTCGACCTGCTGGAGATCGACGCGGCCAGCAACACCGGCATCGACAACGTCCGCGAGCTGATCGACAACGCCCAGTATTCCCCGAGCCGCGGCCGCTACAAGGTGTACCTGATCGACGAGGTGCACATGCTGTCCAAGTCGGCGTTCAACGCGCTGCTCAAGACGCTCGAGGAGCCGCCGGGCCACGTGAAGTTCCTGCTGGCCACCACCGATCCGCAGAAGCTCCCGGTGACCGTGCTCTCGCGCTGCATCAAGTTCAATCTCAAGCGCCTGACGCCGGAGCAGATCGGCGGCCAGATACGGCACATCCTGTCGGCCGAGACGATCGAGGGCGACGCCGAGGCGGTCGAGGCGCTGGCGCGGGCGGCGGACGGTTCGCTGCGCGACGGCCTCTCGCTGCTCGACCAGGCGATCGCGCACGGCGGCGGCGTGGTCCACGCGGCCGATGTCCATGCCATGCTCGGCACGGTCGAGCGTGGCCGGGTGCGCCTGCTGCTGGAGGCGATCGCGGCCGGTGACGGCCCGGCCTTGCTCGCCGAGATCCGCCGCATCGCCGAGTTCGCGCCGGATTTCGCCCAGGTGCTCGACGAGCTGGCGTCGCTGCTGCACCGGATCCAGCTGCAGCAGCTGGTCGCGACCGTGGGCGAGGAGGACGCAGTCCTCGCCGCACTGGCGGCGCGACTCGACCCGCAGGACGTGCAGCTGTGGTACCAGATGGCGATCACCGGGCGCCGCGACCTGCCGTTGGCGCCGACGCCGCGCACCGGTTTCGAGATGAGCCTGCTGCGCATGCTGGCGTTCGCACCGGCGCCGGTGGGAAGTGGCAATGAGGCCGACGGGACGCCGCGCGCGACGCGCGCGGTGCCGCCGCCGGCCGCCGCCGCGGTCGCACCTTCGCCCGCGCCCGCGCCCGCCGCGCCGCGTCTGGCCGAACCGGCGTCGCCCGCATACGCCCCGCCGCCGGCCGTATCGGCGCCCGCTGCGCCGGCGCCGCCGGCCGAAACGCTTTCGTGGGATGCGCTGATCGAACGGGCGGGTCTGCGCGGTCCCCTGGGCCAGCTCGCGCAGCATTCGGTGCTGCTCGGCATCGAGGAGGGCCAGGTCCGGCTGGGCGTGCGGCCCGAGCACGAGCACCTGGCGGCCGGCCCCCTGGTCGAGGTGCTCGAGGCGCGCCTCGGCGAGGCGCTCGAGCGGAAGATCCGCGTGAAGTTCGAGCGCCAGGACGGCGACGCCGCCGAAAGCCCGGCGGCCCGGCGCGCCCGCATCGAGGCGGCACGGCTGCGCGACGCCGAGGACGCGCTGCGCAGCGATCCGCAGGTGCAGTCGTTGATCGAGCATTTCGACGGGCGTCTGGTGCAGAGTTCGATCCGCCCGTCCAGTCACTAGCAGGCTCTTGAGAAACGGCCTGCCGGCGCGATCCTGAGAAGGGATCACTCGCGGTTCGGCGGTGCAAGCCGTCGATCGGCGGAAGAGGTGGCGCGGCCTTGCCGCGACCGTGTGAGTCGGACGAGGGCAGGACAGCCCTTTCCCGTACTGGTCATCGATGTACGGCCTGGAGACGGCGCGCGGCCACGCCGCGTCCCCGCGTCCCGGCCCCCAACCGGACCCTTTTGGAGAAGAACGATGCGTGGACCCCTTGCCGGCCTGATGCAACAGGCCCAGCGCATGCAGGAAGAACTCAAGCGTGCGCAGGAAGAGCTGGCCGATCTCGAGGTCACCGGCCAGGCCGGCGGCGGCCTGGTGACCGTCGTCATGAGCGGGCGCCACGAGGTGCGCCGCGTCGCGATCGACCGCAAGACCTTCGCCGACGATGCGGAGATGGCCGAGGATCTGATCGCCGCCGCGTTCAACGATGCGGTCAACAAGGTCGCCGAGCTGACCCAGCAGCGCATGAGCGGCCTCGGTGCCGGCATGAACCTGCCGCCCGGCTTCAAGCTGCCGTTCTGATGTCGACCGGATCGCCCCTGCTGGCCGAGCTGATCGACGCGCTGCGCTGCCTGCCGGGCGTCGGCGCGAAGACCGCGCAGCGCATGGCGTTCCACCTGCTCGAGCGCGACCGCGCCGGCGCGCGGCGGCTGGCCGAGCGGCTCGGCACGGCGGTCGAGCGCATCGGCAACTGCACGCGCTGCCGGACCTTCAGCGAGGAGCCGGTGTGCGTGCTGTGCGCCAGCCCGACGCGCGAGAGCCAGCTGCTCTGCGTGGTGGAGACGCCGGTCGACCAGCTCGCGATCGAGCAGGCCACCGGCTATCGCGGCCGCTACTTCGTGCTGCTCGGCCGGCTGTCTCCGCTCGACGGCCTCGGGCCGCGCGAGCTCGGGCTGGACCTGCTGGCCGCGCGCCTGGGCGAAGGCGAGGTGCAGGAGCTGATCATCGCGACCAACCCGACCGTCGAGGGCGAGGCGACGGCGCACCTGGTGGCCCAGCTGGCCGCTGCCGCCGGCATCCGCGCGACGCGCCTGGCGCACGGGGTGCCGCTCGGGGGCGAGCTGGAGTTCATCGATCGCGGTACCCTGGCCCATGCCTTCGGCAGCCGTCAGCTGCTGGCCGACACCTGAGGACCTCATGAGCGAGACGCTTTTCAGCAAGATCATCCGGCGCGAGATCCCGGCCGACATCGTCTACGAGGATGCGGACGTCGTGGCTTTTCGCGACATCAATCCACAGGCGCCGCGGCATGTCCTGTTCGTGCCCCGGCGCCCGGTGGCGACCCTGAACGACCTCGGCGACGCCGATGCGACGCTGATCGGCCGCCTGGTGCTGGCCGCGACCGCCTATGCCAAGGCGGAAGGCTTCGCCGAGGCCGGCTATCGCTGCGTGATCAACTGCAATGGCGACGGCGGGCAGACCGTGTACCACCTGCACCTGCACCTGCTCGGCGGGCGGCCGATGCACTGGCCGCCGGGCTGATACGCGCCGGCAGCCGGTAACGCACGCGGGCTGCCATGCGGGAAGGCGGGGCCGGTCGTGGTACGAGGCGCCGGCCGCTCAGTCCGGCAACGGGATGTCGTGCTTGCGCAGCTTGCGGTAAAGCGTGTTGCGGCTGATGCCGAGCGCATCGGCAGTGTGGGTGATGTTCCAGCGCATGCGTTCGAGCTCGCGCAGCAGTGCCGCCCGCTCGGCCGAATCCAGTGGCGCGCGCGCCGCGGCGGCGTCGCCGCCCGGCACCGCCAGCATCGCCGGCTCGTGGCCGGAGGTCTCGTCGAGCAGCTCCTGCGGCAGGTTGGACGGGCGGATCACGCGCTCGTCGCACAGCGCGGCGGCGGTGCGCAGCACGTTGCGCAGCTGGCGGATATTGCCCGGCCAGCTGTACTCGAGCAGGACGCGCAGCGCGTCCGGCCGGATGCTGACCGGTTCCTGGTCGCGGCATTCCTCGGCCAGCAGCGACTGGATCAGCTCGGTCTTGTCCTCGCGGTCGCGCAGCAGCGGCAGGTAGAGCGTGGTGCCGTTGAGCCGGTAGTACAGGTCGCTGCGGAAATCGCCGCTGGTGCACATCTGGCGCACGTCGTGGTGGCTGGCGCTGATGACGTGCAGGTCTACCGGGATCGGGCTGTCGCCGCCGAGCGGGACGATCTCCTGCTCCTCGAGCACGCGCAGCAGGCGCGTCTGCAGCGGCAGCGGCATGTCGCCGATCTCGTCGAGGAACAGCGTGCCGCCGCTGGACTGCAGGATCTTGCCGGGCCGCCCTTCGCGGTTGGCGTCGGTGAACGCGCCGCGGGTGTAGCCGAACAGCTCGCTTTCGATCAGCGGCTCCGGGATCGCGCCGCAGTTGACGGCGACGAACGGCTTGTCGGCACGCAGCGAGGCCTTGTGCAGCGCCTTGGCGAACGCTTCCTTGCCGGTGCCGGTCGCGCCCTGCAGCAGGATCGACACACGGCGCGCGAACAGCTGCTGCGCGCAATGGAAGTTGTGCAGCATGCGCGAGTCGGTGCCGACCTGGCGGCCGGCCGGCTCGATGCGCGTGACCGAGGCGACCGGTGTCGTGATCGGCGCGGTGATCGGCGCGACCGTGCGCGCCGGCTGGTGCGGCGCGCTGACCTTGGCGAAATAGCGCCGCCCGTTCTCGGTGTCGCGGATCGACCAGATCGTGCCGGGCTCGGTCAGCGCGCGGTGCTGCATCGTTCCGTTGGAGAACTGGAATACCGATTCCACCGAGCGGCCGACCAGCGCGTTGCGGTGGCTGTGGCCGAGCTGCTCGAGCGCGCTGTCGTTGGCGGCCAGGATCAGGCCTTCGGCGTCGATCGCCAGCAGCGCCTCGTGCAGCAGGCCGACGAACTCCGGCCGGCCGTGGAAGCGCAGGATGTTGGCTTCCGGGAACTCGCGCAGGAACTGGCAGCGCGAGATCAGCCGGGCCGACATGTTGACCAGGGCCATCGTGTGGCGATGGATCAGCCGCGTGACGCCGCAGCTCGCCGAGGAGGTGTCCAGCACCGCCATGACCTCGCCGTGGGCGTTGAAGATCGGCGCGGCCGAGCAGCACAGGCCGATGTTGTAGCCCATGAAATGTTCTTCGCGGTGCACGGTGACCGGCGCGCGCTCGACCAGGCAGGTGCCCATGCCGTTGGTGCCTTCGTGGCGCTCGTCCCACAGCGCACCGTGCCAGAGTCCGGCATGGCGAAACTCGCGCTTGAGCGTCGGGTCGGTGATCGTGTTGAGGATCGCGCCTTCGGCGTCGGTCAGGATGACCGCGTAGCCGGAGCCGGCGATCTGGTCGTACAGGCTTTCCATCTCCGCGCGCGCGACGCCGAGCAGGTCGCCGAAGCTCTGCTGGCGCTCGCGCAGCTGATGGGCCTCGAGCACGACCGTCTCGCGCGAGCGGGTCGGCTCGATCCCGTACTGGGTGAGGCAGCGCTCCCACGAACTGCTGACGTGCGAGGCGATCTGGCTGGAGGGTTTGGCCTTGCCGTTGACCAGACTGAGGACGCGCGAGGCATGGCTCGCGGTGAGGGCGGAAACACCCATGACGTGGCTCCCGGATCAAGATCCGCCGCAGGTATCGCGCGGCTGCTACAGCGTGAAGGGTCGCCCTTTGGCATCCATTGTGCAAACCGCAGTGCAACAAAATCGACGATGGTCCAATCGGCCAGCTCGAACGCGCCGGGAGGCGATCGCGCCGGCATCGGCGGCCTTCGCGGCCGGGCCGAATGCGGCACCTGCGTTCCGCGGGGCCGGCCGGCCCCGCCGACCGGCGCCCGGCGTGTTCTTTTGCCAGCGGCCGCTGGCTCGGCGTAGCATCGCTTTGGTAAAAAGCCTTCCTCATGCCGGCATCCGATCCGGCGCCCCCGAGTGTCCAGGAGCCAATCCGATGGTCGATCGCAGCGCCGGTCCTACCGCGAGCACGCAGTGGGAGACGTTTTCGCGGCAGTACTGGGACGCCGTGCAGCAGTGGCAGCAGGCCTCGGCAGCAGGTGCGGCACCCGGGGCGGGGCCGCCCTGGCACGAGGGGCTGGCGCAGTGGGCGCGGTTGTTCGGCGATCCCGGCCAGCAGCCGGCCCTGGCCGAGCGGATGCTCGCCAGCGTTAAGGCCTATCTGGAACGCACCCAGGCCCTGTTCACCGCCGGCAACGGCGTCCAGGCCGAGGACATCGCGGCGCGCTTCAGCGAGGCCCTGCGATCCGGGGCGGCCTTCGCGCCCGGCCTCGGCATGCCGTCGGCCGACCACCCGCTGGCCGCCGCCCTGCGCCAGATCGGCGGCGAGGGCGCCAGGAGCCTGGAGCAGCTGGCGGCCGGCTTCGGGCCGATGCTTGGCACCCTCGCCGGTGAAGCACGCACGTGGCTGGACCAGCCGGCGTTCGGCTTCCTGCGCGAGCGCCAGGAACACCAGCAGCGCACGGCGCAGGCGCTGATCGACTACCAGGAGCAGACCGCGCGCTACAACGCGCTGATCCTCAAGGCCGGCCAGCGCGGCGCCTCGCTGTTCGAGAACAAGCTCGGCGAGCGCGGAGCGGCCGAGCGGCCGGTCGAGTCGCTGCGCGCCCTCTACGACCTGTGGGTGGACGCGGCCGAGGAAGGCTACGCCGAGGTCGCCGCCTCGGCCGAGTTCCGCGAGGTCTACGGCGCGCTCGTCAACGCGCAGATGAAGCTGCGCTCGCAACTGCAGCAGGACATCGAGCGCATGAGCGTGGAGCTGGGCATTCCCACCCGCAGCGAGGTCGACAGCCTCGGGCGGCGCCTGCACGAGCTGCGCCGCGAGGTCCGCGGTGCCGGCAGCGGCGGTGCGCTGGCGACCGAGGTCGCCGCCTTGCGCCGGGAAGTCGCCGCGCTCAAGGCGGCCGGCCGGCGCAGCGGTGCGGCCGAGCCTCCCAAGCCGACCGCAAAGGCCGCCCGCGCTGCGCCACGTCCGGTCCGCCCGCGTGCCGCGAAGAAGGCCGCGCCGCCCAAGCCGCGGCGCCCGGCCCGCGCCGCCGGTGGCTTCGAGGCGCGCGTGGCACAGTTCGCGAAGACCGCCAAGACGCCGGCCGCCGGCAAGCGCAAGGCGAAGCCGGCCCGCTCATCCGACTAAGGAGTCCTCATGCAGCCGATCAAGATCGAACCGGCCAAGGCGCTCGACGAGGCCCTGACCCTGCAGCGCAAGCTCGCCGAAGGATTCCGGACGCTGCGCGAGGTCGACGACGTCGACTTCGGCGTCACCGAGAAAGAAGCCGTCTACCGCGAGGACAAGCTGGTCGTCTATCGCTTCAAGGGCGCGCGCGCGCCGACCGCCAAGACGCCGATCCTCATCGTCTACGCACTGGTCAACCGCCCCTACATGGTCGACCTGCAGGACGACCGCTCGCTGGTGCGCAATCTGCTGGCGCAGGGCGAGGACGTCTACCTGATCGACTGGGGCTATCCCGACCGGACCGATCGCTGGCTGACGCTGGACGACTACATCAACGGCTACATCGATCGCAGCGTCGACGCAGTCGCCGCGCACGCCGGTGTGGATCGCGTCAACCTGCTCGGCATCTGCCAGGGCGGCGCGTTCTCGCTGTGCTACACCGCGCTGCATCCGGAGAAGGTGCGCAACCTGATCACGATGGTCACGCCGGTCGATTTCCACACGCCGGACAACCTGCTTTCGCACTGGACGCGCAACCTCGACATCGACCTGTTCGTCGACACGCTGGGCAACGTGCCGGCCGACCTGATGAACTGGTGCTACCTGACGCTCAAGCCGGTGCGCCTGTTCCAGCAGAAGTACGTCGGCCTGGTGGACATCCTCGACGACAAGGTGGAACTGGAGAATTTCCTGCGCATGGAGAAGTGGATCTTCGACTCGCCCGACCAGGCCGGCGAGGCCTTCCGCGAGTTCATCCGCGATTTCTTCCAGGGCAACAAGCTGATCCGCGGCGGCCTGACGATCGGCGGCCGGCCGGTCGATCTCAAGACGATCCGCCATCCGGTGCTCAACATCTTCGCCGAGCAGGACCACCTGGTGCCGCCGGCCGCCTCGCGCGCGCTGGAAGGGGCGGTGGGCAGCGACGACTACACGCAGCTCGCGTTCAAGGGCGGCCATATCGGCATCTACGTCTCGGGCCGCGCGCAGCGCGAGGTGCCGCCGACCATCCACGACTGGCTGGCCGCGCGCGCCTGACCTGAGGGCACGCCGGGCGGTCCGCCCGGCGTGCCGTGGCACAATCGGCCGATGCGCATCTATCTGGTCGGCGGCGCCGTCCGCGACAAGCTGCTCGGCCGCCCGGTCGCCGATCGCGACCACGTCGTCGTCGGCGCCACGCCGGACGACCTGCTCGGCCTCGGCTACAAGCCGGTCGGCAAGGACTTCCCGGTGTTCCTGCATCCGCGCAGCGGCGAGGAATACGCGCTGGCACGCACCGAGCGCAAGACCGGCCGCGGCTATCACGGCTTCGCGTTCGACGCCGACCCGTCGGTCACGCTGGAAGAGGACCTGGCACGCCGCGACCTGACGATCAATGCGATCGCCGAGGACGCCGACGGGCGCCTGGTCGATCCGTTCGGCGGCGTGCGCGACATCGAGGCGCGGGTGCTGCGGCACGTCTCGCCGGCGTTCGCCGAGGACCCGGTGCGGATCCTGCGCGTCGCCCGCTTCCTGGCGCGCTACCAGCCACTCGGTTTCCGCGTCGCCGAGCAGACGCTGGCGCTGATGCGCGGCATGGTCGCCGACGGCGAGGCCGACCACCTGGTACCCGAGCGGGTCTGGGCCGAGACGCGCAAGGCACTGGCCGAGCCACGGCCGTCGGCGTTCCTGGCCACCTTGCGCGCCTGCGGTGCGCTGCGCGTGCTGTTTCCGGAAATCGACGCGCTCTACGGCGTGCCGCAGCGGCCGGAGTTCCATCCGGAGGTCGATACCGGCGTCCATACCGAGCTGGTCGTGGACATGGCGGCCCGGCTGGCGCCCGGCGACGACCTGGTCGGCTGGTGCGCGCTGGTGCACGACCTCGGCAAGGCCCTGACGCCGGCCGCCGAACTGCCGCGCCACGTCATGCACGAGGAGCGCGGGGTCGCGCCGATCCAGGTGCTGTCGGCGCGCCTGCGCGTACCGGCCGAGCACGCCGCGATGGCGGTGCTGTGCAGCCGCCTGCATCTGAACGTGCATCGCGCGCTGGAACTGAAACCGGCCACCGTCGTGAAGCTGTTCGAGCAGATCGACGGCTTCCGCAAGCCGCGCCGCCTCGACGTGCTGCTGGCCGCCTGCGAGGCGGACAAGCGCGGGCGGCTCGGCTTCGAGGACGCGGCCTATCCGCAGGCCGACTATCTGCGCGCCGCCTATGCGGCGGCGGCGGCGGTGACGGCAGCGGCTTTCGTCGCCGACGGCCTGGCCGGCCCGGCGATCGCCGAGGCGATGCGCGCGGCGCGCGCGCGCGCCGTGGCCGCGGTACCGACGCCGGCCTGACGCGGTTCTAGCGCTCGCCCGATGCCGGCTGCGGGTCGCGGTCGGTGGTCCGGAACAGGCCCAGCCGGTAGGACAGCTCGCCGGCGAACTCGTGCAGTGCCGCCTCGGACTTGGCCGCCGCCGATGCGATCGGCAGGAAGTAGCCCGGCCCGGCCGGCCCGGCGTAGATGCCGGGCGCCGGTGCGGCACAGGGATCGAAGCCGGCGGCGCGGAACGCGTACAGCGCGCGCGGCATGTGCAGGGCCGAGGTCACCAGCCAGACGCGCCGCGGCAGCGGTGGCCGCAGCGCGGCGACCGCCTGCGCGTTGTGCCAGGTGGTGCGCGAGGCGGTCTCGCTGCGCAGCGCGGCAGCCGGCACGCCGAGCGCTTCGGCCAGGCGCGCCATCGTCGTGCTTTCGGCGATCGCGTAGCGGCTGGCGCCGCTGGCGATCCACTGGGCGTCCGGATAGCGGCGATGGAGCGCCACCGCCGCGAACACGCGGCGCAGGCTGTCGACGTTGAGTGCGGCGTAGTCCTCGGCCGAGCGTGGTTCGCGCGCCATGCCGCCGCCGAGAACGACGATCGCCTCCGGCGCCGGCGCCGGGCAGGCGTCGGCCGCCGGGGCGCGAGCCTCCTGCAGGCGCACCAGCAGGTTCGCCCCGAACGGCGTCGTCAGCCAGGCCAGCACCAGGCCGATCACCAGTGCCGTGCGGCGGCTCCAGCGCGGCAGCCAGCGCCATGCCAGCAGCACGGCCAGGCCGAGCAGGACGCCCAGGCGCAGCGGCGACAGCCAGGCGCTGATCATCGGCCGCCGGCGCTCACAGCGAGCCGCTCTGGTCGATGTCGGCCATCGGTGGCAGCGCCGCCGGATCGATGCCGCGCGCGAACAGCATCGCGCGGAAGCGCTCGCCCATCTCGTCGGGCAGGGTCAGGCGCTTGACCTGCTGGCCGAGGCGGTAGAGCGCGGTGGCGTCGGCCCCCTCGGCCGCGCGGCCATGGTGCCCGGCCAGGCCGTTGGCGATCAGGAACCGCGCCTGCCCGGCATAGCCGGCCAGGCCGAAGCCGGCGCTGTTGCCGGCCTCGGCCAGGGCGGTGAAGTCGACGAAGGCGGTCAGGTCCTGCAGGCCCGGCAGGAAGAACGGGTCGGCATGGGCGCGATGGCGGTAATGGGCGATCAGCGTGCCGTCGCGGCGCTCGGGGCGGTAGAACTCGGCACGCGGATAGCCGTAGTCGACGAACAGCGCGACGCCGCTGCGCAGGCTGCCGAGCACGGCCTGCATCCAGTACGGCAGCTGCGGCAGCAGCTCGGAGCGGTAGCCGTCCTCGATCGGCCGGCCGAGATCGCGCTCGACGTGACGCACCGCGCCGGCGACCAGGAGATCGGCCGGCCGGTCGACGATCCTCAGCGCCTGGCCGTCCAGCGCGACGTGTTCCTCGTAGACCTCGCCGCCGCGCAGCGTGAAGCGCGTCGTCGGCAGCGCGTCGATAACCTCGTTCGCGAACAGGACGCCGCGCCAGTCGGCTTCCGGTGGCCGGTCGATCCAGCGCACCCGGGCCGCCAGGTCGGCACCGAGGGCGGTGCGCAGCCGCGTCTGCTGGCGCTCGCGCAGGTCCGCGCTCGGCTCCAGGATCGCGTAGCTGCGCGGCAATGCGTCGCGTTCGGCAAGGGCGAGCAACGCGACTTCGGCGAACGCGCCGCTGCCGCCGCCGAGCTCGACGAAGTCGGCGTCCGGCCCCAGCGTGCGCAGCACCGGCGCCAGCGCTTCGGCGATGCACTGCGCGAACAGGTGGCCCAGTTCCGGCGCCGTCACGAAGTCGCCGTCGCGCCCGAACTTCGTGCGGCCGGCGCTGTAGTAGCCCAGGCCCGGTGCGTACAGGCAGCGCTCCATGTAGCGCGAGAACGGGATCGGTCCGGTGCGTGCGATCTCGGCGTGGATCGCCGCCTGCAGGCGCCGGGAGTGATCCAGTTCGTCGGCGCCGGGGGCGGGCAGGGCGGTGTTCACGGCGTCGCGCGGGGTTCTCGAGGGAGCGACGGCCAGCATAGCGCAGCGTCGCGCCGGTAGCGTCAGCGCGGTGGCGCGGGGCCGATCGTGCGGTACTGGCCCGGTGGCAGGTACAGCGGCAGCAGGACCTCCTCGTCGATGCGCAGCCACTGGCCGAGCAGGCGCGCCACGTGCACGAGGTCCGGCGCGAGGCGGCGGCGCCGGTCGCGTCCCCACGGCGCGGTCAGGTAGGTGGCCAGGATCGCCTCGATGCCGCCCAGGCAGCGCTGGGCGTCGGCATGGACCGCCTCGAACATCGTGCGCGCGGCCGGCGTGCCGTGCAGTGCCCAGGCCAGGTACGGATAGAACTGCACGTTGCGGGCGAGGCCGATGCCGCGGAACGCGCCGGCGAACGCGAGCAGGCCGGCGACCAGCGCATCCTCGTCGCGCCGGCCGAGCGCCGTCAGCACGCCGCGCATCGCGGTGCGCAAGCGGTGTCCCTCGGCCGGCACCTGGGCGACCAGCAGCGGCCGGTAGCGGATCGGGGCCGGGCCGCCGTCGATCGGGTGTGCGCCGCTCGCGGCAGCGAGCCGCGCCGGCCGCTGCGAGCGCAGCCGGTTGCGTAGGTCGTCGAACACGTCTCCTCCCGCTCGCCGCGCTTCAGGGGGCGCGGCGGTCCGCGCGGCGAGATCACCGCGCGGGGCAACGCTACGGCATTTCGGCGGTCACGGGAACCGCCGTGCCACCGGCGCCGTGCCTCAGGCCTTGACGCGGAATGCGTCGGTGATCAGGGCGCGGTCGAAACCGGCACCGCCGTCGCCGGTCGCGGCATAGCGGTACAGCGCGGCGGCATAGACCCCCTGCAGGGCCGCCTGCAGCAGGCCGAGCAGCAGGATCGCAACGACGGTCAGCGCGATCGGGATCAGCACCAGGCGGCCGCCGCCGTTCGTCGCCAGCAGCACCGTGGCGCCGCCACCGACCAGGGCAATCGCGACCACCGCCACGCCGAACACCAGCCCGATGCCGAGGTTGCCGGCCAGGTTCTCGCCCCAGGTGGTGCGCAGCAGCTCGGCGCTGCGCCGGACCGCATCGACCGGCCCGATCTTCTCGTTGACGAGGATCGGAACGACCAGGAACGAGGCGACGGTCCAGGCGACGCCGATCAGCGCGACGACCCAGCGGCCGATGAAACCGGCACGTTCCTGCAGCGCGCGCAGCAGCATGCCGACGGTGGCGGCGATCACGGCGTAGCCGATGATGGCCGGCAGCCGCTGGTTGGCGATGCGGAAGCCGTCCGCCAGTGTCGGATCGCGTCCGGCCAGCCGCATCGACGCGGCGCCGACCAGGGCCGAGTTGAAGTAGAAGATCACCGTGTACTGGACGACGTAGAACGCGAACGTCAGCAGCCAGAACACGGGCGACACGTCGCCGTTGCGGACACCGGCGAACATGCCGGCGAAGGCCGCGGGAACGACGAAGCTGGCCGCCACGGCAAGGGTGCCGAGTGCCGACATCAGCGGAAACAGCAGCAGCTCCTTGTCCGAGCGCAGCACCGCGGCGCTCGCCTTGACCAGGTCCCAGCTGCGTGCGAAACGTCCAGCCATGAACAATGCCCCTTCGCGCCTGCGGCCAGGCCACCGGTCCGCGCTGCGTGGAACGCGTGGCGCCACCGGGGCCTGCCGGTCGACGCGGCGCCATTCTAGGGCGCGTCCGTGGAGCGCGTCATGGGCCTGAAGCTGGGTGCCGGTGCTGCGGCAGGCGGTGCGCCGGCGCGCAGTGCAACGTGAGCCCGCAGGGGCCGCAGCGCATAATGGCGCGGGTTTGCACGAGGAGTAGCGATGACGGCGACCGGTCCGAAGCGGCGCGTGGTGCTGGTCACGGGCGCGGCCCGGCGCATCGGCGCGGCGATCGCGCGGAGCCTGCACGCGGCGGGTTGCGACATCGTGTTGCACTACCGTGGGTCGCGGTCCGAGGCCGAGGCGCTGGCGCGGGAGCTGGACGCGGTACGCGCGGGCTCGACGCTGTGCGTGGCGGCCGACCTGGCCGACGCCGCGGCGCTGCCGGGGCTGGTGGACGCCACGCGGGCGCGGTTCGGCCGGCTCGACGGCCTCGTCAACAATGCCTCGGCGTTTCACGCCACGCCGTTCGGCGCGGTGACGCCGGACCACTGGCAGGCCTTGTTCGCCGCCAATGCGCAAGCGCCGCTGCTGCTGGCGCAGGCGGCGGCCCCCTTCTTGCGCAGCGCCGGTGGCGCGATCGTCAACCTGGCCGACATCTACGCCGACCGGCCCAAGGCCGACAGCCTGGTCTACTCGGCGGCCAAGGCGGCGCTCGTCAGCCTGACGCGCAGTCTCGCGATCGCGCTGGCCCCCGAGGTGCGGGTCAACGCGGTGGCGCCCGGCGCGATCCTCTGGCCCGAGCAGACGGCCGATGCCGACGCGGCCGCCGAGCGCGCGGCGATGCTGGCGCGCACGCCGCTCGGCCGCACCGGGCAGGCGGCCGAGGTCGCCGAGGCAGTGCGCTGGCTGCTGCTCGACGCCGGTTACGTCACCGGCCAGGTCCTGGCGGTGGACGGCGGCCGCTCGGTCGTCGACTGATCGGCCGATCGACGTCCGGGCCGGTCAACCGCCGGCAGCGGGTTCCGGGGCGAGCGCGTCGCAGTCGAGCCGGACCGGCGTCAACGGCGTGGCGTCCTCGCAGCGCCGCCACAGCTCGCGCAGCTCGACGCCGAGCACCGGGTGGCGCAATGCCGGAACGAGATCGGCCATCGGGCGCAGCACGAAGGCCTGGTCGGCCAGCTCCGGTCGCGGCAGCGGCGGCGTCGATGCGATGGCGTCCGCATACAGCAGCAGGTCCAGGTCGATCGTCCGGCTCGAATAGCGCGGACCGTCGCGGCGGCGGCCCTGGCGGGCCTCCTGTTCGCGCAGCCAGGCGTCCAGCCGGGACGCGTCGAGGTCGCTGTCGATCGCGGCGGCGGCGTTGAGGAAGTCGGCGCCGGCGAAGCCGACCGCCGGGCTGCGATAGACCGGCGAGAGCGCGACGGGGCCGAAGCGGCGGCGCAGCGCATCGATCGCGAGGCACAGGTTGCGCGCAGGGTCGATGTTGCTGCCGAGGCTCAGGTAGGCGCGCGCCATGCCGGTCAGCCGCCCGGCCGGGTGCCGCGCTCGATGCACACGCCGACGGCGCGCGCACCGCGGACGGCGCCGGGCTTGGCGAGCTTGAGCCGCAGCCAGGCGATGCCGAACTCCTCGCGCAGGATCGCCGCGCAGCGCTCGGCCAGCGTCTCGACGAGCTGGAACTCGGCGGCCTCGACGTAGGCGATCAGGCGCTTGGAGACCGCCTTGTAGTCGAGCGTGTCGGCGATGGCGTCGGTCGCGGCCGGCCGGGTGTTGTCGAACGCCATCTCGATGTCGAGCGCCACGGTCTGGCGGATGCGCCGCTCCCAGTCGTAGATGCCGATGACGGTGTCGATGCGCAGGTCTTCGATGAATACGGTATCCATGGCGCGCAGGATGGCCGAAGCGGCAGTCCGCTTCAACGTGCGCACGCCGCCGGCGCGGCGGCGCGGCGATGGCGGCGCCTTGCCGGTTCGCCGCGCCGGGCTCCCGGCACGGCCCGCGGCTAGAATGGGTACGGACTTCCGGACGGTGGCAGGCGTCGATGACCTATTGCGTGGGGATCGCGGTCGACCAGGGACTGGTGTTCGCGTCGGACACGCGGACCAGTGCCGCGTTCGACGACGTGCGCGTGCACGGCAAGATGCACGTGTTCGAGTACCCGGGCGAGCGCGTGCTGGTGCTGATGACGGCCGGCAACCTCGCCACGACCCAGGCCACCGTGGCGCGCCTGCGCCGCGACATCGAGGACGCCGCACCCGTCAACCTGCGCACGGTGGCGCGCATCGCCGATGCCGCCGAGTACGTCGGCCAGGCACTGGTGGCCGCGCAGGCGCACGTGGCGGCCCAGGCCGAACAGAATCGCGTCAGCGTCGAGGCCACGCTGATCCTCGGCGGGCAGGTGGCCGGCGAGGCGCCGGCGCTGTACCTGGTCTACCCGCTCGGCAACTGCATCGCCGCCTCGCCGGAGACGCCGTACCTGCAGATCGGCGAGTCCAAGTACGGCAAGCCGATCCTCGACCGCATCGTGCGGCCGGCCACGCGGCTCGAGGACGCCGCCCGCTGCGCGCTGGTCTCGATCGACTCGACGATCCGCTCGAACGTCTCGGTCGGCCTGCCGATCGACCTGGCGTTGCTGCGTGTCGATGCCTTGCGCCTGATGACGCAGATGCGCCTGGACGGCGATACGCCGCTCTACGCCGAGATCCGTGACAGCTGGTCGCGCAAGCTCGAAAGCGCGGTACGCAGCCTGCCGCCGTTCCCGTGGGAGGCCGCGCCGGCACCGCCGCAGGAGGCGTTGGCACCCCTGCAGCAGGCGGCAGCGATCGACGATCCGCCGGCGATGGCGGCGCAGGCCCAGCAGGCGCTGCCGCGGTCGCCCTGAAGGCGATCGGGCAGTGGTTGCTCAGCCGGCGATAGGTCTGGTTGATCGAGCCGGGTTGCGCGCGCCTCGTGGCCCGCTGGACGGCCTGCGCGGAAGCGAGGACGCGTGCTAGACGCGGTAGCCGCGATGGATCGCGACGATGCCGGCCGACAGGTTGCGCACGTCCACGCAGGCGAAGCCGGCCGCCTCCATCATCGCCTTGAGCGTGGCCTGGTCCGGATGGCGGCGGATCGATTCGGCGAGATAGCGGTAGCTGGCCTCGTCGCCGGCGATCAGCTGGCCGATCCGCGGCAGGACCTGGAACGAATGGAAGTCGTACAGCGGCTTGAGCGCCTCGACCTGCACGGCCGAGAACTCCAGCACCAGCGCGCGACCGCCGACCTTGAGCACACGGTGGATCTCGGCCAGCGCGTGCTCCTTGCGCGTGACGTTGCGCAGGCCGAAGGCCATCGTCACGCAGTCGAAGCTGGCATCGGGGAACGGCAGGGCTTCGGCGTCGAGCTGGGCGTACGCCAGGCCGCCGACCTTGCCGCGGTCGGTCAGGCGGTCGCGGCCCACGCGCAGCATGTCGCCGTTGATGTCGCCGACGACGATCCGGCCTTCGGGGCCGACCTTCGGCAGCAGCAGGGCGGCGATGTCGCCGGTGCCGCCGGCCAGGTCCAGCACCGCATCGCCGGGGCGCACGCCGCTGGTGGCGACGAAATGGCGCTTCCAGAGCCGGTGCAGGCCGAACGACATCAGGTCGTTCATCAGGTCGTAGCGGCGGGCGACCGAGGTGAACACCTCGCCGACCAGACGGGCCTTGTCGCCCTCGGGCACGTCGCGGTAGCCGAAATGGGTGGTGCCGTGGGTTTCGCTCATCGCGCCATGCTACCCGAAACCAGTGCCGGACTCGTCCGCATGCGGCGGCGCGGGACGCCGGCGGAACGGCCGCTGCGCGCTTGACAGCCCGGCGTCGATCGGATCAACTCGGCCCATGTTTGCGCGCCGCACCATCACGACGACGACCACCACTACCCGCCCGGTGCGGTCGGTCGTCGCGCGCGCATAGCGTCCCAGCAACGACCCCCGCACCTCGACGAGGATGCGGGTTCGGCCCTTCTCCTCGGTGACGTTCGGGGTTTCCTTCCGGAGGCCCGATGAGTCCGCACGTCAACCTGTCCGCACCGCTCGCCGCGGCCCGCCACATCGGGACGCGCGGCACCCCGGCCGGCACCCGCACCGTCGCCCACAAGTTCGGCGGCTCTTCGCTGGCCGATGCCGGGTGCTACCGCGGCGTTGCCGCGATCCTGCGCGACCAGGCCGAGGACCGGCAGATCGCCGTGGTCTCGGCGATGCAGGGCGTGACCGACGCGCTGATCGCGCTGGCCCAGGACGCGGCCTCCGGCACGGGCGACTGGCGCGCCGCGGCCGGCAGCTTGCGCGAGCGTCACCTCGCCGTGGCCGGCGACCTGCTCGGTGGCCAGGCAGGTCCGACGCAGGCGTGGCTCGACGCCAGCCATGCCGGCCTGGCGGACCTGCTGCAGGCACTGGCGGTGCTCGGTTTTCCGGCGCGCGAGGCGCTGGAGCGCATCCAGGGCCTGGGCGAGGTCTGGTCGGCGCGGCTGCTGTCGGCGCTGCTCGTGGCGCAGGGTGCCGAATGCGCGATGCTCGACGCCCGCGAGGTGCTGACGGTGCGTCACGGCGAACTCGGCGTCGCCGTGGACTGGGACGACAGCGCCCGGCGCCTGGCCGATTGGCGCGACGGCCACCCGCAGGCGCGCGTGATCGCGACCGGCTTCGTCGCGCGCGCCGCCGACGGTCGCCCGACGGTCCTCGGCCGCAACGGCAGCGACTATTCCGGCGCGATCTTCGCCGCGCTGTTCGGCGCCTGCGAGCTCAACATCTGGACCGACGTCGACGGCGTGCTGTCCGCCGATCCGCGCCTGGTGCCCGAGGCGGTGCCATTGGCGGCGATGTCCTACGAGGAGGCCTGCGAGCTGGCCTACTTCGGCGCCAAGGTGATCCATCCGCAGACGATGCTGCCGGCGATGGCGCTCGGCCTGCCGATCCGCATACGCAACACCTTCCGGCCGAACCATCCGGGCACCTGCATCGGCGCGGCCGAAACCCCGCCGATGCCGGTCAAGGGCCTCTCGCTGGCCGACAACCTGGCCCTGGTCAATGTCGAGGGTGCCGGCATGATCGGCGTGCCGGGTACGGCCGAGCGGGTGTTCGCCGCGCTGCGCAGCGCCAGCGTCTCCGTCGTGATGATCTCGCAGGGGTCCTCGGAGCATTCGATCTGCTGCGTGGTCCGTGCCGGCGACGTCGAGCGCGCCCGCAGCGGCCTGGCGGCGGCGTTCGCCGCGGAGCTGGCGGACGGCCAGATCCAGGACATCGCGGTGACCGCCGGCATCAGCGTGCTGGCCGCGGTCGGCGACGGCATGGCCGGCATGCCGGGCGTGGCGGCACGCCTGTTCGCTTCGCTCGGCCGTGCGCGCGTCAACGTGCGCGCGATCGCGCAGGGCGCCTCGGAACGGAACATCTCGGTCGCGCTGGCCGGCGTCGATGCCGCGCGTGCGCTGCGCGCCGCGCATGCCGGCTTCTGGCTGTCGCCGCAGGCGCTGTCGGTGGGGCTGATCGGGCCCGGCAACGTCGGGCGTGCGCTGATCGAGCAGATCCGCGAGGCCGCGCCGCGGCTGCAGCGCGATACCCGCCTGGACCTGCGCGTCCGCGCGATCGCCGGCAGCCGGCAGCTGTGGACCGACGAGCGCGGCGAGCTGTCGGCCGACTGGCAGCGCCGCGTGGCGGCCGGCGGCGAGGCGGCGGACCTGGACCGCTTCGCCGCTCACGTCCACGCCCCGCACCTGCCGCATGCCGTCATCGTCGACTGCAGCGCGAGCGCCGCGGTGGCGGCGCGCTACCCGGACTGGCTGGCCGCCGGCATCCATGTCGTCACGCCGAACAAGCAGGCGGGGGCCGGGCCGCTGGCGCTGTACCGCGCGATCCGCGCGGCGGCCGAGGCCGGTGGCGCGCGCTGGCGCTACGAGGCGACCGTCGGCGCCGGCCTGCCGGTGATCCAGACCCTGCGCGACCTGCTCGACACCGGCGACGAACTGGTCGCCGTCGAAGGCATCCTGTCCGGCACGCTGGCGTGGCTGTTCAACCGCTACGACGGCAGCCAGCCGTTCTCGGCGCTGGTCGCCGAGGCGCATGCGCTCGGCTACACCGAGCCCGATCCGCGCGACGACCTGTCGGGCCTGGACGTCGCGCGCAAGCTGGTGATCCTCGCCCGCGAAGCCGGCCAGGCGCTGGAGCTGGCCGACGTCGCCGTCGAGAGCCTGGTGCCGGCGGCGGTGCGCGACCTGCCGCGCGAGGCGGTGCCGGCGGCGCTGGCCGCGATCGACGAGGACATCGCGCGGCGCCATGCGCGGGCGCGCGCGGCGGGCAAGGTGCTGCGCTACGTCGCCCGCCTGGACCGGTCCGGTGCGCGGGTCGGCCTGGTCGAGGTGGCCGGCGACCAGGCGTTCGCGCACCTGCGCCTGACCGACAACATCGTCCAGTACACCACGCGCCGCTATGCCAGCAATCCGCTGGTCGTGCAGGGGCCGGGTGCCGGCCCGGACGTGACGGCAGCCGGCGTGTTCGCCGACCTGCTGCGGCTGGGCGCTGTGCTCGGCGCCCGGCTGTGAGGCCCGCAATGGACGGCATCGTCGCTTTCGCGCCGGCCAGCGTCGGCAACGTCGCGGTCGGCTTCGACATCCTCGGCCACAGCATCGCCGGCCCCGGCGACCGCGCCCGCGTGCGCCGCATCGATGAACCGGTCGTGCGCATTGCCGCGATCCGCGGCATCGTCGACACCCTGCCGCAGGATCCACGGCACAACACCGCCGGCCGCGCGCTGATCGCGCTGCGTGCCGCACTGGACCTGCCGTACGGCTTCGAGGTCGAGCTCGACAAGGGCATCGCGCTGGGATCGGGGATGGGCGGCTCGGCCGCCTCGTGCGTGGCCGCGCTGCTCGCCGCCAACGAATGGCTAGACCCGCCGCTGCCGGTGGACGCGCTCTATCCGTTCGCGCTGGAAGGCGAAGCGGCCGCGAGCGGTGGCCGCCACGGCGACAACATCGGACCGATGCTGATCGGCGGCCTGGTACTGGCGACGGCGGACCGGCTGGTCCCGGTGCCGGTGCCGCCGCAGTGGCATGCGGCCGTGGTCCATCCCGACGCGGTGCTGGAGACGCGCCGGGCCCGCGCGGCGCTGCATGGCGACTATGCGCTCGACGACTTCGTGCGCCAGAGCGGCAACCTCGCGCTGGTGCTGGCCGGTTGCTGGCGCGGCGATGCCGCACTGGTGCGCGCGGGCCTGCGCGACGTGCTGGTGGAGCCGCGCCGCGCGCCGCTGATCGTCGGCTTCGCCGCCGTCAAGCAGGCCGCGCTCGACGCCGGGGCGATGGGGGCGAGCATCTCCGGCGCCGGCCCCAGCGTGTTCGGCTGGTTCGAGGACCGCGCGGCCGCCGAGGCCGGCGCCCGGGCGATGCAGGCGGCGTTCGCGCACGCGGGGTTGGACAGCCGCTGCCACGTGTCGCCGATCGCCGGCCCGGCCGCGGGCATCATCAGGCCTGACGAACGGGAGGCATCGCGATGAACTACCGATCGACCCGCGGCCAGGTGCCGGACACCGGCCTCGCCGCGGCGCTGCGGGCCGGCCTGGCGGCGGACGGCGGCCTGTACGTGCCGGCGGCGTTGCCGGTCCTCGGCACAGCCGACTTCGCCGGCCTCACCGACCTGCCGGCAATCGCCGAGCGATTGCTGCGGCCGTTCTTCGCCGACGACGCGCTGGCGGCGGCGCTGCCGGCGATCTGTCGCGAGGCCTTCGATTTCCCGGCGCCGCTCGTGCCGTTCGGCGACGGCAGCAGCCAGCTCCTGGAGCTGTTCCACGGTCCGACCGCGGCCTTCAAGGATTTCGGTGCGCGTTTCCTGGCGGCCTGCCTGGCGCGGCTGCCGGCACCGGCGGCGGCACCGCTGACGATCCTGGTGGCGACCTCCGGCGACACCGGCGCGGCCGTCGCCGCGGCGTTCCATCGGCGGCCCGGTTTCCGTGTCGTCATCCTGTATCCGGACGGGCGCGTCTCGCCGCGCCAGGCCCATCAGCTCGGCTGCTTCGGCGACAACGTCCTCGCGCTGCGCGTGGCCGGCAGCTTCGACGACTGCCAGCGGCTGGTGAAGCAGGCGCTGGCCGATCGCGACCTGCAGGCGCGCGTACCGCTGTCCTCGGCCAACAGCATCAGCCTCGGCCGGCTGCTGCCGCAGATGAGCTACTACGCGGTGGCGGCGCTCGCGCAGGCGCGCACCTCGGGCGGGGCACTGGACCTGATCGTACCGACCGGCAACCTCGGCAATGCACTGGCGGCGCTGCTGGCGCGCGCGATCGGGTTGCCGATCGGCCGTGTCGCGCTGGCCAGCAATGCCAACCGCGTGCTGCCCGATTTCTTCGCCGGCGCGCCCTATGCGCCGCGTGCCAGCGTGGCGACGCTCGCCAATGCGATGGACGTCGGCGCGCCGAGCAATTTCGAGCGGCTGTGCTGGCTGTATCCGGACGAAGCGCGCCTGCGCGCGGCGGTCACGGCCGAGGCGGTGGACGATGCGACGATCCGCGCGACGATCCGCACGGTGGCCGAACGCCACGGTCACGTGCTGTGCCCGCATACCGCCTGCGCCGCTGCCGTGCTCGGGCGCCTGCGCGAGGCCGGCGATCGCGGGCAGTGGACCGTGGTCGCCACGGCGCATCCGGCCAAGTTCGAGATGGTCGTGGAGCCGCTGGTCGGTCGCAGGGTCGAGCCGCCGCCGGCGCTGGCCGCCTTGCTCGGGCACGTGGCGACGGCCGAGCCGCTACCGGCCGATGCGGCGGCGCTGCGGGCACGCCTGCTGCGCTAGCCCGCTTCGACGGCCCGGAAAAGAAAAAGGCCGGATGGCGAACCATCCGGCCAAAATCAGTATGACGGCGGGGGAGGGAGGATGCCGTCTTACTGTTCCACGCAAAAACGGTGGCGCGGCGCCTTACTTGGCGACGGCCTTCTTGACGCGCTTGACCAGCTCTTCGCTGGACTTCTCGAACTGACCCTTGACCGCGTTGACCTGCTGGGCCAGCACTTCGTTGGTCGACTCGATCTTTTCCTTGGCGAGCGTACCGAGCGCCTCGTTGGTCTTGACCGCGACATCGAACACTTCGAGGCTGGTCGCGTAGGCCTTCTCGGCCGACTGCTTGGCGAGGGCGAAGCCCTTCGGCCACAGCGTGCGCGCGCTCTCGAAATCGCGGATCTCGCCGAACGAGTTCAGGAACTCGACGGTGGCGTTGACCTGGCTCTCGAATGCCTGCAGCTCGATGTCGGCGATACGCTCCAGACCGGCCAGGGCCAGACTCTGGGCCTTCAGGGCGGCATCGGCCTGGGTCTTGCCGAACGCCAGGAACTGCGAACTGACTTGCTCGAACGTGGACATGGTTTCACCTGGATCCATGAGGAATGTAGGGCGACTCTAGCAAAGGTTTTTGTGCGTTGCAACATTTTCGTGGCATGGACGCGCCGCGCTGCCGCGCGGTTGCCTTTCGTTCAGAAAAAAACCGCAACTGGCCGGTTTGCGGTGCTTTTTTAGCGAAATCGGCGGCGGCGGGGATTTTGGGGGCTGTGGTGCCTGGCCGCGGAACGGCTAGTCGGCGTGGCGCGGCTGGTGCGTCGCAGTATCGTGGCCGAGCAGTGCGGCGCGCGGCTCCGGATCGGCGGCTTCGCCGAACCATACGCGGGTCAGGCTGCGGTTGAAGTCGATGCCGACCAGGCGGCTGACCGGCCGGTCGTTGATGCGCACGGTCATGCCGGCATCGGGAAGATACGAGAACGTCCAGCGGTCGCCGTGGCGGGCCGCCGGCAGCTGCGCGATCCAGTGCTCGGCGCGGGTCTCGATCCGGCCGAACGTATCCTCGTCGCCGGCCGCTTCGCGCAATGCCTGGCGCCAGTACGCGCGCATCTCGCCCGCGGCCAGCTCGGTCGGTTGCCAGATGATCTCGACCTGGTAGGCGGTCAGCGCATCGGCGACCTCGGCGGTCTGCCGCACCGACGGCGACAGGTACAACGCAGCGCGGTAGTACGGCTGGAAGTAGTGCTGGAAGGTCGCCTTGCCGACGCGTCGCCAGGCCTGCTGGCTGCCCGGCATCGGGATCTGGGCGGCGAATTCGTCGGCATCCGCCGGCTGGGCGGCCACCGGCTGCAGGGCGCCGGCCAGGCCGAGGGCCAGGCACCAGGACAGCCAGCGGAGGCTTGCGCGCCGGTGCACCGTTTCAGCGTGCATCGGGGCCGGCGTAGCTGCATCCGGAGGTGCAGGTCTCGTGGACGACCACGCGTGCGAGCTGCGGCAGGTGCGGCACCAGCGCCTCCCACAGCCAGCGTGCGAGGTTCTCGCTGGTCGGGTTCTCGAGGCCGGGAATGTCGTTGAGCAGGCGGTGGTCGATGCGGTCGTGGATCGGCGCGAACGCAGCCTTGAGGTCGGCGAAGTCCATGACCCAGCCGGCGTGCGGGTCGACCGGCCCGCTGACGTGGATCTCGATGCGGAACGAGTGCCCGTGCAGGCGCGCGCACTTGTGCCCGGCGGGCACGTTCGGCAGCCGATGGGCCGCCTCGACCTGGAAAATCTTGAAAATGTCCACAAAAGCCCTGGTGCCGGCGTGCCGGCCACGTTAACGGAAATCAACGGTCGAAGCGACCGCGGGACGGGCGTTCAGGACGCGGCGTCGCGGTCGCCGCCCAGCGCGGTTCCGGCCGGCACCGCGCGCCCGCGGCCGGCACGATGGGCCCTGAACGCATGCAGGCGTGCACGGCGCAGCCGCGCGCGACGGCGGAAGTACCAGGCCACCGCGATCGCCGCCGCCGCCAGCGCCAGCAGCACGCCGACCTTGCTGCGCTCCAGCCAGAGCAGCAGCCATTCGTGGTTCTCGGCGCCGTAGAAGCCCAGGTACACCCAGATCGGCACGCTGATGAGGGCGGCCAGGCCGTCCAGCAGCACGAAGCGCAGGAACGAGACGCGCCGCGTCATGCCGGCGGTCAGGTAGATCGGCGAGCGCAGGCCCGGCAGGAAGCGGGCGACGAACATCAGCCGGTTGCCGTACTGCGCGAACTTGACCTGGACCTGGGCATAGCGCTTGGGCGTCAGCAGGTAGCGCACCCAGCGCACGCGCAGTGCGCGTTCACCGAAGACCCGGCCGATCGTGAACATGATCGCGTCGCCGAGCAGGACGCCGGCCAGGCCGACGGCGCACATGACGTGGACGTCGGCATAGCCGAGGCCGGCGATGATGCCGCCGGCCACCAGCGTGATGTCCTCGGGGATCGGCACGCCGAAGCCGCAGATCAGCAGCACGATGAAGACGGCCAGATAGCCGTTCTGGGTGAAGAAGCTGACGAGGAGGTCGAGAATGTCCATCGGAAAACAGATTCGGTTCGCATGCGGCCCTTGCGGGCACGCCATCCGGGCAGGCCCGCCTCGGCGGTGCCGCATTCGACAAAGCCGGAGTCTAGCAGGCCGTCGGTAACGGTTCGGCTTCGTGCCGGGGCGTGAACGGAACCTGACGCGCCGGCCGCGGTGCGGGAGCGGCACCGGCGGCGCGCGACGGACGCCGGCTCCGGGACGACCGCGCGCCTGGGTGGCGCCGGTAGAATGCCTCCATGCACCTGGGACCCTACACGCTCTCGCCGGCGATCGCGCTGGCGCCGATGGCCGGCGTCACCGACAAGCCGTTCCGCCAGCTCTGCAAGCGGCTCGGGGCCGGACTGGCCGTGTCGGAGATGACCAGCGCCGATCCGCGGCTGTGGATGACGCGCAAGTCGCTCCGGCGCATGGACCATCTCGGCGAGCCCGACCCGGTCAGCGTGCAGATCGCCGGCCACGATCCGGCGATGCTGGCCGAGGCGGCGCGCTACAACGTCGACCACGGCGCGCAGATCATCGACATCAACATGGGCTGCCCGGCCAAGAAGGTCTGCAACGTCTACGCCGGCTCGGCGCTGCTGCAGGACGAGGCGCTGGTCGGGCGCATCCTGACGGCGGTGTGCCGCGCGGTCGAGGTGCCGGTGACGCTCAAGATGCGCACCGGCTGGAACCGCGAGAACCGCAACGGCGTGACGGTCGCCCGCATCGCCGAGGACTGCGGCATCCAGGCCCTGGCCGTGCACGGCCGCACGCGGGCGGACCTCTACAACGGCGAGGCCGAGTACGCGACGATCGCGGCGATCAAGGCGGCGGTCGCCTTGCCGGTCCTGGCCAACGGCGACATCGACGCGCCGGACAAGGCACGCGAGGTGCTCGACCGCACCGGTGCCGACGGCGTGATGATCGGGCGTGCCGCCCAGGGGCGGCCCTGGATCTTCCGCGAGATCGGGCACTACTTCGCGACCGGCCAGCGGTTGCCGCCACCGGGACCGGCCGACGTGCGCGACATCCTGATCGGTCACCTGGAGGCGCTCTATGCGTTCTACGGCGAAGGGCCGGGCGTGCGCATCGCGCGCAAGCACCTGGGCTGGTACGCGCGCGACCGGCCCGAGAACGCCGCATTCCGCGAGGTGGTCAATCGCGCCGAGACCGCAAGCGCGCAGATGCAGCTGACGCGCGACTACTTCGATGCGTTGGCCGCCGGCGTCGCACCGGTGCTGTCGGCGGCGGCGTGAGCGCAGGGCGTCCTTGGGATTCCCGGACAAGCCGGGCCGCAAGGTCGCTGCTGCGCGCCCGGGCAGTGTCATCGCTCGGGCGCCGGTCGACGCCCGCCTGCATGGATTGAACCTGGCAGGAGCGGGACGGCCCGTCCGCGGCGGGATGCCGGGGCCTAGGCCTCGCGCCGCAGCCGGATCGCCTCGGCGACCTTGCCGCGCTCGGCCTCGACCTCGGCCGGGGCGATGGCCGGTCCGGTCGCGACCGTCTCGCCGTCGAGCGTCAGCCGGAGCTCGCTGAGGCCGTCGGCGCGCGTGGCTGCGACGGTGTCCAGGCCCTCCAGTGCATCGATGCGCCGGCGCAACGCGATCGCCGCCGGCTTGCCGCCGAGATCGCCGGTCAGGAACTGGCCACGCCGGGAGTAGGCGATCGTCAGCGAAAAGTCCTGCGCGGCCGGTCCCTTGATGCCGAGCGGGACCGGCGTGTCCTCGCCGCCGCCGGCTTCGGGCATGTGTGCCACCGGCGGCGCCTTACCGGGGGTGGTCGCGGCGAGGCGGAAATCGCTGAGCCCGACCGCATCGCGCAGGTGCGCGACGAACGGCGCGGCGACCGCACGCGCCTTGTCGGCGCCGTGCCGCAGGATGTCCTCCAGCGTGTCGGGGCGCGCGATCAGCGTGTCGTAGCGCTCGCGCATCGGCGCGATCTCGCTCTCGACGCGCTCGAACAGGATGCGCTTGGCCTCGCCCCAGGCCAGGCCGCCGGTCAGCGCCGCGTGCAGCGCCTGTGCTTCGCCGGCCGAGGCGAAGGCGCGGTAGATCGCGAACAGGTGCGAACCGTCCGGGTCCTTCGGTTCGCCGGGCGCGCGCGAGTCGGTGACGATCCGCGCGATCGATTCGCGCAGGTGCCGGACGCCGCCCTCGAACAGCGGGATCGTGTTGTCGTAGCTCTTGGACATCTTGCGGCCGTCGAGGCCGGGCAGGGTGGCGACGCTTTCGTCGATCGCCGCCTCGGGCAGCACGAACGGCTCGCGATCGCTGCCGCTGGCGGCGCGGTAGGCGGCACCGTGCAGGTGGTTGAAGCGCTGCGCGATGTCGCGCGCCATTTCGATGTGCTGGATCTGGTCGCGGCCGACCGGCACCCGGTGCGCGTTGAATGCGAGGATGTCGGCGGCCATCAGCACCGGATACATGTAGAGGCCCGCGGTGACGCCGGCGTCGGCGTCCTCGCCACCGGCCACGTTCTGGTCGACGGCGGCCTTGTAGGCATGCGCGCGGTTGAGCAGTCCCTTGGCGGTCACGCAGGTCAGCAGCCAGGTCAGCTCCGGGATCTCGCGGATGTCCGACTGCCGGTAGAAGACGACGCGGTCCGCGTCCAGCCCGCAGGCGAGCCAGGTGGCCGCGATCTCCAGCCGCGAGCGCCGAACGCGCTGCGGGTCGTCGCACTTGATCAGCGCGTGGTAGTCGGCCAGGAAGAAGAACGACTCCACCGCGTCCTGCCGGCTGGCGTCGATCGCCGGCCGGATCGCGCCGACGTAGTTGCCCAGGTGCGGCGTGCCGGAGGTGGTGATGCCGGTGAGGACGCGCCGGCCTGTGCCCATGTCGGTCCGGTCCACCGTCAGCGCAGCTCGCAGAAGCAATGGGCGAACATGCCGAAGCGGCGTCCGCGCAGCGAATCGAGCACGGTCGCGGCCTGCCGCATTTCCTGCGCCGGCAGCAGCGCGGCCGGCCAGTGCAGGCCGGTCTGGCTGGCGATGCCGGCCAGCGCCTGGCTGCTGCTGAGGCTGAGGGCGAGGCGGTCCCAGGCCGACAGCGGCCTCTCGACGTAGCTCACCTGGACGTTCGGCGGCAGGCCGGCGCGCGCGGCGGCGGCGGCGATCGCCTCGTCGAGGCCGCCGAGCTTGTCGACCAGGCCGCGCTCGAGCGCCTGGTTGCCGGTCCAGACGTGCCCCTGGGCGACGGCGTCGATCTGCTCGGGGGTGCGGTTGCGTGCCTCGGCGACGCGGCCGATGAACTGCTGGTAGCCGCGCCCGATGACGCTGGTCAGGATCGACTCGACCTGCGGCGACAGCGGCTGGCGGATGTCGAAGGCGCCGGCCAGCGGCGTGGTGCCGATGCCGTCGGTGTGGATGCCGATCTTGGCCAGCGTATCGGGAATGCGCGGGAACAGGCCGAAGATGCCGATCGAGCCGGTGATCGTCGTCGGCTGGGCGAAGATCTCGTCGGCGTTCATCGAGATCCAGTAGCCGCCGCTGGCGGCGTAGTCGCCCATCGAGACGACGACCGGCTTGCCGGCCGCGCGGGTCTGCTCGATCTCGCGGCGGATCATTTCCGAGGCGACCGAATCGCCGCCGGGCGAGCTCACGCGCAGCACGAGCGCCTTGACGGTCTCGTCCTCGCGCGCGCCGCGGATCAGCTGCGCGGTCGAGCTGCCGCCGATCGAGCCCTGCGGCTGGTTGCCGGGCAGGATCGTGCCTTCGGCGACGATGACGGCGAGCTTCTCCGACGCCGGCAGCTCCGGCGGCAGCTGGCCGTAGTACTGCTGCCAGTCGACCTGGCGGAAGCTGTCGCCTTCGGCCGGTACACCCTGCTCGCGCAGCCACTGGCGCGCCTCGGCACGCGTCGCGATGCGGTCGACCAGCTTCTGGTCCAGCGCCAGGGCGGCCAGGTCGCCCTGGTGGGCGGCGAGGCGCTCGTCGTAGCGGGCGATGTCGTCCTCGAGGCGGGCCGGATCGATCTTGCGCAGCGTGGCGACCTCGGTCACGTACTCGCGCCACAGGTCGCCCATCCATTCGCGGTCGGCGCGCTTGGCCGCCTCGGAGGCCTGGTTCAGCACGAACGGCTCGGCCGCCGACTTGTACTCGCCGACCTTGATCAGGTGGACCGTCACGCCGAGCTTGTCGAGCGCGTCCTTGAAGTAGCTCTGGTAGCTCGCGAAGCCGGTCAGCACGACGCCGCCTTCCGGGTCGAGCAGGATCTGGTCCGAATGCGCGGCCAGGAAGAACTGGCCCTGGCCCAGGTCGTTGGCGATGGTCGTGACCGGCTTGCCGGCCTGGCGGAAGCGGTCCAGCGCCTGGCCGACCTCGCGCAGCGTGGAAGGGCCGGCCGCGGTCAGGTTGTCGGGGATCAGCACGATGCGCCCGATGCGCGCGTCGCGCGCGGCTGCATCGATGGTGCGCAGGATGTCGCGCAGCTGGATCTCCTTGCGCTCCGAGCCGGTCAGCTTGTCGAGCGCGCGCTCGGTGGCGGCGGTGCTGTACTGCTCGACGATCGCGCCTTCCAGGTCGAGCACCAGGGCGGTCTGCTGCTGCAGGGCGGGGCGCGACTGGAAGATCGCCGCCAGCACGAACACGAGGATGGCCAGGAAGACCAGGTTCAGCACCAGGCGCCGGGCGAAGTTCAGCGTGTTCCAGATGCCGATGATGAAGCGCAGCAGCGGGCCGCGGCGGGTGTCAGCCATGAGGGTCTTCCTTATGCGGACCGCCAGTGTCCGCCAGCAATGGTGAAGGTGAAGCGCGGCGGCGCACGGTACGCCGTCGCGGAAAAGCGTAGCTCAATACCACCGGCCGCGCATGCGGCGGTGGTCATTGTGCCCGATGCCCTATGGCATCCGTCGGGGTCGCTACTTGACCACGCGCAGCCGCGCGCGGCGATCCTGCGGCTCGGGTGCGGGCGCGTCCGGCTCGGGCTCGGGCGGCTGCGCGTCCTCGGCCGGGAACATCATGCCCTGGCCGTTCTCCTGGGCGTAGATCGCCAGGACCGCCGTCATCGGCACGTCCACGACCTGGCTGACGCCGTTGAAGCGCGCCAGGAAGTGGATGGCCTCGTTGCCGAGTTCGAGCTTGTTGACGGCACGCGCGGCGATGTTGAGGACGACCTTGCCGTCCTTGGCGCTGCCGGGCGGTACCCGGACGCCCGGATGGGCGGCGTCGACCAGCAGGTAGGGGGACAGGCCGTTGTCGCTGATCCATTCGTGCAACGCCCGCAGGAGGTACGGGCGGTTCGACGTCATCGCCGGTGTTTCGGTCATTTTTCCATCTCGTGCAGCCCGCGCTCCTCGGGCATCAGGCTGCGCATGTAGGCCGGGTTGCGGAAGATCCGTTCGCCGTAGTCCAGGACGATCTGGCCCTCGCGCGGCAGGTCCACGCCGAGCGAGGACAGCCGCCACACCAGCGGTGCCAGCGCGCAGTCGGCCAGGCTCATTTCGGGGCTCAGGAAGAACTTGGAGGCCTTGAACGCCTGGATGTTCTTGACCAGCTCGTCGCGCAGCGCCTTGCGCGCGGTGTCGGCGCCGCGCCCGCCTTCCTCGATCTGGTCGACCAGGGTCAGCCAGTCGTTCTCGATGCGGACGATCGACATGCGCAGCCGCGCGCGCGAGAGCGGGTCGACCGGCATCAGCGGCGGGTGCGGGTAGCGCTCGTCCAGGTACTCGCAGATGACGTTGGTGTCGTAGAGGACCAGGTCGCGATCGACCAGGGTCGGTACCGAGTTGTAGGGATTGAGGTCGATCAGGTCTTCGGGCGGGTCGTCCAGGTCGACCGGTACCAGGTCGTAGCTGACGCCCTTGGCCGCGAGCACCAGCCGGACCCGATGGCAATGGACACAGTCGCGGGCCGAATACAGGGTTAGAACGGTTCTCGAACGCTGACTCAAGGCCATGCTTTTGACCCCTCCCTCCCGCCGTGCGGACGGAACGATTCCGTCCGTGGGCGGTGTTTTGAATGCCCCTGCGAGCCGTGCCGGACCCGGGCGGGAGCGGGCTCCCGGCCCCGGGACTCAGGCCGTCACGGCTTGGATGTCGGCGGACAATCTACTACGCAGGTGGCGCTGCGCATAGGGATGGGGGGCGGTGGTTCAGTGAACGTCCTTCCAGTACTCCTGCTTGAGCAGCCAGGCCAGGAACGTGAAAAACGCCAGGAACAGGATCACCCAGACGCCGATGGCGTGGCGCTGGAGCGCGGCCGGCTCGGCGGCGTAGCGCAGGAAGTTGCTGATGTCGCGGGCGACCGTGTCGAACTCGGCCGGGCTCAGCGTGCCGGGCTGGTGCAGCTCGAACCGCTCGAAGGCCGGATCGCCACCGTCGACGCCGGGCTTGAACACGGCAGTCTGGATGCCCTGCAGTTCCCACAGCGGGTTGGGCATCGAGGCGTTCGGGAAGGTCGTGTTGTTCCAGCCCAGCGGCCGGCTCGGGTCGAGGTAGAAGGACTTGAGATAGGTGTAGATCCAGTCCGGGCCGCCGGCCTTGGCGCGGGCGACCAGCGACAGGTCCGGCGCGGCCTTGCCGAACCAGGCGTCGCCGTCCTTCGGGTTCATCGAGGGCGGCACCTGCTCGCCGAACTTGGCCGTGGAGAAGTTGAGGTTCTGCATGACCTGTTCTTCGGTCAGGCCCAGGTCCTCGGCGATGCGCGAATAGCGCATCAGCTTCAGCGAATGGCAGCCGGAGCAGTAGTTGAAGAACAGCTTGGCGCCGTTCTGCAGCGACCCCTGGTCGGACAGGCTGGTATTGGAGGCCTGCAACGCACCGCCACCGGCGGCCATCGCCGCAGGTGCCAGCACGGCCGCCAGGCCGAGGACGAAACCAACGATCGAACGTCGCGTCTGCTGCATGATCGTCTCAGTCATGGGTGGTCACCCGGTCCGGTACCGGCTTGGTCTTCTCCCAGCCGAAGTAGGTGTACGCCCACAGGAAAATGAAGAACCCGAAGTAGAGGACGGTCAGGACGCGGCCGATGATCGTCTCGACCGGATCGGTGCCCGGGCCGGCGCCGATCTTGCCGAGCCAGACGAAGCAGATGCCGAGCACGAACAGCGCCGCCCGGAAGCCGGTGCCGCGGTAGCGCCAGGACTTGACCTTGCCGCGGTCGAGCCACGGCAGGAAGAACAGGACGATGATCGCGCCGAACATCGTCAGCACGCCCAGCAGCTTGTCGGGCACCACGCGCAACATCGCGTAGAACGGCGTGTAGTACCACACCGGCTTGATGTGCTCGGGCGTCACCAGGCGGTTGGCCTCGACGAAGTTGTCGTGTTCGAGGAACCAGCCGCCGACGGTGGGCTCGAAGAACAGGATGAACGCGCAGGCCAGCAGGAAGAAGCCGGTATAGAAGGTGTCCTTGACCGTGAAGTACGGATGGAACGGGATGCCGTCGGCCGGAGCCTTGTCCGACCAGCGGTTGCCCTTGGGCCCCTTCTTGATCTCCACGCCGTCGGGGTTGTTCGAGCCGACCTCGTGCAGCGCGAAGATGTGCAGCACCACCAGCAGCAGCAGGACCAGCGGCAGCGCGATGACGTGCAGCGCGAAGAAGCGGTTCAAGGTGGCGTCGGAGGGCAGGTAGTCGCCCATGATCCACTCGGTCAGCGCACCGCCGACGTAGGGGATCGCGCCGAACAGCGAGATGATGACCTTGGCGCCCCAGAACGACATCTGGCCCCACGGCAGCACGTAGCCGAGGAAGGCCTCGGCCATCAGCACCAGGTAGATCAGCATGCCGAGCACCCAGACCAGCTCGCGCGGGCGCTTGTACGAGCCGTACATGACGCCGCGGAACATATGGATGTAGACGACGATGAAGAACGCCGACGCACCGGTGGAGTGCATGTAGCGGATCAGCCAGCCCCACTCGACGTCGCGCATGATGTACTCGACCGAGTTGAACGCTTCCGCGGCGCTCGGCTTGAAGTGCATCGTGAGGAAGATGCCGGTGACGATCTGGTTGATCAGCACCACCATCGACAGCACGCCGAAGATGTACCAGATGTTGAAGTTCTTCGGAGCGTAGTACTCCGTCATGTGCTTGCGGTAGAACGGGCCGAACGATGGTGCGCGCTCGTTGAACCAGTCCTGCAGGCCGGTGCCGGCGCGGGTCAGGAAGTTGGCCATCATGCCGCCCCTTCGGCGTTGACGCCGATCATGATGTGGTTGTCGTCGATGAACGAGTACGGCGGGACGACGAGGTTGGTCGGCGCCGGCACGCCCTGGTAGACGCGGCCGGCCATGTCGAAGCGCGACTTGTGGCACGGGCAGAAGAAGCCGCCCTTCCAGTCGGCGTCGAACGGCTCGGGCTTGAGCTCGGCGTGCAGCTGCGGCGCGCAGCCCAGGTGCGTGCACAGGCCGACCAGGACCAGGACCTCGGGCTTCATCGAACGGTACTCGTTCTGCGCGAAGGCCGGCTGCTGGTCGGTGTTGGTCGACTTGGGATCGCGCAGGCGGGCGTCCTGGCCGGGCAGGGCGTCGAGCTGGGCCTTGGTGCGCCGGATGATCCACACCGGCTGGCCGCGCCACTCGACGATCACCATCTGCCCTTCTTCGAGCTTGCTGATGTCCGCCTCGATCGGGGCGCCGGCGGTCTTCGCCCGGGCACTGGGTTCCCACGATTTGATGAAAGGCACAGCCGCCACGACGATCCCTGCACCACCGACGACGGTCGTCGTCGCGGTCAGGAATCGGCGGCGGCCCTTGTCTACGCCGTCAGTCGCCATCCGGTACTCCGCAATAGCTCGCATTCAAACAGTGCACGCCGGCACCGACGCCCCGCTCAGGGCCGGCATCCGGCAGCTGGCTATGCACCCAATCCTGCCGCGCCTTCTCCGCAAGTTCGCGCCTCCGACGGGGCATCGGAATGCCCCTCGGAACCCGCCCGGGAGCGGATGCGCGCCGGTTAGGGCGGCCCTCAAAATCGTGTTAGTTTAGCGAAGCACCCCAACCCGCACAATCAAGGCGGACGCGTCGCCGGCGGAACGCGCGCCGCTTTCGCTCCCGATCGCTCCCATGCGCAGCAGCAGCCTCCGCCTCCTCGCGTTCCTCGGGCGCTTCGCCGTCCTCGGCCTCGCGCTCGCGTTCGTCTTCAGCCTGGTCTCGCCGGCGCTGGTCGAGCGCCTGCGAGACGCGTTCTCGCGCGCCCCGGCCGCCACCGCGCCGGCAGCGGCAGGCGCTGCGACCAATGGCCGCAGCCGCGGCCCGGTCTCCTACGCCGATGCGGTCAGCCGCGCCTCCCCGGCCGTGGTCAACATCTACGCCAACAAGATCACGCCGTACCGGCAGCTGCAGCCGCGCGTCGTGCTCGATCCGCTGACCCAGCGCCTGCTCGGCACCTATTCGATGGGGCCGCTGATGCAGCGGCGCGACCAGAGCCTGGGCTCGGGCGTCATCTTCAGCACCGACGGCTACGTCCTGACCAACAACCACGTCATCAGCGGCGCCGACGACATCCAGGTGGTGCTCGACGACGATCGCGTCGCCAAGGCGCGCGTGATCGGCACGGACGCCGAGACGGACCTGGCCGTGCTCAAGATCGACGTCGGCAACCTGCCGGCGATCGCCGTCGCCGACGGTGCCGAAGCCAGTGTCGGCGACGTCGTGCTGGCGATCGGCAATCCGGTCGGCATCGGCAAGACCGTGACGATGGGCATCGTCAGTGGCACCGGCCGCCAGCTGCGCCTGTCCTCGTACGAGGACTTCATCCAGACCGATGCGGCGATCAACGCCGGCAACTCCGGCGGTGCCCTGGTCAATGCGCTCGGCGAGCTGATCGGCATCAATACCGCGATGTACCCGCGCACGCCGACCCGCGACGGCCGCGGCAGCGTGACGCCCGGTGCCGAAGGCATCGGCTTCGCGATCCCGGTAGCCACCGCACGCAACGTCCTGGACCAGATCGTCCGCCACGGCGTCGTCGTGCGCGGCTGGCTCGGTGTCGACTACGCCGACATCCCGATCGCCAACGGCGCATCGGTGGCGCGCCCCGGCGCGGTCGTGCTCAACGTCTACCCGAACGGCCCGGCCGCGGCCGCCGGGATCCGTGCCGGCGACCTTCTGCTCAAGCTGGACGGCCGGGACATCGTCGACCAGACCGACCTGCTCAACCGCGAGGCCGCGCTGGCGCCCGGCACCCGGGTGAAGCTGGAGTGCCTGCGCGGCGGCCGTCCGATGACGTTCGAACTCGCCCTGGCGCAGCGGCCGACGCCGGGGACCACCGGCACCTAGGGGCGAACCTCGCCGCGACGCGCGTCCGGGCCGGCACGAGGACCGTCGTCCTCGCGCTCGTCGGCGACGACCCGGTTGCGGCCACGCTGCTTGGCCCGGTAGAGCCGGCGGTCGGCCAGCGCCAGCAACTGGCGCGCGCCCAGCGACGGCTCCCACTGGGCCAGGCCGATGCTGGCCGTGCAGCGCAGCGTCCGGCCACCGGAGCCCTCCAGCGGTGACTGCGCGATCCGCTCGCGCAGCGACTCGACGCTGTGCAGCGCCGCCGCCGGCGAGCAGCCGACCAGCGCGATCAGGAACTCCTCGCCGCCGTGGCGCGCCGCGAAGCCGTCCGCGCCCAGGTGCTCGACCAGCAGGGCGGCGACCTGGCGCAGCACCGCGTCGCCGGCGTCGTGGCCGTACTCGTCGTTGATGCGCTTGAAGCGATCGACGTCGAGCAGGCCGATGCAGAAGGGTTCGCCGCTGCCGGCGGCGCGCTCGATCGTGCGGGCCAGGAAGGCATCGCCGGCCCGGCGGTTGGGCAGGCCGGTCAGCGGATCGTGCAGGGCCTGGTGGGCCAGCCGCTCGAGCAGGTCTTCGCGCTCGCGATTGGCCTGTTCGAGCGCGGCGTTCTTCGCGCTCAGCTCGGCCGTCCGCTCCTCGACGAGCTGGCTGAGCCGGGCCTGGCGCCGGTGCAGGGCGGCCGAGCGCAGCCGGTAGAGCCCGTCGACCAGCACGGCGCCGGCCAGCACCACGAGCGCGACGAACCAGGCGCTGCGCCAGAACGGCGCGGCGACCTGGATCGCCATGCGGGCGCCGGGCGCGTCCGCGATCGCGGCCCAGTCGGCCGGCGCGCGGGCGGCCTGGACCTCGAACACGAACCGGCCGGGCGGCAGGTTGGTGTAGACCGCCTCGGTGTCCTTCCCGGCGTCGACCCAGCCGGCGTCGAAGCCGGTCATGCGGTACCGGTAGCGGATGTCGTCCGGCGCCCGGAAGCGCAGGCCGGCATAGCCGATCGCGACGCGCCGCGTGCGCGCGTCGAAGGCCGGCGCCGCCTGCAGCGGGATCTCCGTGCCGTCCGCCGTCAGGCGCTCGAACGCGACCGGCACGGCGGCGTCGGGCGAGGTGCCGAGCAGGGCCGGATCGATCACGGCGACGCCGGCGGCGGTCGGGAACCAGAGCGTGCCGTCGTCCATCAGGCCGCCGGCCGGCGTGCTGCCGCCGTTGGCCTGGCTGCTGGGCATGCCGTCGGTGCGGTCGATCACCTCGACCGGCAACTGCGCGATGCGGCCGGCGTCGAGGTCGGCGAAGGCGCTGCGCGCGACGCGGAAGATGCCGTGGTTGCTCGACAGCCACAGGTGGCCGCGGCCATCGTCGAGCACCCGGAACACGGTGTCGCGCGGCAGCCCGCGCGTATGGTCGTAGACCGTGAAGCGCCCGTCGCGCAGGCGCAGCAGGCCGGCGTCGCTGGCGATCCACACGCCGCCGTCGGCGTCGTCGAGGAAATCGAAGCTGCCGGTGGCGGGGAAGGTGTCGCGCGCGCGCCAGCTGTCCAGCCGGCCGTCGGCGCGGCGCGCGGCGATGCCGGCCGAGGTGCCGATCCACAGCGTCCCGTCGGCCGCCTTGTGCAGCACGCGCACGAAGTCGGCCGGCAGGCCGTCGGCGACGCGGTAGGTGCGGATCTCGCCGCCGCGCCAGTGCGTGAGCCCGCCGGTCGTGCCGATCCACACGCTGCCGTCGTCGTCTTCGAGGATCGTGCGGACGTGGTTGGACGGCAGGCCGTGCGAGCGGTCGATCCGGTCCGGCAGCGTCGTGGCGGCGGCCTCGCCGCGGCGGTGCACGACGCCCTGGTCGTAGGTGCCGACCCACAGGCCGCCATCGCTCGCCGGTGCCAGGGCCAGCACCGAGACGGGCGCCGCATCGCCGAGCCGGACCCGCTCGATCCGGCCCTCCCGCCAGCGCGCCAGCCCATCGGCGTCGCCGACCCACACCGTCCCGTCGGCGGCCTGCAGCACCGCGCGGACGTAGCGGTCGCCGAGCCCGCGCGCCGGTCCGTCGGCGATCCGGAACAGGCCGGTCGCGGTGCCGACCCAGAGCAGGCCTTCGCGGTCCTGCATCAGGGCGGCGGTGCCACGATTGACCAGCGAAACACGCGGATCGATGCGCTCGGTGCGTCCACGGTACAGCCGCAGCACGCCGCTGGCGGCCGTCGACAGCCAGAGCGCACCGTCGTCGCCCTCCACCAGCGTTTCCACGCGCGCATCGACCAGGCGCTCGGCCGCCACGCCGGGAGCCAGCCGCCAGGCGCCGCTGTCACCGCCGGCGTAGACCGCGCCGTCCGTGGCCCGGACCAGCTGGCGTACCGGCGCCAGCGGCAGCCCGGCGACGCGCTCGGCCGATGCGACGCGGGCGCCCGGCAGGCGGAACAGCCCGCGGTCGGTGCCGGCGAGCAGGCTGCCGTCGGCCTCTGGCAGCACGCAGAACACGTGCCGGCCGTCGAGCGGCGAGTCGGCGGGCGGCGCATGCAGGCGCAGGTCGCGGTCGAGGCGGTACAGGGAGTCCTCGGTGCCGACCCACAGGTCGTCGCCGCTGCGCAGCAGGGTGGTGACGCGCAGGGTGGCCGCCGCGCCGTCGCCGAGCGGCTCCCAGTGCGTGCCGTCGTAGCGGAACACCCCGTTCTGCGCGGTGCCGAACAGCATCGCGTCGTCGTGGTCGCGCACGATGCTGCGCACGCCGGTCAGGCGGATCCCGGGCAGGGTGTAGCCGTCGAACGGGGTGAAGCTGCGCCCGTTGAAGCGGGCCGCGCCTTCCCAGGTGCCGACCCAGATGAAGCCCTCGGCGTCCTGGGCGATGCCGAGGATCAGGTTGTGCGGCAGCCCGTCGTCCATCGTCCAGCCGGTGACGGTGTAGGCGTCGACCGCCCGTGCCGGGTCCAGCCCCAGGGCCGGCCGGCCGGCGAGCAGCAGCGCGGCCCAGAGCATCAGGAGAACGTAGCGCATCGTCGCTGGGGCCGGGCGATGGTCTCGAAAGGAAGGCGCGTCCAATCCGGCGCGGGGGCGGCGGCGTGGCGTCGATGCCGGATGCACGATTCGGGCCATGGTGAGTCCCGCACCCGGTCGCCGCGCAGTGTAGCCGGCCCGTGTCCGCCGCGCGCCGGCCGGCGCCCCTGCGACGCGGTGCCGCACGGCGGCCCGCAGCATCCCGGCGGCCGCTTGATCGACGTCAAGAGGCCGCCGTGCCGTCCGGCGGAGACTCCTCCCGCCCGCAACGAGGGGATGGCAATGCAATCGGTTGAAACCTACAACGACACGGTCGTCCGCCAGTTCACGATCGCCACCGTGGTCTGGGGCATCGTCGGCATGGCGGTGGGCCTGTTCATCGCCGCCCAGCTCGCCTGGCCGGCGCTGAACTTCGACGTGGCCTGGCTCAGCTACGGGCGGCTGCGTCCGCTGCACACCAACGCGGTGATCTTCGCCTTCGGCGGCTGCGGCCTGTTCGCGACTGCCTACTACGTGGTCCAGCGCACCTGCCACGTACGCCTGTTCTGCGGCTGGCTGGCCGCCTTCACGTTCTGGGGCTGGCAGCTCGTCATCGTGCTGGCCGCGGTCACCCTGCCGCTCGGCCTCACGCAGGGCAAGGAATACGCCGAGCTGATCTGGCCGATCGACGTGCTGATCGCGCTGGTCTGGATCGCCTACGCGGTCGTCTTCTTCGGCACGATCGCCAAGCGCCGGGTCAAGCACATCTACGTCGCCAACTGGTTCTTCGGCGCCTTCATCCTGGCCGTGGCGGTACTGCACATCGTCAACAGCCTGGCCATTCCGGTCAGCTGGACCGAGTCCTACCCGGTCTACGCCGGCGCGGTCGACGCGATGGTGCAGTGGTGGTACGGCCACAACGCGGTCGGCTTCTTCCTGACCGCCGGCTTCCTCGGGATCATGTACTACTACGTGCCCAAGCAGGCGCAGCGGCCGGTGTACTCCTACCGGCTGTCGGTGGTGCACTTCTGGGCGCTGATCTCGGTCTACATGTGGGCCGGCCCGCACCACCTGCACTACACGGCGCTGCCGGACTGGGCGCAGTCGCTGGGCATGGTGTTCTCGCTGATCCTGCTGGCGCCGAGCTGGGGCGGCATGATCAACGGCATGATGACGCTGTCGGGCGCGTGGCACAAACTGCGCACCGATCCGATCCTCAAGTTCATGATCGTCTCGCTGTCGTTCTACGGCATGTCGACCTTCGAAGGGCCGATGATGTCGATCAAGACGGTCAACGCGCTCTCGCACTACACCGACTGGACGATCGGCCACGTGCACGCCGGCGCGCTCGGCTGGGTCGCCTTCATCACGATCGGTGCGGTCTACAGCATGCTGCCGCGGCTCTACGGGCGCGAGCGCATGCATTCGATCCGGGCGATCGACGCGCACTTCTGGATCGCCACCATCGGCATCGTCCTGTACATCGCCGCGATGTGGATCGCCGGCGTCATGCAGGGCCTGATGTGGCGCGCGACCAACCCCGACGGGACGCTGACCTATACGTTCATCGAGTCGGTGCGCCAGACCTATCCGTACTACGTCACCCGCTTCGTCGGCGGCCTGATGTTCCTGGCCGGCATGGTGCTGATGGCCTGGAACGTCTGGCGGACGGTCGTGCCGCTGCGCGAACCGCCGGCGATCCGCGTCCCCGCACCGGCGCACGCGTGAGGAGCCCGCGATGAAACACGAACTGATCGAGAAGAACATCGGCCTGATGGCGGTGCTGGTGGTGCTGGTGATCGCCATCGGCGGCCTGGTCGAGATCGTGCCGCTGATGTTCCAGGCGCAGACGATCCAGCCGGCGCCGGGTGTCACGCCGTACGCGCCGCTGCGCCTGGCCGGCCGCGACATCTACATCCGCGAGGGCTGCTACGGCTGCCATTCGCAGATGGTGCGCACGCTGGCATCGGAAACGCTGCGCTACGGGCCGTACTCGACCGCCGGCGAGTCGGTCTACGACCGGCCGTTCCAGTGGGGCTCCAAGCGCACCGGCCCGGACCTGGCCCGCGTCGGCGGGCGCTACTCGGACGACTGGCACCGCGTGCACCTGAAGAACCCGCGCAACGTCGTGCCCGAATCGAACATGCCCGGCTACCCGTGGCTGTCGCAGGCACTGGTCGATCCGGACCAGATCGAGACCAAGATCAAGGTGCTCCGGCTGATGGGCCACCCGTACAGCGACGCCGATCTCCAGGGCGCCCGCGCGGCCGTCACCGGACAGACCGAGATGGATGCGGTCGTCGCCTACCTGCAGGGACTGGGGGTCACACCGAAGGAGGCCGCGCCATGATTTCCGGAATATTCACCGCACTGCTGCTGCTGGCGTTTCTCGGCATCTGGGCCTGGGCCTGGAGCAAGGGCCCGCGCCAGGGCTTCGGCGAGGCGGCGCTGCTGCCACTGGACGAGGACGGCGCACGCACCGCGCCGCGGGAGACGCACCGATGAGCAGCGGCTGGAGCTGGTACGTCATCGTACTGACGGTCATCAACATCATCGGCCTGGTCTGGCTGCTGCTGGCGACCGCGCGTGGCGGCGGCAGCGGCCCGGCGGCCGCCGAGCCGGTGGGCCACGTCTGGGACGGCGACATCGAGGAGCTCAACAATCCGCTGCCGCGCTGGTGGCTGTGGCTGTTCGTGCTCAGCGTGGTGTTCAGCATCGGCTACCTGGTGTTCTACCCGGGCCTGGGCAACTTCGCCGGCCGGCTGGGCTGGACGTCCGATGGCGAGGTCGAGCACACGCTGGCGGCGACCCAGGCGAAGCTCGAGTCGCTGTATGCGGGCTTCCGCGACCGGCCGCTGGCCGAGCTGGCGCGCGATCCGGCCGCGACCAAGGTCGGCCGCAACGTCTACGCCAACAACTGCGCGGCGTGCCACGGCTCGGATGCGCGCGGCGCCAAGGGCTACCCGAACCTGGTGGACGCGGACTGGCTGTACGGTGGCGAGGCCGACACCGTGCTGGCCAGCGTGCTGCACGGTCGCCAGGGCCTGATGCCGCCGCTGGCGGCGACGCTGCCCGGCGAGGGCGTCGACGAGGTGGCCCACTACGTGCTGTCGCTGTCCGGGCAGGACCATGACCGCCGGCTGGCCGCCCTCGGCAAGCCGAAGTTCGAGACGATCTGCGCGGCCTGCCACGGCGTTGCCGGCACCGGCAACACCGCGCTCGGCGCGCCCAACCTCACGGATGACGTCTGGCTGCACGGCCAGGGCGACCTCGCCGCGATCCGCGAGGCGATCACCTACGGACGCAGCGGCGTGATGCCGGCCTGGGAGCCGCTGATCGGTACCGACCGCGCCCGCCTGGCCGCTGCCTGGGTGCTGTCGCAGGCCGAGAGCCGGCCCGCGACGCCCGCGCCCGCTCCGGAGACCGCCGGCGCGTCGCCATGAGCAGCTACCGGCCCCCGCCAGGCGCGTTGCGCCCAGCCGAACGTTTGCCGCGCGACTCGGCCGCGCGGCGCATCGGTGCGGTGGTCTGGCCGTCGTTCTTCGCGGCCGGCGTCGCCACGATGGTGTTCTTCGCGATCGTCGATCCGCTGGACCTGGCCGCGATCACCTGGCCGCAGGTCCGGATCAGCCGGCAGGCCGGCTACACGATCGGTTTCTTCATGTTCTGGCTGTGCACGTTCAGCGCCTGCCTGTTCACGGCGCTGCTGGTCGCGCCGCCGCTGCCCGACGACACGCCGCGGGAGCCGCTGTGAACGACCGCAAGCTCCAGATCAGCGTGGTCGGCAGCGGCCCGCTCTACGCAAAGGAGCCCAAGGTCTACCCGCGCGAGATCGACGGCCGTTTCCAGCGGCTGCGCACCGCGGCCGTGTTCTGGCTGCTCGGCATGTTCTACCTGTTCCCGTGGATCAGCATCGGCGGGCAGCAACTGGTGCTGTTCGACCTGCCGGCGCGGCGCTTCCACGTGTTCGGGCTGACCTTCTGGCCGCAGGACTTCTACCTGCTGACGATGCTGCTGGTCATCGCCGCGGTGAGCCTGTTCTTCTTCACGGCACTGGCGGGCCGGCTGTGGTGCGGCTATGCCTGCCCGCAGACGGTCTGGACCGAGGTGTTCCTCTGGATCGAGCGCTGGATCGAGGGCGACCGCAACGCCCGCATCAAGCTCGACAAGGGGCCGTGGAGTCGCGCCAAGCTGCTGCGCAAGACCGCCAAACAGGCAGCCTGGATCGGCTTCGCGCTGTGGACCGGCTTCACCTTCGTCGGCTTCTTCACGCCGATCCGCGAGCTCGGCGGCGAGCTGGTGCACTGGACGCTGGGCGGCTGGGAGGCGTTCTGGATCGTCTTCTACGGCCTGGCCACCTACGGCAACGCCGGCTTCCTGCGCGAGCAGGTCTGCAAGTACATGTGCCCGTACGCGCGCTTCCAGAGCGCGATGTTCGACCGGGACACCCTGGTCATCAGCTACGACACGGCACGCGGCGAGCCGCGCGGCCACCGCAAGCGCGGCGCCAACCTGCGGGTCGTCGCTGCATCGGCATCGGCATCGGTGCCGCCGGCACCGGCGATCGGCGACTGCATCGACTGCCTGGCCTGCGTGCAGGTCTGTCCGACCGGCATCGACATCCGCGACGGGCTGCAGATCGAGTGCATCGCCTGCGCGGCCTGCATCGACGCCTGCGACGCGGTCATGGACAAGATGCAGTACCCGCGCGGGCTGATCCGCTACACGACCGAGCAGGGCCTGGCGGGCCGGCGCCAGCGCGTGGTGCGGCCGCGGACCCTGGTCTATGCCGGCATCCTGGCGGCGCTGGTCGGTGCCTTCCTGTGGGCGGTCGCCGCGCGCGCGCCGGTGATCGTCGAGGTGCTGCACGACCGCAACGCGCTGTTCCGGACGGTCGGCCGCGGCGCCGTCGAGAACAGCTACTCGGTCAAGCTCGTCAACAAGACCGATGCGCCATTGGCGCTCAGCGTGCGCGCGCAGACGGCACTGCCGCTGCGCGCGCTCGGCCTGCCGGCGGCGACGCTGGCGCCCGGCGAGGTGTTCTCGCTGCCGCTGACCCTGCGCGCCGAGGCCGGCACGGTGCGGGGGCGCAACCCGATCGAGGTCGTGGTCGCCACCGCCGACGGCACGGTGCTGGCCCGCGGCCATTCCCATTTCTTCGCTCCGGAGTCGCCATGAGCATCGCCGTTTCCGAGGCCCCGCGTCTGCCGTGGTACCGCGTTCCCGAGGTCTGGCTGATCCTGGTCCTGCTCGGCGCGACGGTGATCGGCTCGATCGCCCTGGTCTTCACCGCCGTCGGCCGGCCCGACGCACCCGTCGCGGTGCCGGGCGATGCGCCGCGGCCGAGCAAGATCCCGCCGATCCGCGCCGCCGATCCGCCGGCGCAGGCGCGCTAGGCGGCAGCGGACGCATCCGATGACCGCCTGCTTCCATTGCGGTGAACCGGTCCCGGCGGACCTGCGGCTGACCGCGCGCGTGCAGGACGGCGACCGGCCGGTCTGCTGCATCGGCTGCCGCGCCGCCGCCGAATGGATCGAGGGCCTCGGCCTGGCCGACTACTACCGCCTGCGCAGCATGCCGGCGCAGCCGGTCGCGACGCCGGCCGACTACCGGGCCTGGGATCGTCCGCAGCTGACACGCCTGCACGTGCGGACGACGGCGGCCGATCGGGCCGACGTGGTCGTCCTGGTCGAGGGCCTGCGCTGCGCCGCCTGTGCGTGGCTGATCGAGCGCGCGCTCGGCGCGCTGCCGGGGGTGCGCGAGGTCGGTGTCAACGTGGCGGCGCGGCGCGTCCTGCTCGGCTACGACCCGTCCCGGACGCGGCTGTCGGAGGTGCTGGCCGCGCTGGCGCGCCTGGGCTACGCGCCGCATCCGCTGACCGCCGACGCGATCGATTCGCTGCGCCAGCGCGAGAACCGCGACGCGCTCAAGCGCCTGGTGGTCGCCGGTCTCGGCGCGATGCAGGCGATGATGTACGCCGTGGCGCTGTATGCCGGCGTGTTCGACGGCATCGATCCGGCGGTGCGCGATTTCTTCCGCTGGCTCGGTTTCCTGGTGGCGACGCCGGTGGTGCTGTATTCGGCGCGGCCGTTCTTCGCCGGCGCGCTGCGGGAATGGCGGTCGCGGCGGCTGTCGATGGACACGCCGGTGGCGATCGCGGTCGCGCTGATCTATGTCGCCAGCCTGGTCGAGACGCTGCGCGGCGGCCACGAGATCTATTTCGACTCGGTCAGCATGTTCGTGTTCTTCCTGCTCGCCGGGCGCGCGATCGAGATGCGCGCGCGCCATCGCGCCGGCGACGTCGTCGATGCGCTGGCGCGGCTGCAGCCGCCGCTGGCCGAGCGCCGCAGCGGTGCGGCGTTCCAGACCGTCGGCGTGCACGAACTGGTGCCCGGCGACACGGTGCGCGTCGGTGCGGGCGCGGCGATTCCGGCCGACGGCGTGCTGGCCGGACCGGCCTGCCGGGTCGACGAGTCCCTGGTCAGCGGCGAGTCGGCCGCCCGGCGGCGCCAGCCGGGCGATCCGGTGATCGCCGGCAGCCTGGTGCTGGACGGTCCGGTCGAGATCACGGTGCAGCGGATCGGTCCGGACACGGTGCTGGCCGGCGTCGTGCGCCTGGTCACGCGGGCGGCCGCCGAGCGGCCGCGCCTGGCGCGGCTGGCCGACGCGCGGGCGTCGCGCTTCGTGCTGCGCGTGCTGGCGCTGACCGCGATCACCGCGGCCGCCTGGTGCGCGTTCGATCCGGAGCGCGCGTTCGGGGCGGCGCTGGCCGTGCTGGTCGTCAGCTGTCCGTGCGCGTTCGCGCTGGCGGTGCCGACCGCACTGACCCGCGCCGTGGCGGTGCTCGCCGCGCGGGGCGTGCTGGTGGTCGATGCCGACGCGCTGGAGGCGCTGGCGACGGCGGACCGGTTCGTCTTCGACAAGACCGGCACCCTGTCCGAGCCGGAGATCGATCTCGCGCGCAGCGTGGTGCTGCGCGGCAGCCGCGACGATGCGCTTGCGATCGCCGCGGCGCTCGAGCAGGGCAGTACGCATCCGCTGGCGCGCGCGCTCCGCCGGGCCGCCGGCGAGCGGCCCCTGCCGGCCGCCGCGGCGCTGCGCCATGTCGCCGGTGCCGGCGTCGAAGGCACGCTCGACGGGCGTCGCTACCGGCTGGGACGCCCGGCCTTCGTGGACGCCGTCGCCACCGACGAGGCCCTGGTGCTGTCCGACAGGCACGGCCCGCTCGCCCGCTTCGCGATCGACGAACGGCCGCGCGAGGGTGCCGCCACCCTGCTGCAGGGCCTGCGCGACGCCGGTGTCGGCTGCGGCATCCTCAGCGGGGACGCGCCCGGCCGCGTGGCGGCGATGGCGGCGCGGCTCGGCGTCGCCGACTGGCGCGCCGGTGCACGGCCGGCCGACAAGCTGGCGCACCTGGCCGCGCTGCGTGGCGAGGGACATGTCGTCGTGATGGTCGGCGACGGCGTCAACGACGCGCCGGTGCTGGCCGGCGCCGATGTCGCGGTCGCGGTGGGCGAGGGCGCTGCGCTGGCACAGGCCGCCAGCGGCATCCTGCTGCCGGCCGGCCGGCTCGATGCGCTGCTGGAAGCGCGCGCGATCGCGCGCTGCATGCTGCAGACGCTGCGCCGCAACCTCAACTGGGCGCTCGGCTACAACCTCTCGGTCGTGCCGCTGGCCGCGTTCGGTCTGGTGCCGCCGTGGCTGGCCGCGATCGGCATGTCGCTGAGCTCGGTCGTGGTGATCGTCCATTCGCTGCGCATCGGCCGTGCGCCGCGCGCGCCGGCTCCGGCCGCGAGTGCCGACGCGCTGCCGGCCGCGGCACGCGAGGCGACGGCATGAACATCATCCTGCTGCTGATTCCGCTCAGCCTCGCCTTGCTCGCGCTGGCGGTCGGCGCGTTCTTCTGGGCCGTCAACCATGCCCAGTTCGACGACCTGGACACGCCGGCGCTGAGTCCGCTGGCCGACGAGGCCGGATCGCCCGCGCCGGCATCGCCTGCGGCGGATCGGCGATGAACGCGCCGCTCACCTTTGCCGCCGCCTGGCTGCTCGGCCTGGTCGCGAGCGGTCATTGCGCGCTGATGTGCGGCGGCATCTCCGGTGCACTCGGCATCGTCACCGCCAAGGACCGCCGCGGCCGCGCCCGCCGGTGGCTGCTGCTCGGCTACCAGTGCGGGCGCGTGCTGTCCTATGTGCTGGCCGGCCTGCTGATCGGCGGCATCGGCGGCGGCATCGTCGGCCTGCTCGACGGCGAGGGCGTGCGCGATGCCCTGCGTGCCGGCAGCGCGGCGGCCCTGGTGCTTTCGGCGCTGGTCATCCTCGGGCGTCTGCGCGATCCGGGCGACATCGTCGGCCGCAGGGTCTGGCTGCGGCTGGCACCGCTCGGACGGCGGCTGATGCCGGTCTCGACGTTCCCGCGCGCGGTCGCGTTCGGCATGGTCTGGGGCTGGATGCCGTGCGGCTTCGTCTACACGGTGCTGCTGATCGCGGCCGTTTCGGCCGATCCGGCGCAGGCGGCGCTGACGATGCTCGCCTTCGGCCTGGGCACGCTGCCGGCGATGCTCGCGGCCGGCTGGGGCGCGCCGCGGCTGATGGCCTGGTCGGGCCGCCGCAACGTGCGCCGTGCCGCCGGCGTCGCCCTGCTCGGCTGCGCGGCATTGGTCATGTCCGGTCCGTGGCTGGTCGCGATGCTGCCGGGCCTGCACGGCTGGTTGCCGTTCGACTGCGCGCCGTTGCGCTGAGGAACATCGGTACGAACCTGCGTGGTCCGAGCGGGTGCACCGGCCGTCCTCGCATCAATTGCGAATAATTCTCATCCGGTTTAGACTTCCATTTCCCGTCCCGCCCCAGCCGCTTCAGCCCGGGCCTTCGCTTTTTCAGGAACCCGTCCATGAAGCTATCCACCGTGCTGGGTGGCGGCGTGCTCGCCGCCTTCGTCCCGTTGCTGGCCCAGGCCCATACGCCGTATCTGGCACCCGCCAGCTTCGAGCCGATGCACGGCAACCTGGTCACGCTCGACGCCGCCTTCGGCGAGGAGCTCTTCGTACCGGAAGTGGTCTTCGACAACAGCGTGTTCGCGGTCGTCGGCCCCGACGGCACGCGCGTTCCGGCCGACAGCGTGCAGCGTCTCAAGACTCGGGCGGTCGTCGAGCACGCGCTGACCGGCAAGGGCACCTATCGCTTCAGCAGCGGCCAGCGCCTCGGCGCGGTGTTCCGCACCTGGGAGCTGGACGGCAAGAAGGAGAGCACGCGTGACCCGGCCAAGGCGCTGCCGGCCGGCGCCACGCTGCTCGCGCACTACCAGTCGGTCAATCTTTCCGAAGCCTACGTCACGCTCGGCGCGCCGACGCGCACGGCGCTGGCGCCGTACGGCAACGGCCTGGAGATCGTGGCGGTGACGCACCCGAGCGATCTGTACACCGGCGAGCACTTTGCGTTCGAGGTGCGCTTCGACGGCGCGCCGCTGCCGGGCGCGAAGGTCGAGATCTTCCCGGCGACCGGCGACGGCCGCAGCAAGCAGGCTGCCGCGACGCTGACGACCGACGCCGCCGGCAAGGCGCGCTTCGATCTGGCCCGGGCCGGCACCTGGCTGGCCATCGTCCGGCATCGCGGCAAGGCGCCGGCCGGCGCCGCCGCGCCCGAGTACGGCTACGGCTACACGCTGAGCTTCCGCGTGCTCGATCCCTAGCCGCGGGCGGCGCGCCCGTCGGCGCCTGCCATCCGCGTACCCTCCGGCGCCGCATCGCGCCGGTGCTTCCTCGTCCCTCGGCTTGAAGAAGAGCACATCATGAACAAGCATCTCCCGGGCCTGCTGATCGCCCTTGCCCTGGTGCCGGCCGCTGCCGCCGCCGATTCCGCCCAGCCCGCGGCCGGCGCGAAGGCGCCGCCTGCTGCCGCGCACCGCGAAGACGGCGCCGCCGCGATCGCGCGCTTCGTCGAGCAGTTCGACAGCAACGGCGACGGCCGTGTCGATCGCGCCGAGTTCGACGCGTTCCGCCTGGCGCGCTATGCGCAGACCGATGCGGACCACGACGGCAGCGTGGACGTGGACGAGTACGTCCTGGAGTACGCCGCCCGCAACGACCGCGAGATCGAGGCCGCGCGCGAGCGCCAGGTCGAGCAGACGCGGACGCGCTTCCGTGCGCTCGACAAGGATGGCGACGGCTTCGTCAGCCGCGCCGAGTACGACGCCTCCGGCGAGCGTGCATTCGCGCACACCGACAGCGACAAGAATGGCCGGATCGACGCCGCCGATCCGGAGCCGGCCCGCGAGGCGCCGGCGGCCGGAGCGGCCGGGAACGGCGCCAAGGCTGGCACCGGAAGCACTGCCGGGAACGTTGGCCGCAGCGGCGCCGCGCGCGCGCCGCGCCGTGACGTCATCGCGATGCCGAGCACGCACACGCGCGCCGGCTTCCTCGAGATCCACGATGCGGATGGCGACGGCACGGTGACGCGGGCGGAGTTCGACCGCCACCGCGGCGAGGCGTTCGCGCGCACCGACGCCGGCGGCGACGGCCGGCTCGATGCCGATGAATACCTGGCCGAGTTCGAGGACCGGCTCGACCGCCAGATCGCCCGCACCCGCGAGAACCGCGACAAGCAGTCGGCGGTCCGCTTCAAGGCGCTCGACACCGACAAGGACGGGCGCCTCAGCCCGGCCGAGTACGCCGCTTCCGGCGCGCGCATGTTCGAACGGCTGGACACCGACAGGAACGGCGTCGTCGATGCCACCGATCCGGCGCCGCCGCCGCGCGAACCGGCGGCCGGTCCCGCGTCCCGCTGACACGATCGTCGCCGGTCGCCGCCTCGCGCGGCGCCGGCCTCCTGGGAGTCGCTCATGAACCATGCCCTGCGCGCCCTGCTGGCCGGGCTCGCGCTGATCCTGGCTGTCCCGTCCTCGGCCGAGCCGGCGCTGCGCCAGCGCGAGAACGTCCTCGGCACCTCGTTCGAGATGGCGGTGGCGGGCGTGCCGGACGGCGAGGTCGATCGCGCGCTGGCGGCCGCGCTGGCCGAGATCGCGCGGCTCGACGCCGTGCTCAGCGTCTGGAAGGACGACAGCGAGCTGGCGCGCTACAACGCGTCCACCGGTGCGCAGGCGCCGTCGCCGGACCTGCGCACGGTCCTGCGCGCCTGCGAGCGCTGGCGCGAGAAGACCGGCCATGCGTTCAGCTGCCGCCTCGGCAGCCTGCTGGCGCGCTGGCGCAAGGCCGACGGCGGCGAGACGCTGCCCGACCGCGCCGAGCTGCGCACGCTGGCCCGCGCGATCGATCGCGCCGCCGTCGACCTCGCCGGTGACGGTCCGGTGCCCCGGCCGGAAGGGCTGCAATGGGAAACCGATGCGCTGGCCAAGGGCTGGATCCTCGATCGCGCGCTGGAGCGCGCGCGCGCGGCGGTGCCGGCCGCCACCGGCATCCGCATCGACATCGGCGGCGACGCGGTCTACTGGGGCGAGCCAGCGGCCGGCACGGCCTGGCGCGTGGCCGTCGCCGATCCGCGGCAGCCGCGGGACAACGGCGGCCACATCGCCACGCTCGCGCTGCAGTCGCGGGCGATCGCGGCCAGCGGCCACGGCAGCCGCGGCGCGCAGATCGGCCGCAGGCACTACAGCCACGTACTCGATCCGAAGGACGGCTGGCCGGTGGCCTATGCACCGTCGGCGATCGTCGTCGCCGACGACGCGGCGACCGCCGATGCGCTGGCGACCGCGCTGACGGTGATGCCGATCCGCGCCGGCCTGGACCTGGTGGAGGGCCTGCCCGGCGTGGCGGCGCTGGTCGTCACCGAAACCGGCACGCCGTTCGCGTCGTCCGGCTGGGCGGCCCTGCTCGACGGCGACAGCCGCAGCGATCCGGCCTGGCCGGCCGGCTTCGCGTTCGCGGTGGACTACGAGATCCCGCAGCAGGCGGCGGCCGAGTACCGGCGGCCGTACCTGGCGATCTGGATCGCCGCACGCGACGGCACGCCGGTGCGTCAGCTGCTGGTGCTCGGCGACAGCGCGCGCTGGCTGCGCGAACTGCCGACCTGGTGGCGCCGCTACGGGCGCCGCGACGAGTCGGCGATCCACGGCATCGCGCGCGAGACGCGGCGGCCGGGCCGCTACAGCGTCGGCTGGGACGGCCGCGACGATCGCGGGCGTGCGGCCACCGCCGGCGACTACGTACTGGTGGTCGAGGCCGCGCGCGAGCACGGCGGCCACGAGCTGGTCGAGCTGCCGTTCACGCTGTCGGCCCGGCCGATCGCGCTGGAGCGCAGCGGCGCGGCCGAGGTCGGCCGGATCCAGTTGCGCCTGGGCGCCGCACGCTAGCGGCGCGACCCGTTCTTCACCGCGACGACCCGCCCGGGCGTCGCCGCCCACCGAGCGACGCATCGGCGCCCACCGGCGACGCCGCAGCCAGGTACCCGAAACCCGCGCCTGCCCGGCGCGGCGACCGATTTCGTCCTACCACTGCGGAGTCCACGACATGAAAGCGTTGCGATCCCATCCCGGTCGGCAGCAGCCGATCCGATCCATGCTGGCCCTGGCGATCCTCGCCGCGCTCGGCAGCCCGGCCCTGGCGCAGGAGGTGCCGGCCGACGGCGAGACCACCGATACCCTGCAGACGATCCTGGTCGAGGCCACGGCCGAGAAGCCGCAGCAGTCGGCCACCGCGAACGTGACCGTGGTCAGTGCCAAGCAACTGGACGAGGAGATGGCGCGCAGCTTCGACGACGCGGTGCGCTACATCCCCGGCGTCAGCGTGACCGACATCGGCCGCTTCGGCTCGACCGGCTTCAACATCCGCGGCCTGGAGGGCGACCGCGTCGCGATCACGGTGGACGGGCTCAGCCTCGGCGACACGCTCGATCCGGCGAGCTACCAGGCCTACGACTTCTTCCGCGCGATGCGCGGCGGCGTGGATATCGACGCGCTCAAGACGATCGAGGTCATCAAGGGGGCCGATTCGATCACCGCCGGCAGCGGCGCGCTCGGCGGCGCCGTCGTCCTGGTGACCAAGGACGCGGCCGACTACCTCAAGGCCTCGGGCAACGACACCTACCTCGCGGTCAAGGGCGGCTACGCCAGCGACAGCAACGAGGCGTCGGCGACCGCGACCTTCGCCAACCGTACCGGCATCGTCGAGTCGATGCTGCTGTACACCAAGCGCCGCGGCAACGAGCGGATGTCCCATTTCGAGGTGCCGGGCACGCGCGGGCCCGAGCGGCGCGTGCCCGACCCGATGGAAACCGACAGCGACAACCTGCTGGCCAAGCTCGACCTGGTGCTGTCCGACGCGCACCGCGTCGGCGTGACTGCCGAGCGGGCCGAGGCCACCGTTGACAGCGAGGCACTCTCGCGCCTGGACGCGACCTACCTGTCGCGCGCCGGTCACGACACGTCCGACCGCGATCGCTACGGTCTCCACTACATCTGGACCGCCGGCAATGCGCTGTTCGACGCGATGGAAGCGCGCTACGACCACCAGCGCCAATACACCAGCGGTCTCACGACGATGCTGTTCAACTCGTCCACCTGCCCGCAGGGCCTGCGGCCGTGCCTGCGCACCGAGGACCGCGACTACGAGCAGAAGCTCGATCGCCTCACCGTCCACTTCGACAAGGCCTTCGACGCGGGCGCGGTCAACCACGCGCTGGTCTACGGCCTGGCCTGGCAGACCCGCAGGGCCGAGTTCTCGGCGGTCGATACCCGCTATGTCGGCCAGACCGGCGAGCCGGCCCTGATCGAGGTCGATCCGGACCTGGTACCCAAGACCGACATCGACAGCTGGAATCTCTATCTGCGCGACCGCATGAGCCTGCTCGACGGGCGCCTGGGCCTCACCGCGGGCCTGCGCTACGACCGCTACGACTACAAGCCGAGCTTCGACGGCCAGTACGAGGACCCGAGCGGCACCGTCGGCGACGTCAGCTTCTCGGCGCCGACGGGCCAGCTCGGCATCGACTTCAAGCTGACCGATGCGCATACGCTGTGGGCGCAGGTGGGCCGCGGCTTCCGCGCGCCGACCGTCGAGGACATGTATTCGCCGACCTCGACCACGCCCGGCGTCGAAGCCGGGACCGGCGCCGAGGTCGAGCTGTGGGACACGGTGGCCAACCCGAACCTGGAGGCGGAGAAGAGCCTCAACACCGAGGTCGGCTGGCGCTGGCAGACCGACCGCCAACTGCTCGGGATCTCCGCCTACCGCGACCGCTACTCGAACTTCATCGAGCAGGTGACGCGCGTGCGCAACCCCGACACCGCCTATGAGGTCTGCAACGCCAGCGGCAGCAGCTGCACGGTCGAGTACGGCGACGCGTACCTGACGCCCGAGAACGCCGGCCGGGTGATCGTCAAGGGCATCGAGGTCGAGGGGCGCTGGCTGCTCGGCCGCGATTTCAGCCTGCGGCTGGCCTATTCCTACAACGAGGGCGAGAAGCGCAACGGCGACCCGCTGACCAGCATCGTGCCGGCATCCGGTGTGGTCGGCCTGCGCTACCTGGCCCCGTCGCGGCGCTGGAGCGTCACCGGCAACCTGACCCATGCCGCCGCGAAGAAGCGCGGCGATGCGGTGGAGACCGACGCCGACGGCAATCTCCAGCCGACATCGGACTTCCTCAGCGACCGGTACACGGTGTTCGACCTGCTCGCCAACGTCGCGATCACCGACAAGCTGCGTCTCAACGCCGGCGTCTACAACCTGTTCGACGAGGCCTACTACCGCTGGCAGCGCGTGCGCTTCGTCACCGAGGGGTCCGGCGGCGTGCGTGGCGGCGTGCGCGGCGACGGCATCGACCGCTACTCCGAGCCGGGCCGCAACGTGCGCGTCTCGCTGACCTACCGCTTCTGAGGCGGGCCCGGTCCGGAGGGCCGGCTTCGGCCGGCCCTTCCCGGCGGCCACGCGGCGCGGGAACTCCGTCGCCGCGGCCGTGCCGTGGCGAGGGCTTCAGGCCAGTGCGCGGTGGTCTTCCTCGCCGCCTTCGGCCAGTGCGCTCAGCGCCGGCAGGTCCAGGATGCGCACGGTGCGGCGATCGACCTCGACGATGCCCAGGTGCTGCAGGCGCGAGAACAGCCGGCTGACGGTCTCGATCACGAGGCCGAGGTAGTTGGCCATTTCCTGCCGCGACATGCTCAGCTGCAGCTCGCGGGCGTCGTGGCCGGTGCCGGCACGGCGTTCCGAGAGGCTGCGCAGGAAGATCGCCAGCCGCGACAGCGCCTGCTTGCGGCCCATCATCACCGGGTGCTGCTGTTCGCGGACGAACTCGCGGCTCATGACGCGGAACAGCTGGTGCTGCAGGCCGGGCACCTGCGCGGCGACCTGGCTGAGCTTGTCGAACGGCACCTCGCAGACGCTGGAGCGTTCCAGCGCCTCGGCCGTGCACTGGTGGCGCTCGCCGGCCAGGCCGTCGAAGCCGATGATCTCGCCGGTCAGGTGGAAGCCGAGGATCTGCGTGTCGCCCTCGGGCAGGGTCACCGAGGTCTTCAGCGAGCCGGAGCGGACGACGAACAGCGCCGGATGGTCGGAGCCTTCGCGGAACAGCGTCTCGCCGCGGTCGAGTGGCTGGCGCCGCTTGACGACGTCGTCCAGCCGCGCCAGATCCTCGCCGCCGATCGAGGCCGGCAGGCACAACTGGTTGAGCGCGCAGCCGGCACAGGACTGGCGCAGTTCGCGCAGGTCGATGATGCGGTTGCCGGTGGACATGGAGGCCGCTCCTGGGTCTGGTCCGCTCGGACATGCCGTCGCCGGCAGGATCGCCGCGCCGGCACGGCCGGCAGGTGTCGACACGCGCCCCGTGCGAGCCGTGCCGGCGCGCCGTGGACGCTGGCGGCCTGTCAGGGCCGCCGGCCTGCATTGTCGCATAGCCGGTCTCCGTCAGAGCGTGCGCGAGTAGCGCCCCGGCTCGCTGGCGAGCGCGGGCAGGTAGGCGTCGAAGCACATCGCGATGTTGCGCAGGAGCAGCCGCCCGCCGGGGCGCACCGCGATGCGCTGCGCGGTGACCTCGACCAGCCCGTCGCGCTCGAAGCGCTCCAGCCGCCGCAGCGCGTCGGCGAAGTAGCTCGCGAACGCAAGGTGATGGCGCAGCTCGACCGCCGCGATGTCGATGCCGTCGTGGCACATCAGCTGCTGAATCACGTCGGCGCGCGCGAGGTCGTCCGCGCCCAGCCGCAGGCCACGCTCGATCGGCAGCCGGCCCTGGTCGAGCGCGGCCTCGTAGGCCGGCAGCTCGCGCAGGTTCTGGCTGAACGTGGCGCCGACGTGGCTGATCGCGCTCACGCCGAGCCCGATCAGGTCGCAGTCGGCGTGGGTGGAATAGCCCTGGAAATTGCGGTGCAGCGTGCCGCGCTCCTGCGCCAGGCTGAGCTCGTCGTCGGGCAGCGCGAAATGGTCCATGCCGATGTAGCGGTAGCCGGCGGCGGTCAGCGTCGCCACCGTCATGCCGAGCAGGGCCAGGCGCATCGCCGCATCCGGCAGTTCGGCCGCGACGATGCGCCGCTGCGCCCGGAAGCGCTCGGGCAGGTGGGCGTAGGCATAGGTGACGATCCGCTGCGGCCGCAGCGCGGCGACCTGCTCGAGCGTGCGGCGGAAACGCTCGGGCGTCTGCCGCGGCAGGCCGTAGATCAGGTCGACGCTGACCGAGCGGAAGCCGTGCGCGTGCGCGGCATCGATGACCTCGCCGACCTGTGCCGGGTCCTGCACGCGGTTGATCGCACGCTGGACGTCGGCGTCGAAGTCCTGGATGCCGAGCGAGAGGCGGTCGAAGCCGAGCTCGGCGAGTTGGTGCACGTAGGCGGCATCGGCGCCGCGCGGATCGATCTCGATGCCGAACTCGCGCTGCCCGCGGCCGGCCAGCGTGAACCGGCCGTCGATCGTCCCGACCAGGGTGCGCAGCTGGCGGGCGTCGAAGAAGTTCGGCGTGCCGCCGCCCAGGTGCAGTTGCTGCAGCGGACGGTCGCGGTCGAACAGCGGTGCGATCCGGTCGATCTCGTGGCACAGCCGGGCCAAGTAGCGATCGGCCTTGCGCCGGTCGCGCGTGATGATGCGGTTGCAGCCGCAGTAGAAGCAGGGGCTGGCGCAGAACGGCACGTGCAGGTAGAGCGACAGCGGCCGCGGGATCGGGTCCTCGTTGGATGCCTGCGCGGCGTGGCGGAAATCGGCCTCGCCGAAATCGTCGCGGAACTGCGGCGCGGTCGGGTAGGAGGTGTAGCGCGGGCCGCTGGTGTCGTAGCGCGCGATCAGCGCGGGATCGAACACCGGCGGTGCGCCGGCAGCGGGCAGGGCGGCGAGGGCGGGAAGCATGGCGCCATCGTGCCGCCGCCGGCGGCGCGCGTATTGATCCGGGTCAAGCAAACCCGCGCGGGGCTCGCCGCGTTCAGTGCGCCTTGCCGTAGCGCTCGCGCAGCGTGGCGACGCGTTCGACGTAGAGCTTGGTCTCGGCGTACGGCGGGACGCCGCCGTGCTTGAGCACCGCGCCCGGCCCGGCGTTGTAGGCGGCCGTCGCCAGGCGCTCGTTGCCGTTGAAGTTCTTGAGCATCTGCGCGAGGTAGCGGGCGCCGCCGCGGATGTTCTCGCCCACGTCGAACGCGTCGGCGACGCCCAGGTCGCCGGCGGTGCCCGGCATCAGCTGCATCAGGCCCTGCGCGCCCTTGTGCGAGAGCGCCAGCGGGTTGAAGGCCGACTCGGCATGGATGACCGCCCGGATCAGGGCCGCGTCGACGCCCGACTCGGCCGCGGCGGCGGCGATCTCGTCGCGGTAGAGCTCGGTGCGCAGCTTGGTGCTCAGCCAGTCGATCGTCGAATGCACGTCGCAGGCGATGCAGGTCGCGATGTAGGTGAACATCATCGCGTAGCGGCCGCTGCGCGGCTTGACGTTGGTGTATTCGGTGATGCCGCCGCCACGGTCGACGCGGTAGACCGCGCCGCTGGTGACCTTGGCGGTGCTGCGCCGGGCGGGCGCGGTGGCGGGGGCGGGCGTCGAACCCGCGTCCGGCGCCGTCGTACCGGCCGGCGCGGTGCTGGTCACGGTGGCGGCGGCCGCCTTGACGTCCGGCCGGCTGCTCTGTTCGTAGCGCCACGTGCTGGTCGCTGCCAGGCTGCCCGCGGCCGGCGGCTTGCGCGCCGCCTCCGGGCTGGCCGTCGCGAACACCTTGCAGTTGCGGAAACCGGCGGTCACGTTGCCGTAGGCGATCGTGCCGTCCGGGCCCTCGCACTTGTAGACGGTATCGGCGCGCGCCGGCGCGCCCAGGGCGAGGGCGAGGGGAAACAGCAGCGCGAGCAGTGGGCGGGGCGGCGTCATGACGCTGAATGGATAGCGCAGCTTCGGGAAAGTTTCCGCAAGCCGTGTCGCAGTTCCCCCTGCAGGCACGTGGCGGCGGACCGGCGTCCATCATAAACTATTGGGCCGCCACCGGTTTCGGGCCATCCCGTCCCGCTACGTGGCCCCGCCCCGACGACGCCCAGCCCATGCCCGGCAAGCTCTACATCAAGACCCACGGTTGCCAGATGAACGAGTACGACTCGACCAAGATGGTCGACGTGCTCCAGGCCGCCCACGGGCTGGAACTGACCCAGGACGAGTCGGAGGCCGACGTCATCCTGATCAACACCTGCTCGATCCGCGAAAAGGCCCAGGAAAAGGTCTTCAGCCAGCTCGGGCGCTGGCGCGAGCTCAAGCAGAAGAACGACCGTGTCGTGATCGGCGTCGGCGGCTGCGTCGCCAGCCAGGAGGGCGATGCGATCGTCAAGCGCGCGCCGTTCGTGGACCTGGTGTTCGGTCCGCAGACCCTGCACCGGCTGCCGGAGATGATCGCCGCCCGCCGTGCCACCGGCCGGCCGCAGGTCGACATCTCGTTCCCGGAGATCGAGAAGTTCGACCGCATGCCCGAGCCGCGGGCCGAAGGCCCGACCGCGTTCGTCTCGATCATGGAAGGCTGCTCCAAGTACTGCACCTATTGCGTGGTGCCGTACACGCGCGGCGAGGAGATCAGCCGCCCGTTCGACGACGTCGTCGCCGAGATCGCCGTGCTGGCCGAGCAGGGCGTGCGCGAAGTGACGCTGCTCGGCCAGAACGTCAACGCGTATCGCGGGCCGATGTTCGACGGCGGCACGGCCGATCTCGGCCTGCTGATCCACGCGATCGCCGAGATCGACGGCATCGGCCGCATCCGCTTCACGACCTCGCACCCGATGGAGTTCTCCGATTCGCTGATCGAGGCCTACGCCAACGTGCCCAAGCTGGCCAACTACCTGCACCTCCCGGTGCAGGCCGGGTCGGACCGCGTCCTGGCAGCGATGAAGCGCGGCTACACCGTGCTCGAGTACAAGCAGCGCATCCGCAAGCTGCGTGCGGTGCGGCCGGACATCAGCCTGTCCACCGACTTCATCGTCGGCTTTCCCGGCGAGACCGACGCGGATTTCGAGAAGACGATGAAGCTGATCGCCGACGTCGGTTTCGACCAGAGCTTCTCGTTCGTCTTCTCGGCACGGCCTGGCACGCCGGCGGCGAACCTCGCCGACGAGACGCCGGCGGCGGTCAAGCAGGCCCGGCTGGCGCGGCTGCAGGCGGCGATCAACGACAATGCGCGCCGCATCGCGCAGGGCATGCTCGGCAGCGTGCAGCGCGTGCTGGTCGAGGGGCCGAGCCGCAAGAACCCCGACGAGCTGACCGGCCGCACCGAGAACATGCGCTACGTCAATTTCGCCGGTCCCGCGCGTCTGGTCGGGCAGTTCGTCGATGTCGCGATCACCGAGGTCATGGCCAACTCGCTGCGCGGCCGCATCCGGCTGGACGCGGACATCGCCGCCTGACGCGGCTCCGGCCGGCGCGGCCGGTCAGCGCGCCGCGACGATCGCCAGGGCGTCGGGCTCGCGCCCGGTCGGCCAGCGCGCGGTCACGGTCCAGCCCGTGGTCTCGATCACCGCCACGGTGTCGCCGCCGCTGATCGCGACGTAGGCGTACCGCCCGTCCGGCGCCACGCGCACGCCGATCGGCAGCGCCGTGTCGCCGAGCATGCTCGGGCGGTACGTGGCGCCGGGCGTGGCCAGCGCGACCGAGGCGACCTGCCTGCGTGCGCGCCGGTCGAACACCGCCAGCGTGGCCGAGCGGGCGTTGACGACCAGCACGTGACGGGCGTCCGGCGTCATCGCGGCCCGGATCGGGAACGCCGCGCTCGGCACGGTGGCGGCGACCGCCAGCGTCCGCGCATCGACCACCGAGACGCTGTCGGCATCGCGGTTGGTGACCCACAGCTCGGTGCCGTCGGGTGTGATCGCGATGCCCTCCGCGCCGGCACCGGTCGGGATGTCGGCGATCCGCCGTCCTTCGTCCAGGTCCACCACCGACAGCAGGCCGCTGCCGACCTGGGTCACGTAGGCACGGCGCCCGTCCGGCGCCAGCGCCACCATGTGCGGCTTGCCGTCGCCGACGGCGATGCTGCGCAGGACCTTGCCGTCGGCCACGTCGACTTCGGTCAGCCGGCCGCTGCCTTCGGTCGTCACCACCAGGCGCCGGCCGTCGGGCAGGAAGCGCAGGCCGTGCGGGCGCCGGTTCTCGCCGAGGTCGATCGTCCGCGTCCGGCGGCTGGGCCAGTCGATGACGGTCAGCGTATGGCCGGCGGTGCCGGCACCGTAGTCGGCGACGACGACGTGGCGGCCGTCCGGCGCGACCTCGATCTCGTGCGGGCCTTCGCCGGTGGGGATGCGCGCCCGCAGCGAGCCGTCCCCGAGGTCGAGGGCGTGGATCGAGGCGGCGCTCTTGTTGCCGACCAGCAGCAGGCCTTCGGCCGCGCCGGCGGGCAGGGCAGCCGCCAGCAGGACGGCGGCGAGCAGGGGCAGGGTTTTCATTGGAATCCTCCTCGTGCCGACGGCGCCGGCCTGCGGCCGGGGTGCGCCGGCATGTCGCCACGGCGGCGGAAAGGTGTCAACCCGGCACGCCGCGGCTACAATTTGGCGATGCGCCTTTTCATGCAGACCCAGCCGGTCACCACGGAAGCTCCCAAGTTCTACCAGATCGATCTCGAACAGGATCTTCTGGGTGGCTGGACCTTGTCGCGCGAATGGGGCCAGCAGGGCGGCCGCAGCAGCCGCAAGCGCGAGCTGTACCTCGAGCGTGACGCCGCGCTGGCGGCGTTCGAGAGCGCCCGCGACTCGCAGCTGCGCCGCGGCTTCCAGATCATGTTCAGCCGCGGCCTGTAGCCGGCGTGGATCGCAGCGCGCGCGAAGGCCGGCGCGCCGATCGGCCGGCCGGCCCGCCGTCGCGGCGCCCCGCTGCCCGCCCAGAACCCACTTCCGTGCGCCGATCGGGGCGCCACAGCCGGAATCGATGATGACCCTCAAGAACGATCGTCTGCTGCGCGCGCTGCGCCGCCAACCCGTCGACCGCACGCCGGTCTGGATCATGCGCCAGGCCGGCCGCTACCTGCCCGAGTACCGCGCCACCCGCGCCCGTGCCGGCAGCTTCCTGGCGCTGGCCAAGACGCCGGAGCTGGCCTGCGAGGTCACGCTGCAGCCGATCGACCGGTTCCCGCTCGATGCGGCGATCCTGTTCTCCGACATCCTGACGATTCCCGACGCGATGGGCCTGGAGCTGTACTTCGTCGACGGCGAAGGCCCCAAGTTCCGGCATCCACTGCGCGATGCGGCGGCGATCGCCCGCCTGGGCGTTCCGGACCCGGAGCGCGACCTGCGCTACGTGACCGACGCGGTCCGCCTGATCCGCCGCGAGCTCGACGGCCGCGTGCCGCTGATCGGCTTTTCCGGCAGTCCGTGGACGCTGGCCTGCTACATGGTCCAGGGCGAGGGCTCGTCGGATTTCTCGCACGCCAAGGCGCTGCTCTGGGACGATCCGGCCAGCCTGCACCGCCTGCTCGACGTCAACGCGCGCGCGGTGGCGGCCTATCTGGCGGCGCAGGCCGCGGCGGGCGCCCAGGCGCTGATGATCTTCGACACCTGGGGCGGGTTGCTCGGGCCGGGACCGTTCCTCGAGTTCTCGCTGCGCTACCTGCACCGCGTCGTCGAGGCGCTCAAGGCCGACCCCGTCGCCCGCGAGCTGCCGCTGATCGTGTTCTCCAAGGGCGCCAACGGCCACCTGGAGGCGCTCGCCGGCACCGGCTGCGACGCGCTCGGCCTGGACTGGACGATCACGCTGGGCGAGGCGCGCACGCGCGTCGGCGATCGCGTCGCCCTGCAGGGCAATCTCGATCCGTCGGTGCTCTACGCCCGGCCGGAAACGATCCGTGCCGAGGCCGCCGCCGCGCTGGCCAGCTTCGGTGGCGGCCCGGGCCATGTGTTCAACCTCGGGCACGGCATCACGCCGCAGGTCGATCCGGACCACCTGCGCGTGCTGATCGACGCCGTGCACGACTGGCGGCCGGCCGGCTCCTGATCGGCGCGCCTGCCGCCGGCACATTGCGGCGTCAGGCGGCCGGCGTCGTCGGCTGCAGCAGGCGCTCGATCGCTTCGCCGAGGCGGTGCGCCGTCAGTGGCTTGCGCAGGAATCCGTCCATGCCGGACGCCTTGGCGGCGGCTTCCTCGTCGCCGCCGGAGCGCGCCGTGATCGCGATGACCGGCAGGGCGGCATGCGCGGCCTGGTTGCGGATCATCCGCGTGAGCTGCATGCCGTCGATACCGGGCAGGTCCAGGTCGACGATCGCCAGGTCGAAGCGGCCGCGGGCCAGCTCGACCATCGCGGCCAGCCCCTGTGGCGCATGCACCACGCCGTGGCCGGCCGATTCGAGCAGGCCGCTGGCGACGGCGGCGATCATCGCGTCGTCCTCGACCAGGAGGATCCGCAGCGCAGCGGCCGGCGTGCCGCGTGCCGGGTCGCCGGCCGGCACTGCCACGCCGGAGGCCGGGGGCGGCGCTTCGCGGACGGCGGCAGCCTCGGCCGGGTCGGCCGGCGTGATGCGCGGATCGAGCAGCGGCAGCTCCACCGTGAACACGCTGCCCTGGCCCGGCATGCTGCTGGCGTGGATGCGCCCGTGCATCAGCTGCGTCAGTTCCTGGCAGATCGCCAGGCCCAGGCCGCTGCCGCCATGGCGCCGGCTGACGCCGTCGGACTGCACGAAACGGCTGAACAACCGCTCGACCAGGTCGGCGCTCATGCCCGGACCGGTGTCCTCGATGCGATAGCGCACGATCCCGCCGAAGCCGACCGTGAGGCCGAGGTGGATGTGGCCGCGCTCGGTGAACTTCAGGGCGTTGCCGACCAGGTTCAGCAGGATCTGCTTGATCCGCACCGCGTCGCCGACGACGCGCGTCGGCGCACCGGGCGCCACGTCGACGACCAAGGCGACGCCCTTGGCTTCGGCGATGCCTTCCTCGATCGCCGCCACTTCGTGCAGCAGGGCGCCCGGATCGAACGGCACCGGGTCCAGCGACAGCTTGCCGGCCTCGATGCGTGCCAGGTCGAGGCTGTCGTTGACGACGCGCAGCAGGACCTCGCCGGACTTGCGGATCGCATCGGCCTGGCTGCGCTGGCGCTGTTCCAGCGGCGTGCGCAGCAGCAGGTCGGTCATGCCGAGCACGCCGGTCAGCGGCGTGCGGATCTCGTGGCTCATCAGCGCCAGGAAGCGCGACTTGGCCTCGGCCACCTGCTCGGCGGCGCGCCGGCGCTCCTCGGCCAGCTGCAGCGCATGCTGGCGCTTGATCCGCTGCCGGTAGCCGCGCAGGACCAGCCAGCCCATGCCGAGCACGGCGGCGAAATAGACCGCATAGGCCTGGTCGGTGGCCCAGGCCGGCGGCGCCACGTCCAGTAGCAGGGGCGGCTCCAGGTCGCTCCAGACGCCGCTGCCGTTGGTCGCCGCGACCTGCAGCGGATAGCGCCCGGCCGGCAGCTGCGAGAAGACGCGCTGGCCGCGGTTCCCGGTCTCGACCCAGTCCTCGTCGAAATGGGCCAGCCGGAAGCGGTAGCGGTTGGCGACCGGGTTGACGAACGAGAGTGCGCGGACGTTGACCTGCAGGTCGCGGTCGTCGTAGCCGAGGACGATCGGCCGGCTGGCCGGCAGGTCGACCGCGCGCCCATCGCGGCGCACGGTCAGCGAGGTCACCCGCACCGGCGGCCGTGCCAGCTCCACGCGCAGCGCGCGCGGATCGAAGGCGACGATGCCGGACAGGGTCGCCATCCAGATCGTGCCGTCCGACGTGCGCGTCGCGGCGCCGGCCCTGAACTCCGGACTCGGCAGGCCGTCGCCCTCGCCGTAGCGGACCAGCCGCCGGGTCGCCGGATCGAAGTGCCACAGGCCACGCCGGCTGGCCAGCCACGGGCTGCCGTCGTCGGCGACGACCAGCGCGGCGCCGGGCATCGTCGGCAGCCCGAGCGTGCGCTCGACCTGGTCGATGCGCCGGGCGATGTCGCCGTCCATGCGATAGCGCTCGAGCCGGCCCGGATGGTGTGCCCAGAACGAGCCGTCGGCATCGAAGGCCAGCGCGTCGATCAGGTCGAACGGCACGCCGATGATGCGGCGGAAGCGATCCTCCGCGGGCATGAAGCGCTCGACTCCCGTCGTCGTGGCGATCCAGATGCCGCCGTCCGGCGCCTGGGTCAGCACCTTGATGTCGTCGCTGGTCAGGCCGTCGTTGGCACGCGTGTAGCGGCGGATCGCGTGCGTGCGCGAATCGATGCCGACGACGCCTTCGCCCAGAACCGCCGCCCAGACCCTGCGATCGCCGGCGGCGAGCGCCGAGACCTGGCCGGGCGGAAGCGCGTCGGCGCGTTCGGCATCGACCGGAAATTCCACGTTCGGCGTCCGCCCGGCCCGGTCGATCCGCAGCAGGCCGTTGCGCTGGCCGACCCAGACCGCGTCCTCCTGCACCAGCAGCGAGGACATCCGCTGGCGATTGCCGTCGATCCGCGGGCCGTGGCGCTGGACCCGGCCGCTGGCCGGATCGATCCGGTCGAGGCCGTCGTGGGCGCTGATCGCCCAGACTGCGCCGTCCGGAGCGGCGGCCAGCGCGTTGACGATGCCGTGCGTCAGGCTGTTGTCGGACCCGGGCAGGAAGCGGTAGTTGGCGAAGTTGCGCCAGGTCGGCGGCAACTGGGCGATGCCGCCTTCCTGCGTCGCGAACCAGAGGTTGCCTTCCTGGTCGCACAGGATGTCCATGATGCGCGCGCCGGGCAGGGTGCCGGGAATCTGCTCGTGCGTCTGGAAGTGCTCGGTCTTGGTGCCGTCGAAGACGCTGACCCCGGACACGGTGCCGACCCAGAGCACGCCGCTGCGATCGCGCGCGGCGGAGATCGGCGCGAACCCGTCCACCGGCAGCTGCCGCACGAAGGCCAGGTCGGGCCCGACGACGAGCAGGCCTCGCGTCGTCGTCAACAGCACGTTGCCGTCCGGCTCGCCCAGGATCGCGGTGACCTGCGCGGCGCCGGTGCGGGTATCGAGCACAGGCAGCGCGACGCGGCGGATCAGTCCGCCGGGTTCGCGCACGTCCAGGCCGCGATCGGTGCCGATCCACAGCCGGCCGGCCGCATCGCCGTACAGGCTGATGACCGCGTCCGAGCTCAGGCTGGCCGGATCGTCGGGGTCGTGGCGGATCTGCACGAAGCTGCCGTCGGGCTCCAGCCGTGCCAGGCCGCCGCCGTAGGTGCCGACCCAGATCGTGCCGGCGGCATCCTCGGCGATCGCGAAGATGTCGTTGCTACCCAGGGTGGTGCGGTCGCTGGGCACGTGCCGGTAGTGCGTGAACTGGGTGGCGCCCGGGTCGAGCCGGTTGAGGCCGCTGTCCTCGCCGCCGCTCCAGACGCGGCCACGGCGGTCGACCAGCACGGTGGCGACATCGTTGCCCGACAGCGAGCCCGGGTCGGCCGGATCGTTGCGCCAGACCTTGACGTCGACGCCGTCGTAGCGCGCCAGGCCGTCGGCGGTGGCGATCCAGATGAAGCCGTCGCGATCCTGGGCGAGCTTGTAGACGCGGCTGGACGGCAGGCCGTCGGCGACGCCGAGCACCTCGAAGCGCGGCTCGGCCGGCGGCGGAGCCGCCGCCACCACCAACGGCATCCAGAGCAAGAGCCAGCGCGCAAACATGAACGGCATGGTGCCACGCCGGCCGGTTTTTCTCATCGCCTGCGGTCTCGCTCTAGAATCGGCCCGATTCCCGCCGACGGCAGCCATGTCCCGCAATCGACTTCCGTTGCGCCTGATCCTGATCGCCGCGCTCGCCATCGGCGCGGCGCTGGTCGTCGGCCTGGTCGTGGGCGCGCTCAACAGCCTGCTCGAATTCCATGCGCGCATCGAGGCGATGCCGGCCTGGCTGCGGCTGCCGCTGATCGCGGCGATGGCCTGCGCGCTGGCGGGGCTGGCGCTGCTGTTCTGGCGGCTGGCACGCCCGGCGCCGCGCCGGGCACCGCCGCTGCGCGAGCCGCCGCGGCGCGAGGACGTGGACGGACGCCTCGAGGCGCTGCGCAGGCGTGATGTCGACACCCGCGTCCTGGAGGGCGAGCTGCACGAACTGGACCGCCGGCGCGCCGGCGGCGAGGTACACGTCGCGCTGTTCGGCGAGATCTCCACCGGCAAGTCCAGCCTGATCCGGGCGCTGGCCCCCGAACACCTGCCGGCCGTCGATCCGCGCGGCGGCACCACGCGCAGCGTGGCCCTGTACCGCGGCCGGCTGCGCGGGGGCGGCGACCTGGTGCTGGCCGACGTGCCCGGCACCGGCGAGGTGGACGGTGCCGACCGCGAGACGCTGGCGCGCGAGGAGGCCTTGCGTGCCCACGTGGTGGCGGTCGTCGCCGCCTCGGACCTGACCGCCCGGCAGGATCGCGAACTGCGCTGGCTGGCGGGTTTCGGCAAGCCGCTGGTGGTGGTGCTCAACAAGATCGACCAGTTCGACCCGGCCGAACGGCGCGCGCTGCTCGATGCGCTCGGGCAGCGCTATGCCGGTCTCGCCGCGGCGGTGGTGCCGGTCAGCGCCGGCGGTACCGAACGCTTCGAGCGCCGGCTGGCCGACGGCCGCGTCGAGCAGGTCGAGCGGGCGCGCCTGCCGGACGTCGGCGCGCTGGCGGCCTTGCTCGAGCGGCTGGCGGCCCCGGGTGCCGCGGCGCTCGAGCCGGCGCGCGAGGCGGCGGTGCTGACCCGGGTCGAGGAGCGCCGGGCCGTGCTCGAGCGCGAAGCCGCCGAGCGCGAGGCCGACGCGATCGTGGCGCGCTACACGCGCCGCGCCGTCGTCGGTGCGATGGCCGCGGTGGCGCCCGGCAGCGACATCGTGATCCAGGGCGCGCTCGGCACCGCGCTGATCCGCGAGCTGGCGGCGATCCACGGCGTGCCGGTGCGCGAACTGGCCGTGGACGACCTGCTCAAGCGGCTGGGGCTGACGGTCCGCAACACGACCGCGGTCGTGTTGGCGATCGCCGGCAACGCGTTCAAGGCGTTTCCCGGTCTCGGCACGCTTGGCGGCGGCGTGCTGCACGCGATCGCCTACGGCCTGGTGTTCGACAGCATCGGGCGGGCGGTGTCGTCCAGCCTCGGCGAAAAGGCCGCGCTCGACCAGGCCGATGCCGAGCGCCGGGTCCGCGAGCTGCTGGCCGAGCCGGGGCGCGAACGTCTCGAACGGGTGGCACGCCTGGTGCTCGACAGTGTCCGCAGCGGCCGGGCCGAGTGACGGGCGCGGGGCGGTGCCTGCGACGTCGCCGGTGCGTGCCGGTCCGCGATTGGTCAATGGCGGCTGACAGTCCTTTCATGCGCGGCGGGTGGCGGCAGCGGCGGCTTTTTGCCAAGCTGCCGGCCATGCCGATGCTCCGCGTCCTTGCCGTCGTCCTGCTGCTGGCCCTGGCGCCGGCCGCCACCTGCGCCGCCGGTGCGCAGGCCTGGCGCTTCGATCCCGTCCATACGCAGGTCACGTTCTTCGTCGATCACCTGGGTTTCGCCAAGGCGGCCGGGCGGCTGCGCGTGAGCCAAGGGTGGTTCCGCTTCGACCCGGACGACTGGTCGAGCGCGGCCGTGGACGTGACGATCGACCTCGCCTCGGTCGACATGGGCGATCCGCGCTGGAGCGAGACCGTGCGCTCGGGGCAATTCTTCAATACCGAGCGCTGGCCCACGGCCCGATTCGTGAGCCGCTCGGTCGATACCGGCGGCCAGGCGCCGGGCCGCGCCGTCCTGCGCGGCGACCTGACCCTGCACGGCGTTTCCCAGCCGCTCGACCTCGCCGTCACCTTCAATCGCATCGGCCGTGATCCGTACGCGTTCAAGCGCAAGGCCGGGTTTTCGGCGCAGGCCATCGTGAAGCGCAGCGCGTTCGGCATGACGCGCTATGCCGAGGTGGTCGGCGACGAAGTGGAACTCCGGATCGAAGTCGAAGGCATCGACGACGACAAGGCCGCGACCCGCAACGAGGCAGCCGATGGCATTGAAAAGCACTGACGCGCGCTGGGGCGGCATCGCCCGCAGCTTCCACTGGCTCATCTTCGCGCTGATCCTGGTCGCCGGCACGGTCGGCCTGATCATGGTGGAGCTGCCCAGGCGGCCCAACATCATTCCCGTCTACAGCTTCCACAAGTCCGTCGGCCTGACGGTACTCGCGCTGGCGGTGCTGCGCCTGCTGTGGCGGCTGTTCGACCGGCGTCCGCGCGAGCCGGCGATGCCGGCCTGGCAGCGCTGGGCGTCGCGGCTGGTGCACGGCGCGCTGTATGCGCTGATCTTCGCGATCCCGTTGAGCGGGTGGCTGTTCGACTCGGCCGGCGGGCTGCGGCCGCTGCACTGGTTCGGCCTGTTCGAGGTGCCCAAGCTCGTGGCGCCGGACGGCGACATCAAGGACATCGCCGAGACGCTGCACGAGGCCTTGTTCTGGGTGCTGGCCGCGGCGGTGGTCCTGCACGTCGGCGGCGCGCTCAAGCATCATTTCATCGATCGCGACGAGGTGCTGGCGCGCATGCTGCCCTGGCGCACGCGCCGGCTGCGCCCGCTCGCCACCGAGGCCGAGCGCCCGCCGCCGCCGCCGATCGCCTGACCGGCGCTACACGCCCTTTCCCTTCCGCCCCACGGAGCCCCGCCATGTCCCGACTGCTGCTCGCCTCGATCCTGCTGGTCCTTCCGCTCGGCGCGCTCGCGCGCGACTGGCAGGCCGATCCCGCCCAGAGCACGCTGACCTTCACCGGCAGCTACGACGGCGAATCGTTCGACGGGAAGTTCCGCACGTTCACCTCCACCATCCGCTACGACCCGGCGGACCTGGCCGCGGCGAGCTTCGACGTGACCGTCGACACTGCCAGCGTGACGACCAGCAACGACGAGCGCGACGAGTCGCTGACCGGCAGCGATTTCTTCGACATCGCCAAGTTCCCGAAGGCGCGCTTCGTGACGCAGTCCTTCACGGCCGGCGCCGACGGCGGCGTCACGGCGCAGGGCACGCTGACGATCCGCGACCAGAGCAAGCCGGTCAGCCTCAAGGTGGTCTTCAAGCAGAGCGGCGACAGCGCCACCCTGGACGTCCAGACGACGCTCAAGCGCGTCGATTTCGGCCTCGGTGCCGGCAGCGACTGGAGCGACGTCGGCCCGGACGTCGCAGTCAAGGGCCATCTGGTGCTCAAGGCACGCTGACGGCGCCGCCGCGCCGCCGCTTCCGCAGCAGCGCTGCAGGGCCGACAATGGCGGCGTGAACATGCTCTCCTCGTCCTGGCGCCGCCTGCGCGGCTGGATCGGCGCTCCCGCTGCGGCACCGGTGGCGGCGTCCGGCGCGCTGCACGGCGCGCAGGCGGCCGACAGCCTGCGCGCGCTGCTGGACGACCCGCATATTCCGCCCGTGGTGCGCGCGACCCTGGCCGAGGATTTCGGCCGGCTCGAGGCGATGCTGGCCAAGCTCGAACGCGACGAGCTGCACCTGGCCGTGTTCGGCCGGGTCAGCGTCGGCAAGTCGGCACTCGCCAACGCGTTGCTCGGCGAACCGGCGTTCGAGGTCGGTGTGCTGCACGGCACCACGCGCGAAGCCGGGCAACGCCCGTGGCGCGACGTCGCCGGCTCCGGTGTCCACCTGATCGATACGCCCGGGATCGACGAGCTCGACGGCGAGGCGCGCGAGCACCTGGCCTTCGAGGTGGCCGGCTTGGTCGACCTGGTGGTCTTCGTCGTCGACGGCGACATGACCCAGCGCGAGCGCGAGGCGGTACAGCTGCTGGCGGCGACCCGCCGCCCGCTGCTGCTGGCGCTCAACAAGGCCGACCGCTACACCGAGGCCGAGCGCGAGAACGTGCTGGTGCGCCTGCGCGAGCATGTCGCCGGCCTGGTCCGCGCCGAGGACGTCGTCGCGGTCAGCGCCCGGCCGGCGGCGCTGCGCACCGTGCACGTCGACGCCGACGGCGGCGAGCACGAACAATGGCTGGCGCAGCCGCCCGACATCGATGCCTTGCGCGGCCGCCTAGTGGCGGTGCTGGCGCGCGAGGGCAAGACGCTAGCCGCACTCAATGCCAGCCTGTTCGCCGGCCGGCTGTCCGACGCCGTGAGCGGCCGCATCGCGGCCTCGCGCCGCGAGCTGGGCGGCAAGGTGATCCGCCAGTACTGCCTGGCCAAGAGCGTGGCGGTGGCGCTCAACCCGATCCCGGTGGCCGACCTGCTGGCGGCGGGCGCACTCGATGCGGCCCTGGTCATGCACCTGGGGCGCGTCTACGGCCTGCCGCTGACGCGCAGCGAAGCCGGTGGCCTGATCGCGACGATCTGCGCCCAGTTGGTCGCCCTGATGGGCGCGATCTGGGGCATCCACCTGGCCGCCTCGGCGCTCAAGGGCCTCAGCGCCGGCATGTCCACCGTGCTGACCGCGGCCGCGCAGGGCGCACTGGCCTGGTATGCGACCGAGCTGGTCGGCCGGGCGGCCGAGCGCTACCTGGTCGCCGGCAAGTCCTGGGGCGAACACGGCCCCAAGCGGGTCGTCGCGGAAATCGTCGAAAGCCTGGACCGCGATTCGATCCTGCGCGAGGCGCGATCGGAGATCCTGGCGCGCCTGCGCCGCGGCGACGCCGACCGGCCGGCCTGAACGCGGCGGCCGGCGGTGCGCCGGGGGCGTATGATCCCCGGCGGTCAGGGGAGGGCGCCAGCCGGCGTCGCGACGAACCGGTACCCGGGCCGGACACGGCCTTCCTTTCCATCGCTTGATCCGACGAGAGAAACCCGATGAACAGCTCACTGCGCGTGACCTTGCTGGCCGCCATGATCGCCGCCGGCCTGTCCGGCGGCGGTACCGTCGTGCATGCCGACGCCACTGCCGACGCGGCCGCGGCCCGGACCTCGTACATGGTCACGTTCGCCGAGCCGGGCGTGCTCGACAACGACGGCAGCCTGTCCGGCGCGGCGGCGACCTCGCCGCAAAGCCGGCCGGGACTGCGCTTCGATGCACGCAGCCCCGAGGTGCTGGCCTATCGCGGCGTGCTGGCGCAGGCGCGGCAGCAGCACCTGCAGGCGATCGGTGCGCAGCTCGGCCGGGTCGTCGCACCGACGCACGAGTACGAATACACGCACAGCGGCGTCGCCCTTGCGCTGACGGCTGCCGAGGCCGAGCAGGTGGCCCGGCTGCCGGGCGTGCGCCAGGTGGAAGCCGTGCAGTTCTTCGAGCCCGGCACCTATCGGGGGCCGGCCTTCATCGGCGCCGAGACGGTCTGGAACGCCACGCCGGCCAGCCCGGTCAACCGCGGCAAGGGTGTGACCATCGGCGTGCTCGACAGCGGCGTCGATGCCGATCACCCGTCCTTTGCCGACGACGCGGCCTGCGGCTTCGGTGGCAGCGACCACAAGCTGCTGAGCTATCGCGACTGCTCGTCCACCGCGGCCGGCGTGTGCAACGGCGCGGCGCCGGAAGTGACGGTGTCCAGCCATGGCGTGCATACGGCGAGCACGGCCGGCGGCAACCACCTGGCCGTCGGCGGCCCCGCGCCGGCGCCGAGCCCGCCGGCCGGTTTCACGTCGATATCCGGCGTCGCGCCGTGCGCCAGCATTCGCACGTACAAGGTCTGCAACGAAGCCAACGGCCAGTGCAGCAGCGCGGACATCGCCGCCGGCATCAACAACGCGATCGCCGACGCGGTCGGCGTCATCAACTTCTCGATCTCCGGCGGCACCAGCCCCTGGAACGATGCGGATCGCACGTTCCTCAATGCGGTCAACGCCGACATCTTCGTCGCCGCGTCGGCGGGCAACACCAGTGACGGCGTGCCCAACCCAGTCGGTCAGGTCAATCATCGCGGCCCGTGGGTGATGACGGTGGCGGCTTCGACGCACGACCAGAACCTCGCCGCGCGCATGAGCGTCGACGGACCGGCACCGAACGACGACCTGCAGGGCATGGTCATCATCAAGGGCAGCACGACGCCGGCAGGGACGGCATTCGACGACCTGCCGTTGCGCAGCCATGCCGCCAACATCGAAGGCTGCACCGCGACCGGCGGCATTCCGGCGGGCCTGTTCACCGGTGTGGGTGCGCTGCTGCGGCGCGGCAACTGCCCGTTTTCCGAAAAGATCACCAATGCCGTCAACGCCGGTGCCGCCTTCGTGCTGATCGGCAACAACGAGACCGGCGGCATCTCGATGAATACCGCCGGTGCACCGACAACGGTGCCGGCCTACAGCCTCGGTGCGCCGATCGCCGACCGTCTGTTCGCCTATGTCGCGGCGAACCCGACGACGACGACGTTCTCGTTCGTGCCGAACGTGGGCAATCCGGACATGCTCGGCGACTTCTCGCTGCGCGGGCCGACGTCAGGCGTCGCGCTGGGCCTGACCAAGCCGGACATCACCGCGCCCGGTGTCAGCATCTATGCCGCCGTCAACGGCGGCTACGGACGCCTGAGCGGCACCTCGATGTCGAGTCCGCACGTGGCCGGTGCCGCGGCCCTGGTGCGGGCCGTCCATCCGGACTGGACGCCGATGCAGGTCAAGTCGGCCCTGCAGCTGACGGCCGTGCGTGCCGGGCGCAAGGACGACGGTGCCTCGCCGTGGGATCCGGACGACGTCGGCAACGGCCGCGTCGACCTGGCCGTCGCGACCAAGGCGGGCCTGGTCATGGACGAGACCTTCGCCAACTTCGTGGCGGCCAACCCGAGCACCGGCGGCGATCCCAAGACGCTGAACCTCCCGTCGATGCGCAACATGGCCTGTTCGACAGGCTGTACGTTCACGCGCCAAGTGACCAGCAAACTGAACGCGACGTCGGTGTGGAACGCCACGTTCGAAGGGCCCGACGGCGTCGTGGTCACCGTCACGCCCGCGCAGTTCTCGCTGGCGGCCGGGGCGACGCAGACGCTGACGATCCAGGTCGCGTTCGAGGACTACGGCCCGGCGTTCCGCAACCGCATCGCGTTCGGCTCGATCGTGCTGGCGACGCAAACCGCCGGGCAGGCGCCGGTCTCGGCGCTCACGCTGGCCGTGCGAGGCGCGGCGGACGGCGTGTTCCACGACGGTTTCGATCCCGTGCCGTGACCTGTGGGCGATTGCCTGCCGGAGCGCGCAGGGGTATAACCCTGCGCCTGTTCCGGCAGACGACGCCTCCCCGAGGCATGCGATGCTCGCCGGGAATCCGATCGCCGGGCGCCCGGCGTGTTCAAACCCTCGAATGGCGATTTCCGGTTCCACGTTCGCGAGGATGCGATCCACGCAACGTGCGGCCACTTTGTACGCCGAGAGTTCGTATTCCATCGTGGAGGCAACATGGGTATGTCGTTTCGAGTGAAGGTTCTGGCATCGGCGGTGACGTTCGCACTGTCGGCCGGAGGGGCAGGACTGGTCGTCGCGGCGGATCCCGTAGACAGCACCGCAGCGGACGCGCAGGTGACGCTCTCCAACGTCTGGCTGATCGAGTTCGACGAGCCGGGCATGCTCTACTACGCCGGTGACGGCGACGTGACCCAGGCGACCGCGCCGGCGATCCACGGCCAGCGCAAGTTCGACGCTCGTTCGCCGGCGGCGGTGGCCTACGGCCAGCGGCTGAGCGCCAGCCAGGACGCCCACCTGGCGCAGATGCGCAACCGGCTGGGTCGCGCCGACCTCGAAGTGCTGTTCCGCTACTCGGTGACGCACAGCGGCATGGCCGTGCGCCTCAGCGACGAGGAAGCCGCCACGCTCAGCAATCTGCCCGGAATCGCGAAGATCGAGCGCGAGCAGATCTACCTGCCCGATACCTATCGCGGCCCGTACTTCATCGGCGCGCCGGCCATCTGGAACGGCGACGCCACGCCGACCGGCCTGGGCACCAAGGGCAAGGGCATCCTGGTCGGCGTCTTCGACACCGGCGCCAACCAGGCGCATCCGTCGTTCGCGCCGATGGGCGCCGCCTGCGGCTACGACGTGCCGCGGCCGAAGCTGATCGCGCGCGACTGCACCGTGGCCAACTGCGAGGGTGGCAATCCGGAGGATGCCGACGGTCACGGCAGCCATACCGCCAGCACCACCGTCGGCAATCGCGTCACGATCGCCGACACGCCGGCACCGACGCGCGACATCACCGGCGTCGCACCGTGCGCGCAGCTGATCACCTACAAGGTCTGCAACCCGACCTGCCCGGGTGGCGCGATCATCAACGCCGTCAACCGCGCGATCGTCGACGGCATCGACGTCGCCAACTTCTCGCTGGGCCCGAGCGTCAACGGCCAGCAGAATCCGTGGACCGACAACACCGACCGCCGTGCGCTCGACCTGTTGAACGCCGACGTCTTCGTCTCGATGTCGGCCGGCAACACGCGCAGCTCGCCGGTCATCAACCCACCGGCCGAGGTCAAGCACGTGGGGCCGTGGAACATCACGGTCGCCAACAGCGCGCACGACGGCCTGCCCAACCTGCCCGGTTCGATGCAGATCACCGGGCCGGCGCCGGTACCGCCGGCGCTGGCGACCTTCGAGGTCCGCCCGAGCGATAGCACGCCGCTGCCCGCGCAGACCGCTCTGCCGATCCGGCACGACGCGACCAACGCGTTCGGCTGCCAGGCCTTCCCGGCCGGCTACTTCGCCGGTGCGGCAGCCCTGGTCCAGCGCGGCGGCACGCCCTCGTCGTGCCCCTATTCGGACAAGGTCGCCAATGCCGTCGCGGCCGGTGCGAAGGCGGTGCTGATCTACAACAACGCAGCCGGCAACATCACCTCGATGCTGACCAATGCGCCGGACGGCGTGTCGGTGGCGTCGACGACACAGGCCGCCGGCGAGGCGCTGGCTTCGTTCATCACCGGCAACGGCGCGACGCCGACGCTGGCGACCGTGAACCCGGCACCGACCAGCCTGGCCAACGTGCTCAATGGCGGCAGCCTGCGTGGCCCGAACCTGTGCTGCGATTCCGCCGGTGGCATGGACGTGACCAAGCCGGACATCACCGCGCCGGGCACCAGCATCTATGCGGCCGGCGCCGCGCCCGGCAACTACACGACGCTGTCCGGCACCTCGATGTCGAGCCCGCACGTGGCCGGCGCCGGCACGCTGGTCCGCGCGGCGCAGCCGCACTGGACGCCGGCCGAGGTCATCTCGGCGCTGATGATGACCGCCAACAGCGGCCAGCTGATGCCGGACCGGGTCACCCCGGCCACGCCGGACGAGATCGGCACGGGCATGGTCAACCTGCGCAAGGCGGCACTGGCCGGCCTGGTGCTCAACGAGACCCATGCGAACTTCCTCGCCGCCAATCCCAACAGCGGCGGTATCCCGCGCAACCTCAACATCGCCAACCTGCGCCGCACCAGCTGCGTGGGCAATTGCCAGTGGACGCGCACGTTCCGCAACACGCTCTCGGAGCCGACCCAGTGGACGGTCACGGCTGCCAACCTGCCGGCCGGGCTGAGCCTGTCGTTCTCGCCGTCGACCTTCAGCTTCGCCGGTACCGGCGTGCCCAATCCCGATAGCCTGTTCGTCGGCGATTTCGACGCGCCGGCCGGCGGCCCGGAGACCCAGGCGATCGTCATCACCGCGACGCCGACGGCCGCCCTGCCGAGCATCGTCTTCGCCGACGTGGTGCTGACCGAGACCAATGGCCTGTCGCCGCCGCTGCGGGTCACGGTCGCGGTCAAGGGCAATCCCTGATCGTCCGCCGAGTCTGCTCCAGGTAACCGCTAAGGGCCCGCTTCGGCGGGCCCTTTTCTTTTGCGGTGCAGCAAAATCGACAGCGGCCGGATCGATCGCCCGCGGGGTGAATGGGATATTGATCGGTCGCTGGCGTTCCGGTAAAACGATGGACTGCCCCGAGCATCGGCACATGGTCCGCGGGATCGGCCGCGGGTTTCGGGATCATCTGTTCCGGATGGACGGCCATACGCGCCGCCAGCCGGTCTTTCGGAGGGGAAATGACCAAGTTCGTGCGCTCGAAGGTTCTGGTTTCGGCGGTAGCTCTCGCACTCTCTGCCGGCGGCGCCGGGCTCGCGTTCGCGGTCGACACCGCCGGCACTGACGCCCCGACCGCGACGGTCACCGAGGGCTTGTGGCTGATCGAATTCGCCGAGCCGGGCCTGCTGTACTTCACCGGTGACGGCGAGCAGCCGCAGGCGACTGCGCCGGCCGCGACCGGCCAGCGCCGGCTCGACGTCCATTCGCCGGCGGCCGTCCAGTACCAGGCGCGGCTGAGCGCCGCCCAGGACGCGCACGTCGCGGCGATCGGCAGCCGCCTGGGGCGCAGCGTCGAGGCGGTCCATCGCTATGCGATCACCCACAGCGGCATCGCCGTGCAGCTCACCGAGGACGAAGCCGCGCAGATCCGCAACCTGCCCGGCGTCGTCAGCGTGGAGAAGGAAGCGGTCTACCAGCTCGACACGCACCGCGGCCCGACCTTCATCGGCGCCACGACGATCTGGGACGGATCGAGCGCACCCGGCGGCAACGGCTCGATGGGGCAGGGCGTTACGATCGGCGTGTTCGACACCGGCGCCAACCTGACCCATCCCTCGTTCGCACCGATGGGCGCTGCCTGCGGCTACGACTATGCGAAGCCGAAGCTGGTCGCGCTCGACTGCTCCACCGCCAACTGTGCGAGCGGCAGCCCGGCCGACGCCGACAGCCACGGCAGCCACACGGCGAGCACCTCGGGCGGCAACTTCGTGTCGCGCGATCCGACGTCGGCCGGCCTGCCACTGCGCGACATCTCCGGCGTCGCACCCTGCGCGAATCTGCGTACGTATCGCGTGTGCTTCCCGAACGGCTGCACCGGCTCGGCGATCACCAACGCGATCAACCGGGCGATCGCCGACGGCATCGACGTCGCCAACTTCTCGCTCGGACCCAACGTCAACGGCCAGCTCAACCCGTGGACCGAGAGCACCGACCGCCGCGCGCTGGACATGGTCAATGCCGGCATCTTCGTGTCGATGTCGGCCGGCAACACGCGCAGCTCGCCGGTCATCAACCCGCCGGCCGAGGTCAAGCACGTGGGCCCGTGGAACATCACGGTCGCCAACAGCGGCCATGACGGCGTCCCGCGCGCCGACGGCTCGATGCAGGTCACCGGGCCGACGCCGGTGCCGCCGGCGCTCGCCTCGCTCGTGCTGACGCCGGCCGACGTCCCGCCGCCGAGCGCCGGTACCGGTGTCGTCGTGCGCCACGTCGCCAGCAACAACTTCGGCTGCGATCCGTTCGCACCCGGCACCTTCGCCGGCGCGGCCGCGCTGGTCTCGCGTGGCGGCACGCCCGAGGCCTGTGCGTTCGCGATCAAGGTCGCCAACGCGGTCGCCGCGGGCGCGCACACCGTCATCATCTACAACAACGTCGCCGGCGCGATCAGCCCGGCAACCAATGCCCACGGCGACACGCGCGTGGCCACGCTGACCCAGACCGACGGCCAGGCGCTGGCCAACTTCATCACCGCCAACGGTGCGACGCCGACCGTGGTGACGATCAACCCGGCACCGCTGACGACGGCCAACGTGCTCGAGAGCGGCAGCCTGCGCGGCCCGAACCTGTGCTGCAACGGCAACGGTGGGATGAACGTGACCAAGCCGGACATCACCGCGCCGGGCACGAACATCTACGCGGCCAGCTCGGCGGCGAACGGCTACACCAACATGTCCGGCACCTCGATGTCCTCGCCGCACGTCGCCGGCGCGGGTGCTCTGGTGCGCGCGACCCAGCCGAACTGGACGCCGGTCGAGGTCAACTCGGCGCTGATGCTGACGGCCACCGGCGCCGGCCAGCTGATGCCCGACGGCACGACGCCGGCCACGCCCGACGAGGTCGGCAGCGGCATGGTCAACCTGCGCCGGGCGGCGCTGGCCGGCCTCGTGATGAACGAGACCTTCGCCAACTTCGTCGCCGCCAATCCCAACTCCGGTGGTCAGCCGCATACGCTGAACACGGCCAGCCTGCGCAACGTCGGCTGCACCGGCAGCTGCCAGTGGACGCGCACGTTCCGCAACACGCTGACGGTGCCGACCAGCTGGACGGTCGCCGCGGTCAACGTGCCGGCGGGTCTGACCGTCAACGTCTCGCCGACCAGCTTCAGCTTCACCGGTGCCGGCGTGCCGGTGGCCGATGCGCTGTTCTTCGGCGGCGACTTCGAAGTGCCGGGCGCTCCGCCGGAGACGCAGGCGCTGACGGTCACGGCTACGCCGACGGCCACGTTGGCCAATATCGTCTTCGCCGAGGTCGTGCTGACCGAAGCCAACAGCCTCTCGCCGCCGCTGCGCCTGACCGTCGCGGTCCGCGGCGCACCCTGATCGGGGCGCCCGAGGCTGCTCTACGACAAAGGCCCGCATCTGCGGGCCTTTGTCTTTCTGCATCTTGCGGCGTGACCAGGGCCATGCCGCGACCGGGCAGGCGGTCGATGCTGATTCACGGGGCGCACGGGGCGCGGGGTCGCGGCCCATGCGCGGATGGGGTCGGCCGCGCCTGGAGGGCGACGGTTCCGGCGCTCAGCACTCGATGACGTTGACCGCCAATCCGCCGCGCGAGGTTTCCTTGTACTTGTCCTGCATGTCGCGACCGGTGTCGCGCATCGTCTTGATGACCTTGTCGAGCGAGACGCGGTGCTTGCCGTCGCCGCGCATCGCCATGCGCTGGGCATTGATCGCCTTGACCGAGCCCATCGCGTTGCGCTCGATGCAGGGAATCTGCACGAGGCCGCCGATCGGGTCGCAGGTCAGGCCCAGGTTGTGTTCCATGCCGATCTCGGCGGCGTTCTCGACCTGATAGATGCTACCGCCGAGCGCGGCGGTGAGGCCGCCGGCTGCCATCGAGCAGGCGACGCCGACCTCGCCCTGGCAGCCGACTTCGGCACCGGAGATCGAGGCGTTCTCCTTGTAGAGGATGCCGATCGCACCGGCCGTCAGCAGGAAGTCCACCACGCCGGCTTCGCCGGCGCCGGGGCAGAACCGGTCGTAGTAGTGCAGCACGGCCGGCACGATGCCGGCGGCGCCGTTGGTCGGCGCCGTGACGACACGACCACCGGCGGCGTTCTCTTCGTTGACCGCCAGAGCGTAGAGGTTGACCCAGTCCAGGATCGTCAGCGGATCGCGCAACGCCATCTCGGGCCGCGCGCACAGCTCGGCATACATCGCCGGCGCGCGCCGCTGGACCTTGAGGCCGCCGGGCAGGACGCCCGCCTGGCGCAGGCCGCGCGCGAGGCAGCCCTGCATCGCGCTCCAGATCGCCAGCAGGCCGCCGCGGATCGCCTCCTCGGAGCGCCAGACCTTTTCGTTCGCCAGCATGATGCCGGCGATCGAGAGACCGGAAGCCTCGCAGCGCTGCAGCAGCTCGTCGCCACTGTGGAACGGGTAGGGCAGCGGCGTGGTGTCGGGGACGATGCGGTCCTCGGCCGCCTCGTCGTGGTTGACGACGAAGCCGCCGCCGACCGAGTAGTAGTCGCGCGTCGCCAGTACCTCGCCGTCGGCGGCATAGGCCGTGAAGCGCATGCCGTTGGTGTGGTACGGCAGCTTCTGGCGCTTGTTGAAGACCAGGTCCGCCTTCTCGTCGAAGGCGATCTCGTGACGGTCCAGCAGGCGCAGGCGCTTGGACGAGCGGATCCGGGCGAGCTTCCCTTCGATGATGTCCGGGTCGATCGTGTCCGGCCATTCGCCCTCCAGGCCGCACAGCACGGCCTTGTCGGTGCCGTGGCCGCGTCCGGTCAGTGCCAGCGAGCCGTACAGCTCGGCGCGGATGCGTGCCGTACGCTCCAGTACGCCGCGTTCGTCCAGCCAGCGCTGCACGAAACGCGCGGCGGCCCGCATCGGACCGACCGTATGGGACGAGGACGGACCGATGCCGATCTTGAAGATGTCGAAGACGCTGATGGACATGGTCGGGAGGTGTGGGCGCGGGCCCGCGATTCTACGTCGCTTCGCCCTGCCAGGGCCAAACCCGGCCGGTCGGCGCCGGCATCGCGCAGCGCTGCCGGCGCATTGCGCGCCGCTACTTCAGTACCTTCTTCGAGAGTACCGGCGAGAAGCGCCGCTGCTCGCCGTCGCTTCCGAGAACGTCGATGTAGTAGTAGTAGGTCGCACCGGGGCTGACCGACGCGTCGACGAAGGCGTAGTCGGCCTTGTCCGATCCGGCGGCCGGTTCCTTGCGCGCGATCGGCTGCTCGCTGATGCGCACGAACGGCCCGGCGCGATCTTCGGCGCGATAGACCACGTAGCCGAAGATCTTGTCGTCGTTCCGGGCCGACCAGGCGAGCTTCACCGGTCCACGGCCTTCTGAGTGGGCGATCCGTTCCGGTGCGGCGGCCGTCGTTTCCGCGACGGGTGCCGGCGTGCCGGCGGCGGTGCCTTGCTGCAAGGCCTTGGCGACATCGACGTAGCCGCTGTTGCCCAGTTCCTTGCCCTCGTCGATGACCAGCTCGCGGATCGTCTGGTCCTTGCCCAGCGCGATCACGCCGAACGGGATCGCCAGATCGGGTTCGCCGGCGAGCCGGAACGTGAAGAAGCCGGTGGAACGTCCGGTTTCGGTCAACGGCCTGGCCAGACCGATGCGGACGCAGCGGGTCTCGGGTGGCAGCTCGGACTGGCAGGCCGAGCGGGCCACCTCCCAACCTTCCGGTGCATCCACCTTCAGCGCAGCGAGGTCGGACCTGCCGGTATAGATCAGCTCGATCGAGGCCGTCGCGCGCTCGCCGACCTGCAGCGGCTTCATGCCGACGCCGTACGTGGACGGCCGCAGCGCGCCTTCGACGATCGCCTTGGTCGTGACTTCGACGAAGGGCTGCTGCGGAAGGTTCGTCGCGACCTGGATGACCCCGGCCCGCATGCCCAAGGCTGCAGCGGGACGGATGCGCGCGGAGACGGTGGTGCCTTCGACGCGGGCATCGATCCAGTCGGGTGCCGAGACGACGCGCTGCAGGGCCAGGGGCGTCTTCTCCGATGCGCTCAACGTGACCTTCTGCTCGCCGCCCGCATCCGCGGTGGTCTTGCCGAAATCGATGACGGCATGCGCCGGCGATACCAGCGACAGGACGAAGCCGGACAGCGTGAACCGGTAGCGTTCCACGCCGGGTTCGTCGGTGAAGATCGCGAAGCGATGCAGGGCCGAGCCGAGCTTGCCCGGCAGTTCCAGCACCACCTCGAACTCGCGGCGCTCTCCCGGCGCCAGCACCTCGGGCAGTCCCTTCACCTCGCCATGGCCGGCGATCGCCTTCCAGTCCTTGATCCGGACCGGCTTGTCGCTGTTATTGACGACCGTGTAGCGCTGCTGCACGGTCGAGAATGCGGTGGCGGTGTCGAACTTGGCGTGCTTGGGTTCGATGACGAGGCTCTCGGCCCAGGCGACGAGCGGGAGCAGGGAGGCGGCGAGGAGGAACAGGCGTCTTGCGATCATCAACGGGACCCTAAAAAGCCGAAACCCACCGGAGGTGGGTTTCGGGTTCAACACATTGGAAAGCGGTTTCAGTCGATTCGGTACGAATCGAGCGACACCGGCAGCGTGCCGGCGACCTGCAGCGTGTAGCTGCCGCAGCTGGCCGAGCCGGTGCCGTAGTACGAGTCGACATAGACGTAGTACGTGCTGCCGGCCGACAGGCCGGTCAGGACGCCGGGGACCGGCGGCGAGCCGGGAGGCGCGGTGTTGTTGAGCGCTTCCGGACCGGCGCCGGGGCCGATCGCGTCCTGCGAGGTGAACATGCAGCTGTCACCGTCGCCGCACTCGCTGAGGAAGAACAGCGCCAGGTCGCCGGTGCTGCCGCTCAGGTCGGCCTGGACCGTGATCGCATTGCCGGTGCCGACCGTGATGGCCCAGACGTCTTCCGGACCCGGGTACGGAAAGGCCAGCGAGGCGTCGCAGATGCCGCCGCCGTAGTTGGAAATGTTATTCGCGCCGCCGCAGGTATTGCCGGCCTGGCTGAACGGCAGTGCGGTGATCGAGGTCGGCGTGGCGCAGCTGCCACCGCCGGCGGGCACTTCGACCGCGGGGTTGGGACGCACCCAGCCGGCATCGGAGCGATTGGCGGCCACGGCAGCCGTGCAGCACAGACCGAGTCCAGCGGAAACGGCAACAGCAAGGATCTTGTTCATTGGTTATTTTCCCCGGGCGGTGGATTGAGTCTGACGACCGGCGTCCGGCCGGTGTTCGAAACGCAAGACTTCGCGGCAAACTAGCCTCGCGACCGGGCCAAGTCAACCTCGGACGTCGCATTTTCTTCATTTCGCGGCGGGGACCTATACTCGCCCGGCCATTTTCGCCCGGATTTTTCGATGACGTTTCCCCCCGGCAGGGCCCTTGCGGCCATTACCGCCGTACTGGCACTCGGTTTCGCAGCCGGCTGCGGCTCCCGGGAGCCGCAGCCGAACGTGCTCCTGGTCACCGTGGACACCTTGCGTCCCGATGCGCTCGGTTTCGTCAACGGCCGGGGCGATACCCCCGCCATCGACGCGCTGGCCCGTGACGGCCGGGCGTTCCGCGGCGCGGTATCGCCGGTTCCGCTGACGCTGCCGGCGCATGCCTCGATCCTCTCGGGACTGCTGCCGCGCCACCACGGCGTGCGCGACAACGGCCAGACCGTACCGGCGGACCTGCCGCTGCTGCCGGAAGTGCTGCGCAGCCACGGCTACCGCACCGGCGCCTTCGTCAGCGGCTTTCCGCTGCAGACCCTGTTCGGCCTGGATCGGGGCTTCGACCACTACGACGACCGCATGGACCAGGGCGAGCAGGGCTGGGTCGAGCGCAAGGCCGCGGACACCGTGGCGGCGGCGTCGGCCTGGATCGGCCAGTCCGCTGCCGATCGCCCGTGGTTCGGCTGGGTGCACTTCTACGATCCGCATGACCCCTACGAGCCGCCACGCGAGTTCTGGCAGCCGGGGCCGCGCGGCGCCTACGACGGCGAGGTGGCGTATACCGACTACTGGCTGGGACGCCTGCTGGAACAGGCCCGGCAGGCGAGCGGTACGCGCCCGTTGCTGGTGGTCCTGACGGCCGACCACGCCGAGGCGCTCGGCGAGCATCGCGAGGTCACGCACGGCTATTTCGTCTACGACTCGACGATGCTGGTGCCGCTGATCTTCCATTGGCCGGGCCGCGTGCCGGCGGGCCAGGGCGACGAGGCCGTGCAGCTGATCGATGTCGCGCCGACGATCCTGGACCTGCTCGGCCTGGACGCCTTGCCCACGACCGACGGCGTCAGCCTCGCGCCCGGACTCGCCGGCGGCCCGTTGCCCGTGCATCCGGCCCTGGTCGAGACCTGGCTGCCCTGGACCTACTACGGCTGGGCGCCGCTGAGCGCCTGGCGCGACCAGGGCTGGAAGTTCATCGACGCGCCGATGCCGGAGCTGTATGCCCTTGCGGACGATCCGGGCGAGACGCGCAACCTGGTCGCCGACGAGGTCGCGACCGGCGACCGGCTGCATCTGGCATTGACGCGCTTCACCGCCGCACCGGCACGTGTCGCCGCGACCGGCGACGACCAGCAGGCGATCGAGCGGCTGCGCAGCCTCGGCTATGTCGGCGTCGGCGGTCCGGTCGAGGCACCGCCCGACGGACGTCCCGACCCCAAGGACCGGATCGAGATCAAGGAGCGGCTGCAGATCGCCGAGACGCTGCTGCGCCAGCAGCGGTTCGCCGATGCGCAGGCGATCCTCACCGACGTGCTGGCCGGCGAGCCCGACAACCGCTACGCGCTGCTGCGTTCCGGCGTCGCGCTGCTGCGGCTGGGGCGTGCGACCGAGGCGGTCGACGTACTGCGCCGCTCGGTCGCGATCGAGCCGCACCGTGCCGAGGCGCGCTTCGCGCTGGGGGATGCGCTGATGCGCCAGCACGACTACCTCGCCGCGGCCGAGCAGTGGGCCGCCCTGTCGGAGCTGCAGCCGCGGCGGGCGGAGTCCTGGTTCAACCTGGCCGAGGCGCTCGAGCGGGCCGGCGAGCCCGAGCGCGCGCAGGCGGCACGCGTCGAGTACCAGCGCCTGGCTGCGGCGAAGCGCGATGCACCGGATGCAGCGCCCGCCGGAAACGGAGGTTCGTGATGTCGGCGCTGGTCCTCTACGTCACCGACGACTGCTCGCTGTGCGACCAGGCGCTGGAGCTGATGGCCGCTGCCGGCGCCCCGGACTTCCAGAGTGTGTTCATCGACGATGTCCCCGCCCTGCAGACCACCTACGGCTGGCGCGTGCCGGTCGTGCACGACGGGCACCGCGGCCGGGAACTGGACTGGCCGTTCGACGTGGCGGCGCTGCGCGCATTCCTGCAGCCGGGCTGACCGCCGGCACGGCGTCGCGGGGTCAGTGCAGGCGCCAGCGCCGGTGCAGCAGCAGCGAGACGGCGAGCGCCGCGGCGAAGAACGGAGCCGGCCAGCCGCGCAGCCAGCCCGGCCCGATGCCGAGCAGGTCCTGTCGCGGTAGGTCGAGGCGGAGGAGGTCCACGGCGGTGCCGTCGGGCAGGTAGCCGGCCGGGTTTCCGACCAGCAGGTTGAACCAGCGGTACGGGTGGATCACCGTCGCCGGCCGGGCCGGCGGCAGCGCCACCAGGGCGTGGCCGGCCGCGTGCAACGGGATCGGGTGGTCCGCTGGCGGCCAGGGCAGCTGCAGGCAGCCGTCGGCACCGGCCTGCAGCGCCGGTGCCGAACTCGCGATCGCGGCAGCGGCCGGTTCCGCGCAGATGCGCACCGGCGTGCTGGCATCGGGGAACGTGGCCTCGTAGCGGTTGGACAGCCACGGCAGCACCAGCAGGGCCGGCAGGCCGGCCAGCAGCGCTGCGACGGCAGTCAACCGCAACTGCCGCAGGTTCAGCGCGAACTGGCGCCGGATCAGGTCCAGCAGGCCGGCGAACGCGCCGTCGTAGCCGCGCAGCTGCGCCTGCACGGCGGCCAGCTCCCGCCGCAGGTCGGCGATACGCGCCTGCGGCGAGCAGCGCCGGTAGATCCAGGCACCGGCCGCGCCGGCCACGCTGCCGGCCAGCAGCACGCGCAGCAGCGCCGGCAGGCCGAGCCACGCCAGTCCCTGGTCGATCAGGTCCAGCAGCGGTGCCGGCAGGTCGAGCAGGCCCAGGGGCGTCATGGCGACCCGGCCGCATGCCGGTCGAGCGCGAGCCGGGCGAGATCCTCGATGGCGGCGACCGGCCGGTCCAGCGGATGCGACGAGAACAGCACGCCCGGGACTGCGGGCGGGTCGATGCAGTGATCGCCGCTCCAGTGCTGCTGGTTGTCCTCGACCAACGGGTCGCCCACGGCACCGAGCGAGGTCTGCCAGGAGGCGCGATAGCCCGGTGCGTAACCGATCACGAGGTCCGGCGCCTCCGCGGCATGGGCGCCGGCATAGACCTGCGCACCGTCGTAGACCTCGGCGATCATCGGCGCGCCGCCCTGCGGATCCCGCAGCGTGCGCAGGGCCGATTGCAGCTCGTGCTTGAGCGTCGCGACGGCATCGGCCGGCACGATGCCCTGCGGTTCGCGACCGCTTACGTTGAGGTAGAGACCGTTCAATCCCAGCGCGAACGCGCGGGTCCGGCCCCAGTCCACCGCGGCGAACAGCGGCTGCTGCGTATCGGCGCCGTCGCGCAGCACCAGGTAGCCGTTGTCGGCCAGCCAGCGATTGAGGTGGACCGCCCGGCGGAAGCTCGCGAAGCCGTGGTCGGAGAGCACGATCAGGCGGTCGTCGGGCGTCATGCGCCGGCGCACCTCGCCGACGATGCGGTCCGACTCGGCATAGATGTCGGCGATCGCGTGCCGTGCCCGCTCGCTCGCGTCTGCGTGACGCGGATGCCCGGGATCGATCGCGTGCCAGAACATGTGGCTCACCCGGTCGGGCTGCACGAAGACCTCGACGACCAGCTCGCTGTCGCGGCGGTCGAGCGCGTCGTAGAGCATCGCTTCGCCTTCGGCCAGCGTCGTGGCCACCATGTCGAGCCAGCCGGCCTCGTCGAGGTGCCCTTGATTGAGCGCCCAGGTTTCCTCGGGCATGCCCAGGGTGTGGAAGTCGCCGATCCGCTCGGCCAGCGCAGCCGCGTAGCCCGGCGGCGCGCTGATCGGCAGTGCCGGGTCGCGCGGATCGGCCTGGATCGGCGACAGGTACAGCAGCGGTCGCGGGAAGCCCTCGGCGAGCCGTGCGCGCAGCATGCCCGTGATCGAACCGGCCAGCCCCAGGTCGAAGCGCACGCGGATCCAGCCGGACCAGGCGCCCCGCACCAGCGGGGTTTCGGTCGAGCCGAGGGTCAGCAGGGCGCCGTCGCCGGCCGGCTGCAGTCGCAGCGGGATCGACAGCGGTTTTCCGGCCGCGTCGAGCGGATTGGCCGGACCTTCCAGCGCGGTGCGGACAGCGCCGTCTTCCTCCACCGGTGCCAGCAGCACGCGGCCGCCGTTGTCGGCACCGGCCATCGGGCGGGTCGCCAGCAGCGTGTAGGTACCCTGCGTGCCGAGCAGGTCCGGAACGCCCATGCCGGCGATCATCGCCTGGACCGGATCGGGCGGATAGGTCACCGGTACGCGAAACACGCTGGCGCGCTGGCCGCCGGCTTCGGCCTCGACCCAGAACGGGATTCCTTCGCGGCGGTTGCGCAGCGTGCCGTCGCCGAGCGGCAGTCGCCAGCCGAACAGCGACAGCGCTGCCGGCGGCGTCTGCTCGGCGATGCTGAAGTCGATGGCGTACGAGCCCGGCGCACGGCGCAGGAAATCGAAGATGCCGTGTGCTCCCGGCGCATGCCCGGTCGCGAAGCTCGCCCAGGCGACCGGCGACTGCGGCGGATTGGTGGTCTGGAGGCGCTGGTAGTGGCCTTCGTCGCGCAACCGGGACAGGTTCGGAAGCCGGCCCTCGGCCATGGCGCGTTCGGCGAGGACCGGATCGAAGCCGTCCAGGCCGATGATGATGGTGCGGGCGCGGGCCGGCGGCGCGGGTCCGGTGGCCGGCTGGCAGGCGGCCAGCGCCAGCAGCGCGGCCAGCCCGAGCAGTCCGATGCGCGGCGCCCGCGGCCGCGGGCGGCGGCTACTCACCCGGCCGGCCGCGGGGCCCGGCCTGCGGCTCGCGCGGCTTGCGCAGCCGTCGCAGCGCCCAGCGGATCGGCCAGAACAGGATGGCGGCCAGCGCCAGCACGATGCCGACGAGAATCGCCCAGAGCGAGCCGAGGAAACTCACGCCTGCGCCGGGGCCGATGTAGGCCCAGGCTTCCGGGCAGCCGGCCGCGACGACGAACAGCATCAGCGCGGCAAACGCCGGCCGGACGGCGCGGGCCGGAGTGTGCGGGATCGGCTTGGGAATCATCGGCGGACATCACCTCGCGAAGGAACGGTCGATTCTAGCCCGGCCCGTCGTCGCGTCGCAGCCCGCGGCGGCGGGCCGGGCCGGGGTGCTTGCTATGCTTGCGTTCCGATCCGCGGCCTTCGGCGATCTTGCGCGTCCACCACGTACCTTTCTCGCAACGCCGGCTGGCGGACTGGATCGCACGCGGCGCGCGCGGCATGCAGCGCCTGGCCGATGTCGAGACGCGCCTGCTGCGCGAAGCGATCGCCGACGTGGACACGTCCCGGCCGGTCTGGATCTGCGGCATGGCCCGCGCCGGCAGCACCGTGCTGCTGGAATTCCTGGCCGATGCGCCGGTGTTCGCGACGCATCGCTACAGCGACTATCCGTGGTTGTGGACGCCGTACTGGTGGAACCATCTCTACGAGCGCCTGCCGCTGGCACGACAGCCGTTGCGTGAGCGCGCGCATCGCGATCGGCTGGTGGTCGGCCCGCGCAGCCCGGAAGCGTTCGAGGAAGTGTTCTGGATGCACTTCTTCCCGGGTCGGCACGATCCCGCGGTGGACCAGGTACTCGACGCCGGTACCCGCAATCCGGCCTTCGAGCGCTTCCTCGACGAGCACATGCGCAAGCTGGTGGCGGTCCGGCATGCACGGCGTTACCTGGCCAAGGCCAACGAGCACCTGCCGCGGCTGGAATACCTGGCGCGGCTGTACCCGCAGGCACGTTTCGTGGTGCCGGTACGCGACCCGGTGGCGCAGATCGCCTCGCTGGTCGCGCAGGATCGGCTGTTCGGCCGCCTCGACGCCGAGGACCCGGACGTGGGGCGGCACCTGGCGCGGGCCGGTCATTTCGAGTTCGGCCCGCAGAAGCAGGCGCTCAACCTCGGCGATCCCCAGGCGGCGGGCGTCATCGCCGACTGCTTCGCCGGTGGCCGGGTGGCGGAAGGCTTCGCGCGGCAATGGGCGGTGCAGTACGGGCATGCACTGGATCGTCTGGACCGCAACGCGTCGTTGCGGGAAGCCTGCCTGTGGGTCGGCTACGAGCGCCTGTGCGAGCAACCGGCCGCGGGACTGCGGCGCATCGGCCGTCATGTCGGTCTCGCCGCGGCGGATCTCGATCGCCTGGTCGAGCGGCATGCGCCGTGCCTGAGCCCGCCCGATTACGCGTCGCCGTTCACCGCGGAGGAGGCCGGGCGGCTGCGCGAGATTACCGCGCCGGTCTTCGCGCGCGTCGCCGAATACCTCTAGCACGCCGTCGAGAATCGGCTGCGCCGGCCTTTCTCGACGCACACGTTTGCGGCAGCGCCGCGCCACCGGTTTCGCGGATCGACGGCTTGCGCCGTCGGTCCGTGAGCGGTGCCTCCCGGGATCGCGTCCGCCGGCGGTTTCTCGACAGCCCACCGGCATATCGGGCATGCCGATCGTTCACCGATTGACGGCGAGTGGCCGCCGCGGCGCCGCTCCGGCGAGCACGCGTTTGCTAGGATCGACGCCGGGCCGGCCGCTCAGGGGATAGGAGCAGGCGGCCGATTCGCACGCCGCTCGTCCGCGCCGCCGCTGCCGGCGTCGCGCCGGGCGCCATCGGGGACCGTTCGGGGAGTTTTCAGCATGTCATCGGCTTTGTTCCGTGTAGCCACGCTTTGCTCGACGCTGGCGTTCGCCGGCGCCCTCCACGCCGAAGAACGCTGCGAACTGTCGTTCGACAGCGGCCGCTTCGATGTCTGCACCGGCCGAGGCGCGACATTGGCCACGCCGCTGTCGACGCTGGCCGGCCGCACCGAAGCCGGTGCCTGGTCCTATTGGGTGGTCAAGTTCGCCACGGTACCCAGCCGCAGCGAGCGGGCGCGGCTGGCGGCGATCGGCGCCGACGTGCTCGACTACCTGCCACACCATGCCTATCGCATCCGGCTGCCGGCCGGGCAGACCCCGCAGGGCCGTATCGCCGGTGTCCTGTGGACCGGCGCCATGGCGCCGCAGTGGAAGGTCGACGCCATGCTCACCGGCTGGTTGTCCGATGCCACCAGCCGGCCGCCGGCGTTGCCGATCAGCGTCAGCCTCAATGCCGGAGCCGATGCCGACGCGATGCTGGCGGAACTCGCCGCGATCGACGGCGTCGCGCACGCCTTCGCCGTCACCAGCGCGCCGGACCGGCGCATCGTGCTCAGCGTGGAAGGCCCGCGGCTGGAGGCGGTGGTGCTCGCGATCGCGCCGCGCGCCGACGTCGCCGCGGTCTCGCTGCGCAAGCAGATGAACTACTTCAACGCCCGTGCCGGCTGGCTGCACCAGAGCGGCACGCAGAACCAGCGGCCGGTGTTCGACCACGGGCTGCTCGGCTGCGGCCAGGTCATCGGCGTGCTGGACTCGGGTGTCGACTACGCGCATTGCGCGTTCCGCGATCCTGCCCTCGGCACGCCGCCGGTCAGCAGCTGCGCCAGCGGCCAGGGTTGCGCCCCCGGCACACCGGACTTCGGCCAGCGCAAGCTGCCGCTGTACTACAAGTGGTCGGCGAGCGGCGACGCCGCCGGCGACGGCACCTGCAGCGCGACCGGCGTCGGGCACGGAACGCACGTGGCCGGCTCGATCACCGGCAACAACTTCGCCAATACGGTGGACTGCGCGGCGGGGACCTTCGCCGGCACGCCGACCAACCTGGACGGCACGGCGCCGGGCGCGAAGCTGATCGCGCAGGAGATGGGCGAGAACCTGGACTATCTCAACTCGCTCAACGGCACGATCTACCACGCCGCCGAGACCGCCTACCTCAACGGCGCGCGCATCCATTCCAATTCCTGGGGCGGCAGCTGCTGCCTGTTCGGCTTCCTGTGCCAGTCCGGCTGCAGCCAGCCCTACGACGAGTTCGCACGCGATGCCGACCGCGTCTCGTGGGACCACAAGGACCTGATCGTGGCGATCGCTGCCGGCAACGACGGCCAATGCTGCGCCAACACCAACAAGCAGATCGGCACGCCCGGCCTCGCCAAGAGCCCGTTGACCATCGGCGCGTCCGGCGCGGGCACCGCCGGCGAGAACGTGGCGGGCTTCTCCTCGCGCGGCCCGACGATCGACGGCCGTATCAAGCCGGACATCATGGCCCAGGGTGACGGCATCGTCTCATCCGCCTCGGCCGGTACGCCGCCCTCGGCCAGCTGCGGCACCTGCACGATGAGCGGCACCTCGATGGCGACGCCGACGGCGGCCGGCCTGGTCGCGCTGATCCGCGAGTACCTCGGGCGCGGCTTCTACCCGGGAGGCCAGACCAACGCCGCCGATGCGATCGCGACGCCTTCGGCCGCGCTGGTCAAGGCGATGGCGATCAACGGCGCGCGCGACATGACCGGCACCAGCGCGGCGGTGGCGACGCCGAACATCACCGAGGGCTGGGGGCGCATGCACCTGGACGACGTGCTGTACTTCAGCGGCGACACGCGCCGGCTGTGGCTGGCCGACGCGCCGGCCGGCCTCGTCACCGGCGACACCGACACCTATGCGCTGACGGTCACGACCGGCGAGCCGCTGAAGATCACCCTGGTCTGGGGCGACTACCCGGCGGCCGTCAACGCCAATCCGCACATCGTCAACCGGCTGCGCCTGGAAGTGGAGACGCCCACGGGCGATATCTGGACGCAGAAGCTGCCGGCCAGCGGCACGCCGAATCCGACCCAGAGCACGACGACCACCGGCTACGACGACCGCAACGTCGTCCACCAGATCACCTTCGCCGCGCCGGTGGCGGGCAGCTACACGGTGCGCGTGCGCGGCATCGACGTCGCGATGGGCGGCAGCCAGCCCTATGCCCTGGTCGCCGCCGGCGCGCTGCAGGCACCGGCCGGCGGCGGCGCCAACCTGGCCTTGCGCAAGACCGCCCCTCCCAGCGTTCCGGCCGGCGGGACGATCGTTTGGAACCTGATGACCTTCAACGCGGGACCGGCCGCCGCCAGCGCGGTGACCGTCATCGACAGCCTGCCGGCAGGGGTCGTGCCGGCGAGTGCGACCGGTATCGGCTGGAGCTGCCAGATCGTCGGGCAGACCGTGAGCTGTGCGCTCGGCACGCCGCTGACGGCTGGTGCCGAGGCCAATCCGATCGCGATCACCGCCGTCGCACCGGCCACGGCGACGACGATCGTCAACGCCGCCAGCGTCACGGCCGCCGAGCTCGACCCCAATCCGTCGGACAACGTGGCGAGCGTCGAAGTCGCGGTCCTGGCGCCGGTCGATCTTTCGGTGACGAAGACCGCGAGCGTGGCGACGGTCCAGGCCGGCGCGGCCTTCGACTACCGGATCGTGGCCGGCGGCGCGATCGCCTCGGCCACCGCCGTCGTCGTCGCCGACGCATTGCCGGCGGGCCTGTGCGTGACCGCGATCGCCGCTGCCGATTGGGACTGCCGCATCGATGCCGGCGTACTCGAATGCGAGCCCCTGCAACGTGCGCCCGGGCCGATCACGCTATCGGTGCTGGCGCCGGACACGGCCGGCCCGATCGCCAACACCGCGACGATCGCCTCGGCACAGCCGGACAGCACGCCGGCGAACAACAGCTCGACCGTCACCGTCACCGTGGCCGGCGCACCGGCCGACCGCCTGTTCGCAGACGATTTCGAGGTGAATCCGACCTGCCTGTAGCCCGGCTGGCATCGGCGAGGCGGCCGCTACGCCGGCCGCCCAGGGCGCGTCGTCCGCCGGCGCGCTCCGTCTGCCGGCCGCGGGCGCGCGCAGGCAGGGCGTGCCCTGCCGCGGAGGGATGACACACCCTAGAGCGAGAGGCGGCGCAGCTCGTCGGCCGGCGCGCAGCGCTCCCAGAGCGTATCGAAGCGGGCCCACAGCTGCGCGTGCCGGCCCGGCGCATAGCTGGCGCCCTCGGCTTCGAAGCGGCTCGCCAGCGGCCGATACAGGAAGCCGCGCCCGTCGGTGAGCAGGAAGGCCGCGGCCAGCTGGCGGTCGATGTCCTCGACCGGCGTGCGCAGCGCGATCGCGCTGGGCAGGCGCTGCGCCAGGGCGACCAGCCGATGGCCGTCCGCCATCGCGACGGCCGGGTCCTGGATCGCGATGCGGATCCGCGCACGCGGCCCCGACAGGGCGATCCGCTTGATCTGCTCCAGCACGTCCGGCTGGTCGAACAGCGCCGGATCGAGGTCGCGCGTCAGGATCGCCAGCTCGTGCCGTGCCGACCCGATCAGGTCGCGGACGGCGGCGAGCGTGTCGCCGCGCTCGCGGCAGTCGTAGATCCTGGGCGGTGGAGGGGCCGGCGCGGCCACGGCCGGCCGGTGCGCCGGCGGCGCCAGGGTCCGCCACATGCGGTGATGCGGAATGCCGCATTCCTCGAAGCCCTCGCCCTCGATCGCGAAGCCGAGTGCCTCGTAGAACGCGATGGCATGGTCCTGGGCGTGCAGCTCCACCGTTTCGTCGCCACGCTCGGCGGCGCGATCGAGCAGCGCGCGCATGATCGCCAGGCCGACGCCGCGGCCGCGCCATTCGGACAGGACGGCGATCCGGCCGATGTGGCGGTCCGGCGTCAACCGCCCGGTACCGACCGGCCGGTCCTGCGCATCACGCGCGAGCACGTGGTAGGAAAGCGGGTCGAGCGCATCCCATTCCTCCTCGGCCGGCACGCGTTGCTCGACGATGAAGACCTGTTCGCGCACGGCGCGCAGCGCGTCCTGGTCGTACCGCCATGCGGCGGGCTCGACGCGGAAACGGCTGTCGATCATCGCGTGCTCCTGCGGCCTCCGGCCAGCCCATAGTGTCCGGCATTGACCAGTGCCCGCACCAGTTCCCGCTCCTCGGCAGCGAGCGCCAGCACCTCGGCGGCGGCGATCTCCGGCGCGGCGCAGAGGCGCTCGGCCAGCGCGCGCGAACAGCGATGGCTGGCCCCGCCGATACCCAGCAGCGCGCCGCGGCCCTCGGCGGTCCAGGCGCAGCGCGACCATGGATTGCGCACCAGGCTCGCGCCGCGTGCGAGCCGGCTTTCCAGCGTGCCGGCGGTCAGCGGCCGCGGTCGCGGCGCCACCCATTGCGCACTGCGGTAGCGCGTGATGAAACCGACGAACCAGGCCGCGAGGCCATCCGGGCCGCGGCGGTCCGGCACGCCGAGCAGGCCGGCCAGCCGGTCGATCACGGCGCCGTCGATCTCGCCGGCGCGCTGCGCCGGCGCCATGCCGGCGTCGCCGTAGCGATCGGTCTCGGCGAGGCGTTCGGCGACGAACTCGGCATGGTCCACGATCAGCTCGGCCCGCGACGGCGCGCGCATGCCGACCGACAGCGTCAGGCACTCGCCTTCGGCGATACCGTGGTGCGGGACGCCGGGCGGCAGGTAGAGCATGTCGCCCGGCTCGAGCAGCCATTCGTGGGTGGCCTCGAAGCAGCGCAGCAGCTTGAGCTCGACGTCGTCGCGCACCGCCTGCGGCGCCTGCGGATCGGTGCTGATGCGCCAGCGCCGGCGGCCGATGCCCTGCAGCAGGAAGACGTCGTACTGGTCGACGTGGGCGCCGACCGAACCGCCGTCGACCGCATAGCTGACCATCACGTCGTCGATGCGCCAGGCCGGAAGGAAATCGAAGGCGTCCAGCAGGGCCGCGACATCGGCATCCCACTTGTCCACGTCCTGGACCAGCAGCGTCCAGTCCGCCGTCGGCAGCGTCGCGAAGTCCTGCTCCGTGAACGGGCCGCTGCGCGTGGTCCAGTGGTCGCGGGCGCGATCGTGGACGACCAGGCGCGACAGCGCCATTTCCTCGCAGGCGAGGCCGCCGAGATCATCGGCGGCGATCGGGCTGACGAAATCGGGGAAGGCGCGCCGGATCAGCAGGGGGCGCTGCTGCCAGTAGTCGCGCAGGAAACGCGCCGCCGGCATGCCGAGCGGCTCGCGCCGGCTCGCGTCGACCTCGATCGGCCCGGCGGGCGGGGCGGCCGGTGTCCGGGGCGCGCGGCCCGGGGCGGGGGAGCGGCGGGTCGGCATGACGTCAGTCCGGTGTGACGGTGGCGGCGATGTGGTCGCGCGTGGCCGCGAAGCGCACGTCCTGCCAGCGCTCCTGGGTCAGTTGCAGGTTCACCCGCGAGGGTGCCAGGTAGACCAGCTCGCCGGCGGCGTCGAGCGCGAGGTTCATCGCGTTGCGCTCGCGGAACTCCTCCAGCTTCTTCGCGTCCGCGCAATGCACCCAGCGCGCGGTGACGACGCCGACGGCCTCGAAGCCCGCTTCGACGCCGTACTCGTCGCGCAGCCGGTAGGCGACCACGTCGAACTGCAGCACGCCGACGGCGCCGAGGATGAGGTCGTTGGACATCAGCGGCCGGAAGAACTGGGTCGCGCCTTCCTCGGACAGCTGGGCCAGCCCCTTCTGCAGCTGCTTGGCCTTCAGCGGGTCCTTGAGGCGCGCCCGGCGGAACAGCTCCGGCGCGAAGTTCGGGATGCCGGTGAACGCCAGCGGCTCGCCTTCGGTGAAGGTGTCGCCGATCGAGATCGTGCCGTGGTTGTGAATGCCGATCACGTCGCCGGCGAAGGCCTGCTCGACGATCTCGCGATCCGAGGCCATGAAGGTCAGCGCGTTGGCCAGCTTCATTTCCTTGCCGCTGCGCGTGTGGAAGGCCTTCATGCCGCCGGTGAAGGTACCCGAGCAGATCCGCATGAAGGCGACGCGGTCGCGGTGCTGCGGATCCATGTTCGCCTGGATCTTGAACACGAATCCGCCGAGCTTGGCTTCTTCGGGCAGCACCTCGCGCGTGGTCGTCGCGCGCGGTTGCGGCTGCGGTGCGTGCTCGACGAAGAAGTCGAGCAGCAGCTGCACGCCGAAGTTGTTGACCGCCGAGCCGAAGAACACCGGCGTCTGCTGCGCGGCGAGGTAGGCGGCCGCGTCAAATGGATGCGAGGCGCCGAGCACCAGGTCCAGCTCGTCGCGCAGCTCGCGATAGGCCTCGGCGCCGATGCGCTCGGCCAGCCCCGGGGCGTCGAGCCCCTGGAAGATGGTCGAGTCCTGGCGCGTGAAGTTGCGCCCCGGCTCGAAGATGTGCACCTCGTCGAGCAGCAGGTGGTAGACGCCCTTGAGGCGCGAGCCCATGCCGATCGGCCAGGTCACCGGCGCGCAGCGGATGCCGAGCACCGACTCGACCTCGTCGAGCAGATCGATCGGCGAGCGCCCTTCGCGGTCGAGCTTGTTGATGAAGGTCATGATCGGCGTGTCGCGCAGCCGGCAGACCTCCATCAGCTTGATCGTGCGCTCCTCGACGCCCTTGGCGCAGTCGATCACCATCAGGGCCGAATCGACCGCGGTCAGCACGCGGTAGGTGTCTTCCGAGAAATCGGCGTGGCCGGGCGTGTCGAGCAGGTTGACGATGCGGTCCGCATACGGGAACTGCATGACCGAGCTGGTCACCGAGATGCCGCGCTCCTTCTCCAGCGCCATCCAGTCGGAGGTCGCGTGGCGCGCCGCCTTGCGCGACTTGACGCTGCCGGCCATCTGGATCGCGCCGCCGAACAGCAGCAGCTTCTCGGTCAGCGTGGTCTTGCCGGCATCGGGATGGGAGATGATCGCGAACGTGCGCCGGCGGCGCATCTCGCTGACGTGGTCGGTCATGGGCTGCGGTCTGGATGGGGGCGGTGCCGCTGGGGCCGCCCGGGGGCGCGCATTCTACGCGAGGCGGGCGGGTTCTTCAGGCGGCCGCGCCGGGACGGCGGGCCCGCGCCGTGGCCGGGAGCGGGGCTGCGGTATCGGCCGCAGCGGCAGGCGCACGGCCGGCCGGGGCCGGTCAGCGGTTGACGATGCGGATGCTGCCGCTGAAGGTCTCGATGCGGATGCGCGCCGCACCGCCGCCGATCCGGGTCTGCAGGTGGCGGCCCGGCCCGCGTTCTTCGCTGACCACGGTGCCGAAATCGCTGCGGATGTTGCCGCTGAAGGTTTCCGCGTGCAGGTCGGCCGAGACATCGGCGCCGACCTGCAGCGAGACCTCGCCGCTCATGCTCTCGATCTCGACCCGCGCATCGGGCTCGATGCCGCCCCGGATCGTGATGCCGCCGGAAACGGTACCGGCGGTGAGCTTGCGGTAGCGGCCGGCTTCGACGTCGACGTTGCCGGAAACGGTCTCGAACCCGAGGTCGCCGCCGGCGCCGCGACCGCGCACGTTGCCGGAGACCGACTCGACGTCCAGGCTCCGGCTGCACCCGTTGATCTCGATGCTGCCGCTGACGGTGCTCAGCTCGCAGTCGGTGGCCGAGGTGGTCAGGCGCAGCTTGCCGCTGACGCTCTCGACCGCCAGCCGCCGGCCGCCGACACCGTCGACATCGACGTTCGCGCTGACGACGTCGATATCCAGTTCGGCGCGGCGCGGCACCGACAACCGCAGCGTCGTCTCGCCCATCCGGGAATCGGCGCCCCAGCTGAACCAGCCGGACTTCTCCGGCGGCTCGACACGGACCGTCAGCCGCGAGCCGCTGCCCTCGACGGTCAGGCCCTTGCTGCCGTCGCCGAGGCTGCCGGAGATCGCGACCTCGTCGCGGTCCCAGCCCACGACCGTGACGCTGCCCTTGATGTTGGAGATCTCGATGCGCGCGTCGGCGTCGACCGCGCGGGTCTGGTCGATCGGCTGCGCGGCATGGGCCGCCGCCGCGAGCAGGACCAGCGCGGTGGGGACCAGCAGGGACAGAACGGGGGTTTTCATCGGAAGGTGTCCTGCGTTATCCGGCCTGAGCGCCGATGCGCTCGAGTTTCATGCGCTGGGCATGGGTGCGATTGAGCAGGCCGACGAGGAACACGGCCTCCGGCTGCTGTTCGAGGGCCTGCTCGAGTTGCTGCTGGGCGCTGTCGATGACCAGGGTCGCACCGGCCAGGCGCGGGTCGTTGCCCGGTATCCGGTCGAGCTCGACGCCGCGGATGCCGGGCAGGCCGGTCGCCTCGCCGTGGACCAGCGGCTGCGGGTCCGGCTGCCGCTGCAGCGCGACCGACAGCACACCGGCCACCGCCGCGACGGCCACGCCGGCTGCCAGCGCCAGCGGCAGGCGCCGCCGGCGCACGGCCGGCACCGGCGCGACCGCCTCGGCGGCGAGGATGCGCGTGGCGATCCCGGGCCACAGGTCGTGCGAGGGTTCCACCGGAAGCCGCAGGTCGCGCAGCCGGCGCTGGATCTCGAAATCAGTCATGGTCGTCTCCCAGCATGCGTCGCAACAGTCCGCGCGCACGGTGCAGTTGTGCCTTCGAGGAGCCGACCGCCATGCCGAGCTCGCGGCCGATCTCCTCGTGCTTCCAGCCCTCGATATCGTGCAGGATCAGCACCGCGCGTGCACGCGGCGGCAGGCGCGCGACGGCCTGTTCCAGGTCGCCGCGCTCGCCCGCGCAGAACGGCCGCACCGGCTCGGCGGCGGCTTCGAGCACGTCCGCCTCGTGGGCTTCTTCCGGGTCGCGGCTGCGCAGCTCCATCAGCGCGACATTGACGGCCAGGCGATGCAGCCAGGTGGTGAACGCACTTTCGAAACGGAAGCTGTCGAGTTTCTGCCAGGCCCGCACGAAGGCCTCCTGGGTCAGCTCCTCGGCGCGCGCGGCGTTCATGCCCGACAGCCGCCAGACCGCGCCGTGCACGCGCGCGGCGTGCCGCCGGTACAGCATTTCGAACGCCCGCACGTCGCCGGCGGTGGAACGGCGCACCAGATCGGCATCCTCGGGCTCGGTCCGTGGAGCGTCCATCGACGGCAGGGGCATGGCGAGGCAGACGGTGCTCATGATGGCGCATGGGATGCCGAGGCGCCACGAAGGGTTTAGAGCGGCCCGCCAGCGCGCGCCGGATGCAGCCGTCCCGTGCAGGGACGGCTGCATGGCGGAGGTTTCAGCCGGCGGCAGCGCGCGCCGGCGCCGGCGCCGCGGCGGCCAGCGCGGCCAGGATGCGGCGCTGCTCGGTCTCGAGGCGGTCCGGCGTGCGGTCGCCGAACGTGGCCAGGTACTCGCCGATCGCTTCCATCTCGGGCAGCCAGCCGGCGGCGTCGACGTCGAGCAGCTCGGCGATCGCCGCGCGCGGCAGCTCCAGGCCGGCCAGATTGAGGTCGCCGGGGCGCGGAACGAAGCCGATCGGCGTGTCGCGCGCCTCGGCACGGCCCTCGCAGCGGCCGAGTATCCATTCCAGCACGCGCAGGTTGTCGCCGTAGCCGGGCCACAGGAAACGGCCGTCGGCGCCCTTGCGGAACCAGTTGACGTGGAAGATCTTCGGCAACTGCGCGCCGGGCCGGTCGAAGCTCAGCCAATGCGCGAAATAGTCGCCGTAGTTGTAGCCGCAGAACGGCTTCATCGCCATCGAGTCGCGGCGCAGCACGCCGACCGCTCCGGTTGCCGCCGCCGTGGTCTCCGAACCCATCGCCGCGCCGACCAGCACGCCGTGCGTCCAGTCGTGCGCCTCGAACACCAGCGGTACCAGCGACGGCCGGCGGCCGCCGAAGATGATCGCCGAGATCGGCACGCCCTGTGCCGCTTCGGCCTCGGGCGACCAGCTCGGCGCCTGGCGCGCGCTGACCGTGAAGCGCGAATTGGGATGCGCGGCCGGACCGTTCGCCGGATCGTAGGGGCGCCCCTGCCAGTCCACCGTCGGCGCGCCGGGCAGGCCTTCCCACCAGGGCTGGCCGTCGGCGGTGATCGCGACGTTGGTGAAGATCGTGTCGTGCTGGACCGTCGCCAGCGCGTTGGGGTTGGTCGCCTGGCTGGTGCCGGGCGCGACGCCGAAGAAACCCGCTTCCGGGTTGATCGCCCACAGCCGGCCGTCGGGGCCGGGCTTCATCCAGCAGATGTCGTCGCCGACCGTCCAGACCTTCCAGCCGTCGCGGCGGTAGCCTTCCGGCGGGATCAGCATCGCCAGATTGGTCTTGCCGCAGGCCGAAGGGAAGGCGGCGGCGACGTAGTGCGTCTGGCCCTGCGGGTTCTCGATGCCGACGATCAGCATGTGCTCGGCCAGCCAGCCCTCGTCGCGGGCCTGCCAGGAGGCGATGCGCAGGGCATGGCACTTCTTGCCGAGCAGCGCGTTGCCGCCGTAGCCCGAGCCGATCGACTTGATCGAGAGCTCCTCGGGGAAATGCATGATGTAGCGGCGGTCCGGGTCGAGGTCGCCGGTCGAGTGCAGGCCCTTGACGAAGTGTCCCTCGCGCTCGATGCGGGCGAGGGCGGCGGCGCCCATGCGCGTCATCACGCGCATGTTGGCGACTACGTAGGGCGAGTCGGTGATCTCCACGCCGCAGCGCGACAGCGGCGAATCGATCGGTCCCATGCAGTACGGCACCACGTAGAGCGTACGGCCCTGCATGCAGCCGTCGAACAGCGCGTCGATCTTGGCGTGGGCCTCCTCCGGCGCCAGCCAGTGGTTGTTCGGACCGGCATCCTCGCGGTTGCGCGTGCAGACCAGGGTCAGGTGCTCGACGCGGGCGACGTCGGACGGGTGCGAACGGTGCAGGTGGCAGCCCGGGTGGGTCTCCTGGTTCAGCGCCAGCAGGTCGCCGCGCGCGAGCATCAGCTCGGTCAGCATCTGGCTTTCGGCGTCAGAGCCGTCGCACCAGTGGATCGCGTCAGGACGGGTCAGGCGGGCGACATCGTCGACCCATCGGTTCAGGGTTTCCAGCGTACTGGACATGATTTCCTCGGCGCGCACGCGGCGCACGGACAATGAGCGGATGCGACCGACGTTAGCGGCGCGATAGGGTCATTGCAAGGAAATACGATGTTGCAGCGAAGCAATCAATGGCGTGACGGAATGGCTCAATTTGCGGCCGGCAGCAGCGTCGCCATGACGTGCTCCATGTACTGCTCGAACTCCTCGTGCGTCAGCCGCGGCAGGCCGGCCCAGGCCAGCTGCAGGAAGCCGGCGTAGGCCGTGTACGCCAGGCGCGCCCGCTGCGCCGCCGAGACCTTGTCGAGGCCGGCCTGGCGGTAGGCGACGGTCAGGAAGTCGAGCCGGCGCTGAGATACGCGCTCGATGACCGGCTGCACCAGCGGGTGATCGAGCGCCTTGAGCAGCGCCGCGAAGATCACGTGCGAGGGCATGTCGTTGGCGACGCGGTGGAACAGCTCGCGCAGCCGCGCGCGCGGATCGACGATCGGTTCGAGCGGGTCGAAGATGTCCTCTTCGTCCTGGCGCTCCCAGCGCTCCAGCGCCGCCTTCAGCAGCGCTTCGCGGGTCGGGAAGTGCCAGTAGAAGCTGCCCTTGGTGACGCCGAGACGGCGTGCCAGCGGCTCCACGGCGATACCGGCGAGCCCGTATTCGGCGATCGCGTCGAGCGCGGCGCGTTCCCAGTCGGCCGCCGAGAGGCGGCTGCGGTTCTCGCCCTTGTCGCCAGCGGCGCGCTCGGGGAGGATTTTTTCGGTAGGCGATGACATCCGCGGAGTGTGCACCAGCGGGCGCCGCCAGGCATAGGGGCGCGGTTGCGGCGACGGGGCGCAAGCGGTTGATTGAATTGCCGCATTGCACCATACCGGCACGTATTGAAAAGTTCAGCCCAGGTGAACCATACTAATGCGTATGGATTCGCCTGCCTCCGCTCCCGTCGCTACCCGCTGCCTGTTCGCCGGTCACGGAGGGCTCGTGCTCGCCGGGGAGCGGTTCGGTGATGCGGACGCACCGCCGGTGCTGTTCGCCCATGGCTTCGGCCAGACGCGCCACGCCTGGCGGACGACCGCCGCACGCCTGGCCGCTGCCGGCTGGCAGTGCGTGAGCTTCGATGCACGCGGCCACGGCGAAAGCGGCCATCTCGCCGATGGCGACTACCACCTGCAGCAGTTCGCCGACGACCTGGCCGGGGTGGCACGGACCTTCGCACGGCCGCCGGTGCTGGTCGGTGCGTCGATGGGCGGCCTGCTGGGTCTGCTGGTCGAAGGCGAGCAGGCACCGATGTTCGCCGCCCTGGTGCTGGTCGACTGCACGCCGCGCTGGGAGCCGCAGGGCGTCGCCCGCATCCTGGCCTTCATGCAGGCCCATCCGCAGGGCTTCGCCGACCTGGACGAGGCGGCCGCGGCGATCGCGGCGTTCCTGCCGCACCGCAGCGAGCGCAAGTCGTCCGGTCGTCTGCGCAGCCTGCTGGTGCCGCATGCCGACGGCCGTTTGCGCTGGCACTGGGATCCGCGCATGCTCGGTCCGGTCGCCAGCGAGGGCGAGCGCCATCAGCCGCGCCTGTTCGCGGCGGCGCGATCGATCCGGGTGCCGACCTTGTTGTTGAGCGGCGGCGCGAGCGATGTCGTCTCGCCGGAAACGATCGATGAATTTCTGGCGCTGGTGCCGCATGCGCGCCACGTCGCGGTGGCCGACGCCACGCACATGGTGGTCGGCGACCGCAACGACAGCTTCACGCACCATGTGGAAGAGTTCCTGCGAACGCTGCCGCCCGCGCCGAGGTCCGGCCCGGCGCCGGCGGGTCGCGCCGTCCCGAGCCCGGCTTGAGGCCTTGCGCTGAGGAGTGCCGTCATGATCCATCTGCTTCCCCTGATCGCCGCGATCTTCGTTTCGATCGTCGCCGCCTACCTGCGCGTCTCGCTGCGGGTCTGGACCGTCGCCGTCGCCGTGGCGATCCTCGCGGCGGGCTGGCTGGCCGGCGCGCACGGGCTGGCGACCGCGCTGACGCTGATCGTCTTCGCCGCCATCGCAGTGCCGTTGAACCTGCCGGACTTTCGCCGCAGGAAGTTGAGTGCGCCGCTGCTGGCGATCTTCGGCAAGGTGCTGCCGCAGCTGTCGGACACCGAGCAGACCGCGCTGGAGGCCGGCACGGTCGGCTTCGAGGGCGAGCTGTTCACCGGCAAGCCGGACTGGTCGCAGCTGCTGGGCCAGCCGCGGCCGGAGCTGACGGTCGAGGAGCAGGCCTTCATGGACGGCCCGGTCGAGCAGCTCTGCGCGATGGTCGACGACTGGCAGATCACCCATGAGCTGGCCGACCTGCCGCCGGAGATCTGGGAATTCGTCAAGAAGCACAAGTTCTTCGGCATGATCATCCCGAAGACCTACGGCGGCCTGGGCTTCTCGGCGCTGGCGCATTCGGCGGTGTTGCAGAAGCTCTCGAGCATGTCGGCGACGCTGGCGTCGACCGTCGCGGTGCCCAATTCGCTGGGACCGGGCGAGCTGCTGCTGCACTACGGCACCACCGAGCAGAAGGACTACTACCTGCCGCGCCTGGCCGACGGCCGCGAGATCCCGTGCTTCGCGCTGACCGGCCCGTACGCCGGCTCGGATGCCACCTCGCTGCCGGACTACGGCGTGGTCTGCAAGGGCGAGTGGAACGGTGCCAACGTGCTCGGCGTGCGGCTGACCTTCGACAAGCGCTACATCACGCTGGCGCCGGTGGCGACGCTCGTCGGCCTGGCGTTCCGCATGCACGATCCGGACGGCCTGCTCGGTGACGAGAAGGACCTGGGCATCACGCTGGCGCTGATTCCGCGCGACACGCGCGGCCTGGAGATCGGCCGCCGCCACTTCCCGCTGAACATCCCGTTCCAGAACGGTCCGGTCCGCGGCAAGGACCTGTTCGTGCCGCTGGCCCAGCTGATCGGCGGGCCGGAGATGGCGGGGCAGGGCTGGCGCATGCTGGTGGAGTGCCTGTCGGTCGGCCGTGCGATCTCGCTGCCGTCCAATTCCAGCGGCGCGGGGCGTGCCGCCGTGGCGGCCACCGGCGCCTATGCGCGCATCCGCAAGCAGTTCGGCCTGGCGATCGGCCGCTTCGAAGGCGTGGAGGAAGCGCTGGCGCGGATCGGCGGCCATGCCTATGCGATGACCGCGCTGTCGCGCGCCACCGCCGCCGCCGTGGATCGCGGCGAGAAGCCGGCGGTGCCCTCGGCGATCGCCAAGTATCACGCCACCGAATGGGCGCGCGCGATCTCCGCCGACGCGATGGACATCCACGGCGGCAAGGGCGTGATCCTCGGCCCGAAGAACTACCTGGGACGCGGCTACCAGAGCGTGCCGATCGCGATCACGGTCGAAGGCGCCAACATCATGACGCGCTGCCTGATGATCTTCGGCCAGGGTGCGATCCGCTGTCACCCGTACGTGCTCAAGGAGATGCAGGCGGCGGCGCTGCCCGACTACGGCGAGCGCCTGCGCGCCTTCGACGAGGTGCTGTTCCAGCACATCGGCTTCGGCTTCTCCAATGCCGCGCGCAGCTTCGTCCTGGGCCTGACCCACGCGCACATCGGCGCGGTGCCGGGCGACGCCTATACGCGGCGCTTCTACCGCAAGCTCAACCGGTACTCCGCCGCGCTCGCGCTGGTGGCCGATACCTCGATGCTGGTGCTGGGCGGCAAGCTCAAGTTCAAGGAAAAGCTCTCCGGCCGCCTCGGCGACGTGCTGTCGTACCTCTACATCGCCTCCAGCCTGCTCAAGCGCTACGAGGACCAGGGCCGCCCGGTCGCCGACCGGCCGTTCCTCGCCTGGGCGTTCCACGAGTGCGTCTGGCGCATGCAGATGGCGCTCGACGGCGTGCTGCGCAACTTCCCGGTGCGTCCGGTCGCCTGGCTGCTGCGGGCGCTGGTGTTCCCGCTGGGGCGCCGCGAGGTGCCGCCGTCGGATCGCCTCGGCCGTCGCGTCGCCGCGCTGCTGACCGCGCCGAACGAGGCGCGCACGCGACTGCTGGAATGGACGTACCTGACGCCGACCGCCAACAACACGATCGGCCGCATGAACGCGCTGCTGCCGGAGGTCATCGCCGCCGAGCCGGTCGAGCGCAAGTTCCTCAAGGCGCTCAAGTCCGGCGAACTGGCCGGCTACGACTTCGCGGCCCAGGTCGCCGATGCGGAGGCGCGCGGCATCCTGACCGGCGCCGAGCGGGCCTTGCTCGAGCGCGTGCGCACGGCCAGCTTCGAGTTCATCTCGGTCGACGATTTCGACCCGGCCGACCTCGCCGCCGGCGCCCGCACGGACGAATCCCGGCAGCTGCGCTCGGTAGCCTGAACCGGACGCCGCCGTACGGCGGCGGCAGGCGTCTTCGGGCCGCCCTCAGGCGGCGCGGTCGCGCGCCTGGATCGGATGGCCTTCCTCGTCCTCGTCCTCGTCGGCCACGGCCGGGATTTCCGGCACGGCCGGCGACTCGGGCCTGCGGCTCCGCGTGCGACGCGGGCCGATCGGATCGGGGCGGCGCGGCGGCGCAATGCCGAGGATTGTCGAGAAGCTGACAATTTGCGTCTCTTTCGTCGACACGATCACGTGGATGACCGGCGCCCGGCAGAAGCTGCCGTCGAGCGGCAGCAGGTGCGGCAGCCGGTCGGTCTTGAGGCGTCCGACGACCGGGCCGTTCGACGTTTTCAGCTCGATCACGCCATTCCCGCGCGACCGGATCTCCCCGACCAGTTTGTTCCAATGGGCGATCGTGGCCTTGTCGTTGGTCGTGTGCATGCTCGCTACCGTCGCGTCCGTCGTACACAAATGCATTTCTGGTGCCAGCCGGACGAGGGGCGGTCCCGTCGAGCGGCGCGGTTCGGATGCGTTCCGAAGAATGCCGGATGCGACGGGGGCCCGATCGGCGGGAAGTCGCCCGGAATGCCTCCGGACCTGGGAGGCGAACGGCGGTGACGGTCGGCTCGAGCCGCTCTGCGTGTTTCCTGTTCCGAGGTTCCCGCGAGATCCGGGGGGCGCTTGCGGCGGTCTGGCTACCGCTCAATGACCCGGTATGAACCTGACCCTTGGGTCGAGGCCATGACGACGAACCCTCGCGCCGCACGCGTCGACGGTGCCGATCCGCGAGCCCACCTCCGCCGGGATGAAAAAAAGGCGCCGCCGTTGCCGGCGACGCCTGGGGAAAAGGAGCAAGTGTCCTCGTCAGGGAATCGTGATGGGCGCGCCGGTGCGGTCGTAGGCGTAGCCGATCACCTTGGCCGGATAGCCGGTCGGCCAGGTCGTCTGCAGGTGGACGTAGCCGTAGTTGATCTGGCGCGTTTCCTCGTTGTAGAAGCGGAAGCCGAGATAGCCGTTCACGCCTTCGAGGAAACGCCGGGTCTCCGCGTAGCGGCCGCTGGAGACCTCGCTGAAGACCGAATCCGGGCCGATCGTGTCGCCGCTCCGCAATACCCGATACGGGCCGAATGTCGTATCGGCGACACCGCCGCCGCGACCGGGGCTCGTGTCGCTGCCCCAGTAGAAAAGGGCGTAGGGCGCGAACGGTCCCCCGAAGTAGGACGCGAAGTCGTCGCCGGGGAACGGAAGATCACTCCACTCGCCGCGCAGGAAATTGAACGACACGCCGTACGCGGTCGGCGGCAGGTTGACGCTGAGCAGGCCGCTGTCGACGACGGCATCGCTTTCGCCGTCATCGAAACCGGAACAGAACACGCCGTCGCCGTTGCTGGCGCAGGCGTGGTGCACCAGCGGCGCGGTCACCTGCACCGTGATCGGCACCGAAAGCGTGCGCTGCGCCGGATCGTTGGTGACGATGCACAGCTCGGCCTGGTGGCTGCCGGGGTCGAGTTGACCCGCGGCCGGATCGACCTCGACGCGCAGCCGCTTGGACGACCCGCCGGCCACGACATCGGCATTGCCGTCGACGCGCAGCCAGGACACTTCGGCGCCGCCGCAGGAGACGCCGCTACCGGTCGCGCGGAACGTGAAGTTGCCGGCAGCACCCAGCGCGCCGGTCACGGCGGTGAACGGATTCGCGCCCAGATCGTCGATGTCGGGTGGCCCACCGAAGTTCAGGGACGCGTAGGAGGCGCCACCGTACGTGGTCGAGTCGAAGGCGGCCCCGTACAGGACCTCCGTTGAACCGTCCATCGGCCAGTGCTCGACGAAACCGACGTAGATGTCGCCCGGTCCCGGAACCTCGAACTGCGTCGCATAGGTCTGGAAGCGGTCGATCGCGTCGATCGCCACGATGCGGTCGCCACCCAGGCGCGCCGCATTCTTCGGATCGCCGTCGCCGTCGGCATCGTAGTAGGCCACGAGGTTTACGGGCAGGCCGAGCAAGGCGTCGGGGTTGCCGATCGCCTGCTTCGGCCACATCACGGAGATCGAGTTGATCGTCTGCGCCTCCAGGACCGAATAGCGGTTCAGCCAGATACCCGCGATGGGGCTGCCCATGCCGACGATCTGCTCATAGGCGCCGTCGTCGAGCGCGTAGAGGAAGCCTCCGGCCGCGTTCCACGGTGTGGCATCGAAACCGTGCACCTGCGCCTGGCGCAGGGGCGAGGCAACCGGTGGCACGGGCAGCGACGCCATTGCTTGCGCGGTGCCGCCTTGGCGCACCAGATCCTCGATGCCCGGCTGTGCGGCCAACGCGATGCCGCGGCCGCTCGGCGAATAGCGCAGCGGTGCGCTGCCGACGGCATTGGCAAGAGACAGCTCCTGGTGCGACACCGCGTTGGCGGCTACGCTGAGCGAGAGCGACACCGGCGTGACGCTGGCCGCCGGCGGGTTGATCGGCGGCGGCAGCTGCACCGTCACGGGATTGCCGTCGCCGTCGAACGCCGATTCGACCAGCCGGACCGGAATACCGCTCGGCGCGGTGGTCGCCAGGCGGACGTAGCCGAAACAGTAGTCGCCGCCGGCAACCGGAAACGCCAGGCGCCCGGCGCAGCGGAAGCGGACGCCGATCGCGGCATCGGCACCGGCGTACCAGCCCACGTCGACACCCAGGCCGGGGCTGTTGCCGAACCCGGTGGCCGGCCCGACGACCGCACCGTCGCCGAGCAGGGCGATCTCGCCATTGCCGTTGAGGGCGAATTCGACGTCGGGTATGGAAGCGAAGCCGAAGACGGTGACGGCGGGCAGCCCGAAGTTCATCACCATGCCGACCTTCAGGTCCCATCTGGGCCCGAGCAGGCCGGTGTAGTTCAAGGCGTTGCCGACCATGTCATAGGATGTGCCGGCGGCGTTGATTGCCAGCGTGCGGTTGATCGATCCCGACCGGATCAGCCCGTTCCCGCCGACGGGCACCACGACGAGCCGGGCGGAGGACGCTTGCGTGTTGCTGCCCTGGCTGGTGAGCAGCGCCCCGGCGGGAATCGCGACATCGAACGTGCCGCCGACCGAGGTCACGTCGACGCCGAGCGTACACGAGCCCTGTGCCGCGATCGCGGCGCCGGAGAGGCTCACACCGCTGCCGGCGGCCGGCGCCGTCAGGCTGCCGCCACAGGTGGTGACGGCATTCGGCACGGCGGCCACGGACAGGCCGGCCGGCAGCGTTACGGTGAAGGTCGAGGTCAATGCCGCCGCCGACGGCAGCGGATTGGCCAGTGTGATCTCGAACCGCGAAATCCCTCCCGAAGCAATCGTCGCGGGCGTGAACGACGGCAGCAGGCCGACCCCCGGCGCAGCCGTGTTGGCGACCACGATCATGTGCGCGTTGGGGAAGCCGGCGCCGCCGACGGGCGTCGGCTCGAGCACTCCGCAGTCGGGCGCACTGATGAAGGACGGATGGGTCTCGGCGGTCGGGTTGCCGCCGCCGTAGAACAGGGAGCCGAATGCCTCGCCGACGTGGTACTCGACCACCAGGTCGTCGGTTGCGGCGTCCGCAAGCAGGCCGGTCACGGGAATCGTGGTGGTGTCCAGTTGCCCGTGCACCAGGACTTCCGCGGAGGACCCGATCGGGCGCAGCAGGTCGACTGGAATCGTGTCGACCGGCGTCGTGCGCGCGAGTGCATGCAGCCGGATCGTGACCGGTGCGGATCCGGTCTCGGCGCCGATCGTCACGCTCTCGATGCGCACGGACGACGGAGCGCCGTGCTCGGCCAGGTAGAAGCGCCGCCAATAGCTCTGGCTGGACGTGTAGTTGGTCTGTGCGTCGGTGCACGACAGGCCGCCCTGCTCGGTCGGTGTGTTGTCGTCCATCTGCGCGAGCGCGCGAGCGCCCAGCACGACCGCCGGGGAGGGGGCACGTCCGGTGGCCGGAGCGCGCTGCAGTGATGCGGCGCCCGCGGTGGCGGCGACGAGCAGGCCGGCAAGGGACAAGGAAAGGATCTTCATGGGCGATGTTCCGCAGGCGATGACCGCACGCCGTTCCGGCGTGCGTGGGTGCATGGAGAGGTCGTGGCGCGGTGTGTTCATGGCGTGCCCTCGAAACCGTCGCGGAAGATCGCGCCGTCGGGCAGGACCGACAGCACGACCGGCACGCGCTGCATCGCGCGCGCGGAATCGTTGCTGGCCACGCACAGCTGCGCGGTGTGCGTTCCCTCGGCCAGTCCGGTGCCATCGAGTTCCAGCGCGATCGTCGCCGAGCCGCCCGCGGGGACCGAGCCGGCCGCCGGGGTCAGCGTGAACCACGGCGTGCCGGCGGGATCGATGCAGTCGTTCGCCGGATCCTTGCCGGTCGCGCGGATCATCGCGTTGCCGGCACGCACTTCCCGCGAGTAGTCCTCGAGGTACATCTGCACGCGATTGGCGGAGAGGTCCTCGAGATTGGGCGCGCCGTCTTCCATCGAGGCGAGCCAGGAGTGTTCGAGCACGGGCGCCGTCGTATCCAGCGCGATCGGGAACCGTTCCGCGATGCCGCCGCGCGCGTAGGTCGACTCGAAGCCGACGTAGACGTCGCCGTCGCCGGGCACGCGGAAATCGGTCGGGAACGTGATGAACTGCCCCTCGGCGGTGATCGTTGCCGGGTGGTCGGTGCCGAGCCGCACGGCGTTGCCCGGGTCGCCATCGGCATCCGCATCGTAGTAGGCGACCAGGGTGATCGGGCGGCCGACCAGCGATCCGCCGTTCTCGGCAGGGACCAGTATCGAGATGCTGTCGACGGTGAAGGCGCCAGTGCCGGACGGCGCGGCGAAGCGATTGAGCCAGATGGCGGCTTGCTCGGTGTACTGGAAGTTGAACGACTGCTTGGCTTCGTATCCGCCATCGTCGAGCGCGAAGTCGAGCGCGCCGCCCGTCGCCGCGCCCGATGGCGTGGAATGACCGGAACCCGAACGGGCGCGCGGCTGCATCGACACCGCGTGCGCACCTGCCGCTGCGTTCAGTTCGAACTGCAGCGTCTGGTCACCGGGATTGTCGATCCGCAGTGATCGCCGCGCGCTGGTGCCTGGTGGCACGGTCGCGTAGATCGAGCCGGGCTGCACGTGCGCGGTCGCGGGCTTGTGTGCCTCGAAGGCGAAGACGCTGCCGGGAGGGAAGGATCCGATGATCGCCGATCGTCCGGACAGGGCGAACCAGACACCGAAGTAGCCGTAGTCGATGCCTTCCGGCGAGGTCAGCCGGCCGCGTCGGACCCAGCGATCGCCGTCCCTCTCATAGGCGAAGGCGGTGCCCTGTTGCGTCAGGCCGCCGGTGTAGAAGGTCTGGTAGGCGCCGGCGATCGCGAGATCGCCGGCGATGGCGACACTCTCGCCGAGCGAGTCCGCGTAGTCCTTGTCGTTCAGCGACGGCAGCGCCTGCGCCACCGACCAGAGGCCATGGCTGCGCTGCAGCATGAAGACGCCACCGCGTGCGTCGCCGTATTCCAGGTAGCCACTCAATCCGCGCGGCGCGCCGACGATCGCGGTGTCGCCGTCCAGGCCCAGCGACTGGCCGAACCGGATCGCTGCCGACAACGGCGACGGATACAGCTTCTGGCGCTGCGTCCAGACCCCGTTCTGGCGCTCGAACACGTAGACCAGGCCATGCCAGGGGAAATCGCGGTTGCGCGTCGCGCCGCGTGCACCGATAAGCAATGTATCTCCCTGCAACGCGATGGCATTGCCGAACTGGTCGCCGGCACGACCATCGTCGGGGACGAGCTTCTGCGTCTGCCGCCAGCCGTTGCCGTCGTCGCTGAACAGGTAGACGGCGCCCTGGTTGGCGCGATCGGTGTCGGGGGTGTGCGAATACGCGCCGACCGCGACGGTCGTCCCGTCGATCGCCAGGCTGGTCGCGAACGAGTTGCCGCGTTGCCCCCACGAGCCGGGAGCGCCGTCGTCCGGCGTCAGGCGGGCCGTTTCGATCCAGGAGCCGGCGCGCTCCTCGAAGACGTAGGCCGCGGGCTGCGACTCGGTCCCGGCCGCCTCGGCCGGATCCGGCGGGGCGAAATCAATGCCGTTGTTTCCGCGGGCGTGGCCGATCACGGCTTGCGAACCGCGAATGGCGATGGCGGCTCCGAAGGAGAAGAAGGCCTCCGGTGGAACGGCGTGGCTGGGATCGAGGACCTGGCGCTCGACCCAGCGGCCGTCCTCCTTGCGGTAGACGTGGACCCTGCGGAGGTCGCCGACCATGGCCACCGCGTCCGTCATCGCGATGCCGTTGCGCAGCTCGCTTCCGTCGCCGGGCGTCGGCATGCGCTGGGCCGTCCAGGCCAGGGGTGAGTCAGCGACGGCGGAGGTGGCCGATGCGGGAACACCGCCCTCGGTTGCGTCGACGGCCGGGATGGCCGCGCGGGCTGGGTGGAGACCCAGCCCGGCCCAAGCCGCCAGCAGGGGTATGACGAATCGCTTCATTGCAGGATTCCCCGAAACACTGAAAAAGAGGACGCCAGCCACGACGTCCGGTGGATGCAGGGGACGAACATGGTGGGAGCGGGCGACATGCGCATTCGCCCTGCCTATCGGGAGGCTTAGGCCTGCCTTATGGGAGGCTCATGAGCCCCGCCAGGAGCCCGGATCCGGGCGACGGTGGCGCGGCCGGTCAGCGCGGAGAAGCGTGGCCGGAAATCGACGTGTCGATCCCGCGCGCCGGGATCGGAGCCGGCGCGACCGCCAGCGCCGGTGGGATGCCGCGCTCGCCGGCCAGTCGTTTGGCGGCGGCCAGCGCGCGCCGCCACGGCTCCGGCTGGCCCAGCGCGTGGTAGAGCCTGGTCTGCAGCAAGGCGCAGTCGAAGTCCTGTTCCGCCCAGCGGGCGACGCGCCCGATGACGCGCGTCGCCGGTCCGAGCTCATGCGCGTCGAGCAACTGCGTGCCGTAGGCGACCGCGACGTCGGCGAGACTCGCCGGCGCCGCCGTCGCAGCGGCGTCCAGGGCCGCGTCGAAGTGCCGGCCGGCGACCTCGGGGGCGTCTTCCTGAGCGCTCACCAGCGCCTCCGCCAACCGGAGATGGGTGATGACGTCGGGTTGGGTGGACCCGTCCGCCCACTGGGAGAACGCCCGCGACGCTGCCTTCGCCTCCGCGGACTTCCGCAGCGCCAGCAGCGCGCGGACGCGAAGAAGCGCTGCCGCGGACCGCACTTTCGCGAAATGCGCGGCGGTCGGAGCCGGCATCGGGCGCAGTTCCTCGGCCGAGGCAGCCAGGCGTGCCGCTTCGGCGGCGTCTCCGCGCCCGAGCGCCAGTTGTCCGAGCACCAGCTGCGCATTCGAATAGCGATCCGCCGGTGCCGCCGGGTCGAGTGCTGCCCTGACGGCGAGAAGCCGTCGTTCCGCCTCACCCAGGCGTCCGGCCGCGGCATCCGCCCGGCTGACCTGCACGGCGAGCCAGGACATGGCCCGCTGGTCCGTGGCTTCTTCCATGCTTTTCAGGGCCTTGGACGCCGTTGCGCGTGCGGCCTGCGTGTCGAGCAGGTCCAGTTCCATGGCGATCTGGTTGCCATAGGCCACTCGCAGAGCCTCCCCGACCGGAAAACGCTCGAGGCGCTCGATCGCCCGGGCCTGCAGCGTCGTGGCTTCGGCATAGCGCTGCCGTTTGATGAGGGCGCCGGCTTCGTTCGCATCCAGCTCCGCCAGGCCGAGGCTGTCGCCGATCATCTCCATCGTGATGCGCGCCTGGGCGAAGTCGGCATCCGCCTCGGGCCAGCGCCCGAGCAGGACGTTCACCGCCGCCCGGTTTTGCAGCGCGGAGCCGTAATTGCCCGCGGAATGCCCGTTGCGGGCGGCCTCGACGGCACCGTCGAGGGGCTTCAGCGCCTCCACGGGACGTCCGCTGCGGACGAGCACCGCGCCCAAGGCCTGCAGGGTCGACGAACGCAGCTCGACGTCCTCCATCGTGTCCGAATCGGGCCCGGTCAGCGCTTCCAGTTCGGCCAGCGCCTCCGCCGTCCTGCCCTGCGCGAGCAGCACGTGGACGCCCATGAAGCGTACCCGCGGCGCACCGCGCAGGGCCGGCGGAACCTCGTCCAGGAGCCGCTGCGCGACGTCGAAGCGCTCGCTGGCGACGGCTGCATCGATGAGCAGCGCGGCTTCTTCCTCGCCGGCGCGCTCGTCGCCGAGGCGCCCGGCGACCGGCGCACGGTTCATCATCACCAGCACGCGATCGGCTGCCTGGCGCGCCGTAGCGGTCGGCTCGGCCTGGCGGACCTCGATCTCGCGGGCTCCTTCCAGGCCGCCGAGCTCCAGCCGCAACAGCCAGCCGTCGCTGCCGCGATGGATCGACGGTGCGATGATGATCGTCGCCCCGGTGACCTCGCGAATCTTTTCCGCACTCGGAAGGGCTTCGCCCTGTCCCCCCATCAGGGCCACGATGTTCTGCGCCGGTACCACGTGGACACCGCCTTCGATCAGGCGCGCGGCGAGCAGGTCCATCAGGCCCAGGCGCAGCCACGCCCACTGGCTGTCCGACTCGACATCCATCGCGACCGGGAGCACCGCCACCAAGGCCGCCGTCGCGGGCGCTGCGGACGGTTTGGCCGTCGCCGCGTCCAGCGGCGTCGCGCGATGCCATGAATACAGCGTCCACGCACCTGCGGCCACCGCCAGCAGCGCGAGAACGCCGAGCGCGAATCGCGGGAGTCGGCGCGTCGCGCTCGCGGCCGCCGGGATCTTGGCCGCCTCCGCCGCAGGAGCGGCGGGAGACTCCTCGTCGACGTCCGCGGCTTCGGACGCGGCCAGGGCCGTGTCCGCGTCGCCGGGCGGCTTCACCGGCTCGACATCGGCGACCCAGTGATAGCCGAAACGCGGCACCGTGCGGATCACGGCACGCTCGCTGTCGCCGAGCGCGCGTCGCAATCCCCAGATCAGCTGGTCGAGCTGCCCGTCGGTGAAATCCGCCTTGCCCCAGATCGCCGCGCCGAGTTCGTCACGGCCGACCGCGCGTTCTCGATGTTCGAACAACCACAGCAGGACATCGAGAACCTTGGGAGCCAAGGTCACCAGATGCCCGTCCTCGAACAGTTGGCGGGCTTGCGGATTCAGCATGAACCGGCCGAAACGATAGTGCCTGAACGCCTGTGCCATGCTCCCGTTTTCGCGCTATGGGCGGCCTGTCGGCCGATGCGTTTGATTTTCCCACAGTTCGCCGGATCGCCGGTCTCGTCGCAATTTCGCCTGCGTCCCCGGCGTGAGCCCGAGGATGCCGTGGCGGATCTCGCCACGGGGACCACGCGGACATCGTGAGCTATGAGCTCGACGCCTCCCACACGGCGCGATTCAATCGGCAGGCGCCGAAGCGGAAGGTGGTCGGGTCGCGGGAGCGCGTCGACCGGGTCGGTCTTGCTCCGAACGGCGGGCCGTTGCTTGCCTCGGACGTCGTCCTCGTCTTCGCGTATCCCGGTTTGCGAGGGTCAATCGCGTCCGAGCGTCCGGAGAAGAGCGCCAGATCACGGCTGGCTGGTCGCATGCCGATTCTGCGCGCCGTGCGTCCGTCGATCGCACTGCGCCGACCATGTGTCGCGTGGCCCACGATGCCCGTGGGGCACCGAGGGAGCCGCGCGTGAGGTGGTGAATGCAGCGGGTCATTCGTCAGCGCGAACGGATGGCGCTGCCACCTGCGGGGCGGCTCGATGGCAGAAACGAAAAAACCGCCCGGTTGCCCAGGGCGGTTTTCCGTACGCGCATCTATCCGAATCGCTAAGTGCTTGATTGGATGGTGGGCGGTGCAGGGATCGAACCTGCGACACCTGCCGTGTGAAGGCAGTGCTCTACCGCTGAGCTAACCGCCCATGGTGCCGGAGAAGGGAATCGAACCCCCGACCCACGCATTACGAATGCGTTGCTCTACCAACTGAGCTACTCCGGCCCGCGGGGCCGCGCAGTATAGACACTCGGCGTGCCGTGGACAACACCGTCGTCGCGCCGGATCGCCGGTGGATGCCGGCGTCCGCCGCCGGTACCGCCGACGGCCGGTCGGCGGCGCCCGGGCTTCAGAACCACTGCCGTACCTCGCCGGCACCGGCGACGTTCTCGACGCAGCGCCCGCACAGCTCCGGATCGTCGGCCGTGCCGCCCACGTCCGCCCGGTAGTGCCAGCAGCGCACGCACTTGGCCGCTGCGCTCGGCCGGGCGACGACCCAGGCCTCGCCGTCGTCGATCTCCACGCGCACCGCGTCGGCGGGCCGGGTATCCAGGTCGGCCAGGACCAGTTCCGAGGTGATGAAGAAGAAGCGCAGCTCGGCGGCCGTGTCGGCGTAGCGGGCGCGCGTCGCGGCGTCGAGGTGCAGCGTCACCTCGGCCTGCAGCGAGGCGCCGATCGCGCCGTCGTTGCGCATGCCCTCCAGCACCTTGGAGACGGTGCCGCGGATCGCCAGCAGGTCGGCCCAGAAACGGTGGCGCTCCGGCGAGGCCTGCATCGGCGCGAGGCCTTCGTACCAGGTCTCGAAGAACACCGACGCGCCGCGCGCGCTGCCGCCGGCAGCGGCCGGCAGGTGCTGCCAGATCTCCTCGGCGGTGAAGCTGGTCAGCGGGGCGAGCCAGCGCACCAGCGCCTCGAGGATGCGGAACATCGCGCTCTGCGCGCTGCGCCGGCCGTGGCTGTCGGTCGGCATCGTGTAGAGCCGGTCCTTGGTGATGTCCAGGTACAGCGAACCCAGCTCGTTCGTGCAGAAGTTCTGCACGCGCTGCACGATCTCCGGATAGTCGTAGCGCTCGTAGGCGGCGATCACGGCGGTCTGCACGTCGTGCGCCTGCTGCACCGCCCACTGGTCCAGCAGCAGGCAGCTTTCCACCGGCAGCAGGTGCCGGGCCGGATCGAAGCCGTAGAGGTTGCCGAGCAGGAAACGGGCGGTGTTGCGGATACGGCGATAGGCATCGGAAACGCGCTTCAGGATCTCGTCGGAGACGGCGATCTCGTTGCGGTAGTCGGTCGAAGCCACCCACAGGCGCAGCACGTCGGCGCCGAGCGTGTCGACGACCTTCTGCGGCGCGATCACGTTGCCGAGCGACTTGGACATCTTGCGGCCGTGCTGGTCGACCGTGAAGCCGTGCGTCAGCACTTCGTCGTACGGCGCGCGACCGTGCATCGCCGATGCCGTCAGCAGCGAGGAGTGGAACCAGCCGCGGTGCTGGTCCGAGCCTTCCAGGTACATGATGCGGTCGTTGGGGCCGTGCGCCAGCTCGGGACGCTGGTCGAGCACGGCGTAGTGCGTCACGCCCGAGTCGAACCACACGTCCAGGACGTCGCCGACCTTCTCGTAGCGCTCGGCGTCCTCGCCGAGGAGCTCGCGGGCATCGAGCGCGGCCCAGGCGTCGATGCCGTCCTTCTCGACGCGCTGCGCGACCTGCTCGAACAGCTCGACGCTGCGCGGATGCGGCAGCTGCGTGCTCTTCTCGACGAACAGCGCGATCGGCACGCCCCAGGTGCGCTGGCGCGAGATGCACCAGTCGGGCCGGCCGGCGATCATGCCGGTGATGCGCTCCTCGCCCCAGGCCGGGATCCAGCGCACCGCCTTGATCGCCTCCAGGGCGGTGGCGCGCAGGCCTTCCTTCTCCATGCTCATGAACCACTGCGGCGTCGCGCGGAACGCGACCGGCGTCTTGTGGCGCCAGCAGTGCGGGTAGCTGTGCTCGAACCTGGCGAACGCGAGTAGGTGGCCGTTGCCGCGCAGCAGCTCGACGATCGCGTCGTTCGCCTTCCAGATGAACTGCCCCTCGAACAGCGGCGTGCCGGGCAGGTAGACGCCGTTGCCGCCGACCGGATTGAGTTCCGCTGCGCTGTAGCGGTCGATCAGGCCGTAGGCCTGCCCGACCGCGAAGTCCTCGACGCCGTGGCCGGGCGCGGTGTGGACCGCGCCGGTGCCGTCCTCGGCGCTGACGTGAGCGCCGACCAGGATCGGCACCTGCCGGTCGTAGAACGGGTGGTGCAGGGCGGTCAGCTCCAGGTCCGCGCCGATCGCCGTGCGGCTGCCGGCCGGCAGTGCGACGCTGTCGATCCCATAGCGCGCGAGCGCCTTTTCCGCGAGGGCGGCGGCGATCACCAGCAGCACGCGCTTGCCCTCGCGCGCCGGCCCCTCGACCAGCACGTACTCGAGCTCGGGGCCGAGCGAAACGGCCAGGCTGGCCGGCAGCGTCCACGGCGTCGTGGTCCAGATCGGCACGGCGACGAGGGTCGCTTCGTCGACCGTCACGCCGAACCGTTTCGCGAGCGCCTGCGGATCGACCGCGTCGTAGGCGACGTCGATCGCCGGAGAGGTCTTGTCGGCATACTCGATCTCGGCCTCCGCCAGCGCCGAGCCGCAGTCGAAGCACCAGTGCACCGGCTTGAAGCCGCGCGTGACGTGGCCGTTGGCGTAGATCCTGGCCAGGGCGCGCAGCATGTCGGCCTCGAAGCGCGCGTCCATCGTGCGATACGGATGGTCCCAGTCGCCGAGGATGCCCAGCCGCTTGAAGTCCGCGCGCTGCAGGTCGATCTGCTTGGCGGCGTATTCGCGGCACTTCTGGCGGAATGTCGCCGCGTCCACCTTCTGGCCGACCTTGCCGACCTCCTTCTCCACGGCGATCTCGATCGGCAGGCCGTGGCAGTCCCAGCCCGGGACGTACGGCGACCGGTAGCCCGCCATCAGCTTGGACTTGACGACGACGTCCTTGAGCACCTTGTTGACGGCGTGGCCGATGTGGATCACGCCGTTCGCGTACGGCGGGCCGTCGTGCAGGATGAAGGCCCGCTCGCGCCCGGCCGTGTGGCGCTGGATTGCCTGGTAGCGCTCGCTCGCGTACCACTCGGCCAGCATCGCCGGCTCGCGCTTGGCCAGGTCCGCCTTCATCGCGAAGTCGGTCTTCGGCAGGTTGATGGTGCTCTTGTAGTCCTTGGTCACGCGGTCACTCCGGCTTTGGCAGCCTGCGGAAGGCCCAGAATCGTGCGCGCCGCGGCGGCGTCGAGGTCCATCTGGCGGACCAGGGCGTCGAGATCGGCGAATTTTTCCTCGTCGCGCAGCTTGGCGACGAACTCCACGTCGAGGCGGCGGCCGTACAGGTCGCCGTCGAAATCGAACAGGTGCGCCTCCAGCAGCGGTTCGCTGCCGTCGACGGTCGGCCGTACGCCGAGGCTGGCCACGCCCGGGTGCGGCTCGCCAGCCAGGCCGTGCACGCGCACCGCGAAGATGCCGTTGACCGGCGAGATGCGGCTGCCCAGGGCGATGTTCGCGGTCGGATAGCCGAGCCGCCGGCCCAGCTGCTGGCCGTGCACCACGGTGCCGCCGATCCGGAAGCGGCGGCCGAGCAGCGCCGCGGCGCCGTCGAAATCGCCGGCCGCCAGCAGCTCGCGGATGTGGCTGGAGCGCACGCGCGCGCCGTCCACCGCGAAGTCCGGGAAGACCTCGACGCGGAAACCGGCATCGGCGCCGGCCGCGCGCAGCAGCGCGACGTCGCCCTTGCGGCCGTGGCCGAAGCGGAAGTCGGCGCCGACGAAGACCTCGCGGGCCTGCAGCCGGTCCACCAGCACGCACGCGATGAAGCGCTCGGCCTCCCAGTGGGCCAGCTCGGCATCGAAGTTCAGCGACAGCAGGATGTCGATACCGGCGGCCTCGAACTGCTCGATCTTGTCGTGCAGGTCCGACAGGCGCAGCAGCGGCGTGGTGCGCGCAAAGAACTCACGCGGGATCGGCTCGAAGCTGACCACGGCCGCCGGCAGGCCGAGCGCGTCGGCGCGCCGGCGGACCTGGTCGAGCAGGGCGCGGTGGCCGCGATGGACGCCGTCGAACGCGCCGACGCACAGAACACTGCCGCCCGGGGCCAAGGGCGGGCCCGCGGCATCGTGGAATACCTGGATCATCGCGCGATTATAGCGAGCCGGTGGCAATGCCGTCGTGCCGAACCGCCCGGCGGCACGGTCATCGCACCGCCTGCATCACCGGCTCCGGCGCTCACGGTCGAGCCGGTCGGGCCGCTCCGCAAGCCGGCCGTTCGCCGCGGTCCGCGAACGGCCGCGGACCGCTCTAGGGCGTGCCATCAATCCCCCGGCAGGTCGCGTTGGCCCTGGAAAGTCGTCAGGGGGTGTTGTGTGGCGCCGCGCCTGACTGGCCGTCAGGTCAAGCCGCGCAACGCACGCTGGCGGCTTTCCAGGGCCAAC